>SAMEA3663242__coassemble_45_pt1 | contig 46744 bp, 32 predicted proteins | sample SAMEA3663242__metabat2_high_PE_022 | metagenome-assembled genome bin SAMEA3663242 (sample SAMEA3663242) | pig gut metagenome | biome: pig gut; feature: pig-associated habitat; material: faeces | place: China | collected 2013 | reverse complement strand
ATGGCAAAACAACGGCAGTGAACTGGTATCTGGAGCAGCGCGCCAAAGCAGAAGCATTAAATGTCATCCGCATCAGCGTGTATTCCGACAATCTTGCGATCTTCTGGAAAAGCGTGCAGGACGCCTTCGCACGGGCGGGCTTTGACTTCCTGCGGGACTATGCCAGCCCCACAGATGCCGCCGGCGGGGGACTGCTGGCAGACGTTCTTTGCCATGAGCTGGCAGGAGAAACCGCCTGCTACATCTTTATCGATGATTTTCACCTGCTGACGGACATCCGCGTTTCCGGCTTTCTCTGCACCCTTGCAAACCGTCTGCCGGGTAACGTACACCTGATCGTTGCCAGCCGGGACCGTTTCCTGCCCGCCGCGGAAACCGTCCGGCTGGGGGGCAAGGTTTACCGGATCGGCACGGAGCAGCTGCGGCTAAACCACACGGAGCTTGCCATTTATGCTCACCGATGCGGTACCGAGCTTTCCGACGCGCAGGTCGAAGCCCTGCTCTATTCCAGCGAGGGCTGGTTTTCCGCCGTCTATCTGAACCTGCGGACACTCTCCGAGCGTGGGGAGCTGCCCGACCACAATTCCGACATTTATGCCACGTTCACCGCCGCCATGATCGACCCGCTCCCTGAAAAGCAGCAGGAGTTTCTGGCGGTCATGGGGCTTGCCGATGAGTTTACCGTGGAAATGGCGCGCTTCGTCACAGGAGACGCCGATGCGGAAAAGCTGCTTGCCGTATTGACCGCGCAAAACGCATTTGTAAAATGCCTGCCGGACGGTGTGACCTTCCGCTTCCACCACATGATGAAAGAATGTGCCGAGCGCAGATTCCTGTTGTTGGATAAGGCAAAACAGGCTTTCTATCTGGAGCGGTTCGGAGCGTGGTACGAAAACCACAGGCAGTATTTACACGCCATGGCAGTTTACCGGCGAAGCGGAAATTACGACGCCCTGCTGCGCGTCATACAAAAAGACGCGGGCATCCTGCTCTCCTCGCTTGACCCGCAGACCGTGCTCTCCGATATTGAGGCGTGCCCTGCTGCCGTGCTGAAGGAGCATCCGCTGTCGATTCTTGTGCTGATGCGCCGTATGTTCACATGGCGGCAGATCCCGAAGATGATGGAGCTGAAGGCACTCCTGTTGACTTCCATTGAGGAGCATACGGCACTTCCTGAAGAAGAACGCAGCAACCTGCTGGGCGAGTGCGACCTCATTATGAGCTTTCTCTGCTACAATGACATCAGCGCCATGAGCCGCCTGCACCGCAGCGCCAGCAGTCTGATGTCCCGCCCTGCCATCAGTATCCAAAACAGCGGCGGCTGGACCTTCGGCTCGCCGTCCGTTCTGATGATGTTTTACCGTGCGCCGGGGGAGCTGCAAAGCGAGCTTGCCGAGATGGATGAGTGTATGCCCCATTACTATAAGGTCACGGGCAACCACGGACAGGGCGCGGAAACCATCATGCGGGCGGAGGCGGCGTTCATGCAGGGTCGTTTCACGGACGCGCACATCGAGCTGGAACACGCCTATGCTCAGATCGAGGGCAACGGGCAGGAGAATATGGCCCTGTGCTGTGACTTCCTCGCATGGCGGCTCTCCCTGCATATGGATATGGAGCAGCGCTGTTCCTTCGAGGAACGCCGTGCGGAGCTTCTGCGTCATCACGACGCCGCATGGATCAATATATGGACTGCCACCCGCGCCTACTACCGCGCCCTGCTGGGCGAGACGGAGCGGATTCCTGCCGTTTTTGCCGAGCATCAGCTTTCCACGATCAATTTCCTTGCGCCGGGCAAGCCGATGATGGAGATGATCGAAAATCAGGTGTACCTTGCCCAGGGCGCCTATACCAAGGTGATCGGACGCAGCGAGGGACAGCTGGCCGTGTGCGAAGCAATGCACTATGCGCTGGTCGCGCTGCATATCCGCATTCAGACCGCGGCGGCCTATGAGATGCTGGGAAAAACCGAGGAAGCGCACGAGCTGCTCTCAAGGGCGCTTTCCGACGCCGCGCCGGACGGCCTTGTGATGCCGTTTGCGGAGAACTACGACCGCTTGCAGCCGATACTGGCACGGGAGATCAAGAGTGACCTGATCGAGAAGATCATCGGGCTGGGCGAAGCGGCAAAAGCGCGAAAATCGGCAAGCACCCGCCCGGGCGCGTTCGACGCGCTGACACAGCGGGAATTTGAAATTGTAAATCTGATGGCACAGCGGCTTTCCAACCGCGAGATCGCGGAAAGGCTGTTTCTCTCCGAGGGCAGCGTCAAGCAGTATGTGAATCAGATCTATTCCAAACTTCACATCGAGGGCGACACCCGAACCAAGAGAAAGCAGCTTTCCGAGCTGTTTTTACAAAATACCTAACCTTTGGTTAATGTTCTTTTCTTAAAATCCACCGTACAATGTTTGTACTGTGGATTTTTTGTCTTTAAAGGAGGGAGCGCAGTAGAGGGAACGCAAAATGGCTGCAATAGGAGCCTGATAATTCTTCTGATTCTGATTCCTGTCCGAAAGCTTATGAAAAGCCCAAAAATCTACTGCACGAATGAACACAGTCGCTGTTAAAGCGCAATTCAGGAGGGAGGACTTATGTGGAAAGAAAATATATCTTAGCGGTCAAGGCAATGGACGGATATGTCCTGCAGGTTGATTTCGTGTCCGGAAGCCGTCTGTTGCTGGACATGAAGCCCTACCTTGACAAGATCCGTTTCCGGCCGCTGGCCGACCCGCAGGTGTGGAACAGTGCCGTGACCAACGGCATCTTTGTCCGCTTCGGCAATGTGGAGCTGAGCCACGATGAACTGCTGTCCATGGCGGAGCGGGAGCATGATCCCCAAAATATCTGAATGAAACGAGAGGAGAAAAAGAACATGAAAGGATGGAAAAAGTATACGAGCCTTCTGCTGGCGCTGGTTCTGTGCCTGAGCCTGAGCCTGAGCCTGACCGGCTGCGGCGGCGGTAAAGACGATCTTCCCGACATTTCCGGCTATACCGGCTGCTGGAAGGTGGAAAACGAGCCGCTCTATTATGTCATCAATGAAAATTGCGAATGGTCTGCCGTGAACCTCTACGGAGAGGAGATCGGCCCCGGCTATGTTGAGGCGGAGGAAGGCTCCATCAAACTCTGCATGGAGGATGGGTCCGAGATGACTTCCCTTAGGAAGACCGACGACGGTAATCTGCGCGATACGGACGACAATGTGCTCGTGCTCACGGATTACCTCATGCTTCTTCCGACGCCGGAGGACGCACTCAGCGAGACCGCATACTTCTCGGACAATTTTACTAATGTTTCGATCAACTATCCCATCCAGATGGAGGCGCATCCGCATTCGAATGTCCATAACTCATTGAGCCTCAATGCAGTCATGGAAGAAGGCACGGACGACTATTTCGCCAACATTTTGCTCGCTTTCCAGCCGATCTCCGGCTATGACCCCTATATGGCAAAGGGCTCCTCTACCGCAGAGTCCTACATGGTGAGAATGCTTAATGATTTTATGGATACCATGTACGGCGACAAGATCCTCAAATCCATCGGTACCGATTTTGAGGACCACGGCGACTATTACAGTATCACCGGCTATCTGTGGTTCGACAGTTCGATCTTCCCATCAGGCGATCTGTCTCAGCCCGTTCGAGGCTGCATGGAGGTGCGCTATTATGGCCCGACCGGCTACGCACTCGTCGCAACCACCGTCGCCCCGGAGAGCCGTATCAAGAACTACTTTGAGATCTGCAATAATATTCTTGATACGATTTCCTACAGCACCGGCTGGAGCACCGCGCCGAAGGACCGTCCCGAGCAGCCCGCCTACTCCGGCGACAGCGGCGACTATGGAACGGCCTATTACTGGTACGACGAGGACGGCGATATCTGGTACTGGAACGGCTATGAAAACCAATTCATCGCCTACGGCTCGGACGGCTACATTGACAGCGATTCGGGCGAATATATGGAGTCGAATGACGCGGGCTGGGATTACGGTGACAGTTATTATGAAGACTATGACCCATGGTCCGACCCCGGCGACTATTATGATGAAGGCCAGGGCGACTACTTCGGCTGATCGCAGGAGGATCCATATCGATGCTGTCGGTTTCTGATGGGTGTTGTATGGGCTGCATCCGGTCGAGGATAACAGGCTGCGGCAGCTCGGAGGCCTCGCTGCCACCAACGCGGAATAAACTAATAAAGTATGAGGGAAATAATATGACGAAAAATAGACCTGACGAAATCGGATTTGAAAAGCTGAGCGATGAGGAGCTGTCCCGAAAGGTGAAACACTATGAGACCATTGAGCGCATCGGAGGATTTCTGGCAATTGCCGTTATCATCGTTTTGTTCGCCGCAGCGTTCCTGTCTGACAATGTTCTGCTGGTTCTGGCTCTGATCGCCCTTGCCGTTGCGATCGTGCGCTTGCTCCCGATGCGGGCGAATGGAAAGAAAAATGCACTTCTGACACAGCAGCTCGGCGGTTATTTTTTCGGGGAATTGGCGCGTATGTTCGGCTCCGCGCCGGAAAAGCCGGAGATGCCTATCGACGAAGCTTTCCTGCGTAGTGTGAACCCGGTGCGCTGTGCCTGGAAGGATTGCAACATATCGAATTTCTATGAGGGTGTCTGCAATGGCATGCGGTTCTCTGCCGCCAATGTGCTTTTGAGCCGCAGGGAGATGTCAGACCATCCGGACGATAGCAGTTCTTATACCATAGGCGCATTTTATGGCGTTGTGCTGCGATGTAAGGCTGTCTGCGATCCCGTTACCGACATTATTCTTCGCGACCGTGCCGAGTTCGAATATTCCATGCATCTGAACGGCACTCCCAAGCATACCGAGTATCCGGCGCGAAAGGATGGCGGTCTCTACAATCCCGACGCCTTCAGTCACTACTATTCCGCCCGTACCTCAGACGGTAATGCGGCGGACGACGCAGTGACGCCGCAGCTTCGCGATCTGATCACAAAGCTGGAGGGTTTTACCCCCAATGGCAGGGTAGCTGCCCTCAGCCTGCATGGCGGCGAACTGACGCTTGCGCTTCACACAAGTTATTTATTCGCACACATTCCCGACAAACAGAACCTTCAGAATATCGATGGGATACGCAAGAGCTACACGGATTCCCTTACCACCATGGCAGTACTTCTCGACCTCATTCGGGAATCCTGCGCAGAAATGTGACCCTTTTCGGGCTTGATCAAGAAAGGATAAGAGGATGATTCCGGCTATTGTTATTTTGATTCTTCTCGCGCTGATCGCCTTCTGGTGCATCAGTACGGTCAATGGCTTCAAGAAAAAAGAGATCCGTGTGCAGGAGGGACTGTCCGGCATAGAGGTTGCGCTGACCAAGCGCTGCGATATGCTCACCAAAATGCTGGACACCGCCAAAGGCTATATGACGCATGAAAACGAGCTGTTCGCCAAGGTCGTTGAGCTGCGCCGCGGCATGAGCATTGCGGAGATGAACGATGCCCAACAGCAGATGGACGCCCTGAGCGGCAAGTTTTTCGCCGTGGCAGAGAACTATCCGGAGCTGCGCTCCAGTGACGTTTTTGTTGAGCTCCAGCGCGGCATCCGCGACGCAGAGGAGCATTTGCAGGCGGCGCGGCGGTTGTATAACAGCAGCGTCACCGCCTACAACACGGCGATCGCCATGTTCCCGGCCAAGCTTCTGGCGGGCTCGCGCCGGCCGAAAGAATTCTTCGCCGCGGACGCAGGCAAGCGCGAAGATGTAAAAATGTCGTTCTGAGAAAGGAATTGATCATTATGGAAGAAAAGCAAACGATGACGAATAAAGAGTTGGAATCCCAGCTCCAATCATTGCAAACCAAGGATCTTATTTTCAAGATTCTGACTTACGGATGCTGTGCGGGATTAGTGATCAGTTTAGTAATGGGACAACTCGCAATTTTTTTCGTTTTGATGATAATCACAATGGTGTTCGGGACTCAGTGGTCCAAGGCCTCCGGCGCGATTAAAAAGCTCCTCAGCGACAATATCATCAGCGGTGTGCTGAAGGAGGCGCTGGGCGATGCCGTGGAATATAACCCGTGGGGCAAAATAAAGCCCGGCAGCATGGTGTTTCCGTTCTCCTATAACTGCACGGCTGGCAGCGATCATATCAAGGCAGTCTACAATGGGCTGAACATTGAACTGGGCGATATCGAGCTGATCGACGAGTCAGAGGTCACCGACGAAAACGGACGCACAGAAACGACCAGAAATACGCAATTTAAGGGACAGTGGCTTACCTGCGACTTCGGCAAGGAGCTTGCCGGCGAAGTGTATATCTCCGAGCGGACCCAAAAAACACGCAAAAGGCTGAAAAGCAATGTCACGATGGATAACGAGCAGTTTGGCAAGCGCTTCTGTGTTAGAGCGGATGATCCGCAGGAAGCGTACTACATTCTCACGCCGCACATGATGGAATATATTACCGCCATGGCGGACAAGAGCGGCGGCACGGTCTATATGTCTTTCCTGCGGGGCGGAAAGATGCACGCTGCGGTCCAGACCGGGCGCGACTTCTTCGAACTCGGGAAAAGCAATGCTGATATGGAACAGCTGCGCCAGAAATATTTGGGTGAGCTGCGCTGGTTCACCGATATTGTCGATACGCTGCGTGTGGAGGATACCCTCTATAAGAAGGTAACAAACACATGACGCCGGGAACGGTTGCATTGTTGGCAGAATAATTGAATATCAGTTTGGATGCCATCGTATTTCCCGATGCCGGCAGGCAGATGCATTTAAGACTGGAAAATAAAAGGCGACTGTTCGGAATATCCGGCAGTCGCCTTTGGGTACTTTAGGTATTTTCAAGTTTGCCGAGAGGAAGGCGGCAAAGGCGGCTATCGAAGAGGCAACAGGTGAAATCCAGGCGGCCGAAGCAGCATTGGTTACTGCTAAACAATCCTTGGACAAGGACCTGACTGCTATACCTGCTACGATTAATTCACGCAGATATTCCTATCTTTATCCACGATTTTCTCTGTATCCATCCCTTTAACGATGGGAATGGCAGAATGAGCCGGTTGCTGACAACGTTGCTTCTGTACCGCTCCGGCTTCTATGTCGGTAAGTACATTTCCTTGGAGGCTAAAATCGCCAAGAACAAGGATTTGTATTATGATGCCCTTCATCAAGCCCAGGATGGTTGGCATGAGGGAACAGACGATCCGGTACCCTTCATCAAATATCTGTTGGGCACGATTCTGGCAGCCTACAAGGATTTTGCGGACAGATTTGAAATCGTAGCGGAGAAGCTTCCTGCTGTCGATATTGTGCGGAAGGCTACGTAGAACAAAATCGGCCGCTTCACTAAGCAGGATATTCGTGAGTTGTGTCCGTCCCTCAGTCTGAGTTCTGTAGAGGGTGCGCTACGCAAGTTGGTGGCATCCGGTGAATTGAAGAGGGAGGGTGCAGGTAAGTCTACTTGCTACCTTCGCTTGAAGTGATCCCTTATGTGAGTGCATATTCCCTTAAAAGCGGGAGAGTAATAAGGGGAAACGCAATTAATAGACAAATGCAACGCAAATAGTAAAGTGCAACGCTCGGCGAATATGCGTTGCACTGTATCAAATAGCGTAGTATTCTTCATAACTGAACCGACAGTTGATACAATTTTCAGCTGTCGGTTCGTTACTTTTTAGCCCCAAAACCTCTGTGGTAGTGGGGATTTTTCATTTGTAGTTGAACTTGCATCGTGCGTTTTATTTATATCGTAAGACTGTTATCCATTTGTTCTAAAAGCTCCCTATATGCATCAATTGACCCTATTGCGTTGCTCTCAATTAGTCTAATCTTTTTATAAAAAAAGGCTCTTGACATTTTATACATAAGCATCGCCAGTTCGTCTTCTGTTTTGCTGATGTTTCTTACTGAACTATATGTTTTCAACAAGTAATCAGCCGTTTTAAAGAAACTGTCATTACTCTGAACATCTATAGTTTCGATCCATAAACTGCTTTGCAGGACAAAATCACTTATAAGACTGCAGTCAGATGCTTGATCAAAGTCGATGACGTAATATTGTAGACCGTTTTCATCTATTATTATATTTGATTGAGAAAAGTCGCCATGAACAGCAATCCGGGGCAACCGGCACATCAATCCATTGATAATACTGGTTATTTTTTCGGACTTTCTGACAATTTTATCAAATAAATCTTTATGTTTATTTAGGTAATCGACGTCTCTCAGTTTGAGAAATCTATCAAATCTAACTACTTCGTTCTTCTGCGAAAAATTATACCACTTTGCTGGTTGTCCTATTTTGAAAGAGGATTCTTCTGATACTATATGTGTTTTAGCCATCAATAATGCATAATTGCTTATTGTGTCTTTGCTGATTTCCACTGAGTTCCCTGGGATAAAGTCTTCCAATGTAACGATTATATTTTGGTCATTACCCTTAACAATGTATTGAAAATTTGAATTCAATCTATAATGATGTGGTGTATTTATGTTTTTTTCTCTAAGTAGTTCGGAAAAGAGTAATTGGCGCTCAAAGACCATTGATGTAGCATCACCTATGTATCCTTTTAAGATATAACACTCTCCGCTGTATGACTCCAGTTTTATGACTATTTTTTTACAGAATCTATATTCCGCCGTACTTGCACTCCCATAAAAAAGAATCAAATAGTTGTCACTTTTTAGATCGATATCCACCAAGCTATTTACTATGTTAATAATCTGCTCAATTGTTAACATACCACACCTTCTAATATTAATTGGGAGAATGGCCAGTATTCTAACCATCCTCCCTCACCACAGACCTTGTCCTAAGCTAAATACCGCTTATTATAGACAATGTCTTAGTCGATGTTGCTCGGGCAAGAACCAGCGGTGCAGCAGCCAGAAACATTGCAATCAACATCACGTCTCTCAACAAGAATACTCATGGTGTAGCCTCCTTTCTGTTTTATTATTAAAAACACATTCTATGTGCCTTTAATCGGAGATAATGGTTTCAACATAGGTCGTTATGTCTTTTTCTATCTGCTTTTTTTTCAATTCACAATATGATAGTGGCCTTCCTTTTCTTCGCTCATTTGGACACCCACCAAAGCAGGTCGGCAACAAATTGCAGGGTGCTGTGCATTCTTCCGGTAGTGTTCTTAGTAATGATAATTCCTCATCTCGGTAGAAACTTCCGTTATAAATATCGCCGATCGCATTTTTCTTGTCGGCAAGCGTCCGCTGACAACGATACAACTCACCCTCCGGGCCAATCAGTATCTGTGAAATCTTTTCATAGCCGCAGTAATTGCGCTTTATATCTGGCAGAAGATCGTTTGGATCGAAGCTTTTATATTTCTTCATTGCACGACGCATAAATTGATCTCTGAAGTCAACAAATGAAAAATTGTCCAGACATCCTTCTCCTGGCAACCCACAACTGTCAAGATCATCAACTCTTGCCAAATAAATACGTACTTTTCCATCCAATCCCTTTTTACAAAGCAGGTGATCCACAAGAGAATCGATCTCTCCGTAGTTCTTTGACGAGACATTCAATCGGATAGATATCTTCGTTTTTTCTGCATTACGAACTATATTATCGACTACAGATTCAAAACAAGGTATACCCTTTGAGCGATTATGAGTTTCTCTTGTTCCATCGAGGGTAATCTGTATGTTAGTCAGGTTTATTGCAGGAATAATTGTATCTGCGGTTTTTTCTGTAAACAGCAGACCATTGCTTATTATTTCTGAATGAAATACTATATTCTTGATTTGACAGATCTTTTTGATCTCGGATCCGATGGTCATTATCTGCTCTGTAGCAAGCAATGGCTCTCCGCCAAAGAACAACAATGTTAATCGTTCACATTGGGATAGCTCTATTCTCTCGATGATATATTTTATCACATCCTGAACTACGGCCTGTGACATAGTGTGTTTTTCCTTGGTGGTATTTTCAAAGCAGTACCAACAACGTGCCTGACAGTTCATTGTGGGGGCAATCTCGATATGTAAATAGCGGATACGACTGGTATATAGTTCTCTATTTCTCTCAACAAGAAGACGATTGGTCTCATTGAGCCTTTTATCTACAAAGAAACCTTGACGAACCAGATCCTCATGTATCTCCTTGCTGCTATCTGCCAAGGGACTATCCAGAAGGCTTAAGGCACCTGAATAGGTGTTATATACGATATAACGATCATTAAACGGGATTTCCAAGTTAAAAACTGATGGCTTATCATTCATAATAACACCTCACATTAATTTGACTTCTTTTAATTCCGAAACTGCCTTAGGTCCATCAACAAGAGTGATCCTATCTTTCCACGAAGGATGCGTTAATAAGAATTCCTTCAGGAGTTTGTGCAGTTGAATGGGCGGTTTAGGATTCAAGCCTGGTGTTGGATGATCTTGATTGGGCTGATAATTGTTTATTTTTAAATATACATTATCAAATTTATCAAGTATATTCGAAAAAGCGATTAGATCATCCAGTTCGAAATCATCATAGCAAACATAGGTAGCTATCAGGTCACAGGATGGGTCATCCGATATAAGAGACATACTCTCTAAAACATTATCCCAGCAGAGCCTGCTGTTTCTAACACCGGACCGCCTCACGGCTTCTTGCTCAGTCAGCCCCTTTAAAGATATCCCGAACAGGTCGACCAATTTGCGGTTTAACAGTTCTCTAACCAGCCTCGGAGACGAACCATTTGTATCAAGAAAGCAAAGCCCACCCGATTTTTTTACAATAAGAAGGTCTCTTATAAGGTCACCGTTCAATGTCGGCTCACCGCCAGTGAACTTAAACATTTTACCCGATGGTAATAGCTTTTGTACTAAGCATTCAAACTGCTCCTCCGAGTAATCGATGTACTTATTTGTGTCCTTATAGTATTTAAAAAAACAGAACTCACAATTAAAATTACACCTGCAATATGAGATGGAATGTACATTTACTGGAAGTTCTCCTTTTGCATATTTAGGGCATTTTGGTGCAAAAGACCCAGGAACTACAAGGTAGGGCACTGTCTCACCTCCTCAGAATACTTGGTTATGATCTCCTCAACGATATAGTCGATATAGAATTTTTTTCTGAAACATGGTGTAGTATCAAAGGAGGGGACATTCCTATACTGCTTACATCCGCCTTGACAGCAGGGAAGAAAAATACAATGCTCACATTTATCTCCCAGGTCATCAATCTCCCTATACCACTTTGTATAATTATGATTACCTATGATGCCGTTTCTGCAATCCCCTACAGAGTTATCGTCTGACAGCGAGTCTTGAACACATTTGAACAGCTTTCCGTTTGAATTTATCACTACCTTGTTCACTGCACAGGCGATACAGTTAGAGCTGTCCCGTACGGGTAACTGTGATAAAGCATCCCTAACAAACCCCATTTCGTACAGCAGTGGAATCACGGTATGGTAAAATGAATAGTATTCCTCAGATGAGAAATATTTATCTTTGCTCCTTAACGAGGCGGTCTTATCTCGTAGGGTCGTTATTTGCACATTGAAATTCTTATATTCTCTCAGGGGCATAAGATCATTCAATATCAAGGATAGTTGATCGATATTATCCTTATCCAAGTTTATTCTGCAGGTAGTCGTAATACCGCTCTCTGAGAGCCTTCTCAGATTATCCAGAGTCAGTAAATATGCATCAAAATCCTTCCTCACATATGCCTTTCTTCTGTTGTGTTCTTCCCGATATCCATCTATCGTGGTAAGAACATCTTTCACCCTCCACAGTCCCTGAAACAAATCCAGTATTTCCTGATCAATCAAACTGTTGTTTGTCGTTACAGATGAATAATAACGCAATGCCCCACCGAAAAAAGCATTCACCCGACTGATAATCTTATCAATCGTATTTCTTCCCAGAAGAGGTTCACCGCCGAACCAGATGAAACATATCTCCTGTTCGAGTCTTACCCGGGAGCAAATATAATCAACGACCTCGGATATGGTTTTTTCATCCATTGTCAGGCTGGTATAATTCTGCTCAAAGCAATAAAAACACCTTGCGTTACAGTGTTGTGTCGGAAGGATCTCGATATCGATATGCCCATTTTCTGGATATGAATAGGCATGCCTTTTCCTCAGAAGGTCTATCCTGAACTGTTCATCCAGGTCGACTTCGACATAAAAGCCCAAGTCATAAAGGCATAGCAGAAAGTCTGTCATTAGTAAAGCCTCTTCAGTTCTGTCGTACCACTCGACTTCTGTTTCATTCAGAAGTACACAGGCATCCGATGCAGTATTCCAAAGAAAACCAATACCGTTTTTTTTCACAAAATAATTATAGTTCGATCTTCTGAGCCTTTTTTGTGCACCAAGCTCACGACTCACATGATCTGAGTGCAGATCAAATAATATCTGATTCTGGGAGTCGGATATCTTACCGCACCAATTAGACGCCATATGTTTTTTTACTTTCACGATATCAAATGTTGAAATCGTAGATCCTCTCAGTATTAGCATTTTCAGTTCCTTTCTGCTTTTGATAGAATCATCCGACCATCAGAAAGCGCCTTATATTTATGAAAGCCGCATTTTTCACCTACAGCCTGCATGGCTTTATTTTCAGTTCTTGTAATCAATGTCAATTCTCTTATCCCACTTTTGAACAAATACTCGGCATACAGTTTCAAGGCCTCTGTTCCGTATCCTCTGGAACGGTTCTTTCGATCCGGTATCACGATGCCGATTGCTACGGAATTATCCATTGCACATTCTTTAGAAAATGGATAGCAATTTATAAATCCTATATGTTGGTGGTTCAAAGTGTATATTTCAAGTGAGGTATATATCCCATCAACAAATCTTTCGTTAGAATTAATTTCTCTCTCTTTTTTTAATCTGTAGCTATTTTCATCAACGGATTGCGCATTTATCATACCGCTCTCTTCCGTTTTCCATTCAATAACTGTTGTATTCCAAATTACACGTTCTTCAATGCCGGCCGCATTAAGTGGAATCAGTTTTATTATTTCACCTTCAATTATAAAATCAGTCAATTCTTATAACTCCGTTTGTATGTACATTTTTATTAATACATTCGATAACATGAGAAACGGTATCCCCACGATTGTAATGCAAAAAATGATTCCGGGCGCTGGATAGTGTACTTAAAGTAATCTTTGATAGTGGCAAGCAATTCTTTTTGGATAGTATCGTAATCCATGTCTGGTGTTATGGTCTGATAACGCTTTCCCGTTTCTGCTTCCTGCCCAACGACTCCAAGATTGCTGGTGAAAATAATGGGTGCTTCAGAGAAATACATAGTTTCCCCAGCTGAGTCTGTAATGCGACCATCTTCGAGTATCTGAAGAAATTTATCTAGGATTGATGGGTGAGCCTTATCAATTTCGTCAAACAGCAATACACAAAACGGTTTTGATTTGATTGCATTCGTCAACTGCCCCCCATCGCTGTAACCGATATATCCGGGAGGCGCCCCCAGCAACTTCTGATCAGAATGCGGTTGCTGATATTCACTCATATCAAATCGAGTTACAAAACTCTCATCACCGAAAATAAATTCAGCGATTGTTTTTGCCAGCTCAGTTTTTCCCGTGCCGGTGGGACCGGCAAAAAATAAAACACCTTTAGGCCGGCTACTGGAACCTCCTTGTATTCCTGACATTCCCATGCAAGCACGACTCAATACGCTGGCCGCTTTTTTGTTGCAGCTTCTTGACCTTTAACTCTTTTCGCCAAGAACTCTTCAGCATGTTTAACTTTTTCAGAATCCAACTTATCCCACTGACTTTCCGTTTCGCCATAGCGGAACATTTTAACTGCCTCACGGATTTGATATACCGTATATTTCTTTTGCTGGCATAGTGAGAAGATACCGAACAGTTCAACAAGTGTCATACCATCGGTAAGAGCTACAAATTCATCTTGCGCTTTTTTTCTTTCTGTCGGTGCTAAATCCTTTGCTCCAGCCACTGTGTCGATTCTCGCATCTATTACAGCAGCTCTGACCTCTTTCTCGGGGCGGGAAATAGTCAGGGTTCTAACATAGGAGATGTGGCTGAATCATCCTTGCTGAATACAAGCATATTCATATACAACGTGGTATCTTCCTTACCAAATAGACTTGCCAGACAACCGGCTTTTTTCGTAACAGGTATCTTGCGGATACACTCGAATTTCCAGCCGCCTACAGACTCACGGTCTATTATTGATGCATATTGCTTTACGGCGGAAGCAAAGTCTTCTTTTCTGCTGATTGTTATTCCTACAGGTCCCGGAACCGATTTTTATTGTATCATTCTCTTCTCTTTTTCATAAAGCAAGATTTCGTTAGTTTAATTTTTTCAATTCATCATTGCGCGTTTCAGCTAAAGATATGATTTCTCTTGACTTCGAAAAAATGGCATCTTCGTCTTTCGAGGAAACGGCACTTTCGAGTTCGTAAATTGCTCTCAATATTGCTGATTCCAGCGGCGCAACGGCATTGTTCGATTTTGAAGGACTTGAATGTAGCAAGTCATATGCTCTTTCAATTTCCTTATTTGCTTTTTTATCGCTTGCTTTTCCCATCAGCATTTTTACTCTCGAAGCAGCATTTTTGATATATGCCACCTCATCTTCGTGTTGTTCAACGCTATCTGCGGTATATTCATTAGCAATCAAATTGGAAATCAGCATTACCGCATAAATTCCCGAAATAATTACCTGCACAACCAGAGAAGTCTTATAGGATTCACTTCCTATAAAAATAAATACTAAACCAACAATGAACTCCACAAAGAAGTAAACAGCCGACACGGAATAAAGTGAGAATCCAAATACGGCTTGGCTACTGCTCTTTCTAATAAGGAAAGGGGTGACAAGTATCATCAAGTATGAAAAATGAATAAATCCATACGAGATCCAAGCTGATGCAGGGTGGTCTGTGCCTCCAACCATGAAAAATACTGTATTAAATACCGCAAGGAAAACTATGTCAAGCAGAATCCATAAAATATTTTTCTTTTTCATAAACATCATCTCGCTTTCTGAAGAATCGTATTTAAGCGGTTTATTTCTTCTGTATACTTATTTGTGTAATCACGGAGTTCTTTGGTCAATTTGGCAATCTTTGCATCCATTTCTTCGCGTGCTCTATTTGAAGGTTTATCTATCAAACGTCCAAGAAGAGAGAATATTTCTGTTTCTATACCGATTGCGCCGAAAAAAATAATAGCCAGAATTCCCACCACAGAGCTATTTACAATCATATCAAAAAGAACCACAATTCCAAGAATCACCAATATAACATTTAGTACAACACTTGGAGACTTTATTTTCTTCTTTTGTTCAGAAATGTGATTTATCTGATCTTCATGATCACGCTTGTAGCGATTAAACTCCGTTTCCAAGTTTTTGATTTTTGTTTGGGTATCTAACAGCAACGCATCAAGTTTTTCTCTCACAGAATTATAATATGCCTCGTATTGCGGCTCAATTGCTTTTTGCTCATCAATAGATGCAACGGCAATTGCATTTTGATATAATTGTGCGATACTTGATAGTTTTTCTCCGTCTATTGTCATGTCACTGAAATCAACGCTATATACTCGAATAAGTCCCCACCACCCACGATAGTCGTAAGGACAATCCTTTGTAAGATCACTAAAAGTTTTTTCAGCAGAAACGTAATTATTTAACGTAATGAATGTTTCGCCCGCTTTTACACGATTATCCCGTGAGCTGTCGTCGGTCATATTCACTACTTCAGCATGAAAACGATCTATATTCGTAACATTCGTTGTACTATAATGATTAATTGCTTTTTGTGTAATAAACGGGGTTTTACAATACGGACAAATAGCAGCTTCTTTTCCAGGATCAACTTCCAATTTTGACCCGCATTGTGTACAAATAGCAGGTACTAATGTCATAATTAATCGCCTCACATTCTATTTAAAATCTCAGCTTTTTTAGCATCATATTCGGTCTGCTCAATCAATCCGGCGTCCAGCAGTTGCTTCAGCTTGCCAAGTACCGCCATGGGGTCTTCTGAATTTTTCTGTTGTGCAGTACCCGCCTGAGTGAATCTGCCGGAGGGACCTGCCTGTGGTGGTGCCTGCTGCGGCTGCTGTCCGAAACCAATATTTGTCTGAGAGAATATTCCCTGCGCAATAGCGCCGAAAGCACCTGCTGCTCCGATTCCCATTCCCATACCTGCACCTGCTGCGGCAATGCCGCCCGCTCCGGGGTTATTTGCCAAATCCTTGAGAAGCTCCACTCCCTTGATTTTCTCCCAGTTGCTTCCCAGCATTTGAATACCTGCAAGGTCGCCTTGATAGCCTCTCTGACGCGCAATCAGTTCAATCTGCGACTCATCGATTTGGTCGTATTTTGTTGTATCAATATCCAGTGCCGCAAGTGAGAACTCAGCACATTTTAATCCGTAGTCTTCCAATGCTTCGTCAATATACGGCACAACATTTTCCGAAAGATCTTCTAAGTATTCATCAATTCCAATCAGTTCTCGTTGCAAACTATTAAGGAACTTGGAAAGCGCAGATTTTATTTTCCCCTGAAACTCGTTTTCAAAGTATCTGTTTATGTCCGCCTGACACTGAAGCGGGACATTATTTCCAATCAGTTTTTCAAGAAACTTCACCGGGTTAGCTATTCTAACTTTATAAGCACCGCGGGATCTCACATCCGTCCTGACATCCCATACACTGTCACGAACCTGAATGGGAGATGAGGTACCCCAGAGTATCTCAGCACTGTCGGCTTTACGAACAAAATATACTACACAGCTAAATGTACTGATACCGCCCGAAAAAGCATTTCTTAATCTACTAATGAATGGATAGTTCTCGGTAGAGAGCTTATAAGTACCCTTTTCAAATACTTGCTCTACAGTACCTCCCTTGATAAAGATTGCTTCTTCACCTGGCATTACAATCAAAGTGGAGTTCGTATTAAAATCTTCTTCAGGCTGACGCCAAATGAGAAGTTCGCCAGGACCGCTGTTTTTTATGACGTCAGTCCAGTGTTTTTTGCCGCCAACATAGGCAGCTTCGTTAGGATTTCTGTTGAAAAGTGACATAATAATCTACTCCTTTTTATTCTAAAGTACCGTCGATATGAGGAGCTCTTTTTGACAAATAGTGGCTGATATCTTTTTTCTCCTCCACCGCTTTGGCAATGGCAGCAAAATACTCGCAACTCGAGCATGCATAGTCGGATGGTGAAGGAGTATATCCGAACAAGGACCTGTAAGCCTTATTCAGCTCTCTGCGTTTTTGGTTTAGTTCTGATGAGGGCATAAATTACATCTCCCGTCATTTAATGTTATAGTACCTGTTATATTGGCTGTATGTGTTCGGGAAATACCGTTCAATAAAATTGTTGGAAATTCTGCTGTTTAAGCATCTGACGGCGCCTATTTCCGCATATATTTCGGCATTTCTCATTGATGCTCCACCATCGTCGGCGCGTATCCCGTTTTCGTCAATACCCATCCAATAATTGTCGGAGTGGGAATATTTTGATATTCCTTCATCGTCAAACCGAGATATGATTTCCGGGTCATTGCCGTTTTCACCGAAAGCGCCAAACAGCAGGTCAGAAACCGCGCGGTCATCTGCTGCGCCGGTGTTTACTGCATCATCCAGCATTTCGTTGAACCTTGCTCTTCCCTCAGGTGTGGAACGGTCCAAAGTGCTCAAATCCTTGCCAAGAGCTTCTGTGAATTCAGGTTTACGCGAATCCCATCCATGTTGATGGTCGAGGAAATGAGAAAGCTCGTGAGGCAGAACCTCTTCATACTCATCGTCATCGTAATCTTCATTCATTCTAACTTGAGAATCGTCGGGAGAATAATATGAGCCGTTCTTGACGCGTTCGCCATATTCATTAAAACCGTATCCGCTGTCTGCTACCGGCTTTAAATCATCTGCGTGATTATTTAGGTCATTTACTATTTCACTCGGAGCATCTTTGAAAGCGATGTCGGCAACGTGCTTTCTGTCGTCAGGAAGGTCATTGAGAAGTTTATCGCTTAATTCCGACTGCTTTGGAAAATCCACCGGCTTGCTCATCGATGTGTCACCGTACACTCGCTTGAGGACTTTGACGGGGGCACCTCCGTCATTCTCGCCGTGTTCATCAGTATCATTACCTGAAAATTGACTGTCGTTCGCAGCTTCCTGCACAGAAGCATCATTTGCGTTCTCATTTACGGCATCAGTATCGGAAATGTCGGCACTGTCTGCATCTTTGGGTACAATCCCGGAAATATTTTCTGCAAACTCATCAGAAGTCTCAGGAAGCGGAACTTGGTCCGGACCTCTTTGAGAATTAGGAGTGGCGTGGTATGGTTCAATATCCGGTTCTAAATATCCATGTCTTCCGGGAACAGCTTTATAAGGTTCTGTTTCATCTGTAGTATCAGTCACTGCGTCACCGGGCACGTCTTCGGGTACATCCTCGGGTACGTCTTCGGGTACATCCTCGGGTATATCCTCGGGTACGTCTTCGGGTACATCCTCGGGCACGTCTTCGGGTACGTCTTCGGGTACATACTCGGGCACGTCTTCGGGTACATCCTCGGGTACATCCTCGGGTACATCCTCGGGTATATCCTCGGGTACATCCTCGGGTACGTCTTCGAGTACATCCTCGGGTACATCCTCGGGTATATCTTCGGGTACATCCTCGGGTATATCTTCGGGTACATCCTCGGGTACATCCTCGGGTATATCTTCGGGTATATCCTCGGGTATATCCTCATAAGAATCACCGATATCAAAAGATATATCTGTATCAGCTAATACGGAATCAGAGGCATCAAAATTATTCCCAATATCTGAAGTATCCACACTGGTATCAACTGATTCGTCCATTATATGTAGGCTCCTTTATTTTTTTACTGAGTTTTCAATCTGAATTTCTCTCACTTTTATTCTCGTGTTGTAATAAATTTTTCTCCACAAATGGACTTTTACACACGACATCAATTCATGTGTCAGCGGTTCATCGTTAAGTTCCGCCTTTACCAGCTTAGTTATCTGAGCAAATACATTTTCCACTTTTTTAAAGTCATTGCTATCCGGTTTGAAATGTTTAGTATATATTCGACGGGCAATGTCTCTCGCTAGAACGCGGCGGAAATAATCGCAGGTGTTATTGCAATAACGGCAATAGTCGCATTGAGGGTAAGGCTTTAGCTTGCTGGATTTATCTTTCCAATAGGTAGATAACTCTTTGATGTCGTCATCAGATAAAGTAATGCTTATGTTGTTTTCAAGTCTGTAGTCAGGTGTAATGACTTCCTCAGGCTCATCGAGCTTATTGAAGAACAGGAAAGCTTCGCCGGGTTTTAATTTGGACATTCTCTGAATTTGTGTGTCCGACATATTGGTGCTGTCGCCGATGATTTGCTTGTCTACACTTTCGACCAATCTGAACACAACTTTCATATCTGTCAGTGCGACTACATCAGCTGACACTTTTCTCGGTGACTGATCAGCTATTACAATTCCAACGCCGTAAGAACGAATTTCGGCGAGCATTCTTTTTACAAGGCCTTGGGCTATTGCGCTTGGGTTTGCATCACCTTGACCGACGTTTGTATCCGCGTCAAGAAGAACATGCGCTTCTTCAAGCAAAATCACGTTTTTAAGGCCGCCTTCGCCGACATAATTTGCATTTACATAAGCAAGAATTGACAGTAGAAGCAAAGCAATAATCAGAGCCTTCTCATCAGAATTTTCTATTGCAGCAAGTTCAATAATCGTCGGCTTCTTCAACAAATCTTCAATCGGAATTGAACAGTAGTTATCAAACAAATTAACGAGACTGTTCAGGCGCACTACGCCGGCGCGTCCGATATTCTTTGCATCCCCGGTGTATCCGATTTCATCAAATGTCTGCTGGAAGCATTTAATAAAATCTGAAATATTGAAAGTCTTTCCTTTATCGTCTGAGGTATATGTATCAAGCCATCTAAAATCCGAATAGCAATTATTGATTGACTCCTCAAATATTTTGTCGAGTGGAGTTGACATAGACACTGCTGCCGCAAAGGCTGTTTTCAATGTTGATTTATAAGTCTCGAGCTTTACATTTTTCGGCGGTACAAAAGGGTTGAAGACAAAAGGAGAAATATAGTTTTTACCCGGGGTAAAAACTTGCAAGTCCGGAATGCTTTGAACTAATGCACGGTATTCGTTTTTGGCAGGCTCAATTACCAAGAACGGAATATTATGTTCCTTCCAAAGTCTATCCAAAAGGCTAACGGAAAAGGTCGTTTTACCCGATCCCGGCGTTCCGACAACAAGCATATGTTTGGCCAAATCTTTTAATGAGAATCCAATTGTATCACCGTGAGAAGATGATTTTAGCTTTCCTACTGTAATATCGCCGGCGTTGATAATGTCGTCAGTATATGTTTTGCTTACCTTTCCGGATTCATTTATAGTAAGTCCAGCAGAAATACGATCGCAGCCGATAGGCCATCTGAAAAATTCTGACGCTTCTTCTGCTGTTATTATATACGGAAGTCTATAGAGGGAATCTGAGAACTGACCTGAACTCCATATTTGGCTGTTCCTGTCCCTGCTTATCAGCAATTCATTAACTGCCCACGGCAGAGGATAGAAATTGCTGTCTTTTTGCACCTCGTTTGAGAATAGTTCTATCATCTTGAGATTTGCAGAATCGCTTTCGCCGGCTGACAATTGCCCAAAAACCCGATTGGAGATATTTGATGTTGCCGAACGGCCTCCGTAAATCAGGATATTAAAAGAATATAGCGGTGCGTTTTTGCTTTGAGAATAATACTTATACGTAGCAGCATGCTTCTCTGCGAGTGTAAAACTCACATTACCGAATCCCTGTTCCATAACCCCCTTACTCAGAGTTTCCAGCGCTTGAGTTACCCTGTCAATTTCATTGATTTCAGGCTGCTCAAATATTGTGGGAATCAATTGCATAGAAACAGCGCAATTCGGATAGTCAATAAGGACATTAACTATCCTGCTTAAATCATTATTTGAAATCGGTATCTTATCGTATGAATAGCAAAATGGAAGTAACTGATTTTGCAGGTATTCAACCTTTTCTTCCTTAACAATAGCTTTCACGCAAGAATCGTCTACGCTCTTCACCGCGTTTAGCAAATCAAAACTGCTAACTTCGGAATAATCATATTTCTGCAGCGAAAGCGTTGACCGGCACAACTTTATTAAGGTGTCCACAGTCGATTTTGCGTCTGATTCGTTGCCGTCTATCGCCCTGACCATCAAATAAAGCTTGATTTTTGCTTTATAAGGCTGGTTCTTAACTGCCTCTGTCAACCAAAGTAGTTCAAGTGAAATATCTTTTGAATAACCAGCATCGTAGCTCAAAGCCTTATATGTCTGGTATACTTCATTTAACAGGCTGCTTGTTTCATTTTTATATTTTTCTACTATTTCTGCAATTGCATTTTCTCTGCTGTCTATGATTGATATATGAGGGATTGCGGTTAGCTCGAGAGCTTCAAGCGCAACAAATTCACCATTAGTCAGATTTATCGAAGAAATATGTTCAAAACACATATGTGCCTCCATTGAATTTACTAAAAAAAGCACCAACTACATTCGGTAGCAGTGCAGTCGGTGTATTTGAAGATTAATCTTCCTTACTGCATATTTGTTAATGTTGCTTTGCATTATGCTGGCCTTTGTTAACGGCCCGCTGTTTCCGTATTTGTCGGCATAACCGTAATACTGGTCGAAATACTTCTGACAGAGGAATATACCCCACCACGCTTCATGGCAATTAGGCTTAATCTTAATTGCTTCCTCATAAAACTTTACTGCTTTTCTGCATTTCCATCGTCAATCGCATTATTGGCATTCTCAAGCAGTCCCTTTACTGTAGGTAGTCCGTCAATCGTAATAATATCTATTACTTTATGCGCTGTGTGACAATATTTGCACTCGCAAAATCCGTTTAAGTTCACATCGTCAACTTTTAAGCTTCCGCCGCAACTTGAGCATATCGCAGGTTGAAATGCCATCTATTTTTCTCTCCTTTATGGATAATCTTCGCCACCGTTCGGATAATGGCATCTTAACAGTCGGTTTATTCCTTTTATAACACCCTTGGCAGTTCCGTATTTATTAATCGCCAACAGCATATAGTCAGAGCAAGACGGGGTAAAAACGCATGCTCCTCTGATTCGTTCGGGTGCATATTGCTGATAAATAAGAATCGCATCAACAATTATTTTTTTTGCTCTGATGATAACAATAGCGAAAACTAATATTATAGGCAAAAAAACATATTCACGTGGTAGCTCATTTGCCCTAATCAAAACGCAAGAGCCGATAATTAATGCAACATATATTAAGATGAACATTATATGCGGACAGAGGGTTCCCCTAAGAGAAATGTTCGGTCTGATAATAACAGGTTTGTTTTTTTCCTGTTCTTCCAGGAAAATTTGCATTGCCTTAAAAACACTTTCTTCTTTTGACTCGCTTATAGTTGAATCGTATTTACTATCCAAAAAGCTCACCCACAAAGTCAGATATCAAAAAGCTAACGCATCCGAACATCAGTCAAATCTGTTATGATATAGCGTGCAATTGTTGCTGTTTTTTTACATTTATTACATTATAATTCTTAATTCTACATAAAGCAACAATTTTTTATTCGTATATCATCAAGCGTAAATCCTTAAAACTGAACTGTACCCCATTTGTTAGATAGTATGTCTTCGCTTATATTCTCAACGGCAACACGGGCATTATCATTCAGTGGATGCGCTCGGACTATGCCATTGACGAAAGCGAGATAGTTAAGCTTCTGTTTTCCATAAACCGGAGTGCGCTTATTAACCTTGACCTTTCATAAAAAACAGACTGCGTAATCAGTGGATTCAAAAGACAATAATAAATTGTTGAGGAATGAGCTCGGAAATTTACCGATCTCATTCCCTTTCACGATATGAATCGGTGCAGAAATCTGGACCCTCAACAGAAGAAAGTGTTGGATTCTACACCGATTTTTTATAGAAAAATCAATGTTTGCATTATTTTAGAGAAAGAACAACATTTGAAGTTTTAGAAGAAATAAAAAGAGTTTTAAAACCAGATGGCATTTTACTTTTTAGAGTTAATTCTGTAAAAGATGTTAATCATGGTGCAGGAGAAGGAAAGGAAATTGAACCACATTTATACGAAACAAGCGATGGGAGATATAAAAGATTTTTTAATCAAGAAGATATAGAAAGATTTTTTAAAGATTGGGAAGCTCTATTTATTCATGAAGAAATTATGGGTAGATATAAAAAAGAAAAAGTATTGTGGAGATGTGCGATGAAAGTAAGAAAATAAGCATATTTCACACTATTTCTTTGGGATAAATTAAAGTTGTGGCTTTTACTTGATTATTTTAATTACTACGCAAATTTAACGATTACACTTTTTGTATCACAATTGCAACCCCTAGCCAAATAAGCACCCGGATTTGATACAATTCAAGTCCGGGTATCTTTTTACCCTCCGGGGAAATGCCGTGTTTCAGGCGTTCCTCCGGAGGGTTTTACTATGTGCGGGGGGGGGGATAAGTGCCGGGTCGGCTGCGTTGCGGCAGCGGATGGGGGCGGTTTAGGGGATGCTATCGCTCAGAGAATATCCAATATTTTGAGAAATGCTGGATTTTTTTCTTTTGATGCAGTATAATTTTAACAGTGTTTTTTGAGAAGGGTTAATGTCATGCCCGTATATCGGCAAAAGAAAAAGAAAAAGATCCTGTACGCATAGCCAAAAACACGGACAGACGCACTCGCGCCTGCCTCGTCAGCCGCGACGCTTTGAAGGCGCTTTCTGAATCCGAAAACCCGATTGCCGGACAGACCGTTGGTTATCAACAGACAGATATTAACATCATTCGTGTAATTCCCCATGCATCAGAACTTGTTCAAGAATAACTAAACAAAGGAGCGCTCAAAATGGAACGCGAATACATCGCTTATATCAGCTATCGTCATACTCCGGTGGATATGGAGGCGGCGATTGCGATTCAGCATCAGATTGAACACTATCACATTCCGAAAAAGCTCAGAAAGAACGGAAAAGCGCGCCTCGGTATGGTCTTCAGAGATACGGACGAGCTAAATATTTCTCCTGATTTGTCTCAAAGCCTCCGTGAGGCCCTTGATCATTCAGAGTATTTAATTGTTCTTTGTTCGCCGCAGTATAAGGAATCTGTGTGGTGCAGACAGGAGATTACCTATTTCCTGGAGCATCATGACTTGGATCATGTTTTGCCGATCCTTGTTAATGGGGACCCGTATGAAGCGTTTCCGGATGAACTCCTGCGTAGAAGCGTTGTGGATGGGAAAGAGGTCATTTCCGAACCGCTTGCGGCGAATGTTGCCGGTGAGACAATTAAGGAACTGAAGCAAAACATAAAAAGAGAAAAGCTTCGAATTGTTGCAAAATTGCTGAACTGTCATTACGATGATTTGGTTCAAAGACAGAAGCATTATGAAAGACAGAAAAAAATTGCAGTTATAGGCACTGCGTTTGCGGCTCTGCTTGCGTTTATCGTTATGCTGTTAGTAAAGAACGCTCAGGTGAATTCTCGTTATCAGGAAGCGAGGCGCAATCAGGCGAGATATTTGTCCACGGTTGCCCTTGAACAATACCAAAAAGGAGATGCAAAGTCGGCACTGGAATCTGTTCTGACAATTCTTCCCGAGGGAAATGAAAAGGGACCGGTTGTTCCGGAACAGATGTATGCATTGGCAACTGTTTTAAATGCATACAACAATTCTTATGTTCCGGAAAACTTCATTTCCCTTCCGGAAAGAGACACGAAGGTTTTTTCGGACGATATGGCTTATCTGTTTTCCTATTCAATTGATTCACTGAAGATTTACGATGTTGCTTCAGGTGAAGTACAATATTCCTTCGAGCCGAGCGCCTTTTTAGAGGAACATCCGGAGCTTGCGGAAAATTATCCGTATTCGAAAAACGTAACGATTTCAGGCGTTATTCCGGCGGAAAACGATAAATTTTTTGTTGTGTTGTCCGTCGATGACATTTTTGAGTTAAACATAAACGATTCTTCCTATTACAGATGCATTGTTTCGGGAAATAATCCTATACGAAATGTATGCTATCAGAACGGGAAAGTGGCTTTTTCCTCGTCTGGAGTTGTTAGAGTATACGACTGCGTGTCCGGCGATATGTTGTATGAAAAGGATTTCAACAGCAACTCGGAGGAGACTTCTGTTGAATATTCCATTGAGGCGATAAGTTGGAACGAGGATGCCAGCCTTCTTGCGGTGGGCTTTGATTATTCCAATAACGCTGTAAATACAAATTTGTTCCGAGATGATCCTGAGCTGAATAGGCAGGAAGAGCAATTTTTCATTCAAAATCCTCCCTTGGGTCTGGTGCTGATCGATCCGGCCTCCGGTGAAATCACAAAGCTTTCCGGTCTGCGCACAACGGAATTGTCCTTCGCAGGGAATGTAATCGGCGCAGTCCATAGGGAGTATCTGCCGTATGATGTAGTATGTCATAATGCTTTTATTGACATTCCGGCTCGCTGGTCTGCCGGTATCTATGACACGGCTTCAAAAGAATGTATATATCAAAGCGACAAGCTTTTAGGCGAAACATATAATTTCTGGGGCTTTTCACAAGGAGAAATTACTATCAGCGACAAGGCAAGATCTGTCTACAGTCTGTGGCTTGGAAAGACGGGAATTGTTCTTGATGCGGAAAATCATAGTATTTTGTATATGGAATCGTTCCGCGCAGATATAGTAAGCATGGAATATCACAGAAATGCCGCCAATATGATCATTCTTTCAAACGGCTCCATTCAGCTAATTGGGATTAGCGAACCCACTTTTCTGAGAACAAGTGTTATGAAGCTGGATGTGGTAGCGCAGCAAGCCGCAAAATCAGGGGATCAAATTTTTCTGATTACAAATACAGGCCTGATCCAATGCGGTCTCTCCGTGTGGGAGGATGTTAACACTGTTACAAGCACGGAAGCCGTTCTGAACAATTATCAGGCAAAAACCTTCAGCTATTTTGACAGCGAACGCGGTAAGCTGCGGCTCGTAGGATATGATCACCGTGATTGTACAAATTCCATCAAAGATGATGAGCACTACTCGGCGTTGGAGTTGTATCCTTGCCTCTCGGACAAAGCAATGTTTTCTTACATAGCCGATGACCCGATGAGCTCTATTAAAGCATGCAATATTTCAAAAGACGGAAATCACATTTGCATTTTAGAGCAGCAGGCCGAAGGCAGTGCTGTCGTATCCGGCTTTAACATTTCGGAAGGAACTTCGGAATTTCGTTACAAGCTGCCTTCAAACCTCACCGACACCGGATTGTTGTCTGACCTGAAGTCCAGTGGGTTTTCGGAAGATGGAAAAATGCTTTGGATTACAAGAGAAGATACCGTCCATATATATGAGCTTGACGGCAAAGATATTAACCTCACGGAGTATAAAGCGGAGAACGAAATGTTGCATCCTGCACTGACCGAAAACGGGAAGCATCTTGTCTGGATGGAATATGATTCGAAAACAGAGGACAGCAATCTTGTGTTGTTGGATTTAAATACCGGAAAAGAGGAAAAAGTAAAGCTTCCGGAGAGGTTTGAGGTGGACCGCTATGGCTATGACAACACACTTATGCCCGGCCGGGAGGGAATCGTGCTCCTCTATGACAAAAATACGGAAGTTGTTGTTTACGATACCGAAAAAGCGAAGTTTTTAAGCCCCATACAGGTATCGACAGGAAGCGAAATTGCACTTTTGGGAAACAAGACGGAGCTCTTGGTCGCGCATGAAAAGACAGTATCGCTGTATGACCTCCAAAGCGGGGAGCTGAAAAGCCGGCTTGAAGTACCCTATGCATCGGATACGATTATTACGGACTCCGGATCCGATATATTTGCTTTGTACAAAGGGGGAAGCTATTCCAGCGCAAATGACAACGGCTGGTTCTTGGGGGGACGGTATCTTATTTCCATAGACGAAGAGAGAAATATGTATTTGACTGCGTTTATCGGAAAAGCAAGAAGCTATGAATCCATCAGCCCGTCAGGCGGCGAAATCATATCCGGCTCTGTTCCGGGAAGCTTTGAATTTATACGAATTCTGAGCTTTGAAGAGCTTGTCGCCGCGGCTTCGTGAATACTTATAATAATCGGCAGTGTGTGTCCATCGGGGCAATGAGACCCGCCGGGGGCGGAAATAGCGTGGGCGATTTGGGTCACAGCACTCGAAAATACTCGTCAAAAAGTTACGGAAAGCCCGAGAAAATGCGAAAATTTCGGTAAAACAGATTGCGCCCCGTTTTTGTCTCACAAGCCGCACTAAAATGCTTAAAGGCGGTGAATTAAGCGCCTGTAATCATTTTGGAGGGACATATTATGAGCAATCGGGAACAGGCTGCTGCAGTAAAGAAGACCCCGGATCTATCCGTGAAGATTTCCGAAACCGAAGCAGAATTATCAAGGCTGTCGGCAGAAAGCTTTCGCAGCCAGACCTCGGCGCCCCGGCATGAAACGGCTACGGTCAGATACCCGGAGAGCGAGCCCAACACTCCGTCAGAAAATAATTAGGCTCAAGGCCGAAGGCGGGAACATGAACATAAAGATCCGTTCAAGAGAAGAAATTGAAAAGCTGCTGAGCGGTGATTTTCCGAAAAATACTGCCGTTATCAGCTTTTATGATCCGCCGTCAAAGAGGACGCCGAAGGACTGCGCACCGATTGACTTTTCGGGAAAATGCGACTGCGTGTATTATGTATGCATACCCGATATTGATATTGGCATTTTAGAGGATTACGGCTTGACCTATGATACCTACCTCGCGGATGCCGACGAGCTCGCAAGGTTTATCTGCAAGGCCGAGGCAAACGGCATGGACATCATCTGCCAGTGCGAATATGGTCAGAGCCGAAGCGCCGCTTGCGCGGCCGCAATACTGGAGCATTTTTACCGTAACGGAATATCCGTATTCGCCGATTACAGATATTACCCGAACCAGCTGGTTTATAATAAGGTGAAACGCGCGCTGGACAAAGAACGTCCGCGGTGCGGGGAATAAGCCTTCAATCAAAAAACGGCGGCAGGCTGTCAGACCTGCCGCCGTGGTTTTTTGCGGGCAAAAGAGGATACGAAAAGACTGACGCCTTTCATGTCCTCCGGGTAACTGTTGAGCAGATTATCTAAAGGAATGCGTAGCCGAAAGCTGCTGTACGGAACGGATCAATCCGGGTATCCCGCGTCGAAATGGTTCCGATTTTCCGAGTAAGACCGCTCATCGCGGTAATACGCAAGGACCCCGTCAAGAGTGGAGAGATAGGTGCGCGCGGGCTTGACAAAGCTGTGATTGCAGGCTTCATCGGAAAAGTCATAAACCTGGATCTCCCAGTACTGCGGAGAATCGACAAAGTACTCCAGCTCGGAGCTGTTATAGGCTCGGATGGCGTTCATGGCGGCGTCGCCGTTCGGCGTGGGGAAGGGGCCCGCGAGGCAGGCGACATGGTCATAATTGATCTCGCCGGAGAAAAGGCGCTCGTATCCCATCAGCCGTGCAGCCATCACGGTTCCCGCTGCGGGCTTGCGGAACTGCGAGACCACCTGCTCCAGCCGGCGGCAGGTGTCGTCCACTGCGGCCATTTCCTTCTGCGCCTGATCGTCCTCCGGAAATTCCACGGTGTCCCTGAACTCGCGCAGCATACGAAGCTTGGTTTCAAGATCGGTGACCGCGCAGGAAACGACATCGACGAATTCCGTGGGAGAGAGATAGTCCGGATCTCTTGAGATAAACGGATTTTCATTCTCAAAATCGGGGGCCAGCTCCAGAGTAAGGATCTCCAGCCTCAGCTTTTCGGTCATGTTCGGCACTCCTTTTTGTTTTTCGATCGGTGAGGACAGCATAACGGAGACAGTGGGACAAAAAGAAAACACAGCACGGTAAATTTCTTCCCGAACCCATCCTTTTTTATTTCTGCTGATTTTCTTGTTTGCTGTTTGCTTTTTCTCTTCGCGATTGCGCGATATCTATCCAGGCTTTCCCTTCCCAGTCTAAGGGACATTGGTTATCTCCAATTTGCTCCTTTATCTCTTTTTGCAGCTTATGGTATGAATCTTCATAATCAGTCCACTCCCTCTCTTCGCTGTCATATCGGCTCCATGGCAGGGAATCAGAGGAGTAGGATCCTTCCTTGCCGTTTTTTCTCGGTATGGATAATGAAAAGCCGACACTGCCGGGCTTTTTCTTATCCTGCGCCTGCGCTATACATTCCAAAATAAAGCTGTCCAAAGGCACATGCAAACAGCTTTCTAAATCAGTTAATTTCTCTTTATATTCATTGACAAAAACGTTTCCTGCTTTATGTTCTTTGAGCACGGACAGAATTATACAGAGATACTTCATGGTCATATTGACCCACTTTTGTGCAACTCCGTAAGTAAATGCGTACCCGTCTTTTGTTTCGCCGTCATATTCCTTTTTGAGATCACTGCACAGTTTGGCATGCTTTTTGTCATAATCAGCAGGATCGGGCAAATTTTCAACAAATGATCTAATGCGGTCGGATGCGGCATTTTTCAATGTTATTTTGTCAGCTTCATTTGCAACAGAAAGCACATGGCTGCTTGAATCTCTGTATGCCCTGCTTATCGCTGCATTGATGATGTCTTCTGCAGAGCTGCGCAAAGTAATTCCAAAATAGCTGAACAGCAGAAAATTCAAAGCATTTTCGTGTTCCATAACCGTGCACTCCCTTTATTTATACTTTTCCAGCGAGCGTTCAAGCTCGCTTTTGACCTTTTCTCGCAGCGCCTCCGGCTCCAGCACCACCACATCCGGCGCAAAGCTCTGCGCAAAGCGAGCTACCGACATTTCGTTTGCGCACACCGAAAACGTAACGTCGTGTTCATCCTCGTCGTAAAAGATAACGTCCTTGCCGAACATATCGATCACATCGCTTATCATCGCGCGGCATATCCGCAGACTGGCACGGCAATTATCACTTGAGTACATATACACATGATTTTTCATGTAATCGGCAAGGTCGAGCGGTCTGCCGTCCGCCCCGTGCAAGGTCTCAAACGGCTTTACTGCGTCTTCGAGAATTCGGATGTTGCGGATGCGGTCAACGCGGTAATTGGAAATATCGTCGTATTTATCAAAATTGCAGATGAGATAGTATTTTCCCTCTTTCGCCGCCATCTGATAGGGGCTGACCAGATATTCTTCGCTGCCGTCGGAGCGCTTTTTCGGGTGCTGCATTTTGTCCGTTCCGTATTCCAGATACTGAAACGCCACCTTGCGCTTTTTGCTGATCGCTTCGTCAAGCATTTCGATATTTAAAAATATCTGCTTATTGTCTGCCTGATCCTCCGGCATCTGTGCGATATGCTTTACGCGGGAGCGAAAATAGATGTTGGACAGGCCTTCCAATTTCTCAACCAGCCTCTTGCGCTGGCTGTACGGAACGTGCTTTGAAAAAAGGAGACCGTCGATCAGCAGGCGCAGCTCCCCGTCGGTGAATTCGCGGACAAGATAGAAGTCCGACAGGACATAGCTCTCCTCCATCTCGCCCGTTTTGCTGTTCGGTACCATACGAACCGATTCGCTGTATTCGATCTCATATCCGAAATCGATCAGATTCATCAGATTCCGCCGGATGGCCTTGCGTTCGGCGGTCATATTGTATTCCGTGAGCAGGATATCCTCGATCTCCTTCTGGCTGAGCCGATGGTCTGCATCGGTGTATCTGCGGAGAATATCGAGGATATTGAAGATAAGCAGTTTTTTCGGCTGTTTTGTGTACATATCGGTCCTCCGTCAAAACGTTCTGATTCACAAAGCATTGCCGCACCTCATCTGCCCGGATAATAAGCAGAACGGGCTGCCGGCGTTTTTTTACAGCATATCACAGCTGAATTTATTTAACAACCACGCATGGGACAAAAATGGGACACGCTTATGATCTCGGTGATCAGGCCCCGGGCTTTCGTGATAAATAACGATTCCCCTGCGGTCGCCTCTCTCAATTGAAAAAGCTGTCCGCGTGTAAATATTTTCAATATGATATTTGAATTCCCTCCCGGTGCGTGCTAAACTATGTATTATACATAGCTTTATCCGTGGGAGGTATCGTATGCCGCTGCAAATCATACACAAGGACATAACGCAGGTCGAGTGCGATGCTGTCGTTAACCCTACCGACAGCCTTTTTTCGGGCTCGGGCGGAACGGACCGCGCGATTCACGAGGCAGCCGGGCCCGGGCTTGAAGCCGAGTGCCGCCGGCTTGGCAGACTCGGCTGCGGCGAGGTCGCGGTCACGGGCGGCTACGGTCTGCCGTGCAAATACATAATCCACACGACGGGGCCGATATGGTCGGGCGGAAAGAGAAACGAGGCCGTTCTTCTGCGCAGCTGCTATATGAATGCGCTGTTCAAGGCGAGCGCCATGGGGCTGGGATCGATCGCGTTTCCGCTTATTTCGTCGGGGACCTTCGGCTTCCCCAAGGACAAGGTGCTGCGAATAGCGATAGACGCGATTTCGGACTACATTTTTAACAGCGACAAGGAGATAAACGTCAGCATTTGCATTATTGACAGAGCGTCCTTTGTCCTGAGCAAGGAGATCGCCCTTCAGGAATACATCGACGAACGCAGAGCCCCGCGTTTCCTGTACGAAGAGCATACGCTCAGAATGCAGCCGAAAGCATCCGCAAGCATATTCGACGGCAGAATAATTCGGGAAAGCTGCGCCGAAGTGCTTGATTCGAGCGTATGTGCCCACAGTGTGCCCTTGCCCGAGGATCTTTCGGACTGGATAAAAAAGCAGGACGACAGCTTTGCCGTCATGCTCCTTAAGCTGATCGACAAGAAGGGCATGACCGACGTGCAGTGCTATAAGAAAGCAAACGTCAGCAAAGGCACCTTCTGGAAGATCAACAACGATCCCAGGTACAAGCCCAGCAAACAAACCGTGCTGGCCTTTGCCATTGCGCTGGAGCTGAGCCTCGAGGAGACCGAACAGCTGCTGAAAACCGTCGGCTTATCCCTGTCCCACAGCAATCTGGCTGACCTGATCATTGAGTTTTATATTTCAAACGGCAACTATGACATCTTCGAGATAAACTCCGCGCTGTATCGGTATGACCAGGTGTGCCTGGGCTGCTGAGGTATCCCGACGGGATACCAAATGAGTCAAACGATCCTCTATAATGAGGCTGTAAGGTCAGAAAAGGCTTTGCAGCCTTATTTGTTTCAGGAGGAGCAATTATGAAAAACAACATTACAGAGCTGGTATTTATCCTTGACAGGAGCGGTTCAATGTCGGGGCTTGAGTCCGACACCATCGGCGGCTTCAACGCAATGATCGAGAAGCAGAAGAAGCTCGACGGCAAGGTGTATGTCTCGACGGTGCTGTTTTCAAACCAGAGCAGCGTCATTCACGACCGCGTGGACATCAATGAGGTCAGACCCCTGACCGATAAAGAGTACTGTGCCTATGGCAGCACCGCGCTTATCGACGCGCTGGGCGGCGCCATCCACCACATCGCCAACATCCACAAGTACGCAAGACCCGAGGATGTGCCCGAGCACACGATTTTTGTTATCACCACCGACGGTATGGAAAACGCAAGCCGCATGTATTCCGCCGACGAGGTCCGCAGAATGATAAAAAAGGAAGAGGAAAAGTACGGCTGGGAATTTCTTTTCCTCGCGGCCAACATCGACGCCGCCGAGACCGCCGGACGGTACGGCATCCGCGGTGAAAGAGCCGCAAATTACAGAGCGACAAATGAAGGAACGGTTGCGTTGTATGACTGCATGAGCGAGGCGGTCACAAATCTTCGCTGCAATGTTGAGCTTGATGCGAGCTGGAAAGAGGGACTGGACTGATGTCCGTCGGTGAGGGGAAGAGAAAGGAGAAAACGATGACTGACAGACGAAAATATATAGCGGGCAGCGTCTGGGGGCTCATAGTGGGCGATGCTCTGGGCGTGCCTGTTGAGTTCAGGGACAGAGAATATCTCAGGGAAAACCCCGTCACCGATATGATGGAATACGGAACGCACCATCAGCCGAAGGGCACATGGTCTGACGACAGCAGCATGATGCTCTGCACCCTGGACAGCATCAGCAAGGGCGAAATTGACTGTGACGACATCATGTCGAAGTTTGCAAAATGGAAGTACGACGGCGAATACACGCCCTACGGCGAGGTCTTCGACTGCGGGATAACAACATCGGAAGCGCTCGCAAAATACAGAAACGGCGCGGCGCCGATGGAATGCGGCGGACGCGGCGAGCGCGATAACGGCAACGGCTCGCTGATGCGCATTCTGCCCGCAGCGCTGTATCAGATCGAGCACGAAGACCACGATAATTCCATCATCATATATAAGGTCTCTGCCCTCACCCACGCTCACCCCGTAAGCATGGCAGGCTGCGAGCTGTACACAGAGATTCTCGGCGCAATTATTCGCTTCAGGTACGGCGAGCCCAAGTCCTGCAGCATACTCGAGGCGATGAGCGCCGCTTTTACCCGCAATCACTGCGAAGGTATCGGGCACTACTACCGCCTGAAGGATATGCAAGCCTTTGCCGCGCTGCCCGAGGATAAGATCAAAAGCGGAGGCTATGTGGTGTCAACTCTGGAAGCTGCATTGTGGTGCTTCCTGAACACCGATAACTACGCCGACTGCGTGCTGAAGGCCGTAAACCTCGGCGGCGACACCGACACCACCGCCGCCGTAGCAGGCTCCATCGCAGGCGCATACTACGGCGTGGAGGGCATCCCTGCCGAATGGATCGAGTGCATCGCCCGCAAAGAGTGGATAGCGGAGCTGATCGACAGGTTTATCGGGAGAGAACGATGAGCCATAGGCGCACATTGTAAACGACGGCACTGCGGTTTACCGCCGGATATGAAATACGAACCGATAAAAATACCCCGGCTGCACAAAAGAAGATATTGTCAATATGCGCTGCGATGCTGTCGTCAGTGCGACCGACATAAACCTGTCCGGCAGCCGCGGCATCGACAAGGATATCCATGACGCGGCGGGGGAAGAGCTCGCGGCCGAATGCCGCGGCATTGCTCCGTGTCCCGTCGGCAGCGTTGTCATCACAAAGGGATATAAGCTTTCACCCTATATAATCCATGCGGTCGCGCCGGTCTGGGCGGGTGACGGCAAAGAGTATGAAGCGCTCGCGTCGTGCTACCGAAAAGTTTTTGCCCTGGCCGCGGAATACGGCTGCAGGTCGATCGCCGTTCCGCATATATCCTCGGGCGGTTTCGGCTTTCCGCCGAATGATGTGCTGCGCATCGCGGTCGATGAGGCGAACGAGTTTTTAAGCCGCAATAATATGGACATATACATCGTCACGCACCGCCGGAGCACATTTAATATGAGCCAACGGATGTATGAGGCTGTCGCGTCACGGATCGACGACTGCAAATTCAGGCTGGCGCAGAGAACCGACGCCCCGAGCCTCGATGAGCTTGTAAGCCGGACTCACGAAAGCTTCAGGGATATGCTGCTGCGGAAGATCGGCGAGCGCGGAATGAAAAACTCCGAGTGCTATAACAAGGCGCTTGTGTCAAAAAGCGTTTTCTCAGACATCGTGAACAAGCCGGGCTACACGCCGAAAAAGAAAACCGTTGCCGCATTTGTTATCGCGCTTGAGCTGCCGCCCGATGAGGCGCTCGATATGTTCGGCAAGGCCGGATATTATCTGACGCGCAACAGCAAGTTTGATACCATCCTGTTTTACTTCATTGAGCAAAAAAAGTACGACATATTTGAAATAAACGACGCGCTTGAAAAATACGGCGCCGAAACGATCGGCTGCTGAAAAGGATCACGGGACCCGAAAACATGCGCCTTTGCCGTGCTGCCCCGGGAACAATATATAAAAAACTTAAGGAGTGCTGATTATGTCTAAAGGTTTTTTCGGAAACATGTTTGACTTCAACCGTGACGGCAACTTAAACTGGATCGAGAAAACCGCTGAGCTTGCGTTCCTGGATCATATGATGAAAGAAGAAAGCGGCAGCGGCGGTCACGCAGCTGCGCCTGACTTTGATCTGTTCGGTGATGACGAAGACTGGAGAGACAATTACTGCGAGGAAGACTGCGGCGTTGATCCGTATGATTACGACAGCGAGGAGGAATATCTCGATGCCGTCGAGGAAAAACAGGCCTGGATCGACGGCATTGACGATGAAGTGACCGAGCTTGCTGACGAATACGGGATCGATCCTCGGGACTATGACTCATATGATGAGTTCATTGAAGCGCTGAAGGATGAAACGGGTTAAGCAAAGTCAGACAGGATGATGACCGGGACACCGGCAGGAAAAAGCAAATTAAAACGTTTATTGGCATACCCGGCGACAGCGCAGCAGGCACTGCGTTGCCGCCGGGTATGCCGGTTTAAGCACATCTCAAAACGCAAACAAACCCGACAGGTATGTCGGCTGAATCGCTGAAAAATAAGCTGATCGGGCCGCTGTGCGAAAATCAGCAAATTTTTTAAACAATTTTATGATAATGCCTTGATAAAGCCGTGTCGAAATGTTACTATCTATTCATAAAATAGTATATATTTGGGTTTTTAGCACTAAAGTATGTATTTGGGTTTTCAACTCTGCGGTTTCTGAACTGCAGAACTTTTAACTCGTGCGTTAACGAAAACACAGCATCGCAGTATCTACCAAATATTTGTGTGAGGAACAAAAGAATGAAAGCTAGCAAAAAAATAAGAAGAATAACGGTTATCCTTCTTGCGGTATTGATTTTTATCCCGATCATCAATATCCCCGTATTCGCCAATGCAACCGAGCCGAGCAGGCTGATAAACGTTGTATATGACGATTCGAGCTCGATGATAATCGATGACTACAGTCACGAACAGGTCGACCGCTGGTGCCAGGCAAAGTACGCAATGGAAGTGTTTGCTGCGATGCTCGGCCAGAGTGATGTTCTGAACATATATTGCATGAGCGACTTCTCGAAATACTACGGCTCGAATGCCCACCTCAGCCTGAAAGGCAGTGCCGGTGCGGAGACGAATGTCGGTCTTATTCACAATATGCTTACGCCTGCCCTGCAGACCCCCTTCGGCGCGGTCGAAAAGGCGTATTCCGATCTGCTCAAGGGCACGGCAGACGAAAAATGGCTCGTTGTTCTCACCGACGGGCAATTCCAGAATGCTCCTTCCCTCAACGATTATTTTGCAAAAAAGGACAAGAGCGTCAAGGTCGTGTTCGTCGCGCTCGATAAGGGAGCCGACAGCATCGACCAGAACGAAGGCGACGGGAGATTCTTTTATCAGGCTGCGGACAGCCGTCAGATACTGACGACAGTAACGGATGCCTCAACGCGTATTTTCAACAGTCACAAGCTTTCGCTGAGCAAGGACAACAAATTTTCCTTTGACCTGCCGATGTCCGAGCTGGTGGTGTTCGCGCAGGGCGGTGATGTCAAGATAAACGGCATAAAAACTTCGGATAAAGAGCTTATTTCCGGTGCCGTAGGGCAAGTATCCGTGCGATACAGCGAAAAGCCCTCATCCGACTCCTACACATCGTCCAAGAACATCATCGCGAAAAACCTTGTCGGCAAGATAGCTACATTCAGGGGAGATTACGATGTCGGAGAATACTACCTGGATGTGGAGAACGCGGAAACGGTAGAGATATACTACAAGCCGAATATTTCGATAGCCCTCGTCCTGACCGACAAGGACAACAACGAGGTCACGGAGCTGAAAAAGCTGGAGTCGGGGGAATACACCGTAAACTTCCGCTTTGTGAAGAACGGAACAGGTGAGCCGGTGCCGGAGTCAAAGCTGCTCGGCGATGTCAAATATTACGCGTCTATATCGAATAACGGCAAGCAGCTCGGCGAGGTATCGCCCGGCGAAAAGATAAAACTTGAGGAGGGCAATGTCGAGATAGAGGCTCATGCCACATATCTGGACTACAACACGGTCACAACGACCATGACATATAAGGTCTGGAGGAACAAGACCGTGGCGTTTTCCTTCCCCGATGACAATCCGTCATATGTGGTCACGAAGGACGGTGTTGATGTTTCGGCTCCGTACCGCGTAAATGTCACGCTTGAGGGAAAGGAGATCACAGCGGAGCAATGGAAGCTGTTTTCGACTCCTACGGTGACCTTCCTCAACACGGGAGGCTTATTCAATAAAAGCGACGAGCCCAGCATATTCGCAGGAGCCACAGTAGAAAAATCCGATGAGCCGGGCGTGTTCCTCATATACCCGGAAGTCCGTAAAGGAGGCCCCAGGCAGGACGGCGTTACATACGGGAATGCGAAATTCCGTATCGAATACAGCGAGCCGGTCGATGAGGAGCTTTGGTCCGGCGCCACTGAGGGCACGATGAAGACCAAGGACGGCAGAAGCATGCTGGAAAAAATATGGGATCTTTTGGTGGCGGGAATTGTCATAGGCGCCGTCCTGTTCGTGCTTATAGGTCTCGTTTTCAAGAAGCGGTTCCCGAATACGATGAAATCGCATCCGCAGATAATCTGCAAGCCGCTGGCGGCAAAGTCACATCTCAGGATACCGAACCCGATAGTCTTAGGAGATTTCAGAAAAAGCGCCGCCTCACGCATCATACCTTACATGGCAGAGCACGGAACAATGAGCATCGCCCCGGGCGGTATTGGCCCCAAGCTCCAACTGAAGGCAAAATCGAGAAGCACCGTGTACCTGATGAACACAGAGCAGCTTGCCGGCAACCAGCAGTTGAAAATAAACGGATCCCCAATACCCGCCGGATCAACCAAACCGATCGCGATCAGCTCTTCATCCACTGTGATATGGACTGACAGTATTACATCCTACGAATGCCGCTTCAGCAGTTGATCAAAGGCTTAAGGCTTATTTTTGATTTAAAATAACATTATTTTTTCAAATACAGAGAGGAGAAAGACCCATGAATGCACCGACCCTTTTAGTTGGCCTCGGAGGAACAGGCAGCAAGGTAATATGCAACGTTGCCGAGCTCGTAAGCGAAGAGCAGCGCAAGAGAATCGAATTTGTTGCGATAGACACCGACATCAATGAGCTCGGAGAAGTCGTACGAAATTATCCTTTCGTACGAACCATCCAGATTTCCTCAAGAATGACTGTCGGAGAGTATCTTGAGATCAATAAGCATGCCCGTGATACATGGTTTCCCGTAAATAAAATGCTCAACTCGAAAGTGGTGTCCGAGGGTGCCGGTCAGGTCAGAGCTATCTCAAGGCTCGCGTTCGAGACCGCCGTCCGCGAGAGCAAGCTGCAGCCCCTGCAGGAAGCTATCGACAGTCTGTACAAGGTTGAATACACCAAGCAGACCCAGGCACTTCGCGTAATAATCGTTTCGTCTCTCGCCGGCGGAACCGGCTCCGGTATCATCCTGCCCGCAGGTCTTTACATTAAGAATTATATCTCCACTCATTTCAGACACAGCGCAACGATAACAAGAGGCTTCTTCCTGCTTCCGGAGCTTTTCTTCGGGCCGATCACAGCGGAGGGTTCGAGAAACAACCTGCGCAGCAACGCCTATGCAGCTCTCCGTGAGCTTGATACCTTCCTTATGAGGGCTGACGGAACTGTCGCGAAAAAGTACGCCGATTCCGTAAGGCTCGACTTCCCCCGCCCCGACAGCGATGATTTCGAGGACTATTACGTCAGGCCGTATGACTTCTGCTTCCTGTATGACGCACAGAACTCTGACGGAAGCAAATTCTCGCCCCTCTCTCTGGGTGAATATATCAGGCACGCCGCAAGCTGCATCTATGCGCAGTCCATAGGCCCCATGAACGCCAGAAGCAACTCCTCCGAGGATAATACGATCCGCCGTCTGAGCGCCGATCAGGGCAGAAGCCGCTATGCCGGTGCAGGCTCATCGATGCTCATATACCCGATCAACGACATTAAAAAATACCTCGGTCTTTCGTGGACGAGGAAAATGGTGACCGAGAGCTGGCTGACCTATGATAATCAGTTCAGGGAGCAGTGCATAAAGGCCGATGAGAAGCGCGAAAGCGGCGTTTATGTAAAGGATCCGGTGCTGGAGAGCTTTTACCCGATGCGCGTCGAGAAGAGGGCCTCGGCAAACGATCCCATGTCCAAGTCCATAATAAACGCCTGCGTTGAAAGAGGCGATGACGGAGTATCCATAGCCGGAGAAAAGTGGAACATATATGTTGATGCACTGCTCCAGAAGATCGAGTCTGACGAGTCTGACGCGGCGCAGCCGGTCGTCGGCGCATACAAGCAGATGGCCTCGCTCACCGTGGCGGGCATTGACGGCTCCAAGAATTCGGTGCTCAGCGGCGGCGACAATGCCTGGGGCGACTTCCCCAACGCCTATCAGCAGATGAAGACCTACCGCGCCGTTGCCGAAAAGCATGTTGACGACACCGCTGCGGAGACTGCCGACGCGCTGTTCTGGGCTCCGAGCGAGAATATACTGGCCTCACAGGAGAATTTCAACCTTGTAAAGCATCTTAAGGATCCCGACGGAAAATTCATGCATCCCTGCGCGATCCGCTATATGCTGTACAAAATCAAGCAGGCGCTGATCGAAAGAAAGCATATGCTTGATGCAAGAGTCTCCGGCAAGGAAGGCTATATGTCGTTCATGAGAGATTTCGACGATGTCTTCGATGATAAGAGCACTGACGAGAGGGAAGGGGTCGAGTCCCTCACCTCCAGAAAGCTCAAGGGATTTGAGAAGTTCTCAAAGAATCTTAACGGCGACCAGATGGCAATGAAGAACCAGTTCAGCATATACATCACCAGAGTTGACGAGTACCGTGTCGATGCAATACAGCTTAAGGTGGTCGAAGAGGCCATAAACTACGTCACCGCGCTTTCCGATGCGTATACCGCGTTCTTCAATCAGCTTTCGGTAAGAGTCAGCAGGATCGGACTCGACATGAATGCCATCATGAAGAAATACGAGAACGCCGAAGGCAGAAGCGTCAGATATGTCTGCGTTTCCCCGAAGTGCCTGAATGAGATGCTGTCAAGGTTCGGCGCCACCGGCAGCGGCATGAGCATAGACCAGGAGCTCTCCGAAAATATATACAGCAGGGTGTTCCAGTTTGCCATGAACAGAAAGAAGCCCGATGTCGGAAGCTACTTTAATGATGTGTTCGACACCGGCATTGTCGGCTATTATACAGCAGCCGTCAGCAACAAGCACGGCTCAAGCGCGCTTGATGTTGATATCATTGACGCTATCATCAATGAGGCCAAGTATGAGCACGGCATTGCGGAGAACTCGCCCGAGATTGGGCAGTACCTCATAAGGGTCATAGAGTCGGCAAGAAATCTGTCGGTGCCGTTCATTGAAAAGCCGCTCGGAGTCGAGAAGGAGCCTATCTTTGCCTGCACCTACGGCGAGGCTGTGACCCCCGATGTCGATGACAGCTCCATGCGCGCCAATATCATCAGAGAGCATCTTGAAACGCTCGGCGGCAAGGCCGACGAGAGCCTCGGCAGAAAGGAATGTCCCGCGGAAAACGACCGTATACTGTTCTATCAGGCGATCTACGGTCTGAGAGCGAATGAGCTGAGCAAGTTTTCGCCTCCCATGGAGACCCCCACCATCAAACGCGATGGCGGCGAGTACTACAAGGCATATTTTAACCTTGTCTCGAAACTCAGCCCCAACTCCGATGACAGCCGTGCAATAACCCCGCATATAGACCGCTGGTGGCATATAATCTCCAAGCTGCCCGATCTCGATGACGGCAATCAGGCGAAGCAGGAGGAACGCATCGATGCGGCGTTCTTCTGGGCTCTGCTTGCCCTCTATATACGCTATAACAGCAGCGCCGCAGATAAGATGCAGTATAATCTTGACGCGGAAATGCTCGGAATGGACAGCTCTCGCTGCGAGCTGATCGTATCCAACGGCACGTCGTGCGACAGGCTTTACGAGGTGCTTGACGCACTGACCATATATCCGGAGCTGGTTGAACGCATTCTCCGGAGCATCGACGATCAGATAGAGGAGGATAAGCAGAACACCGCGATCGATCCCCTCGGAGAGGGCTTCTTCAGCACCATGCTGGAGAGCTTCACCATCGGTCAGTTCAAGCTGAAGGATAACGCGAGCCGCAGTGTGTTCGAACTGCCTCTCCTTATCTGCCGTTCCATCAAGGGAGAAAATCAGAGCAGCATCGAAGACGACTCTATCCATGTTCTCCGCGCAACGCTCTCGGAAATCAAGAAGTATGTTGCCGGTGTGTCCAGAGAGTCCGAGGCTGTTGAGATCACCGGAAAGATCATCGAGCAGCAGTTTGAGCTTTTCCTTGCAAATGTCGAGCTTGAGAAAGACGAATACAGAGATATTTATCACAACAATTTCTTTATTCGTATATGCAGCGCAATTACAAGATTCGTTAAGGAACTGGGACTGAGCGCGCTCAGCACAAAGATGAACGCAAAGGTCATCGCTCTCACCAAGTAATTACAGCATTTGCGAAAGGTGGTGGGCAACACTGCACTCCGTTATAATTCAGAATAAAAAAACAACGGATCTGTTTTATCAGTTCAGACCGCTTTATATGGATGCGCTGAATTCGGGAGATATCAGCGTGTGCAAGTGGCTTGAAGCCGGTACCACGATAGAAACCGCAGTTCCGGAGCTGTATGAGGCAATATGCGATGAGGAGGAATGGCGCGCCATCGTAGTTCATGTGGAGGACGATGACGAGATGAGCCTGTTTCCTGCCGCAGCCAACAATCCCTTTGACTTTTCCGGGTGCTTTGACGGTGATCAGGAGCCTTACGGGGAGAGCAATGTTCCATTGATAAGGCTGGCCCAAATGCTGGGCGGCGTTCCGCATCCGGAGGTCAGGTTCGATAAAAAGCTCGTAAAAGAACCCGGCAAGCCCAAGCAGACCGTTTATGAGCCGCAACGCAGCGAAGATGAGGACAAAATTTACGAGGAGCTCTGTGAACGCTATAAGCTCAGAGCTCCGGATCCGGCGGAGGTCATTTTCATCGGGATCAGGAAGGAATTTGACTCCGAAGCCTTCTGCCGCAATGTCCTGCGCAATGACGGGTATAAACTCACGCCCGACAAGGAGTTCGTTGTGCGCAACAGATATCCTGTGACCTGCCGCTTCATAGCGTATGATATGAACAGAAAAGGCAGCACGGGCTACATGAACGATCTGTTCCGCTTTTGGACTGCGGTGCTGCTTCTCGCCTCAAACAGGCTGAAGGCAAGTACGCTTCATGCGTATGACTTTTATACGGTGGATGTTGATATCAGCAAGAACATGCTCGGCGATGCGATACAGGAGGCCGCAGGCACCATAATAAACTGCCGCACTATCGTCAGGTCGAAGATGAGCGACGAACTCGAATTCACGGGCAATGACAGCGGAAGCGTGACCGCGCCTGACTATTCCTTGTCGGTCGATGTCCCTGTTTCAAGTAAAAAGCATAAAATACCGCTCATTTCCGAGAGAATGTACGGTACCGCGACGGCGGACCGATCCGCAGACATCAAGACGTGGATGAGCACCACCGCAGGCACATACCATGATATGCGGGTGATCGAGAGGAGCAACGAGAGGATACTCGACCAAACCGCGATGAAGCTGCACGGCAGCTGCGGCTATGACGAAAGCGCGGTGCGGGTGCTCAATGAGTACCAGCTTGAGGATATGTATGCGCATCTTGACTCGGACAGGGCGGATATAGCGTCGCTTGCCGCTTCGCTGCCGTCGGACGAATCAAGCGCGGCAAAGCTGATGAGAAAGACCGATACCGAGGTCAAGGCCGAGCTGCTTATGCGAGCCAGCGGGCGGCAGGTAACGGTGGGGCTTATCATAGATATCCTGCTTCTGCTGCTGTGCGCAGTACCTGCTTTTCTGATGCCGTCGGGTTTTTCCGCCAAGGCAACGCTCATAATTCTGCTGATCGCAACAGGTATCGTCGGCGCCGTGACCTTCATTGTGCTGTCAGTGCAGCACGGCAGACTCAAGGGGCTGCTCGGAAAATTCAACACGTTTATAAAGCTGCGCTTTTCCGAAATGATTGATGACGCCGGCGTGTATTCGGCTTATCTCAGCACTATCGCGAGCCATATGCACGGCAGTTCATATCTCAATATCATTAAAAGCAGACGCGATAAGCTCAGCGGAGAATATGAGCGTCTGCAGATGCAGCTTCGTGAGCTTGGCAGCTTTGAGGACACCCTGCGTATGTGGGCAAAAGCATTTTTCATCAATATCAATTTCAATAAAAGAAACAGCTACGACCCGGATTTCGATGCGGATATTCCGGCAAGCTGCAATCCGATTTATTCCTTAGCCTCGCAGACCGCCACAGAAATAAAGCTCAACGGCTGTGAGGAGACACTGGTGTCCCCTGTCTTGTTCGTCGAAAAGCTCAGTATTAAGCAAGAGGAGCTGTATTATGACACAAGAAAATAGTAGTAGTTTTATAATTCTTGCTTTTGCCGCAGTCGTTCTGCCGACAATTGTGATCAGACTTCTGAGCGGGAAAAAGGAGCAGCGCTGCATGCAGTTTCCCATTCTGATCGCAGCTTCCGTTTACGCCGCCGCTGCGTTTGTCGCCTGTCTGCTGCTGAAGAATCAGATAACTGCGCTTGCCGAATCGATCGGCATGGAGGATGTTCGCGCCGTTCCCGTGTTTGCGAACGTTTCAATACTGTTCGGCTTTGCGGCGGTCAAAGGCATCATGCGTCTTGCCACCCGCAAGGGAGGGGTCAGCTCTGCGGCACAAAAATTCTATGAATATGACGCCGATTCCGACAGCTGGCTTTTAAAGAGCAACTGGATAAACTACAGCGAGATAGCAAATGCTGTGTCTATCGCCGTTCTTGTTGTAACGGCAGGGGCGGTAGCCGCAGTGCGGGAGCTGGCCTTCTCGGGCGAAACGGTGCTGTATATTTACCCCGCAGTTGTGCTGATCGTAGTGACCGAGTTTGCGCTTTTCATCGGCGGCGTCTATGACCGATCGAAGGTGTTCAGCACGGTATCCGGCTCCGACTCCGATCATATACACATCGGACAGTACTTCAGGCTCTGCGATATTCTCGAAAAGATGTTCCCCGCGGAACTGCTCTCATCGCATTCCGGCTGTGAGTTTTCGGCGAAGAGCGGCGCAACGAATTTGCTGAGAGAGCTCCAAAAATCCAATGACAGGACAGAACGCATAGTTGCGGCACATTTTTACCGGGATCTGACAAAAAAGGATCTGAGTGTCGACTCCATCCTTGCAAGCTGCAAGATGATGAAGGGCAAAAGCGTCATTTTTAACAATGCTTTTTACCGGGATCTGAGCGACTACATTTCGCTCCCGCTTATAAATGCCCTGCTGTCGAACAAAAAGTGCCTGCTCATAACAGGACGCAACTCGAACTGCGATGATGCGCTGGAATGGATCGGATCCATGATCCAGGAGCATTGCCGCATGCACTCTCTGTGGACCGCAGAGCGGCTCGGCAGCAAAGCCGCCGCCTGCGACGTCGGAGTTATGTCGGCAAAGGAGATATACGATCTCCGTATACTTGGGGCAAACCGCGAATTCTTCGGCGACGTGCAGTTTGTGATACTCCTTGAGCCGTCGCAGATCCTTATAACCGGGCAGGTCGGTCTGGGCATCATCGCCGACGAGATACACGCCGGCGGTGCAAATCCGGTGTTCTGCATCTGCGACCGCAAAGCCGACGGTCTTGCGGACACGCTTTCGCATCTGCTGCACACGGAGATGGTGGAGGTCTCCGCGACACCGGTGCCGCATAACAGCTACTCCTCCATGCTTTGGGATGCCGACGGAGACTTTGCCCGTCAGCGCATTTTTGAGAAGCAGACAAAATTCATGGGCGGCGGTGTTGAGCTTGCGGCCGTTGCGGTGCGCAATCAGATTCCGCATGTGACGTGGTTCAGCGAAACACGCACGCCGGTGAGGGATCTGCAATGGCTGGCGGGGCAGAATTACGCCACTATCTGCCGATACATGAACCAACCCGTTCAGCAAAAGAGCATTGATGACAAGATTAGCTTTGTATCCGGTCTGTGGTCCACGCCGTCGCGAAAAAAGCAGTTCATCATCGTTGACGATGAGTTCTGCAATATGTTCAGCACGATGAACATGTACCTGTCCAGAGCATCAAGCCAGATATTCATCAATGTGTTATCCGAAAACTACCTGCTGCGTGACTATATGCGCTGTAACAGGGAGCTGTTCACAACAGACCCCAACGCGGTGATGTCGCTTGTCCCCGCATATTCCAAGACCGAGAGAAACACCGTGCTTGAGCTCATTCTCAAGATGACCTTCCGACCGGTTGACGAGCGGGAGATAAGAGATGAACTGCTGCTTACGGGCGTGGAGAGCAAGGACATATTCCAGACCTTCGTAAGCCTCATAAGAAGGTACACTCCTGCGGATGACTCGCTGCTCACGGTACGCAGCATCCTGTATTCGGACGACTACAAGATGTCGTCACGCAATGTTTTCAGCATAGCACCCGCGGCTTTTGACCGGTTTTTTGCAAATACCCTTAAAAACGCCTACTTCATCATCGAGGATGAGGTCGGCAACACAGAATATATAAACGCAAAGCAATACGGACACATAACCCAGGCACTGCTGCCCGGGCAGTTCATAGTCTACGACGGAAAATACTATGAGGTGAAGTACATATCACCCTCGTCGGGAGTCATACTGAGAAGGGCGTCCGCCGTTTACGACGGAAGAAAATACTACCGCCAGCTCAGAACGTATATTTTCGGGGAGCAGCCCGAAAACCCGACGGTCAGCACCCGCACCGTTTCCGATATCGAGCTTTCCTTTGAAAGAGCAAACTTTTCCGTCGAAACAAGCGGATATTTGCTGCTGCAAAAAAATAATGATCTGCGCAGCGCAAAGGTGGTCGATTTCAGCGATGACCCGATTTGCAGCAATCTCAAACGCAGCTACAAGAATAAGAATATTCTGAAGATAAAGCTCCCCGATACCACGGAGCGGATCAGATACACCGTATGTGTACTGCTGACCGAGCTGTTCAGATCCGTTTTCCCCGACGCATGGCACTATCTTGCGGTGCTTACCGTGAGAAAGGAAGAGGTCGAGGGCATGCTCAACTACCTGCTGTTTAATGTCGACGGCGATCTGGATGAGAATTACATCTATATCATCGAGGACAGCGAGCTTGATCTCGGACTGCTTGAGGCTGTGGAGAGAAACTTAAACGGCATTTTTGAGATACTCACCGATTACCTCGAATGGCACATCGGCAAAATGCGCGAGCCGCCTTATCTCAGCCCCGATGTGAAGGAGATAACCCTTCCCAAAAGTGAAAAGAAGGAGCTTGAGCGCAGCAAGGCGAGAAAGGGCCTCTTTGCGTCGCTCAAGCAGAAGCTGGCGATCATATTCGGCGGCAAGAGCAAAAGTAAACCGGAACCGTCGCCCGTTGAGGACACCGGAGATGACGGCGGCCCCAACCGTGCGGGCAAGGATCCCGACGGCGATGTGAACGAGCCCGGCACCGAAACAGGACCCGGACCCGAAGCCGCGTCCGGGGACGCACCCGAGACCGAGTCCGGGGAAACATCCGGGGATGCACCCGAGACCGAGTCCGGGGAAACGTCCGGGGACGCACCCGAGACCGAGTCCGGGGAAACGTCCGGGGACGCACCCGAGACCGAGTCCG
>SAMEA3663242__coassemble_44_pt1 | contig 47271 bp, 46 predicted proteins | sample SAMEA3663242__metabat2_high_PE_022 | metagenome-assembled genome bin SAMEA3663242 (sample SAMEA3663242) | pig gut metagenome | biome: pig gut; feature: pig-associated habitat; material: faeces | place: China | collected 2013 | reverse complement strand
CCCGCGTCCTCGGCCTGCCTTATCCCGGCGGAAAGCCCATTGACCTGCTGTCCCAAGGCGGCGACGATAAAAAGTACCAGCTGCCGAGGACACATATTGAGGGGCATCCCTACGATATGAGCTTTTCGGGGCTCAAGACCGCCGTTATCAATATCGTTCACAATGCCGAGCAGAAGGGCGAGGAGCTGGACAAAGCATCTCTTGCGGCGTCCTTTACCGCCGCTGTCAGCGATTCGCTGGTGCCGAGAACTATGCTCGCGGCCAAGGAGCTTGGCTACAAAAAGATAGCCATAGCAGGCGGAGTCGCGGCAAATTCACGCATCAGAGCCGACTTCAGGGCCGCCGCCGAAAAGGCGGGCTGCGAGCTTTATGTGCCGCCGCTCAGTCTCTGCGGCGATAACGCCGCAATGATAGGCTGCCAGGGCTACTTTGAATATCTGGCCGGCAACGTTGCCGGAAGCGACCTTAACGCATACGCAAATATGGAGCTGTAAGGAGAAAGAGAATGGGAACGGGTGTGCATGACGGGCACAGGGAGAGAATGAAGCGCCGCTTTATCCGGGCCGGACTGGATGGCTTTAACGACCACAATCTGCTGGAAATGCTGCTGTTTTACGCGGTTCCCCGGAAGAACACCAATGTGCTTGCCCATAAGCTTATAGAGCATTTCGGCTCTCTCACGGCGGTTTTTGAGGCTGATTTCGAGGAACTCAAAACGGTGGAGGGCATCGGCGATAATGCGGCGACGCTTATAAAGCTCGCCCCGCAGCTCGGAAAACGCTATCTCGAGGAAAAAAGCGCACCGAAGAATGTTATCAGCAGCGTAAATGCCGCAGGAGAATACTTCGTTGCGAAATTCATGTTTGAGGTAAACGAGGCGGCCTATGCCTTGCTGCTCGACTCGGCAAACGGCATAATCGCCTGCAAGCAGATAAGCCGCGGCGTTGTGAACGCGACCGAGGTCGGAGTGCGCATGCTTGTTGAAACGGCTATTAAAAATAATGCCGCGAGCGTTATAATATCCCATAATCACCCCGCGGGCCCGCCCCTGCCATCAAAGGAGGACGAGTACTGCACCGAGCTTATCAGGAAGGCGCTGGAGCTTGTTGATATCAAACTGCTTGACCATATAATCGTTGCCGGCAAAGAGTTTCAATCTCTTAACAAAATGGGTCTTATGTAAACAATTTTTTGTTTCTTTCTTGTTACGCAATTCGACTTGCAGATTTGTTTATAATTTACAATTCGACAAAATATGTCGGCATTTCAACAAATAATATGTGTTGAAAAGTGTGTTGAAAATGTTGATAACTATTTGAAAAATAATTATTAATATTAATTATGTAAATCTGTTTTACACGGTTTAGAACGCAAAAGAATACTTGAAAAACCTGAATTTTTTAAGTCTTGATAGTTTTTTAATTCTAGGATAAGATTTAGCGCATATACAAATTGTAATTACTTTTTCCGATTGACTTTGTTGAGCGCATATGCTAAAATGCCATGTGTTGTTGCTAGTGTGGCTCAATGGCAGAGCATCTCACTCGTAATGAGAAGGTTGTGGGTTCGATTCCCACCACTAGCTCCACTTCGGAGCAGGCTGTACCGCCTGCTCCGATTTTTGCAATTATAATAATGAATATTATTAAGCCGCCCGCAGACAATAAAATGTGATTTATTGTTTGCGGGCGGTGTTTTTGTATGCTATCGGTATGGAGAGATAATTCAAAGCTGCCGGAGTTCGAGAAACTGCGGGGCGATTTAAAGACCGACGTTTTGATAATAGGCGGCGGTATGGCGGGGATACTTTGTGCGTATATGCTGGAAAAGGCGGGCGTGGATTACGCTCTTGCCGAGGCGGAGACGATCTGTGCAGGCATAACAGGCAATACCACCGCCAAGATAACTTCCCAGCACGGGCTTATCTACGATAAGCTCGTACGCGAGTTTTCGGTCGAGGAGGCGCGGATGTATTTGTCCGCTAATGAGGCCGCGCTTGCAAAATACCGCGAGCTGTGCGCGGATATCGACTGCGGCTTTGAAACGAAGGACAGCTACGTCTACTCGCTGAGCAACAGAAATAAACTTGAAAAGGAGATGGCCGCACTCGGGAAGATAGGCTATCCCGCAGAACTTGTTGAGAAGCTTCCGCTGCCCCTGAAAACTGTCGGCGCCGTGAAATTCAGCGCTCAGGCCCAGTTTGACCCTTTGAGATTTGTATCATCCATTGCAAAGGGACTGAATATATATGAGCACACAAAGGTGCTCGAGCTGATTGGCACCAAGGCGAGGACAGCAAGCGGCGAGATAAACGCGAATACGGTCGTTGTCACAACGCATTTTCCCTTTATCAACAAGCATGGCAGCTACTTCCTGAAGATGTACCAGCACCGCTCCTGCGTTATTGCCCTTAAAAATGCGCAGAATGTCGGCGGTATGTATGTCGATGAGGACGAAAAAGGCATGTCCTTCAGAAACTACGGAGATCTGCTGCTGTTGGGCGGCGGGGGACACCGCACGGGAAAGCAGGGCGGAGGCTGGTCGGAGCTTGAAAGCTTTGCTGAGCGGAACTATCCCGAAGCCGCTGAAAAGTACCGCTGGGCGGCTCAGGACTGCATGACGCTCGACGGTATGCCATATGTTGGTTACTATTCTAAAAAAACTCCCGGGCTGCTTGTGGCCACGGGCTTCAATAAATGGGGAATGACCTCAGCCATGGTCTCGGCCACGATACTCACGGATATGCTGCTCGGCCGCAAGAACGAGTATGCCCGGCTGTTTTCTCCCTCGCGTAGCATATTGCGCCCGCAGCTGGTAATAAACGCGCTCGAAGCTGCAGCAAATCTGCTGACGCCGAGCAAAAAGCGCTGCCCTCATCTCGGCTGCGCCCTGAAATGGAATTCGCAGGAGCATACATGGGACTGCCCGTGCCACGGCTCGAGATTTTCGGAAGACGGGAAACTAATTGATAACCCCGCGACGGGAGATCTCAAATAGTCATATCCGGTGCAGCCGTATCGCGCTCTCGCCGACCCTGTTCCGCAGAGGAGGGGCAGGGTAGGCGAGGACCAAGGTGCTGCTGCCGTATGTAAAAATATCAGCTTCAATATTTTTACATAAATCTGAGCGGCCGGTTAGCATCGCCTCCCTCAGCTTTGAGAAAATAAGCTCGTTTGAAGGGCGTTCACCCTCAAAGATGAGAGCGAGAGTCTGAACTGAAGCCGTATCGGATGACATAATATTAATCTCCTTATTTTTACAATTTTACATAAAGGTTACGAAATAAGATCAAAGCAAAAAATACTCCGAAAAAATTCGTTTACAAAAGAAATTTTATCGAAAAAAATTTTGATTTTCCATACAAAAAATATGGAAATATATAAATACAGGTGCTATACTAATATCGCATTATGTAAAGCGAATAATTATTTTTTTCCGAGGCGCATTATGGACTGTTTTGAGAAGAAAATAGATGGTGAGCTTAAGTATAAAGGCGTGATAGTTAACGTCAGGCTTGACCGCGCCGAGCTGTGCGACGGAAGCGTCGTCAGGCGCGAGGTGGTCGAGCACCCGGGCGGTGCGACGATACTGCCCGTTGACGACGAGGGCTATTGCTACTGTGTGCGGCAGTTCCGCTATCCCTTCGGTAAGCAGATGCTCGAGGCTCCTGCCGGCAAGCTTGAATACGGCGAGGATCCGAAAGAATGCGCCGTGCGCGAGCTGTCCGAGGAGACCGGCTTTACCGCCGATGAGATCATCTATCTCGGGCCCGACTGCAGCTCCCCGGGCTTTTCGACCGAGCTTCTGCACATCTACATGGCCCGCGGCCTTCACAAGGGCGAATGCCATCCGGATGAGGGAGAATTTCTGAGCGTTGAAAAGCATCATATTGACGAGCTTGTTGACATGGTCATGAGCGGCGAGATCGACGACGGAAAAACGATCATCGCGGTTCTTAAGGCAAAACGCATACTTGACGCCGAAAAATAGTTACGATTTGTTTACATTTGCCAATTGTTATAGACCCATCCCTATGCTATAATTACAAACCGATGCTTTCAGCCATCGACGAAAGGTGTAACATATGGAAAAATACGTCATAAACGGTGGAAAACCGCTTCAGGGCGAAGTTGATATAAGCGGAGCAAAAAACGCGGCAGTTGCCATTATTCCGGCGGCACTCATGGTCGACGGCGTGTGCCGCATTGAGAATATGCCTCAGATAAGCGATACCGATATGCTGCTGACAATTCTTGCGCAGCTCGGCGCGAAGGTGCGCGTTCTGTGCCCCGGCACGATCGAGATCGACAGCCGCAATGTGAGATTCTGCGACGCACCGTTTGAGCTTATGCGCAAGATCCGTGCCTCGTATTATCTTATTGGCGCGATGCTCTCCCGCTTCGGAACTGCAAAGACCACAATGCCCGGCGGATGCAATTTCGGCGTAAGACCCATTGACCAGCATATCAAGGGCATGACCGCGCTCGGCGCGGAAGTGGATGTCAGAAACGGCTTCGTGTACGCCGAAGCGCCTGACGGCAAGCTGCACGGGGCTAAGATATACCTCGATAAGGTCTCCGTCGGCGCCACTATGAACATAATTCTGGCAGCGACTATGGCCAGCGGCAGGACGATCATAGAAAACGCCGCGAGGGAGCCGCATATCGTTGACCTTGCAAACTTCTTAAACTCCATGGGAGCGGATATCCGCGGAGCCGGTACCGATACCATTAAGGTAAACGGCGTTGAAAGGCTTCACGGCGGAAGCTATTCCATAATCCCCGACCAGATAGAGGCGGGAACGTATATGGTGGCGGCTGCTGCGACCGGCGGCGAGGTGCTTGTCAAGAACGTCATCCCCAAGCATCTGGACTGCATTTCGGCGAAGCTTCGCGAGACCGGTACGATCGTTCAGGAGTATGAGGATTCCGTTCTCGTCAAGGGCAACGGGCATCTGCGCCGTGCCAATGTCAAGACTCTTCCGTACCCCGGCTTTCCCACCGATATGCAGCCGCAGATGGGCGCACTTCTGTGCATGGCAAACGGTACCTCCGTCATAACCGAGGGTATTTACGATAACCGCTTCAAGTATGTAAACGAGCTTCGCAAAATGGGCGCGGACATACAGGTCGATGGCAGGATAGCCATCTTTGAGGGCGGCGCTCAGCTCACCGGAGCCCCGGTCATGGCCTGTGACCTGCGCGCGGGAGCGGCAATGGTGATCGCCGGCCTGTGCGCGAAGGGCGTCACGGAAATTGAAGATATCCACTTTATTGAACGCGGCTATGAGAACTTTGTCGGCAAGCTGAGAGCCCTTGGCGCTGATATCACCATCGCCGACTACCCCGATGAACCCGAGATCAGAGAAACGGTAATATCCATAGGATAAAAATATGCGTATAGTAACTTTTGCCAGCGGTTCGACAGGAAACTGCAGCCTCATCACCGAGGGCGGAGCGAATATACTTATAGACGCGGGTATATCCATGCGCAGGACGCTTGCCGCCCTTGAGACGCTCGGACTTGCTCCGCGTGATCTGTGCGGAGTGCTCATAACACATGAGCACTCCGATCACATTTCCGGGCTTCCCATGCTTGTGAAGCATCACGATGTCAAAGTATTCGCTCCCAAGGCTCTCTGCGGTGTCCTGGCCGAAATCAAGCCGCAGATAACTGATAATTTAAACTGCATACCGGAGAACGATAAAGCCAACCTCGGCGGCATTGCGGTAAGCTGCTTCCGCACTCCCCATGACGCGGCGTACAGCGTCGGCTACCGCTTTGAAGCTGACAGCACCGTTGCCTATGCGACCGATACGGGCAGCATAAGCGATGAGCTTGTCCGGGGTCTTGAGGGCGCGGAGCTTGCGCTCATCGAGGCAAATCACGATGTTGAAATGCTCAGAACGGGCCCGTATCCATACTACCTCAAGCAGCGGATTTTCTCCCCGAGAGGGCATTTATCCAATAATGACAGCGGAAAACTTGCTCTGCATCTTGCAAAATCCGGCACAAAGCATATAATATTAGGGCATCTCAGCCGTGAGAATAACACTCCGGAGCTGGCCTACAACACGGTCCATGACGCGATTTTGACAGAAAAAACCGAAATAAGTGTCGCTCCGATGAATAATCTGCTTGCAGTAACGGTAGGAGAGAGAGTAAAATGCTTAGTATAAAGCTCATATGCGTCGGAAAGCTGCGCGAGCCGTTTTATATCGATGCCTTTGCGGAGTACTCGAAGCGGCTGTCGGGCTGCTGCAGGTTTGAATGTGTTGAATTAAGTGAAACAAAGCTGAGGGAAGAAGCGTCAGATAAGGAGATAGCGGCAGCCCTGGAAAAGGAAGCCGCAGAGATCGAAAGAGCGATAGGCAAGGATGCTTATGTTATCGCAATGTGCGTCGGCGCAAATCAGCTAAAAAGCGAAGAGCTTGCGGACAAGCTCAATAAGCTTGCCGTATCCGGCCGCGGTAGGATATGCTTCATCATCGGCGGCTCTTTCGGAATGAGCGAGCGCATAAAGCAAAAGGCCGATATGCGGCTGGGGATGAGCGAGATGACATTCCCGCACCATCTTGCCCGCGTGATGCTCGCCGAGCAGATCTACCGATGCTTTAAGATAAACGAAGGCTCCAGATATCATAAATAAGGGAGGTACTTATGGACGAAAATGCCAAGCTCGAATGGGGCAGACGCCTGACCGGTGAGATTTATGAACGCTGGCCGAAGGATGAAAAGGGCGAGCCTGTCGAGCCCGTTTTTCTGACCCACTGCAAATGCCTTGATATGACGGACGAAATGATCGTAAACCTTCTCGGGGCATATGGGATCCCCTGTATAAGACAATACCCGAACGACGGCGATTTCGGAAGACTCATTCTCGGAGTGAGCGGTCCGGGTGTTGAAATATATGTTCCTATAACTATGTATGAAGACGCTGTCAATTTGACCGAAGGGAGCGCAGAATATGAGGAATTATAAGGATGAATACCAGCTCTGGCTGGACAGCCCCGCTCTGAGCGAGGCCGAGTGGGCGGAGCTCAACGCTATCGCTGACGATGAAAAGGAGATCGAAAGCAGGTTTTTTGCCCCGCTTGAATTCGGCACTGCCGGTCTTCGCGGCACGATGAAGCTCGGCCTGCACCAGATGAACGTGCACGTTATCCGCCATGCGACTCAGGCTTTTGCAAACGTGATAAAGGCCGAGGGCGCCGAGGCTATGACAAAGGGTATAGCCATATGCTTTGACTGCCGCAACAACAGCGAGCTGTTTGCAAGGGAAGCTGCCTGCGTTATGGCGGCAAACGGCATACATGTGCGCATTTTTGACGCGCTGCGGCCTACCCCCGAGCTCAGCTTTGCCGTTCGCTACTACGGCACGACCGCGGGCCTTAACATAACCGCTTCGCACAATCCCAAGGAGTATAACGGATATAAGGTGTATTGGTCCGACGGCGCTCAGCTTCCTCCTCAGCACGCGGCGGCTATCGCCGATCAGATGAGCAAGATCGATATATTCAACGACTTTGTAAGCTGCGACTTTGACGAGGCCGTTAGCGACGGGCGCATCGAGCTTATCGGCGCCGAGACTGACGAGGCATACCTTGAAAAAGTTCTTGAGCAGGCGATAAACAAAGCCCTTGTCAAAAAGGTTGCCGACCGTCTCAAAATCGTGTACACGCCCTTCCACGGCGCGGGATATAAGCTCGTCCCCGAAGCGCTGCACCGTTTGGGCATCACCCAGCTTTACCCCGTCAAGGAACAGATGGTGCTCGACGGCAATTTCTCCACGGTCGAAAGCCCCAACCCCGAAAATCCCGAGGGCTTCTATCTCGCCATCGACCTTGCCAAGCAGGTCGGCAGCGACCTTATAATCGGCACCGATCCGGACTCCGACCGCATCGGAGTAATGGTGCGCGACGGCGAAAGCTATATCACCATCACGGGCAACCAGCTCGGCGTTCTGCTGCTTGACTATGTCATAACCGCGCGCAAGGCGGCCGGAACTCTGCCCGCCAATGCCGGTGCCGTAAAGAGCATCGTCACGACCGAAATGGCCAAGGCGGTCGCCGAGGCAAACGGCGTTCACTTTGAGGATACCTTCACCGGCTTCAAATTCATGGCCGAGCGCGTTGCCGAGTGGGAAAAGGCCGGCAGCTACGAGTATATTTTCGCCTATGAGGAGAGCTATGGCTACATGATGGGCGACTATGTCCGCGATAAGGACGCAGTTACCGCCTCCATGATGGTAGCCGAGATGGCAGCGTATTACTTTGACAAGGGCATGAACCTCAAGCAGGCGATGGAGAGCCTTTATGAGAAGTACGGCCGCTATGCTGAGCATACGCTGAACCTTGTAATGCCCGGTCTTGACGGCCTTGCAAAGATGAAAAACCTCATGGCGCAGCTTCGCAGCGAGCCTCCCAAGAATATCGCCGGAACCGAGGTATTCCGCCTGCGCGACTATTCCGACGGCAGCATCACCGTCCCCGAGCTCGGCGTTATGGGCGAGACCCCGATAAAGGGCTCAAATGTTCTGTATTTCGAGCTTGCCGACGGCACGAGCTTTATCGTGCGTCCCTCCGGTACCGAGCCCAAGATCAAGGTGTATATCCTCTGCAAGGGCGCGGACAAGGCAGAGTGTGAAGCCAAGATAAAAAAATACACCGAATACGCAGAAAGCCTCAGGAAATGAAAGAACTGCTTGATATCTTCCTTGCGTCCTTCCGCGTGGGCATTATGACCTTCGGCGGCGGCTACGCCATGCTGCCGATACTTCAGCGCGAGGTCGTTGAGACGCGCAAATGGGTAACGGAGGAAGAGATCCTAGATTACTATGCCATCGGACAGTGCCTTCCGGGCGTTATAATGGTCAACACAATGATATTCATCGGTCAGAAGCGAAAGGGCAATATCGGCGGCATTGTCGCAGCGCTGGGAACAGTGTTTCCCGCACTCATAATTATCACCGTGATCGCCGCGCTGCTTTCCAATTTTGCCGAGGTGCCTGCGGTAAAGCACGCCTTTGCCGGTATCCGGGTTTGCGTCTGCGTGCTGATATTCAACGCGGTGATAAAGCTCTGGAAGAGCTCGGTCATCGATTGGAAGTGCCTTGTGATCTTTACCGCTGTGGCGCTTGCATCCCTGCTCACCGACCTGACTCCCGTGCTGTTCGTCATACTGTCGGCAGCGGCGGGCATTGCGATAAACTGCCTGGGGGTGAGGGAAAAATGATACTTCTTCGCCTCTGGTGGGAGTTTTTCAAGATCGGCCTGTTCTCCGTGGGCGGAGGCATGGCAACTCTGCCGTTTCTCTATGATATATCCGACAGGACGTCGTGGTTTACATACGACCAGATAGCCGATATGCTGGCTATATCCGAATCGACTCCCGGACCCATAGGCATCAATATGGCGACTTATACTGGCTTCACCACTGCCGGCATCCCGGGCTCCATCGCCGCGACCCTCGGCATGATAACCCCCGGCATAATCATCGTTCTGCTGATAGTCGCCGTGCTGGACAGGTTTCGGAGCAACAGATACGTTGAAGCCGCGTTTTACGGACTGCGTCCGGCGTCGACCGGGCTCATCGCCGCTGCGGGAGTGCTCGTGGTCGGGATATCCCTTCTCAATGTCGATACCTTCAGGGCAACCGGCAATATTGCGGATGTTTTCAACATCAAGGCCATCATACTTGCGGCACTGCTGCTGTATTTCACGCGATGGTGCAAGCCGACCAAAAAGCTGCACCCCATAATATTCATCGCCGCCTCGGCGGTCGTAGGAATACTTGTATTTTAATAAAGCACCGCTCCTCCCAGCAGCGCAAGCGCGGCTGCCGTCAGAGCGATCAAAAACCGTCCGGTCATGTACCGGGCGGTTTTTATGTCCGTGCCCGAGAGCATGGAATAGCTCTGAAAATGAACGGACAGCCCGCCCCAGCTGAGGATAAGCGCGGCGAGAGCAAGGTTTACGGGCGATACGGAAAGCCCCTCCATACTGCCTATGCCGTTTCCGAGCTCAAGGATACCGGCCAGAAGCGCTCTGCACCAGGAAAGCCCCGCTCCAGTTGCGCAGGATATTTTACCCGCGACCGATGAAAACAGCCCCATCGCGTCAAGAATTCCGTTTAGCGCCGAAAAGGCGGTGATGAAAGCGCAGATATTTACCGTCGCTTCGGCGGATTTTTTTATCGCGTTCGTCACGGCATCCGAGATGCTTTTTTCAGCCAGAACATCATCGTCGTAGCATATATCGCCGCTGCCGCCGGAGCTGAGTATTATGCCCCAGATAAGGGCGGCGAGGATGTGTACGGCGTACAGGAAAAAGCCCACGGAGGACGATTTGAATATGCCTATACCGGCGGCGCCGATTATAAACGCAGGCCCGGAGTTGTTGCAGAAGATAAGCAGGCGGGAGGCCTCGTCCGCACCTATGAGCTGCTGACGTCTGAGCCCCGCAATGTAGGAAGCGCCGAGCGGATATCCGCCCGTCACGCCGATGATAAAGGCTGCGGCGCCCTGTCCGGAGACCCCGAAAAGCTTGGAACTCAAGGGCGAAAGGGCGTTTCCCGCAATCCTTGAGATCCCCAGCTCGTTAATGAGATTCGTCGCAGCGAAAAATGGAAACAGAGACGGGATTATGACCCTTATGCACATGCTGAGGCCGTCCTTCACTGCGCCTGACGCTGCCTGCGGGAATACAAGCAGCGCGGCGAAGAGGCCGAGTGCGGCGGATATGTAAAAAAGCCTTTTCGTTTTCATCAGCTCCTTGTCCATGTATTAAGCTATGTGCAGCGGCATAGATTTATACTGCGGAGGTGAGCTGCTGATGGGTAATTTTAACGACAAGGCCGAGCTTCTTGCCGACAGGCTCGACCTGCCGGCCGATGCGCTCGCGGGCAGCACCAGGCTCAGCCTTTGCGGCAGACGCCGACTGATGATAGAAAACCATCACGGCATAATCAGCTACGGAGAGAATACGACCGAGGTCGATTGCGGAGGAGTGAAGCTGATAATCCGCGGGGATGGCCTGAGCATAGGCGCAATGGATAAGAAGGATATGCTCATATGCGGAAGAATAATTTCACTGGAGTTTGAATGACATGAAAAAGCTGTATGATCTTGCCCGTGGAACGGTACGGCTCGAGGTCTCGGGAGCTCAGCCTGAGCGCCTGCTGAATTACTGCGCCGAAAACGGCATTGAGTTCTGGGATACAAGCCCTTGCGCCGATTTTGCGATGTCTATGACGGTCCATGCCTCGGACTATCCGAAATTGAGCGGGCAAAACGGCAAAAACGGCTGCGAGGTAAAGCTTATCGCCTCCAGAGGCGGGAAAAATATCAGCAGAGCGATAAAAAGACGCTGGATATTCTGTGTATTCTGCGGGATTTGTATTGTGCTGCTGTCGTTGTCATCAATGTTCCTCTGGAGCATTGATATAGAGGGCAACGAGCGCATCTCGGACGGCGAGATCATGCGCGCGCTGTCCGAATGCGGCGTTGAATACGGTGCGTTCTGGCCTGCTCTTTCATCCGAGGAGGTGCGCAGCAGTATCCTGATGAAAATGCCCGACATCGCATGGATGAGCCTGAATGTACGCAATTCCCGTGCGGAGGTCGTCATCCACGAGCGCATTGAAAAGCCGGAGATAATAAACGAAAAGGCGCCCTGCGATATTATTGCCGAAAAAAGCGGAATAATAACTAAGCTGTCGGTGCTGGAGGGAAAGCAGCTCGTTTACGCGGGCGATACCGTTGTGAAGGGCGATGTCCTTGTGAGCGCCCTCATGGACAGCGAGACCGGCGACGACAGATTTGTCCGCGCCATGGCGGTCGTCGAGGCGGACACATGGTACGAGATAAGCGCACAGACGCCGCTTTATGAGGAGCGCAAGACGGAAAAAACGGGGAAGGACAGCGATTTTTCCATAGTTATCGGGAAAAAGAGGATAAATTTTTATTCTGACAGTAGAAATAACAGCGGCAGCTGTGATAAAATAAATAAATTAGGGTACATATCCCTCGGCAAAGCCTTTGTGCTGCCGATAGGATTTGCATCCCAGCGCACGGTCATGTACGAGACCGAAACGGTTCAGATCGACGTAAACGAGGCTGCCCAAAGACTCAAGTCAACGCTCACAAAGGAGCTTGAGCGCAGGATAGACGGCGGCGAGATAGTTTCGGCGAATTTCAGCGTCTCGCAGGATGACGCGCTTTTGACCGTGACCCTGCGCGCACAGTGCAGAGAGAACATTGCCAAGGAGGCAGCATATGATTGAACGGACGATAGAAGTCGAAAGAATGGAGCACGTCATAAGCGTGTTCGGCTCCTTCGACCAGAATTTAAGGATAATCGAGACGGAACTCGGCGTCAAAGTCCTTGACAGGGATAACATGATCCATGTCTGCGGCGAGGCCGAGAGCGTGATGCTCGCGGAAAAGGCAATAAACGGTCTGCTCACTCTTGCAGCGAGGGGCGAGAATATCGACGCGCAGAGCGTGCGGTATATACTCAAGCTCGTATCTGAGGGTCGTGAATCGAAGATAAACGAGCTTGCAAGCGACGTCGTGTGCATAACGGCCAAGGGAAAGCCCGTCAAGGCAAAGACCCTCGGTCAGAAGACCTACTGCGACGCCATTGCCAAAAATACGATAACCCTCGGCATAGGGCCTGCGGGCACGGGCAAGACCTATCTTGCCGTAGCGGAGGCCGTCGCGGCGTTTCGGGCAGAGCAGGTCAACAGGATCATCCTGACCCGTCCTGCCGTTGAAGCGGGCGAGCGCCTCGGCTTCCTGCCCGGCGATCTTCAGAGCAAGGTTGACCCGTATCTGCGGCCGCTGTACGATGCGCTGTTTGACATGCTGGGGGCCGACACCTATCAGAAATATATGGAGCGCGGGAACATCGAGGTCGCGCCGCTTGCGTATATGCGCGGCAGAACGCTTGACGACAGCTTCATAATCCTCGACGAAGCTCAGAACACCTCCCGCGAGCAGATGAAAATGTTCCTGACGCGCATAGGCTTCGGCTCAAAGGTCGTTATAACGGGCGATATAACCCAGATCGACCTTCCTGAGGACAAGGTAAGCGGCCTCAAGGTCGCGATGAAGGTGCTCGAAGGCATTGACGATATTGCGATCTGCCGCCTCACCGGAGCCGACGTTGTGCGCCACCAGCTTGTGCAGAAGATAATCGAAGCCTACGAGGTATACGACAAGAAAAACCCGCCGGAGCCCGTCCGCAAAAAGGGAACATACAAAAGAAAGAAGCAGTGAGCATGCACGAGATATATATAAGCCGGGAGAAAAAAGGCCTTGGGCATAATAACGCAGCGCAGCTTATAAAAAAATCAGTTCTGAGGGCTCTCGACGCCGAGGGCATCGACTGTCCCTGCATAGTGAGCGTCATGCTGACGGATAACGAGGGCATACATGAAGTTAACCGCGAGTTCCGCGGTGTGGACAGGCCCACCGACGTGCTGTCATTCCCGCTCAACGAGCTGACAGCGGGGGAGTTTGACCCCGAAATGTGCGAAACTGACCCCGAGACCGGAGCCGTGATGCTCGGAGACATGATGATATCACTTGAGCGCTGCGCCGAGCAGGGCGAGGAGCTCGGCCACGGCTTTGAGCGCGAGATATGCTACCTTACGGTACACAGCGTCCTGCACCTGCTGGGCTACGACCACATTGACGAAGGCCCCATGAAAGCGCAGATGCGAGAGCGCGAGAAAGAGATAATGGAGGAAACATGAGATGATAACAAAATCGGCAATGATAACCATATGCGGCAGACCCAATGTCGGCAAATCCACGCTTACAAACGCGCTTGTAGGCGAGAAGATAGCCATAGTATCGAACAAGCCCCAGACGACGCGCAACAGAATAAGCGCCGTGGTCACCCGCGGCGATACCCAGTTCGTGCTCATGGACACGCCGGGCTTTCATAAGCCGAGAACGCGTCTGGGGGACTACATGGTGAACGTCGTCAAGGAGAGCGTTGCGGATGTGGACGCCGTCATGCTGCTCATCGAGCCGATAGCGAATATCGGCAAACAGGAGGAAGAGCTCATAGCCCGCATCAAAGAGACCCGTGTTCCCGCCGTTCTTGTCATAAACAAGATAGATACCATCGAAAAAAGCGCGCTTCTGGAGGTCATGGCAGTATACAGCGCCGCCTGTGAGTTTGACGCGATAATCCCCATATCCGCAAAAAACGGAGAGGGACTGGACGAGCTTATGCAGCAGCTTGAAAAGTATGCCGTCGAGGGACCGCAGCTTTTCCCGGACGATATGATAAGCGACCAGCCCGAAAAGCAGATATGCGCCGAGCTCGTGCGCGAAAAGCTTCTGCTCTGCCTTGACAAGGAGATACCCCACGGCACTGCCATCGAGGTAACAAAATTTTCCGAGCGGGATAACGGCATTATCGACATGGACGTCACGATTTTCTGCGAAAAGGCCAGCCACAAGGGTATTATCATCGGAAAGCAGGGCGCGATGCTCCGCAGGATAGGTGAGCTTGCGCGCAATGACATCGAGGTCTTTATGGGCACGAAGGTCTTCCTTCAGACATGGGTCAAGGTCAAGGAAAACTGGCGCGATTCCATGGCTCAGCTCCGCAACTTCGGCTTCTCGGAATAATTAACCACTCATATACCAACCGTGCCGTCAGATACTAATGACAGTGGAGGTTCGTATATGAACGATGAATTTTTCTGGCAGGTTTTTGCCGATACCGGCGATCCGCTGTGCTGGCTTATGCATAGAGCGGCGGAAAAATATAATAATAAAAGCAGGGCGGAGGATGACCTCCTGCCCTGAGGGTGAGCAGGGTACATATGTTCAAAACCACAAAGGGACTGATACTCAGGGAAGTTAAATACAAGGAAGCCGACAGGATACTGACGGTCCTGACCGAGGACATGGGCAAAATAACGGTCAAGGCCCGCGGAGCCCTGCGCAAAGGCAGCAAGACTGCGGCAGCAACGCAGCTTCTGGCGTTTTCCGAACTGACGATGTTTGAAAACCGCGGCTACTGGTCGGTGAACGAGGGTTCGACCATCGAGGAATTCAAGGGGCTTCGCAGCGATATCTCGGCGCTTGCTCTGGCGAGCTATTTTACCGAGTGCGCCGAGGCCTTGTCCGACGAGGATCAGCCCGACCCCCACATGCTGCAGCTTGTTTTAAACTGCCTTTTCGCGCTGTCAAATAATATGTATCCGCAGGTGCATATAAAAATGGCTTTTGAAATGCGCCTGATGTCGCTTGCCGGCTATGAGCCTGATCTGACAGCCTGCGCCGTGTGCGGAAACCCGGAGCCGGCTGAGCCGCGCTTCAGCCCGCAGAACGGTATTATCTGCTGCAGAGACTGCCGAAATAATCAGCTTGAAGCCAACATAAAGCTCTGCCCAGACTCTCTGCGGGCTCTGCGGTATATCGTTTACTCCGAGCCGCGAAGGCTTCTTTCCTTCAGCCTCGGCGAGGAGGCGATGGAGCGGGCTTCAAAGGCGGCGGAGACATATCTTTTAACACAGACGGAACGAAAATTCAACGCACTTAATTACTGGAGACAGGTAAAATAATGGATTTCTATGAAAAATCACTGAATACCCTTGAGCTGCCGGCGGTTTTGGAGATGCTGGCTGCCGAGGCCGTGACCGAGGGCGGAAAGGAGCAGTGCTCGGCGCTCTCGCCCTCGGGGGATAAATTTGAGGTAAAGCGCAGGCTTTCCGACACAAGCGCCGCCAAAAACATGATGGTGGTGCGCGGAAGCCCGTCGCTTTCGGGCGTCAGGGACGTCAGGGCGTCATTAAACCGCGCCGACCTCGGCGGAGCGCTCAATACAAGGGAGCTTCTTGACATCGCGCGAGTATTGCAGTGCGCAAGGCTCGTCAAGGGCTATGTCGCCGACGACGCCGTCGGGAAAACGAGCATAGACTACTTGTTTTCCGCCCTGCATGCGAACAGGTTTCTTGAGGAAAAGATAACGTCCTGCATAGTGGGCGAGGACGAGATCGCCGACAGCGCATCGTCCGAGCTTGCGGATATCCGCCGGAAGATCAGAGCTGCAAGCGCGAGAGTGCGCGACTCCCTGCAGAAGATAATCTCTTCGCCGTCCTATGCCAAGGCTCTGCAGGAGCCCATAATCACCATGCGCTCGGACCGCTTCGTCGTGCCTGTAAAGGCCGAGCACAAGGGCGCGATCGCGGGGCTCGTGCATGATATATCCGCGTCGGGAGCGACGCTTTTCGTCGAGCCCATGGCAGCCGTGAAGGCAAATAACGAGCTGCGCGAGCTGGCGGCAAAGGAGAAAGCGGAGATCGAGCGCATATTGGCTGAGCTTTCCGCCGACTGCGCCGAGCATGCCGACGATATTTCTTCCGACTACAATCTTCTCATTCAGCTCGACGTCATTTTTGCAAAGGCAAAGCTTTCGTATAAGCTCAACTGCATCGAGCCCGAGCTGAGAGAGCGGGGAACGGTGCTGCGCCGTGCGCGCCATCCGCTGCTGCCGAAGGATAAGGCAGTACCCATAAGCCTTGAGCTGGGCGAGGATTTCGATACACTTATTATCACAGGCCCCAACACGGGCGGTAAGACTGTGTCGCTCAAGACCGTCGGACTTCTGAATATAATGGCGCAGTGCGGTCTGCACATACCCGCCGATGACGGCAGCGGAGTGCCGGTATACCGCCATATTCTTGCCGATATCGGCGATGAGCAGTCGATAGAGCAGAACCTTTCTACCTTCTCGGCACATATGACGAACATAGTGCATATACTGGATGAGTGCGGCGACAATTCGCTGCTGCTGTTTGACGAGCTCGGTGCCGGCACCGACCCGACCGAGGGCGCGGCTCTTGCGATCGCAATAATCGAGTATGCAAGGCGGCACGGAGCCTGCGTTGCGGCAACCACGCATTATGCCGAGCTCAAGGTTTATGCAACGACGGAGGCCGGGATCCAGAACGCTTCCTGCGAGTTTGACGTCGAGACTCTGCGCCCGACCTACAGGCTTCTGGTGGGCATACCGGGCAAATCAAATGCCTTTGCCATCTCAAAGCGGCTCGGTCTCGGAGACGGTATAATCGAGGACGCCAAGGCCCGCGTGGGCGTGCAGAACGCAAGCTTCGAGGCGACCATAGAAAAGCTTGAGCAGACCCGACTGATGCTGGAGCGGGACAGAGCCGAAGCCGCAGTAAAGCTGCGCGAGGCCGAAGAGAGCGCCAAAAAAGCGGCGTTTCTGCGCGCGGAGCTGGCTGTGCGGCTTGAAAAGGCCGATGAAAAGTCCCGCCGTGAGGCAGAGCGCATAATCGCCGAGGCAAGGCAGACGGCGGAGGAGACCTTTGCCGAGCTTGACGATATGCGCCGCAGGGCAAACGAGGAAGAGGAAGCCCAGCGGGTCAATGAGGCAAGAAGCGAGCTGCGCCGCAGACTGAACGAATCTGAGAACAAAATAAAGGCCGCAAAGCCTGAGGAGCCGAAGGAGGAGAAAAGATCCTCCCGTGAGGCCCGCGCCGGAGATACGGTGGAGATCATCTCCATGGGCGTGAAGGCGGAGGTCATCGACGTAAACCCCGACGGTACGCTGAACCTTAAGGCCGGAATAATGACCGTCAAGGCAAAGCAGAGCGAGATATACCTGCTTGAAGGTCACGCAGCAAAGCAGAAGAAAAAAAGCGTTTCGCTTGCAGGAAGCAGCACTATCCGCACCGCAGCGGTCAATTCCGAGATCGACCTGCGCGGTATGGAATCGATCGAGGCCGTTGCAGCGGCCGAAATGTATATTGACAATGCCGTCATGGCTAAACTATCTACGGTGAGGATCATCCACGGAAAGGGCACCGGAGCACTGAGGGCAGCCGTTCAGCAGATGCTCAGACGCAATAAGGCCGTGAAAAGCTTTCGCCTGGGCAGATACGGCGAGGGTGAAACCGGCGTAACAATAGTCGAATTGAAATAAAAGCAATCAATTAGAATTGTGAATAATGTGTAAATCACCAAAATAGACAAAATGAGTTGACGTTTTTTAAATAATTTGCTAAAGTAGGGGTAATCTTAAAAGATTATGAGGAGTGGCGATAATGGTAACTAAAGAGGTTGTAATTAATAATCAGGTGGGATTACACGCCAGACCTGCGACTTTCTTTATTCAGAAAGCCAATGAATTCAAGAGCAGCATCTGGATCGAAAAGGAAGACAGACGCGTCAATGCAAAGAGCCTGCTGGGCGTCCTTTCTCTCGGCATCGTGAAGGGCACTGCCGTGAATCTCATTGCTGACGGCGCCGATGAGGCCACTGCGGTCGATACTCTTTCCGAGCTCATCGCATCCGACTTCACCGAATGATATTTAAGAAATGAAGCTAAAGGGCGTGTTTATAACACGCCCTTGTTCAATATATGACAGTATGAAGAACGAGAAAAAAGCCATAATCGAAATGATAACCTGCGCTGCCCTGTGGAGCATCGCGGGCATATTTATAAAGCTCATCCCGTGGAACTCTTTTGCCATATCCGCCCTGCGCAGTCTGTTCGCGGGAATAACGATTTTCATCTATATAAAGCTAAAACGCTATAAGCTCACGTTCAACCGGCTGACTCTGACAGGAGGCATACTTTTGGGCAGCGTTTATACGGCGTTTGTGGCCGCAAATAAGCTTACGACGGCGGCAAACGCAATAGTTCTGCAGTTTACGGCGCCCCTTTTCATCGTGATATTCTCCGCGGTTTTCTTCAGGCAGAAGATAAAGCGCAATGATCTTATCGCCGTGCTGTGCACTCTTGCCGGGATATCGATGTTCTTCTTCGATAAGCTTGAGGGCGGATATATGGCGGGCAACTTCGTCGCCATCCTTGCAGGAGCTTTTATGGGAGGAATGTACATGGCGATCGGCGAGGCGAAGTGCTCGGAGCGTTTTTCGGCGCTGTTTATCGGACAGATGACGGCGTTTATCATAGGCCTGCCGTTTATAATCGCAACCAAGCCCGACCTTACGGGACTGCCGGTACTGTATATCATTATCCTCGGTGTGCTGCAGCTCGGCATACCCTATATACTCTACGGCAAGGCCTCGGAATACTGCCCTCCGCTGGCCTGCAGCCTTCTGGGTGCGGTGGAGCCGCTTTTAAACCCGGTGTGGGTGCTGCTGTTTGACGGGGAAACGCCGGGAGTGTTCTCGCTCGTGGGCGGCGTTATCGTTGTTGCCTCCGTAACATTGTGGTGTGCCTTCGGCAACAGGACAAAAGAGGTCGAAAATGCTTGATACCCTGCTTCAAAAAGCAAATAATCTCCCGATGAAGCCCGGCGTGTATATCATGCTGGACTCATCGGGCAAAGTCATATATGTCGGAAAAGCAAAAAAGCTTAAAAACCGTGTAACCAGCTATTTCCGAGGCAGCCATCTCCCCAAGGTGGAGGCCATGGTGGAAAAGGTCGCGGACTTCAATGTCATCGTGGTCGATTCGGAGTTTGAGTCGCTGGTGCTGGAAGACTCACTTATTAAGCAGCACCAGCCGCATTATAACATCCTTCTCAAGGATGATAAGGGCTACCCGTTCATAAGACTTGACAAAAAATCGCAGTTTCCGAGATTTTCAATAATCAACCGGCCTCAGAAGGACGGGGCATCATACTTCGGACCCTTCGGAGGACGAAGCATATCCAGGGAAATAATCGACGTTGTGTGCAAGGCCGTCGGACTTCCGACCTGCTCAAGGACTTTCCCGAGGGATATCGGCAAGGGCAGACCCTGCCTCAACTACCAGATGGGAAACTGCCGCGGCTGGTGCAGCGGCGAGGGCTCGTCTGAGGAATACCGCATTGCGATAGAGCAGGCCTGCCTTATCCTTGACGGGAAAACAAAGGAGCTAATCGAGGACCTGAATGAAAAAATGCTCGAATGCTCCGAAAATCTGAGGTTTGAGCTTGCCGCGCAGTTCAGGGACAGGATCCGCGCAATTGAGGGCCTGTCAAATAAGCAGCGCGTCATCGCAACGGCCTTTGCCGACACAGACGCCATAGGCTTTAAGCGCGGAGCAAAGACCTGCTTTGTCGTTCTGCATTTCAATGACGGTGCGCTGACCGGCAAGGATCATGAGTTTATTTCGGACCCGCTCGAGGACGATGAGGAGGCAGTATCGGCGCTCGTGCGGCAATACTATTCATCGCGCGGTATCTGGCCGAAGAACATCCTTCTGCCGCTGGAGACGGAGGACATGGAGGAGCTCGGGACGCTGTTTACCCAGCTCGCCGGACGAAAGGTCACGGTCGAAGCGCCGCGAAGGGGCGACAGGCTGCGCCTTATTGAGCGCGCGGATATGAACGCATCTGAGGAGATACTGCGTTCCACGACCTCGGAGCAGCGCAGAACGAATACACTCCTGTGGCTGCAGAAAACCCTTGACCTGCCCGAATATCCAACGAGGATCGAGGCATTTGACGTATCCAATCTCGGCGATACCGGCATAGTCGCGGCAATGACGGTGCATAAAGACGGCAGACCGCTCAAGCGCGATTACCGCAAATTCCGAATAAAGGATATGCAGATAAGGGATGACTATGCCAGCATGAGACAGGCTGTCGAAAGACGCTTTGCGAGGCTAAAAGACGGCGACGGGAAGTTTTCCGAGCTGCCACAGCTGCTGCTCATTGACGGCGGCGTAACACATGCCGACGCTGCGCGGCAGGTCGTTTCGGAGCTTGGACTGAGCATACCCATATTCGGCATGGTCAAGGACGACCGCCACCGCACGAGAGCGCTTGTGACCCCTGACGGCGGGGAGATCAGCCTCAGCACAAATCAGGCGGCCTTTTCGCTCATCGGCAATATCCAGGAGGAGACGCACCGCTTTGCGATCGAATATCAGCGCTCACTGCGCAGCGAGAGCTTCGGCTCGGAGCTGAGCACGATCCCCGGTGTGGGAGAAAAGCGCAAAAGCGAGCTTCTGCGGCACTTCAAAACGCTCAAGGCCATAAAAAGCGCGGACTTCGATGAGCTGTGCTCCGTCGTTCCGAAGAATACGGCGAGAGCGGTGTACGACTATTATCACAAAAGCGAGGAACAGTAATGAGAGTTATAAGCGGTTCAATGCGCGGCAAAAGGCTCAGGGAGCCGGCAAATTACGATATCCGTCCGACCACCGATAAGGTGAAGGAGTCCATATTCAATATCATACAGTTCGATATAGAGGGCAGACGCGTGCTCGACCTGTTCGCAGGCACGGGTCAGCTCGGCATCGAATGCCTCAGCCGCGGCGCGGCGGAGGTCACATTCGTCGACCAGAGCAGGGAAGCGATAGCAATTGTTAAGGATAACCTCAAAAGCTGCGGCTTTGAGGCGAGAGTGGTTCAGGAGGATTCGATCTCGTTTCTGAGCCGCGGCGGAAAGTTTGATATCATACTTCTTGACCCTCCTTACGCCACAAATCTGCTGGACAAAGCGCTGCAAATCATCAATTCCGTTGACATATTGACGGAAGGTGGTATAATTATGTGCGAAAGTGGGCGCGAAAAGCCCATGCCGGATATGAATATGCCCTATTTTAAGCGTAAAGAGTATAAATACGGCAAAGTAAAACTCACCACATACAGCAAGGAGAAAGAGACATGAGTCTTGCTTTATGTCCCGGCAGCTTCGATCCGATAACTCTCGGGCACCTGAATATTATCAGAAGAACAGCCCAGATATTCGATAAGGTCGTTGTCTGCATCATGGTAAACTACAACAAGACCGAGCCCATGTTCACGATCGAAGAGCGCGTAGCTATGGTACGCAAGGTGGTGGCGCGCTTCCCCAATGTCGAGGTCGAGACGCCGACAGGACTGCTCTCGGAATACGTCAAAAAATATGACGGCGCAGTAATAGTAAAGGGTTTGAGGGCCGCATCTGACTTTGAATACGAGTTTCAGATGAACCTTATAAATAAAATGATCAATCCCCAGCTTGAAACCATGTTTCTGACCGCGAGCGAAAAATATACTTTTCTGAGCTCCTCCGTTGTCCGTGAGATGGCGTCATACGGAGCTGACCTCAGCGGCGTTGTGCCGTGTGAGATCATTGAAGAGGTCGAGGAAAAGGCTAAATTATGGAGGCGCTGAAATGAGCGAAAAAAACGTAGAAGTAATGGAGCTTATCGAAACCCTGTATACCATGGTGTCCGAGGCCTGGGGCGTTCCCCTCGGAAACGATAAATGCATTATTGAGAGAGATAATTTTCTTGAGATCCTCAATGATATAAAGGCCGGCATGCCGGATGAGCTTTCCGAGGCAAAGCGCCTTGTGTCCGCAAGGGACGAGTTTATCGGCAACGCAAAGCGTGAGGCGGAATCTATCCGCAAAAACGCTGAGGATAAGGCTCGTGCCATGCTCGAAGAGCAGGAGATCGTGCGCGTTGCAAAGTCGCATAGTGCGGCGCTCGTATCAGACGCAGAGTATAAATCCAAGGAACTTCGCCGCGTTGCCAACGAGTATGTTGACGAGATACTGCGCAGAACCGAGGAAACGGTAGGTTCTGCCCTCAAATCGATAAACGATGCCCGTTCGAGCTTCCGCAGCCTTTCCGGCGCGACCCCCGCAGCGCCCGCTGCCCCCGCCGCCGGGGACAGTTCGGACGAAGAATAAGCTGTTCTGAATTAAAAGAGTTCCCCTTAGCCGGGAACTCTTTTTTGCTTATCTGTTACCAAAAAGTACTTGCATTTTAAAACTGCAGCCTCTATAATTGTGAGTAAAGTGGTGCAAAGTGGTGCAAAGTGCATCGAAATACCACGAAATTTGGAGGTGAAAAGCCATGACAGGTGAATATCAGCACAGCCTTGATTCCAAGGGAAGACTCTTTATACCGGCAAAGCTGAGGGAAGAGCTCGGCGAAGTGTTTTATATCACGCTGTCTATGGATAAATGCCTGTCGGCCTACAGCGCCGCAAGCTGGAAGGAATTTTCCGATAAGGTAAACGCGATGAGCTATGTTAAGCAGCGCAAAATGCGGCCGCTGTTTGCCTACGCCTCAAAATGCGAGCTTGATAATCAGGGCAGAACGCTCATCCCCGCGCACCTGAGAGAGTACGCCAACCTGACTAAAAACGTCACGGTTGTCGGCTGCAACAACCACGCCGAGCTTTGGGACGAAAACGCCTGGGCAAAGGTGCACGAAGCGGAAATAAGCCCCGAGAATATTGCCTCCGTAATGGAAGAACTGGAGTTTTGATATGCCCGAACATATATCGGTATTGCTGGACGAATGCATTGAAAACCTGAATATCAGACCCGACGGGATCTATGTTGACGGAACTCTCGGACTCGGGGGCCACTCCGAGCAGATACTAAAGCGGCTGACAAGCGGCAGGCTTATCGGCATTGACAGGGATGAGTCGGCCATAAGGCGCACAGGGGAGAGGCTTAAGGACTACGCCGATAAAATGACGCTTGTCCACGGCAACTTCCGCGATGTGGCAAGCATACTTGATGAACTCGGCATTGACGGCGTTGACGGAATGCTTTTTGACCTCGGAGTGTCGTCGCCACAGCTTGACGAAGGCGAGCGCGGCTTTTCCTACATGAACGACGCCCCGCTCGACATGAGGATGGATAATACGGGCGCTCTTACCGCGTGGAATGTTGTGAACGAATGGCCGGAGGCCGAGCTTTCAAGGATACTGCGTGACTTCGGCGAGGAGCGCTTTGCAAAGCGCATTGCCTCGCGCATAGCCGAAAAAAGGGCGGTCAAGCCCATAGACAGAACTCTTGAACTCGTGGATGTGATAAGGTCGGCAATGCCGGCGGCTGCACTTAGAGAAAAGCAGCACCCCGCGAAACGAAGCTTTCAGGCCATAAGGATCGCCGTCAACGACGAGCTCGGCGCGGTCGATGAGATGATGCGCACGGCGCCGGACAAGCTCAATAAGGGCGGAAGGCTGTGCGTCATAAGCTTCCACTCGCTGGAGGACAGGATAGTAAAAACCGCCGTTGCTTCAAGAGAAAACGGATGCACCTGCCCGAGGGAGGCCCCGATATGCACCTGCGGCTTCGTGCAGACGTTAAGAAATGTACACAGAAAACCCATTGTGCCGGGTGAGGATGAGCTGAATAACAACCCGCGGTCGAGAAGCGCAAAGCTTCGTGTTGCCGAGAGAGTGTAGGTCAGCCGTGAAAAACGTAAGTTCAGAATACGAATACAGCCGGATAAAGCGAAAACCTGAGGCAAAAAGGAAAAGCTCGTATAAATTCCGACTGAATGTCTCGGCGGCATTGACGGCGCTTCTTGCGATCGCAGCCGCGTGCCTGCTGATAAGAACGCTTTTTGTTCGTATAGAGCTTACCGAGCAGAACGACATAAATGTTGAGCTTGAGGCTCAGCTAAATGAGCTTGAGGAAGAAAAGCGCAGGCTTCAGATCGAATACGAGTCGCAGATCGATCTTGCCGAGCTTGAGGAAAAAGCCGAAAACGAGCTCGGAATGCAAAAGCCGAACGGCTCACAGACAATAGAAATTGATACGGATACTCAGGATAAGGCGCTGATCTTTGCCGAAACAATGGATAACGGATAGGCTGCATAAGAATATTTGACTTGAAAGCGATATAGTATGTCTTAGATATACTTTCTCGCGGAGGGGCGCTATGCAGAGATCCGAAAATCAGAACTTAAACCGCAGACCGAACAGGACAATGCTCCGCCGCACACTATTCCTGATGGCAGTGTGCGGCATACTTGCGTTTTGCGTGCTTGCCGCCCGACTGTATGTGCTGCAGATAAGAGATCACGAGAAGTACGAGGAGCTGGCAATAAGCCAGCAGCTCCGCGAGACCGGCGCGTCGGCCGAGCGCGGCACGATATACGACTGCAACATGAACATCCTCGCCATAAGCGCCAATGTCGAGAACGTGTACCTCAGCCCCGCGGAGATCGCAATGTATGACGAAGACCCCGAGCTTATCGCGCAGAAGCTGTCGGAGATCCTCGGCGTGGACTATGACAGCGTATTGGAAAAGACCAAAAACACCGGATCGTGGTATGTGACCGTCGCCAGAAAGGTCGAGAAGGAAACTGCAGATAAGGTGCGCGAGTTTAAGCAGGAGTACGGTCTCAAGGGTGTGCGCCTTGAAAGCGATACCAAGCGCTATTATCCCTATTCCTCACTTGCCTGCCATGTGATAGGCTTTGTGGGCACGGATAATTACGGCCTTGACGGCCTTGAGGCTCAGTATAATTCCGCCCTCTGCGGTACATCGGGAAAGTATATGCGCGCTACCAACGCCTACGGCACCGATCTTTTGTTTAACCAGTACGAGGGCTATGTGGGCGCGGAAAACGGCTTGGACCTTGTTACGACGATCGACCTTACGATACAGCATTATGTTGAAAAAGCGCTGTATCAGGCGGTCGAGGACTATGATATACAAAACGGCGCGGGAGCCATAGCGATGGACGTCAAGACCGGCAAGATACTTGCCATGGCCTCCATTGGCGGCTATGACCTGAACAACTTCCTTGACGTCAGCGACGAGGCTAAGCGCGCAATTGACGGCGCCGCGACCGAGGAGGAAAGAGATCAGCTTTTGGCCGATGCCCAGCGGCTGCAATGGCGGAACAAAACGCTTTCGGATACATATGAGCCGGGCTCGACCTTCAAGATAATAACTCTTTCAATGGCGCTGGAGGAGGGGAAGGTCGGCCTTGACGACAGCTTCTTCTGCGGCGGAAATGTGCAGGTGCAGGGCAGAACCAACCCCGTGCGCTGCTGGAAAACCACCGGACACGGCTCGCAGACCCTGACGCAGGCGGTGCAGCACTCATGCAACGTGGCATTTGTGAACATCGGCATGAAGGTCGGGGCCGAGACATTTTACAAATACTGCGACGCCTTTGGCTTCCTCAGCCTGACCGACGACAGCTCCGAGCAGCTTACCGCCAAAACGGGGATAGACCTCGGCGGCGAGAGCGGCAGTATCTGGTGGAGCAGAGATACCTTCTGCAGCGAGAAAAACAAATCCCAGCTTGCCGCTGCTTCATTCGGCCAGACCTTTACCATAACGCCGCTGCAGCTTATAACCGCCGTAAGCGCCTGCGTAAACGGCGGCTGCCTCATGCAGCCCTATGTCGCAGAAAGTTTACTGGACGCAGAGGGGAATACGGTGTATAATCATAAGCCGACAGTTGTGCGCAGGGTAATAAGCGAGGAGACCAGCAAAACCGTCTGCAGCATCCTTGAGCAGGTCGTGGGCGACCCCAATGACGGCACGGGAAGAAACGCGGCCGTTGCAGGCTACCGCATCGGCGGCAAGACCGGCACCTCCGAGAAGGTAAGCTACGAGGCCCAGACGGGCAAGAAGCAGTATATAGTCTCCTTTATTGGATTTGCCCCCGCTGACGATCCGCAGATAGCGCTTCTCGTTCTGCTCGATTCGCCGGGCAGCGGCTCGGGCATATACGTCTCGGGCGGTCAGATGGCGGCTCCCACAGTGGGCAAAATGTTTGCCGATATTCTTCCGTATATGGGCATTGAGCCCGTGTACGATACAGATGAGCTGCAGAAGATAGATAAAGCCGTACCCGCGCTTAAGGGACTCAGCGTGGACGATGCCAGAGCTAAGCTTTCCGAGAGCGGCTTTGAATGCCGCCTTATCGGCAGCGGCAGTACGGTAACGGATCAGCTACCCGCGGCAAACGCCGTGATAGCCGACGGCAGCACCGTGATAATCTACGCCGGTGCCGAGCCCTCTGCGGGACTTGAAACGATGCCCGACCTCAGAAACATGAGCTATGCCGAGGCTGCGGCGGAGCTGAGCAAATACGGACTTTTCGTGAGGACCGGCACAGTCATAAGCGCTTCGGACAGTCAGAGCGTTTTCTCCCAGAGTATAGCGCCGGGAACTCCCGTCAAGCACGGAACGATAATAGAAGTCACGCTGCTTTCCGAGGATGAGAGCATGCTCGGAAGGTATTAACTGAGATATAAAGGAAGTAAATGAATGAAACTCAAGGAAGTATTAAAAGACATAAAGGTGCTCGAACTCGCGGCGGATGTAAGCGCGGAAATTGCCGGTATAAGCTACGACTCGCGTAAAACAAAGCCGGGGGATATGTTCGTTGCGATATCGGGCTTTGAGTCCGACGGCTATGACTACATCCCCTCCGCCGTTAAAAACGGAGCGTGCGTCATACTGTGCGACAGGGCACCGAAGCTTGATATACCCTATGTTCTCGTTGAAAACTGCCGCTATGCGCTTGCAATAGCAAGCCGCAATTACTTCGGAGATCCCGCCGGAGAAATGTGCGTAATAGGCGTTACGGGCACAAACGGAAAAACGACCAGCACCTATCTCATGAAGCATCTTCTTGAGGAGAAGCTCAATGCAAAGGTCGGCCTTGTCGGAACCAACGGCAATATGATTGGCGATGAGCTTATACACACCGAGCGCACCACGCCCGAGAGCTTTGAGCTGCAGCAGCTTTTCCGCGAGATGGCGGACGCAGGCTGTACACATGTCGTTATGGAGGTGTCCTCCCACTCACTGACTCTTGACCGCGTTGCAGGAATTGATTTCAGGGTCGGCGCGTTTACGAATCTTACTCAGGATCACCTTGATTTTCACCATACCATGGAGGAATATGCAAGGGCAAAGTCGCTGCTTTTCGAGCATTGCGGCTGCGGCTGCATCAATCTGGACGATGAATGGCATGATACCATTCTGAAAAACGCAGGCTGCAGGCTGCTGACCTATTCAGCCGACGGGAAAAACGCAGATCTTGCGGCAAGCGATGTAAGGCTGGCGGCCTCGGGAGTTGAGTTTACGGCGGCTTTCGGCGGCGATACGGCAAGGGTGAAGCTTGCGATCCCCGGCAGATTCTCCGTTTACAATGCCCTGAACGTAATGAGCATGGGGCTCGCCCTCGGCCTGAGCCTTGCTGACTGCGCCGACGCGATGTCGGGCGCCAGGGGCGTGAAGGGCAGGATGGAGGTAGTGCCGACAGACGGCGATTACACGATACTTATCGACTATGCCCACACCCCCGACGCTATGGAAAACGCTCTGAGGGCGCTGAGGGATAATGTCGAGGGGCGCCTTGTCGTGCTGTTCGGCTGCGGAGGCGACCGAGACAGAACAAAGCGACCCATCATGGGCGGCATCGCGGCGGATAATGCCGATCTTGTCATCGTGACAAGCGATAACCCGCGCACAGAGGATCCCAACGCGATTATCGATGAGATAGTTGAGGGGCTTAAAAACAAGACGACTCCCCATAAAGTTATCTGCGACAGAGTGGAAGCGATCAAATGGGCGATTGACAACCACCTGCCTGGTGATGTAATATTGCTTGCCGGCAAAGGCCATGAGGACTATCAGGTAGTCGGCCATGAAAAGCACCACATGGATGAGCGCGAGATCGTCGCAGAACATATAGAGAAGAGGAACAGGTAATGACACTTAAGCTGATGCTTGCCCTTGTAATGGCGTTTATCGTCGCCGTTATCGTAGGAAGGTTTTATATCCCCTGGCTCAGAAGAATGAAGGCGGGGCAGGAGATCCGTCAGGACGGACCGACCTGGCACATGTCCAAGGCGGGAACTCCCACCATGGGCGGAGTCGTTTTCATCACCGGCTGCACCTTTGTGTGCCTGACCGTCGGCTTTGAGTCCATGCGGCAGGGAGACTATACCCACATTTTTGTGCTTCTGTTTGCACTGGTGTTCGGCGCCATAGGTTTTCTGGATGACTGGGAGAAGCTGAGAAAGAAGCAGAATCTCGGCCTGAGCGCGAAGGCGAAGTTCCTGCTGCAGCTCGTTGCGGCGCTGGCCTTCGTTCTGCTGCTCAGAAAGCTCGGATATATATCGACGCATCTTTATATCCCGTTCTGGAACACCGAGGTCTATATCCCCGAGGCTCTGTACTTCATACTTGCCGCCTTCATAATCGTCGGCACGGTGAATGCCGTTAACATCACAGACGGCGTTGACGGTCTTGCAAGCGGAACCTCGCTTCCTGTGTGCCTTTTCTTTGTAGCCGTTACCTTCCTCTGGGGGGAGCGGTATCTGGCACTCGGTATATTCGCTTCGGCACTGCTGGGCGGACTTCTGGGCTTTCTTGTCTATAACTTTAACCCGGCCAAGGCTTTTATGGGCGATACGGGCTCGCTGTTTCTCGGCGGCGCGATCGCGGCCCTTGCCTTTGCCTATGATATGCCGCTTATCCTCATAACTCTCGGCATAGTTTATGTTATCGAGACTCTGTCCGATATCATTCAGGTGACCTATTTCAAGCTCACCCACGGCAAGCGCATTTTCAAAATGGCGCCCTTCCATCATCACCTTGAAATGGGCGGCTGGACGGGCAAAAAGTGGAAGGAAAGAGAGCTTTTTGCACTTTTTACCTCTGTATCCCTTGTTTTTGCAATAATTTCATTTATAGGAGTATATAATCGTTTCCAGCTCTGATAACGGAGGACGCAGGTATGCAGTACGGCAGCGCCGAGCTCAGAATTAGGGAAACAAATGATAAAACGAAACGCGCAGGTATGGACGTGTCCTTCCTCGTGCTCGTTATGCTTTTGCTTACCATAGGAGTTACGATGGTGCTGTCGGCAAGCTTTGCCAGAGCGTATTTTGACCCCGGGAACGTTACGGGCGGAAACCCGACCTATTACTTTGTAAGGCAGCTCATATTTGCCGCCTTGGGTGTCGCGGCGATGATATTCTGCTCGCGCCTGCCGATGGGCTTTTATAAGCGCTTTTCCGTCCCGCTCCTTATAGCGGCGATAGTGCTGCTGCTTCTTGTGCCGCTTATAGGCGTCGAGGCAAACGGCGCAAAGCGCTGGATAGGAGTCGGCAGCCTTACGCTTCAGCCCTCGGAAATAGCAAAGATAGGCATTATACTGGCGTTTGCGGTCATTATCTGCAATAACCGCGGCAGGATGAAAAGCTTCAGATACGGCATTGCGCCCTTTGCGGCGATCCTTCTCGTGATCGTCGGCCTGCTTATCCTTGAGCCGCATTTTTCCGCATCCATAATAATCATTGCCATAGGCGGCGTAATGATGTTTCTCGGCGGAGCAAGGCTTATCTGGTTCATTGCAGCAGGTATAGCGGCGGGCGGCGGGATAGCCGTACTGCTTACGCTGTTTCCCTATGCCTCCACGAGGATCACCACCTGGCGCGACCCTTTTTCCTCGACCTCGGACGAGGGATATCAGATAGTGCAGTCCCTGTACTCCATCGGCTCGGGCGGCCTCACCGGCCTCGGGCTCGGGCAGAGCAGGCAGAAGTATCTGTACCTGCCGGAGGAGCACAATGACTTCATTTTTTCCGTCGTGTGTGAGGAGCTGGGATTCATCGGCGCAGTGCTCATACTTGTGCTGTTTGCGCTGCTCATCATCCGCGGCTATTGGATAGCGCTTCACGCGGCGGACAGGTACAGCTTTCTTGTAAGCGCCGGGATCACAACGCTTCTTGCGATCCAGGTCATTCTCAACGTAGCGGTCGTGACAAATCTCGTGCCCTGCACGGGAATATCTTTGCCGTTTTTCAGCTACGGCGGCACGGCGCTTCTGATACAAATGGCCGAAATGGGGATCGTGCTCAGCGTTTCGCGGGATATGCCCGCAAAAGTGAAAGGATAGAGATATATGAGATTTATGTTTGCCTGCGGCGGCACTGCGGGGCATATCAATCCTGCCATTGCGGTGGCCGGCAGACTCAGAGAGCTGATGCCCGACTGCGAGATACTGTTTGTCGGCGCAGACGGCCATATGGAGGCCGACCTCGTGCCGAGGAGCGGCTATGACATCGTAACGCTCAAGGTCACGAATATAAGCCGAGGCAGATCACTCGGCAGCCTTTGGCATAACATAAAATCAGTATTCAACGTTATAAGGGCTACCATCAAAGCAAGAAAGCTGGTTAAGTCGTTCAAGCCTGACGTGGTCGTCGGGACGGGAGGCTACGTCTGCTACCCGGTGCTCAAGGCGGCGTCGATGCTGGGCGTCCCCACAGCCGTCCATGAGAGCAACGCCGTTCCCGGGCTCACGACAAAAATGCTGTCAAACGTCGTTGACAGGATAATGCTCGGCTTTGAGGAAAGCCGGAGATATTATAAGCACAGGGAAAAAACCGTGGTGACGGGAACTCCCGTGCGCGGCGAATTTGCAGGATACTCAAAAAAGGCCGCGAAGGCGGAGCTCGGAATACCGCTGGATAAGCCGCTCGTCGTGTCGGTCTGGGGCTCATTGGGGGCAGCTAATATGAATGCCGCCATGTGCGATTTCATACGGCTTGCCGGGAAAAGGCCGGGCTTTACGCTCATTCATTCCGCCGGAAGCGGGGGCTATGCCGAAATGGTGACCGCGCTCAGGGCCGTTGTTCCGGATTACGAGAAAAACGGCATGGATGTCAGGGAGTATATTTACGATATGCCCCGCGTTATGGCGGCGGCCGATCTTGTTCTGTGCCGTGCGGGCGCATCCACCGTGTCCGAGCTTACATATATGCACAAGCCCACGGTTTTTGTGCCTTCGCCGTATGTTACAAATAATCATCAGTTCAAAAACGCAAAGGTGGTTGAAGACGCAGGCGGCGCTCTGATTTTTGAGGAGAGCAGCTTAAAGGCAAGCGAGCTTCTGAACACAGTAAGGAGCATACTTTCCTCCGGGGAGGAGCTTGAAAAAATGTCCCGTGCGATGGAAAGGCTTGCGCGTCCCGAGGCGACTGACGTTATCTGCGAGCAGATACTTTCCCTGTGCAAATAAAATCAAAAATAACAAATAATAACCCCGCAGCATAGAATGACGTGATTTAAGTTATTTCTGCGAGGTTTTTTTATGGCTATATGGCATATTAACGGAGGCAGACGCCTTGAAGGCGCGTGTTTTGTACAGGGCTCGAAGAACGCGGTACTGCCGATTCTGGCGGCTTCAATTGTATGCCCGATGGAAACAAACCTGCTGAATGTACCGCAGCTGAGCGATGTTTCCGTGTCGCTGCGCATTTTAAGACTGCTCGGCTGCACGGCCGAACAGCAGGAAAACGACGTATACATAGATTCACGAAGCCTGAGCTCAAACGTAATACCGCAGGAGATGATGGAGTGTATGCGCTCCTCGGTGCTGTTCATGGGCGCACTGCTGGCACGGTGCGGTGAGGTGCACCTGACTGCTCCCGGCGGCTGCAAGCTCGGCGCAAGGCCCATAGACCTGCACATTTCGGCTATGAAGGCCCTCGGAGCCGAGGTCGAGGAGCGGGGCTGCGAGATAATATGCAGGGCAGCTGCGCTGAAGGGCGCACGCATAGAGCTGCCTTTTCCCAGCGTCGGCGCGACGGAAAACGCCATCCTCGCAGCCTGCGGCGCGGAAGGCGAGACGGTCATATGCGGCGCGGCAAGAGAACCGGAGATCGAGGATCTGCAGGAGTATCTGAGAAAATGCGGCGCTTACATATCCGGCGCCGGAACGGGGAAGATAACTATCTCCGGTTTTTCCGCAGAACGCCATGTTGGGCACAGGATCATCCCGGACAGAATTGTTGCGTCGACTTATTTGTGCGCTGCGGCGGCTGCGGGAGGTGATATCGAGCTCAGAGGCGTGGATTCGAGGCAATTTTCCCGATTACAGCACTTCCTAAATTCATCCGGCTGTGATATAATACCCGCGAAACGAAGCGTGAGACTCATATCAGACGGCAGACTTCGCTCAGTGAGCAGGGTCGTCACGGGGCCTTACCCCGGATTTCCGACCGATGCCCAGCCGCTGCTCATGGCGGCGCTGCTCAAGGCCTCGGGCAGGACCGATTTTGTTGAAAACGTGTTTGACTCGCGCTTCGGGCACGCAAAGGAGCTTATCCGCTTCGGAGCCGATATAAGCGTTGACGAACGCTGCGCGTCGGTCTGGGGGGTAAGGAGCCTGCGCGGCGCGACGGTAAGCGCGGCCGATCTGCGCGGAGGAGCCGCCATGCTGATAGCGGGGCTTTCCGCCGAGGGCGAGAGCCATATTATCGACAGCGGTCATATAATCCGCGGCTACGAGAATTTTGACAATAAGCTTCGCTCGCTCGGGGCGGATATATTCATGGAGATGTAAGATGTCTAATTCAAATGATTATTACAGGAAGCGCGAGGATCCTTATAAACCCAATTTCAAGAGAAATGTCAATCGTCCGCTGACATTTTTTCTTGTTATCGTGGCAATAATATTCGTGATGAGTGTGTTTTTCAAGATCACAAAGATCGAGGTACGCGGAAATTCGATCTACAGTCCAGAGGAGATAATCGCAGCTTCCGGCATCGAAAAAGGAGATAATCTGTTTTTCATAAACAGGATCGCCGCCGGAAGCCGCGTTGTGGTAAAGCTTCCGTATGTTGATTCGGTAAAGATAAACCGAGGTCTTCCGAATCTTGTAACCATCGAAGTCACGGAGAGCAAAGCGGTCGGCTGTGTTGCCGTAGGCGAGGAGCTGTGGTCGGTCAGCAGCAGCGGCAAGTTCCTCAGCAGCATCGACAAAAAGGAAGCGGAGCATATCGCGGTCGTCAGCGGCATAACGGTAAGCGAGGCGGCGGTGGGCGAGTATATAAAAGCCTCGGACGGACAGAGCGATAAGCTTGCCTATCTCACGGACATTCTGTATCAGATACAGGCAAGAGGACTCATGGGAAAGGTAACGTCGATAGATCTGACTGATGCCCAAAACCCTACCTTTGAGTATGACGGTCGATTTCTGGTCAAGCTCGGCGCATTTGATAACACCGAATATAAATTCGGAAAAATGCTTTCCGCTGTCTCTCAGCTCTCTGCGGATGATTCGGGAACCCTGGACCTGTCAACGGGTAATAAGGTCGTTTTCAACCCGAATTAACACTATTTTAAAAACTTTGTTTACATAACTGAGCAAAAACATATTGACCTATAGACCAAAAAGTTATAAAATGTTACATATCGCAAAATCTGACCGCGGCGATAGCTGCGTCTTCTAAATAACTGTACTGGAGGAAACAAAATGGATTTCAAAGCCGAAGTAGGCCCTGAAAATGTGGTTACTATAAAAGTGGTAGGTATCGGCGGCGCCGGTAACAATGTCGTAAACAGAATGGTCAAGTCCGGAACTCAGGGCGTTGAGTTTATCGCCGTTAATACCGATAAGCAGGCTCTTGCCGTCTCCAATGCCGATCAGAAGATCCAGATCGGCGAAAAGCTCACCCATGGACAGGGTGCCGGTTCCGATCCCGAGGTCGGAAAGAAGAGCGCCGAGGAAAGCCGCAATAATATCGCCAAGTCTGTGGAAGACGCAGACATGGTTTTCATCACCGCAGGCATGGGCGGCGGCACCGGCACAGGCGCTGCACCCACCGTTGCGGATATCGCACGCGAGGCGGGTATACTCACCGTCGGCGTTGTGACAAAGCCTTTCAAGTTTGAGGGCAAGCGCCGCATGGATCAGGCCAACGAGGGTATCAAGGAGATGCTCGGCAAGGTTGACTCCCTGCTCATAATTCCCAATGACCGTCTTAAGTATGCCACCGACCAGAAGGTCACGCTGGCCAACGCCTTTGAGATCGCCGACGATGTTCTGCGCCAGGCTGTAACAAGTATTTCCGACCTTATCAAGAACACCGGCTTCATTAACCTTGACTTTGCGGACGTTACCTGCATTATGAAGAACGCCGGCTTCGCGCACATGGGCGTCGGCCGCGCAGCAGGCAAGGGCAAGGCTGAGGATGCCGCACGCATGGCTGTCGCAAGCCCCCTCATGGAGACCTCCATCAACGGCGCGCACGGCGTGCTTATCAACATCACCGGCTCCGAGGATATGGGTCTTGAGGATGTCGAAGCTGCCGCAAACCTCGTTCAGGAGGCAGCTCACCCCGATGCAAATATCATCTTCGGTGCTACCTTCGACGAGTCTATGCAGGACGAGATCCGCGTGACCGTTATCGCCACCGGCTTTGAAGAAGCCCCCACCGCAAAACAGCCTGCCCAGCCCGCCGCAAAGGCAGAGCCCGTTTTTGAAAGACCTCAGGGCATGTTCACCGCAGCAAGCGAAAAGGCCGCTGAGAAGAAAGAGGAGCCCGCTTCGGCTCCTGCTGAGGAAGATCCCTTCGACAGCATCTTTAAGATCTTTAACGCCAATAGCTGATTGGCTTAAAAAACGCCTTCTTCCAAACGAAGAAGGCGTTTTTTGTTGGCCGTCCGTATGCGCTTAGGCGAGATATTATTGACCGTAGCACTTTATAGCGTTGCGCTTATGCTGACTTGACCTGTGCATTCGCTCTATCGCCTCAAGGCTTGTTTCATCGGTGCTGCCCGTCAGCAGATAGCTGTCAAGGCTGACGTAGGTAAAGCCCATCTCTTCTTCGTCGGTCTGCCCGTCAAAAAGTGCTGCCGACGGAGCTTTATTTATAACACATTCCGGCGCCTTTAAAAAGCGCAGGAATTCGTATATCTCGGTTACTGTAAGGTCTGCTATGGGGTTAAAATCGTGGGCGCCGTCGCCCCACTTGGTGAAGTATCCGACGTAGGCCTCGCTCCTGTTTCCGGTGCCGGCGACTATTCTCCCCTCGGAGGCCGCGATCGCATACAGCGCCGCCATTCTCAGGCGCGGAGCAATGTTCGCGTCTGCGGCGCAAGTCACGTATGCTGCCTCGGACACCTGTGAAACAAAGGCTTCCTTGACCGGCGTGAGGTCGACGGTGCGGGTCTCGATGCCGAAAAAGTCGGCGACCTCCTTGCCGTCTTTCGCGTCAGTGCCGTAATTTCTTTTGGACGAGCAGGGCATTATTACGCCTACGGTGTCGCTGCAGGCGGCTTTGCACAGGATCCCAACGAGGGCGGAGTCCTTGCCTCCTGAGTTGCCGTATACGATGCCTTTGGCTCCGCTGTCCCGGAGTATGTTCTTTATAAATGAAACTCTGCTTTCAAACTCTTCCTTATAGTCCCTCATGATTCCGTCCTTTCCTGATTAACAGTATCGGGCATGTGCCCGGGTTCTGTTCATTCCTCATCCTGAAGCGCGTCATAGCCCTCTTCGCCGGTACGGATCTTCACGACATTTTCAACATCGTATACAAAGATCTTTCCGTCGCCGTAGTGGCCGGTGTAAAGAACCCGCTTTGCCGTTTCGATAACGCTGCGTACGGGGACCTTGCTGACTACGATATCCACCTGAACCTTGGGAAGCAGATTTGTTTCAAGGGCAACGCCGCGATAGTATTCCGGCCGTCCGCCCTGTACACCGCAGCCGAGGACATGCGATATGGTCATACCGGTTATTCCGAGCTTTGACATCTCGTTTTTGAGCGTGTCGAATTTTGCTTCCTTACATATTATCTCGACTTTGGTGAACTTAGGCTGCGTACTGTCCGAGAAGGAGGGAACTGACTTGACAGGTATTGCCTCTGCTGCGGGAATATCGCCCGTGACGGCGGTTATGCCGCTGTCGGGAGCGTAGGAGGAATACTTGTTGACCGCCGGTGCAAAATCGGGGTAGGAGCTCGGCAGACCGTGTTCGGAGATATCAAGACCTATGATCTCATCTTCTACCGAGGTCCTGAGCCCGTTTAGCTTATCAATTGCCTTGAACATAACGAGCATGACTATGACAGAATATGCGGCCACTGTTATGACTCCGATAAGCTGTATACCCAGCAGGGAGGCGGAGCCTGTGTAAACAAGTCCTGACAGTCCTGCGGGGGCATCCGGATTTGCCAGGAGACCTACAGCTATAGTGCCCCAGATGCCGTTTGCGCAGTGTACGCCGACGGCGCCCACGGGATCATCAATGTGAAGCTTCAGATCAAGAACCTCAACAACAATGACAACAACTATGCCGGCGACTATGCCGACTATACTCGCACCCAGCGCGTCAAATGCGTCGCATCCCGCGGTGACTGCAACAAGACCTGCCAAAGAAGCGTTAAGGCACATGGAGACATCGGGCTTACCGTTCTTTACCCATGTGAAGATCATGGTAGTGACCGTTGCTACTGCCGGCGCGATGGTAGTTGTCATGAAGATAGATGACAGCTCCGAGGCGCTTGCTGCGGCGGCTCCGTTGAAGCCGTACCAGCCAAGCCAAAGGATGAAAACGCCGAGTGCGCCGAGCGTTATCGAGTGACCGGGTATAGCGTTTACCTTTGTGACCTTGCCATTGTCGTCTTTGACGTATTTTCCGAGGCGTGGGCCGAGGCAGGCCGCGCCGACAAGCGCCGCAAAGCCGCCCACCATGTGTATGGCGCATGAACCTGCATAATCATGAAAGCCGAGCTGTGCAAGCCAGCCGCCGCCCCAGATCCAGTGCGCCTCGATAGGATATATGAATAGCGAGATAAGAGCTGAATAGATGCAGTAGGCCGAAAACTTTGTGCGCTCGGCCATCGCACCCGAAACAATTGTGGCAGTCGTTGCACAGAAAACAAGATTGAATACAAAGGTCGAGGCCCCTGTGAAGCTGCCGTCGGACGGGCTTGCGATAAAATCCTTAAAGTTTAAGAACATATCGAGGTTCGGCAGACCGATCAATCCTCCGAGCGCATCCTCGCCCATCATGATCGTGTAGCCGAGCAGGGAGAATACGACGGTGCCTATGCAAAAATCCATAAGGTTTTTCATGATGATGTTGCCGGCATTTTTTGCTCGCGTGAATCCTGTCTCGACCATTGCAAAGCCCGCCTGCATCCAGAACACCAAGGCCGCTCCTATTAAAAACCAAAACTCTACTGTCATCGTCAAATCAGCTCCTTTCTCTATTGACTTCTAAACTCTCTATTTCTCTGAGCTCTCCAAAATGTCCCTTACACGCCGAAAAGCAGCTCGCCGTAGGTCGGGAACGGCCAGTATTTTGCCGCGGTGAGGGTCTCCGCCTCGTCTACGGGCGCGCGCAGCAGGTTCATGTCGGGAAGTATCTCGTCGCGGATCATGTTTGCCTGTGTCGTGATGTCGGACACGAGCCCCAGACTGATGAGGGCGTCCTCAAGAACTCGGACAGCATCGTCTATCTGGTCTACCAGCAGGGAGAGCTTGCGGATGCGGCTCTTTTCATAGGTGCAGGGAAGCTCTGGCATGATGCTCTGCTTTGCCGATACTGCGGCTGCAAGATCCGCCGCGTAGGCCTCGATGGCGGGCAGGATATCGCGGCTTGCCATGTCAGACATGGTGCGTGCCTCGATCATTATCGTCTTGCAGTAGTTGTCGAGCATGATCTCGTAGCGGGACTTTATCTCCGTATCGGAGAAAATGCGGTGATGTATAAGCATACTGCGGTTTTTCTCTTCAAGCAGCGCGGGCATTGCGTCGGCCGTACTGCACAGATTAAGCAGACCGCGGACTTCGGTCGCTTCCTTGATCCATGCGTCGTCATAGCCGTTGCCGTTGAAGATGATGCGCTTATGCTCGGAGATTGACTTCTTTATAAGCGCGTGCAGAGCCGTGTCGAAATCGGCGCTGCTGCTTTCGAGCTCGTCGGCATATTTCTCAAGGACATCCGCAACTGCGGCGTTAAGCATGATGTTCGCGCAGGATATGGAGTTTGACGAGCCGAGCATGCGGAACTCAAACTTGTTGCCGGTGAAGGCAAAGGGCGAGGTGCGGTTGCGGTCGGTGGTGTCGCGCTGGAAGCGGGGCAGAACGTGTACGCCGAGCTTCATATGGGATTTCTCTGCGCCGCTGTACGGAGTGTCATTTTCTATCGAATCGAGAATTGCGGTCAGCTCATCGCCGAGGAAGATGGATACGACCGCGGGAGGAGCCTCGTTTGCACCGAGGCGGTGGTCGTTGCCGGCGGTAGCTACCGCGCATCTGAGCAGCGCCTGATACTCATCAACAGCCTGAATGACCGCGCACAGGAACAGCAGGAACTGAGCGTTCTCATACGGAGTATCGCCCGGGGACAGAAGGTTTACGCCCGTATCCGTAGCGATGGACCAGTTGTTGTGCTTGCCGCTGCCGTTAACTCCCGCGAAGGGCTTCTCATGCAGCAGGCACACGAGCCCGTGCTTCTCGGCCAGCTTCTGCATGATCTCCATGGTGAGCTGGTTGTGGTCTGCAGCTATGTTTGTGGTGGTGAAAATGGGAGCAAGCTCATGCTGAGCCGGAGCAACCTCGTTATGCTCTGTCTTTGCAAGGATACCCAGCTTCCAGAGCTCCTCGTTTAGCTCCTTCATGTATGCCTGAACTCTGGGACGGATCACGCCGAAGTAGTGGTCGCTCATCTCCTGACCCTTGGGCGGCTTTGCGCCGAACAGTGTGCGGCCGGTATATATAAGGTCGGGGCGGCGGAGGTACATTTCCTTGTCAACAAGGAAGTATTCCTGCTCGGGGCCGACAGAGGAGCGCACGCACTTGATGCCGTCTGCGCCGAAGAGCCTGAGGATACGCATCGCCTGACGGTTCAGCGCCTCCATGGAGCGCAGCAGGGGAGTTTTCTTATCGAGCGCCTCGCCGCTGTAGGAGCAGAAGGCGGTCGGGATGCAGAGAGTCTTATCTTTTATGAATGCGTAGGAGGTGGGGTCCCATGCGGTGTAGCCTCTGGCCTCGAAGGTGGCGCGAATACCGCCGGAGGGGAAGCTGGACGCGTCGGGCTCGCCCTTTATAAGCTCTTTGCCGGAGAACTCCATGATTATGCCGCCGTCCGGAGCCGGTGCGATAAAGCTGTCGTGCTTTTCGGCGGTGATACCGGTCAAAGGCTGGAACCAATGTGTGAAATGGGTCGCACCCAAACTGACCGCCCAGTCCTTCATAGCCTGCGCGACTGCGCTTGCAACGGACGGATCGAGTCTTGAGCCCTCATCTATAGTCTTTTTCAGCGAGTTGTAAACCTCGTTGGAAAGCCTTGCCTTCATCTGTCTGTCGTCAAAAACCAGACTGCCGAAATATTCAGGAACTGCTGTCATTTTGTGATCACCCTTTCAGAAAAATAAAAAAGGGCGCTGAAATCCGAGATGAAAATCTCAGGCTTCAGCGCCCTTTTCATGTGGCACAATATACACCTATTTTTGCAGCATGTCAATAGTCAAATTGCAGAAAATGCACCCATAGAAGTGAGATCAATTGACAAACTGCACATATTGAACCGCTGCCACTGCAAAAACGCTCTCTTCTGCACGGACATTTACGGCGGATCCGATCTTTATCTGCCCGCAGGGGAGCGGTATAAATAAATGTGTGGAAAAAATAAATGCGATGTGTTATAAATGATAATATGGTCAACGGCAGTGTACGGTTTTACGTCGATGATGAGATCAGCATAGGTAAAGGAGAAAGCAGGATATGGATTATTCGGCGCAGGAAGTTTTGCAGTATGTGGCTGAGGACGATGTTAAATTCATACGTCTTGCCTTTTGCGATGTTTTCGGCAGGCAAAAGAATGTGGCCATCATGCCATCGGAGCTAAACAGAGCCTTCGACTGCGGCATAGCGTTTGACGCATCCGCAATAGCCGGCTTCGGCGGGGAGGTGCGCTCCGATCTTTTCCTGCGGCCTGATCCTTCAACGCTTTCCGGTCTGCCGTGGAGGCCGGAAAACGGCAAGGTCGTTCGCCTTTTCTGCGATATTTACCGTCCCGACGGAAGCGTATTTGAGGCAGATACAAGGGGTATTCTCAAAAAAGCCGTGAAAGAAGCCGCGGATAAGGGGCTCAGCTTCAATTTCGGACCCGAGATGGAGTTTTATCTGTTTAAGAGCGATGAAAGCGGTATGCCCTCGTATATCCCCTACGACAACGCAGGGTATATGGACATCGCGCCTGGCGATAAGGGCGAGAACATCCGCCGCGAGATATGCCTCACGCTTGAAAAGATGGGTATTTTCCCCGAAAGCTCGCACCATGAAGAGGGGCCCGGTCAGAATGAGATAGACTTCCGGCACTCGGACGCGCTCAGCGCGGCGGATAACGCGGTGACCTTCCGCGCTATAGTTGAGACGGTAGCCGGACGTAACGGACTGCGCGCCGATTTTTCGCCCAAGCCGCTCAGCGATAAGCCGGGCAGCGGCATGCATATAAACATTTCGGTAAAACACAGGGACGGCGCGGATCATCTGCCTAATATCATGGCGGGTATTCTCGAGTATGCGCCGGACATGACGGCGTTCCTGAACCCGTGCCCGGAATCGTATGCGCGGCTCGGAAGCGATAAGGCGCCGAAATATATTAGCTGGTCGCACGAAAACCGCTCCCAGCTGATTCGTTTTCCCGCGGCGGTGGGGGCCTACCGCAGAGCGGAGCTGCGCTCTGCCGACGCGATGACAAATCCCTACATCGCGTTTGCACTGATGATCCGGGCGGGAATGCGCGGCATAGAGAAGAATATGCGGCTGCCGTCTCCGGCGGACATCAATCTTTTCACTGCGCCGCAGGAGGTACTGAACGGATTTAAGCGCCTGCCTGAGGATCTTGCGCAGGCGCGGGCAAAGGCCGCTGAGAGCGATTTTATAAAGGAGCATCTGCCGGAGAGCGTTCTGAAAGCCTACTCGATAATATAATCACGGAAAACTAAGCGGAAAGGAGGGAGCGGCATGGTCTTCAGAGAGCGTACATACAGCGTGCTGATGGTATCGGCATCGGAAAAATTCAGCAGAGCGACCGGAGAGCTGCTCCCTACCTGCGATTATTGGCCGGTGCAAAAGGCAAAAAGTGCGGCTCAGGCGCGTCGGGCGCTGGCAGAGAGGGAATATGACATCGTCATCATCGGAACGCCGCTTCCGGATGAATTCGGCTCGCAGCTTGCCATAGATGTTTCAGGCAGCAGCTGTGCGGCGGTGCTCATGTTCGTAAAAAACGATAATTTCTATGAGGTGTACGAGAAGGTAGTGGAATTCGGCGTCACCGTGCTGTCGGTGCCGACGAACGTGAATATGGTATCTCAGGCGCTGCGAACCATGTGCTCAATGCGTGAGAGAATGCGCCTGATGGAGCAGAAGCGCATCTCCGTTGAGGAAAAGATCGAGGAGATACGCATCGTGAACCATGCAAAATGGCTGCTCATAGAATGCCTCAGCATGAGTGAGGCTCAGGCTCAGCACTACATTGAAAAGCACGCTCAGGACAGCCGCGTTTCAAAGCGCAGCGTCGCCGAAAGCATTATTAAAACATATGAGTAAAACCGAAGGACAAATGCTTGTACCTTCGGTTTTTTGTCAGTTTATGTATTTGTCTATCGCCGTGTTAAGCTCCGATATGAACTTATCGTCGCCGGTTTCAACAGCGTCTGTTATGCAGTGCTCAAGGTGATCCTTGAGAATGACCCGAGCGGTGCTGCTGAGTGCTGAGCGCACGGCGGCAAGCTGGATGAGAACATCCGTGCAGTCGCGTCCCTCCTCGACCATGCGCTTGACCGACTCAAGATGCCCGATGGCTCTGGCAAGCCGGTTTGCAACAGCCTTGCTCTGCGTATGGCTGTGCGGATGGTTGTGGTGGGGGTGCTCAATCTCTTCGTGCGCATGGATATCCTCCATGGGCTTATGGTCGTGGCAATGGATTATGCCGTCGCCGTGGTCGTGGTAATATCCGTCATCAGGTCTGTGCATGGCGTGAGTCCTCCGGACTTCGTTAAATCGTTAATGAACACATGATATAACATCCTTTGGGAAAAATCAATAGACAAAAGCCCGCGCTGTGACAGCGCGGGCTTGATGATGTTAATTTAGTCTGTTCAGAGTTTCTTGACTGTGTCTTTTATCGCTTTGATGGCGATCTTGCCGCCGCGTTTTGCCATTCCTGCCACAAGATGAGGAGCGATCTTTTCGACCTTGGGAGAAACATACTCTCCGTCCCACACAAGCTTGATGGCGTAAAATTTGCACTTTGTCGTGCATATGCCGCAGCCAACGCACTTATACTCATCGAGAATAACGGCTCCGCAGCCGAGGCATCGCTCGGTCTCGGCTCTCATCTGTTCCTCGGTGAAGGTACCGCGCAGATCGTTCATGGTCTTTTTCGCCTTCGCCGCGTCGGCGTTTGCAGGCTTCTGGCGCGGGGTCGTGTCATAGCCGCCTATTGCAATGGCGGCAGTGGACTTATCAAGGGCGGTGAACTGACGTCTGTTTCGGCCGAGATTCTGAGTTTGACCGGGGTGGACATATCTGTGGATGGAGTCGGCGGCCTCTTTGCCGGCTGCAATGGCGTGAATGACAAAGGAGGGACCCGTCACTACGTCGCCGCCTGCAAAAATGTCGGGCTCGCCTGTCTGGTAGGAAAGCTCGTCGACCTTGACGGTGCCGTTCTTAGCAAGCTTCATGGCTCCGAGCTCTATCCCGCCCCAGTCAATGACCTGACCGATCGCCGAGATAACGGAGTCTACCTCAATAGTTTCAAACTCGCCGGTCTTGACAGGCGCTCTGCGCCCGGAGGCGTCGGGGGCGCCGAGCTCCATCTTTTCGAGCTTGAGCGCTTTAACCTTGCCGTCCTCGCCGATGATCTCGACGGGAGAACTCAAAAGCCTGAGCTTGACGCCCTCACTCAGAGCATCCTCGACCTCCTCGGGATCGGCCTTTATCTCATCCCTGCCGCGGCGATACACAAGGCTGACTTCCTTCGCGCCGAGGCGAATTGCGCTGCGCGCAACGTCAACGGAAACATTGCCGCCGCCGATGACCGCGACCCTGGAGCCAATCTCGGGCTTTCCGCCGGTGAGCGTTGCCCGCAGGAAGTCTATGCCGCCGTACACACCGCTGAGGTCCTCGCCTGCGATGTTGAGCGCGGTGCTTTTCTGCGCGCCGATAGCTATGTAAAACGCCTTGTATCCCTCGGCTCTGAGCGTGTCTATGCTAATGTCCTTTCCGATCTCGACTCCCGTGCGGAAGCTGACTCCGAGCTCCCTGAGCACCTCGATCTCAGAAAGCACGACATCCTTTTCGAGTCTGAAGGTGGGTATGCCCATCGTCATCATGCCGCCGAGAGTGTCTTCCTTCTCGAAAACGGTGACGGGATAGCCTTTGACAGCGAGATAGTATGCGCAGCTCAGGCCTGCAGGACCCGCACCGATGACGGCGATCTTCTGGGGGTACATTTTGCCTATCTGATTGAGCAGCTTGGGAACAAAGCGGTGCTCTGCCTTCATGTCCTGCTCGGCGATGAACTTCTTGATGTCGTCAATAGCGATGGGATCGTCAATATCGCCGCGCGTACAGGCATCCTCGCAGAACTTGGGACATACGCGTCCGCAGATGGCGGGGAAGGGGTTTTCCTTTTTGATAAGCTCCAGGGCGTCCTGATATCTTCCCATCGCCGCAAGCTTGATATAACCCTGAACCGCTATGTGCGCAGGGCAATTGGTCTTGCAGGGCGCAGTGCCGGTCTCGACTACGTTCTCGCGGTTCTCGCGCCAGTTTTCGTTCCAATGCTTCCTGCTCCATATCTTATCATCGGGAGTCTCGGACTTTTTGACTTCTATCGGAGTGGTAGAGCACAGCTTCTGACCAAGCCGCAGGGCGTTCATCTGGCAGTTTTCAACACACTGACCGCAGGCGACACATTTGCTTTTGTCAACTTGAGCGCGGTAATTGGACTTCATAATGGTCGAATCGTTAAAGAGCCTGCCGCCTCTGAGGGAAAGGCAGGAGCACTCGCAGCAGTTGCATATGCCGGAAACTGCGCCGGTACCGTCGATGTTCGACAGCTCGTGGATAAGTCCGTTGTCCTCGGCTCGCTGCAGTATCTCGTATGCTTCTTCCTTTGTGATCTCCCGTCCGTGACCGGTTTTCACTTGAAAATCGGCGGCACGGTCGAGCATTATGCACATATCCTCTTCAAGGTGACCGCAGCCTTCGCCCAGAACTCTGCGGGTGCGGCGGCAGGAGCAGTCGGTAACAGCGATCTTCCACGCGTTTTCTATGTAAGGACTGAGCTGATCGGACGTAACGGCGTGACGGTCAAGATTGATCGCGGATTCGACCGGTATGACTCTCATAACGCCCATGCCGCGGGGCAGGTTGGGGGTCATGAGCCTCATATTCTTCATCGTGTATTCATCAAAACAGCGAGCGATCTCGGGATGAGCTTCGACCTGCTCCTTGTTGCCGACCATCATCTCCATGATACCCGGCACCCAGCAGGGCAGAGTGTACTTCTCAACATCTGAATCGGGATCCGTGAATACGACTACAACACCCTCGTTTGCAAGCTCCCACAACAGCTTTCTGGTCACTTCAGGAGGCTTTTTGCATTTTTTCGCTATCTCCTCGAGCGTCAGGTGCGCGCGCACCTTGCAGGCCAGTGCAACGTCTGCCTGTTCATCGGTAACGACCTCCGCCAGAATTCGGTATTCCGGATCCGACGGCACGTTGGGGATGCCGGTGTGCGCTTCCATGGTGATCTTGTTGGCAAGAGCCAATATTTTCGGTCTGAATGCCATGATAGTTACTCTCCTTACAATTTGCGTATAAATGTTTAAACAATGCTGTTTTCAGAATATCACTTTATACTAATTTGTCAATACATCTATTAGCAATTGTATGGCAATTGGATATTTTGTACAGGCAATTTGAAATATAATGTTTCGAGGTGATAATATGCTTGGAACGTCGCTTATGATGCTGCTTGGCGGATTTCTGCTTATGCTGCGGCTTTCGCCGGGAGGATCCTTTCCTCCTCCTCTGTCGGCAGAGGAGGAGCGAGAATACCTGGAGCGCTGGCTCAACGGCGATATCGAGGCGAGAAATGTTCTGGTGGAACATAATCTCAGACTGGTTGCCCACATAATCAAAAAGTATTATACGCAGACAAATGACATAGAAGACCTGATCTCAATAGGGACAGTCGGTCTGATAAAAGGAATAAATACATATAAGCCGGATAAAGGCGTCCGCCTTGCGACCTACGCCAGCCGCTGTTGCGAAAACGAGATACTGATGCATTTCAGAAGCCAGAAAAAATCCATAGGAGATGTAAGTCTGTCCGACGCGCTGGATACGGACGGAGAAGGCAACAGCCTGTCGCTCATTGATGTTCTGGCGCAGGACGATGAGCTGAGCGATAAGATCGGAAACTTTGAGATCTGCGCCCAGCTGCGCAGGCTTGTCGACGATGTGCTTACCGAAAGGGAGGCAAAAATCATAAAGATACGCTACGGCCTTATAAACGAACAGCCAAAGACGCAAAGAGAGACTGCGCAGCTTTGCGGCATAAGCCGTTCGTATGTCAGCCGTCTCGAGAAGAAGGCCCTCGAGAAGCTTCGTGAGGCATTGGGGGAGGACGCAGTTCCCACATAAGATACTTGTATAAACGGTCGATTTGTGTTAAAATAACTCGAAAAACAAAACGGAGGTGAGAAATGTGCGGATAAAAAAGACCGTGTGGGTATTCAGCATGATAGTTCTGCTGTTCACACTCGCTTTGATCGTTAACTCGCGCGTTCAGCTCACCTCCGAAGTCATATTCGGAGGCTCCGACTCCGTTTTTGTAAGGACCGACAATCTTGACGATCCCCTCTCGGAATACAAGGATTCGAATACGTCAAAAGGAAATAAATACGCTGGTCTTGAGTTTCCCGAAATCAATATCACCGACTGGGAGTACATACTAATAAACGAGGATAATCCCGTCAATTCCTATGCTCCCGAGGTAAAGCAGTTTGGGGACAGCGGGCTGTATTTTGACTCAAGAGCGATAAAAAGCCTGTCTGCTCTTGTGCAGGCGGCAAAAGACGCGGGATTTGAGCCGTACCTCAGCCTCGGTTATCGGTCATTTTCAAGCCAGCAGCATGTATTCAATGAAAAGGCCTCTGAGCTGTCCCGCGACGAGACTTACAGCTACGAGGAAGCCCGTCAGATCGCCGCGGAGCTGGTCGCAAAGCCCGGTACCAGCGACCATCAGACCGGTCTCGGCGTAGATATAACGGACAAGCAGTACGACTACTATGACTACTCGAAAATGGATAAGGCGTTTTTTGAGTGGCTTGATGCTCACTGCGCCGAATATGGCTTTATTAAGCGTTATCCGGCCGATAAAAAGAGCATAACCGGCTGGGATGTGCCCTGGCACTATCGCTATGTGGGTAAGGAAGCCGCGGCGTTCATCACCGAAAACGGTCTCTGCCTTGAAGAATTCGTCGCACACTACAGTTAAGCTCCAGAACCACAAGAGGATATTTACAGTTTCGCTGCGCATACTATGTGGGGGCGGGCATCGCGCGTCCGCTGACGGACATTTATCACCACTGCATAGTTTACAGACAACAAACAGTAAAAAATATATATAGATATAAAAAATGCTTGCAATTACGATATGTTGGTGTTAATATATCAATGTAAGTAAGTTTTCAAGAGTGGGTCACAGCCCACTCTTTTTGTTGAGCATTT
>SAMEA3663242__coassemble_42_pt1 | contig 47610 bp, 35 predicted proteins | sample SAMEA3663242__metabat2_high_PE_022 | metagenome-assembled genome bin SAMEA3663242 (sample SAMEA3663242) | pig gut metagenome | biome: pig gut; feature: pig-associated habitat; material: faeces | place: China | collected 2013 | reverse complement strand
AACGCAAGTATTTTCATTGCTCTTCCTCACCAAGAAATCTTGTCATAAGTATCGCATCCTCTGTCGGCCGGACATAGTAATTTCTGCGTCTGCCGACTTCGGTAAATCCGTGTTTTTTATAAAGCCCCTGCGCCGCAAGGTTAGTCTCGCGCACCTCAAGCGTGACAAAGCTGAGCTTTTTTGCGCGGGCGCGGAGAATTAGCTCTTCAATGAGCATATCCCCTATCCCCTGTCTGCGCCGCTCGGGCGACACCGCGACATTCGATATATAGCCCTCATCCAGAACGTACATGAGCCCCACATAGCCGACCGCCTCGCCGTCGTCATCCTCCGCGGCAAGGAAGATGTGCATATCGTCGGGAAGCTGCTTAATGAGCATCTCCCGCGTCCACGGCACGGAAAAGCACTGCTTTTCCAGCTCCTCTATGGCGTCTATGTGGCAAAGACTTGCATCAGTTACCCTTATCATCAATAGGCCTCCTGATTAAGCTCGTCTATAACCGCAAGCACCTCGTCCTCAAGGCGCGTGATGCACTTTTTCCAGCCTATCGGCAGGACCGGCGGCAGTATATCGTCCTCGGCAAGGCACATGATGCGCTCGTCAAGCTCCTGATACTCCGACGAGAGTTCCTCGGCCTGCTGCGCGGTCATACACAGCACAACGTCGTTATTCTCGATAAGCGTCCGGCTCACGCTATGGGGTATGCACCGCGGCAGGGATATGCCAAGCCCGGCACAGCACTTTTCAGCCCTCGGGTCGATACGCCCGGTCTTATTAAGTCCCGCTGAGCAGCAGCTTACGTCCGGGCAGACGCCTGCTTTATTGGCGTTAAATACCGCCTCCGCGATCAGCGACAGCGTATTGTCATCGCACACGAACAGTATGCTTTTAACATCGATGCCGTTAAAGCCGCACAGCTCCGACTGCCGTTCATCCCAGCGCTCAAGACTCCTGTCGCCCGCCTGGCTTTCAATATGGTGCGTCAGCTCATGGTGCAGGGTCTTCTGAAGCCTGCTGCGGAACAGCTCATCGTCCATTTCGCCGTAAAGCTCCACAAAGGAGCCGTAATAAAGCTCGATATAGCGCCCCATGCCGTTGCGGAAATATGTGCCGAGGGTGTAGCGTCCATCCTCGCTTCGGCGTGACTCCTCCACGAAGCTTATACCGCCGTTTAGGTTGCTGAAAATCTCCTCCGGCAGTGCGTCGACAAGATCGTCGAGCACATATCCGGCTTCCTCATAGCTCAGCATATCAGTGCGCCTCCGCCCAGCTATGGCCGATCTTGGCATCGACCGTCAGTGGCACGCTCAGCTGCACGGCGCCGCTCATCTCCTCGCTCAGAAGCTCCGCAACGCGCTGAGCCTCATGCTCGGGACATTCGCATATGAGCTCATCGTGCACCTGAAGGATGAGCTTTGACTCAAGCCCCTCGGCCTTGAGCCTGTTATAAACATTCACCATGGCAAGCTTTATTATATCCGCAGCAGTGCCCTGAATGGGCATATTCAGCGCTACCCGCTCACCGAAGGAGCGTGTATTGAAGTTTGACGACTTAAGCTCCGGAAGTGCTCTGCGACGGTTATACAGGGTCTTGACATAGCCCTCCGCCTTTGCCTTTTCCACGATGCTCTTCATATATTCGCGCACGCCGCTGTACTTTTCGAGATATGCGTCCATATAGGCCTTTGCCTCGTTTGGGAAAACGCCGATATCCTGCGCAAGCGACCATGAGGATATGCCGTAAACTATGCCGAAGTTGACGGCCTTTGCGCGGCTGCGCTGGAGGCTCGTGACCTCGCTCAGCGGTGTATTGAACACCTGAGACGCTGTTACCCTGTGGATATCCTCACCGCTCATGAAGGCTTCCTGCATATGCTCATCGCCGGAGATATGCGCCAGGAGCCTGAGCTCAATCTGGCTGTAGTCGGCGTCAACGAGCACCTTGCCCTCCGATGCGATGAACATCTTTCTTATCTGTCCGCCCAGTTCTTTTCTGACGGGGATATTCTGAAGATTGGGCTCCGTGCTCGACAGTCTGCCGGTCGCGGTCACGGTCATCTGAAAGTTCGTGCGGATACGTCCGTCCGGGTCAATTAGCTTCAAAAGCCCGTCGGCATAGGTGGATTTGAGCTTTGTGAGCATACGGTAATCGAGTATCATCTCGATTATGGGATGCTTGCCGCGCAGCTTTTCAAGAACGTCGGCGTTCGTGCTCCAGCCGGTCTTGGTCTTTTTGCCCGCTGGCAGCATAAGGCGCTCAAAAAGCACCTCGCCGAGCTGCTTCGGGGAGTTGATGTTGAATTCTCCGCCCGCCTGCTTATAGATCTCATCGCGCAGGGCGTCGATAGAGCCCGTGAGACTCTCGCCAAAGGCACTGAGCGCCATTCTGTCCACCATGAAGCCGGTGCTCTGCATCTCGGCAAGCACTCTGCACAGCGGAAGCTCAATCTCGTAATACAGCTTATCCATTTGAAGCTCTTCGAGCTTTTCTTCGGTAATGGGCTTAAGTCTGTATATTGCCTCGGCGCCGCTCAGCTCCGCGCCGCAATAGCGCATGGACACACGATGCAGGTCATAATCGCTCTCGGTGGCATCGAGCAGGTACGCTGCCAGCGCGGTATCGTATACAAACCCGTCGAGCGGCAGACCCTCGGTCAAAAGCCGCGACATGAGTTCTTTTACATTGTGGGAAACCTTCTTCACCGCGTCGGAGAACACGAGCTTAAGCAACTTATCGTAATCATCGCCCAAGGCGCTCCAATGAGCGGTATAAACGGTCTCGCCGTCGCATATCTCAAGGCTGTCAAGGTTTTCTCCTGCCGTTACCGCGATAAGCTCCGCTGCCTTGACGGCTTTGCACAGCTCATCATAGCTCGGGGTGTCGGAAGTGCGCATATGGCTAATCTCCACGTACCCGGCAGTCTCCTGCGGAGCCTCTATCCCCCATTTTTCGATAAACTTATTAAAGCCCAGCTTTTTGAAAAGTCCGTACAGTCCGCTTTTGTAATTTTCATGCCAAAGCGCGTCAGCCGGCTCAAATTCGATCGGCACGGACGTACATATGGTTGCAAGATCATAGGAAAGCTCCGCGCTCTCCCTGCCCTCACGCAGCTTTTTGCGCACGCCTTCCTTTATCTCAAGCTCATCGAGCTTATCATATATGTTTTGCAGGGTATTATACCTCTGCACGAGATCCATGGCGGTCTTCTCGCCGACGCCCGCAACTCCTGGGATATTATCCGAGGAATCGCCCATGAGCGCCTTGAGATCAACAATGCGTACAGGCTCGAAGCCGTATTCCTCGCGGAAAAGATCAGGCGTGTATTCCTTGGTCTCGGTCTGACCCATGCGGCTTTTTACATGGCAGACGTGGGTGGTATCGCTTATGAGCTGGAAGCTGTCCTTATCGCCGGTAACTATGCGGCAGTCCCAGCCGGAGGCCTCGCAGCGCTTTCCGACGGTTCCGAGCAGATCGTCCGCCTCGTAGCCCTCCAGCTCAAGGCGCAGTATGCCCATCTCGTCGAGGACCTCCTTGAGAATGGGTATCTGCACAACCAGCTCCTCGGGCATGCCCTTGCGCTGAGCCTTATAGCCGTCATAGCGCTTGTGCCTGAAGGTTGGCGCTTTGAGGTCAAAGGCCACGCACAGGCTGTCCGGCTTTTCGGCGTCAATGAGCTTTCTCAGTATCGCAAGGAAGCCGTAGACGCCGTTTGTCGGCGTTCCGTCGGGAGCGCTGAGCTGGCGGATGCCGTAAAAGGCTCTGTTTACTATGCTGTTGCCGTCTAAAATCACGAGTTTCATTTCTTTTCCTCACCGCGCAGTCTGACTATCTCGTCGCGGAGCTGGGCTGCAAGCTCAAACTCCAGCATTTTTGCGGCGGCCTTCATCTCTTTTTCAAGCTTTTCTATGAGCTCTTTGCGCTCGCTTCGGGTCATTTTCACGCCGTCGGCGCGCTTTAGCGTCCGCTCGCTCTCGCTCGATATCTCAATGAGCTCACGCACGCCCTTTATTATAGTTTTCGGCACTATGCCGTTTGCCTCGTTATACGCCGACTGCTTTTTGCGGCGGCGCTCGGTCTCGTCAATGGCAAGCCGCATCGAGCGCGTCACGGTGTCCGCGTACATGATGACCAGTCCCTCCGCGTTGCGGGCCGCCCTGCCTATCGTCTGAATAAGGCTCGTCTCACTGCGCAGGAAGCCCTCCTTGTCCGCATCGAGGATGGCAACAAGGCTGACCTCCGGAAGGTCAAGACCCTCGCGCAGAAGGTTTATGCCCACGAGCACGTCAAAATCGCCCAGACGCAGGCCGCGTATTATCTCCATACGCTCGATAGCGCCTATATCATGGTGCATATAGCGGCATTTTATTCCCGCATTGCCGAGATATTCGGTGAGATCCTCCGCCATTTTTTTGGTCAGGGTCGTTACCAACGTGCGCTGGTTTTTCTCAACGCGGATATTTATCTCGCTTATTATATCGTCTATCTGCCCCTCAATAGGTCGGACGGATATCTCCGGGTCCAGAAGTCCGGTCGGCCTTATTATCTGCTCGGCGATCTGCCCCGCCCTCTCGCGTTCAAAGTCTCCGGGGGTCGCGGAAACATACACCGCCTGATTTATTCTCTCCTGAAATTCCTCAAACTTCAGGGGCCGGTTATCATACGCCGAGGGCAGGCGGAAGCCGTACCCGACAAGCGACTCCTTGCGGGCGCGGTCGCCGCGGTACATTGCCCTCACCTGCGGCAGGGTAACGTGGCTCTCGTCCACGAACAGCAGGAAGTCCTTCGGGAAATAGTCGAGCAGCGTCATAGGCGCGCTGCCCACCGCACGGCCGGAGATTATTCGGGAGTAGTTCTCGATACCCGAGCAATAGCCGAGCTCCTGCATCATCTCAATATCATAATTCGTGCGCTGGGATATGCGCTGCGCTTCAAGGAGCTTGCCGTTTTCCTCAAAGTATTTGACTCGCTCCTCGCACTCTGCGCGTATATCGGCGATCGCCCGAGACATTTTTTCCTTGCTGACGACATAATGGCTGGCGGGATAAACGGCAGCATGATTGAGATAGCGCAGCACCGCGCCGGTCACGACGTTTATCTCGCTTATCCTGTCGACCTCATCGCCGAAGAACTCAACTCTTATGGCCTTGTCGTTTGAATACGCGGGGAATATCTCAATAGTATCGCCGCGAACGCGGAACATATTACGCTCAAAGGCAATATCGTTGCGCTCATAGCGTATCTCAATGAGCTTGCGGAGAAGCTCGTCAAAGCTGCGTATCTGCCCGGGTCTGAGCGATATCACCATGCTCTTATAGTCGATTGGGTCGCCGAGACCGTATATGCACGACACCGAGGCGACCACTATGACGTCTCTGCGCTCAAAAAGGCTCGACGTCGCACTGTGGCGCAGGCGCTCGATCTCGTCATTTATCGAGCTGTCCTTCTCTATGAAGGTATCCGTATGCGGGATATATGCCTCCGGCTGATAGTAATCGTAATACGACACAAAGTACTCGACGGCGTTTTCGGGGAAAAACTCCCTGAACTCCGCGCAAAGCTGCGCAGCCAGCGTTTTGTTGTGGGCAAGCACGAGCGTAGGGCGGTTGAGCTTTTCAATGACGCTTGCCATCGTAAAGGTCTTGCCCGAGCCTGTGACACCCAGCAAAACCTGCTCCTCAATACCGTTTTCAATACCTCGCACCAGCTGCTCAATGGCCTCCGGCTGGTCGCCCATGGGGGCATAGGGGGATACCAATTTGAACTTGTCCATACCGAAAGCCTCCTTTACACTAACCGTTGTATCATATCACAGAAACTAAAAAATCACAAGGCAGTTTGACCTGCCTTGTGATTTTTTGCGCTTTTAAATATTAGAATTCATATACCGTCCAGTCGATGTCCTTAAGCTTTACAGTCCATTTTTCATTCGGGCTGTTGTCTATGCGCAGGCACTCGTGGAAGTTGGTAGCCTCCTGAATATCGAAGTAGAAGGTGTAAGAGGTGTCCATGTTGTCCTTCCACACATTCATATCGGGCAGAAGGTCATTGACATTTTCCACGTGGCGGTCAAGAACTCTGTTGATCATTGCCATGGTGGCGGCTCTGGTGATCTTCTCGTTGGGACGGAAGGTGCCGTCCTCGTAGCCGTTGATCCAGCCGTTGCCAGCAGCAAGCTCAATGGACTTCTGCGCCCAGTGGCCTTCAATGTCCTTGAAGCTTACGGTACCCTCGGAGAGGTTTGCAAAGCGGGCGATGATAGCCGCCATCTGTGCACGGGTAACGGGCTCGTTGGGTCTGAAGTTGCCGTCCTCAAAGCCCTTGAGTATGCCGGCATTCGTCAGGGTGGAGATCGCCGGGCATGCCCAGTAGTTATCGGGAATATCCTTGAAGTCGTTGGTCTGCTTCCAGTAATAATCGCGGCTTTCGTCGGTGAGCAGCCTGAAGAAGATGGTCGCGACCTCGGCACGGCTTATGTTGTTGTTCGGGCGGATGGTGCCGTCCTTGTAGCCCATGATGTAGTTGAAGTGTACGTCCTTCTCGAGCTTGGGAACGCCTTCAAGAACACCGCTGACATAGGTGATGTCGTAATCGCCGGTGACGACTTCGTCCGCCGCGTTCTTTATTACGGCGTCGGAGGGAACATTGTCGCTCTTTCCGGGGCCGTCCTGCTTGCCGGTGATCTTAACGGAATCGATCTTGTCGCCGTCAACGAGCGGAGTATTGGTGTACTCATTGCACATTACGACTCCGTCAACATAGGGCTGTGAGCTGGAGCCTGCGGTGATGGTGAGCGGGGCTGCGGTGATGCTGAGAGTGCCATTGACCTTGGTTACGGTCTTGTAGCTGTCCTCGTTATCGACAGCAAGTCTTACTATCACATTGTTGCCCTCGGCGGTATCGGAAACGTGCTTTACGGTCTTTTCGATGACCGCGGTCACGGAGTCGCCGGTGGAGAGAGTCGCGCTCTCGCCTGCCTTGACCTCATACTTCTCTTCACCGAAGATGACGGTGTAGCCGCCGTCCGCGTGATCCTTGCCGTCGTATACCCAGCTGCTGCTGTTTGCAACGACCTTGAGCTCGGTCTCGTTGGGAGTGATCTCGATCCAACCGTCAACGATGTTGAATGCAACTTTGTTGAAGTTATCGTTGGTGTTCTTAAACTGCTCGGCCTTGAGTCCCATCATAGTCTTGCCGACGTCGGTGCGGGCTGCGGAGGCAGTGCCGTCGAACTCGAAGTCATCCGCGGTGTACAGGTCACTGTTGATGCTGACTGTGTAGCCCTCGACCTTCTGCTCGAAGCCGTTGTAGGTCTTGGTGGCGGTATTGCCGGTGATGGTAACTATGATCGTATCAAGCGGTGTGATGGTCAGACCGCCGTCAACTATCTTAAACTCAACATCCTTGAAGTTTGCGTTTGTGTTTTCGAAGTCCGCAGGCTTGAGCTCCATCGGGTAATAACCAATGATCAGGCCTGCCGCTGTTGCGTTGCCTTTGAAGGTGAAATCGCTTTCCTTATAAAGCTCACTGTTGGAAGCAAAGTCATAGCCAGTAACCGTCTGCGTCGTTCCGTTGAAGGGAACGGTCTTGCTGTGCTCGGTTATAGTTACCACAACGCCGGTGAGCGGGGTCACACTGAGCTTGCCGACTACGGTATTGATATTGTAGTTGGCTGCCTTGGTACCCTCATTGAGCGTGTAAGTGAAGGCATTGTCCACGCTGCCGACATCGGTGATGGTGCCGGTGACGTCATAGGCCGCGCCTTCACCGGAGACGAAGCCGTCGCCGGTAACGGTAACTGTGTCGTTGGTGAGCGGAGTGCTGTCGTATACCTTGCTGTCGGTCGCGGAGGTCAGGGTAACGTTACGCTTTGCAACGGCGAGCGAGCCGTCGTTCACGACAAACTCCACATTGGTAAAGTTTTTGCTGTTGTTTACAAACTGCTCTGCCGCAAGACCCATATTATAGGTGCCGGCGTCGGTGCCCTTGGCGGCAGCATTGCCGCTGAAGGTGAAGTCCGATTCCTTGTACAGAGGATTGCTGATGGAAACGTCATAGCCGGTGACGGACTGCTCACTGCCGTTATAAGTAACGGTTTCAGTCTTACCTGTGATGGTAACGGTGACCTTATCGGTTACAGGCGTCACACTGAGCTTGCCGATCACGGTATTGATATTGTAGTTGGCTGCCTTGGTACCCTCGTTGAGCGTGTAAGTGAAGGCATTGTCCACGCTGCCGACATCGGTGATGGTGCCGGTGACGTCATAGGCCGCGCCTTCACCGGAGACGAAGCCGTCGCCGGTAACGGTAACTGTGTCGTTGGTGAGCGGAGTGCTGTCGTATACCTTGCTGTCGGTCGCGGAGGTCAGGGTAACGTTGCGCTTTGCAATGGTGAGTGAGCCATCGGTCACGACAAACTCAACATTGCTGAAGTTCGTGTTCTTGTTTGCAAACTGCTCTGCCGCAAGACCCATGTTGTAGGTGCCGGCGTCGGTGCCGCTTGCGGAGGCATTTCCGCTGAAGCTAAAGTCGTTCTCGGTGTACAGAGGATTGCTGATGGAAACGTCATAGCCGGTGACGGTCTGCTCGGAGCCGTTATAGGTCTTGGTGGCGGTATTGCCGGTGATGGTAACAGTCACCTTGCCTATCGGGTTTATAACGAGCTTGCCGTTGTTGGCGGCGGTCACGATATACTTCGCACTCACGTCGACGGTGCCGATGGTGCCCCGAGCAAATTCTGCCGGGTATTCACCCGCCTCAGTGCCTTTCGCACCGACAGTGATGCCGGAGAAGTCAGCGCCTACGGGCGCGCCGGTGAAGCCGGAAACGGAATGCTCATTGCCGTCGTAGGTAACGGTATCGCTGTTTGCGGTAAGCTCTGCGTTTTTATAATAGTAGAAGTTGATGACATTCGCACCAGTGCCTATGGTCAGGTTACTGGTCTGATCGGGCACAGCGGTGTATCCGTCTATAGCTATCGGAGTCTCGCTGGTTATGGTATCGCCGAAGGTCTGACCGCTTACAACCTTGGAATCGGCAACCTTATCCGTCGTGCCGTTCCAATAGTAGTTGACGGTGTAGCTCAGGTCGGAGCGCGGCGACCACGAGCCGGTCAGTGTGACGTCCTTTCCGGGCATCTTGAAGGAGCCGTCGGAGACGGTAGCGTCATTTGTGCTCCAGCCGCTGAAGGTATAGCCGTCGAGCTGCGGAGCGGCAGCCACCTTGACCGTGGAGTTTTGCTTGTACGATACTGAAGCAGGTACAGTGGGTGCGCCGTCAGGCACTTCGCCCGTATAGGCATAGCTCACGTTATAGCTGGGGATAACTCCCTTGACACCGGGGATGGGGAAATCATAGGTGTGTTCGCCGCTTGTAAGCGTTGTTCTCTCGTTGGTGGGATAGTATACATTCTCATTGAAATCCTCACCGGTGGTATCGAGCTTAACGGTGTAGCTGAGAGTGTAGGTATAGGTCGTCTTGCCGTCGGCCGTCACGCCTTCAGCGCCTTCCAGCTTCCATGTGTAGGTATTGTTGTCGCTTGTGACAAAATTATCGGGCTTGTTAAGCACGCTGATATTCTCAGCCATGGGGTCAGTCACGGTACCAGTCTTGATGCCGGTCGTAATGGACGATGAAATGGCCTTGAACGCTTTCATCAGTTCCTCAGTGTTGCCCGCTTCATAGGCATAGGTCTTGCCGGTCTCTTTTGTCGCGATACTGTCGCGCAGGAAAGCGCCGACGGTGGGGCCGCCGTCGTATGTCTTGTCGTTAGATGCACCGAAGCAGACAGTATACAGCTTGGCAGTCTTCTTCAGCTCAGTTGCGGTAGCCGCTGTAGCTTTATTGATCTTGGCGCTGCCTTCACTGGTATTGCTGTCTGTGCCTGCGCGGGTGGGCGCGCCATCCGTCAGGGCAACAACATATTTTGCGTCAGCGCCTATGGAGCTGACGGCCGCGTCGGAAAGCTGAGTCTTTGCCTTTGCAAGCCCCTGCTCAAGGTTCGTGCCGCCGTCATAATAGTCGCCGAAGCCGATGCCGCTTATTGCGTTCAGAGCAGCGGTCTTATTTGCTGCAACAGATACGTCTGTCCACCCCAGTTTGACGGATGCGTTGTAGTTAAAAAGAACCACTGATACATAACGTCCTGTGTTGGGAGTGTCGCCCGCATAGGTGTTAACAAAATCCGCCGCAGCATTCTTCGCTGCGGTTAAACGGTTCTGGCTGGTCTGAACAGAGTTGTCAGGATTCCACCAACTGTCATCATAATACTGGCAGCTATTTGTATGCTCGTCTTTGCCGCACTCAGCGCAATACTTCATCGAGTTGGATATATCGATGACAAGCACCGTCGCTGCGGAGCCGGGAGGCGTTGTCGTAGTGGTCTGCGTGGAGACAACTTTCAGGTCGATCCTGTATGTATTGTTGCCGAGCGCAGTTGCTGTTTTGCTCAGCGTCAGGCTGTTGCCTCCATCAACAGGGTATGTAACAGTACCTGTTGCACTGGGATCCTGCTGCCATGTGTCGCTTGCATCATACTTACCGTATACAACTGCCGCGTCATCGGCAAACGCCGCTGCGGGCAGCAGAGTAATGACCATGCACAGGCACATGAGCAGTGCAAGTCCCCGTTTTTTAAGATTCATGTTTTGTCCTCCATTCATCAGAATTTCAATTTTCCATTCCATCTCGAATACATGGGAGTGTTTATCTCTAAACACATATTCCTGCGTAAAGTATAACATTTATAACTTTGAAATGGAAGACATAAATTTTATTTTTTTAGATTATAATTGCACCAAATTTTGTACAATACGCAGCGTATAGTTAAATAATTTTAAATAATTATAGCATTATTGCACTTATATGTGTGCTTTTGGCTCTTATGGAAATAAATCGCACCGCCGTAAAGCGGTGCGATAAAAACATTTTTTGGTTATCGTTTATTTGATTATATTGCGGTCGAAGCGCGATATCATGCACGCAAATTCGGCTCGGCTGGCGGTACCCTGGGGGTTGAGTCTTCCGTCCGCGGTGCCGTTAACTATGCCGTTTTCATTTGCCCAGATCATTGCAGTTAGCGCAAAAGCGCTGACAGAGTCCACGTCCTTGAAGCTACCGGCAAAATCGCTGCCTGCCGAAATATTGCCGCCATACACGAAGGCGTCGGCGTATCTGTACAGGAATGCGGCAAGCTGCTCGCGGGTCACCTTCACGTCGGTGCCGAAGCTGCCGTTGGTGAAGCCGTTTACTACCTTGTTGTTATAGCCCCAGATTATCGCATCCTGACACCATGAGGAGCCGAGATCAGTCAGCGGGCAGGTCTGTCCCTTGACGGAGGGCTCCCCTGCCAGACGGTAAAGCACCGTCACGACCTGGCCGCGGGTAACAGAGCCGTTCGGTACGAAGGTATTTGCGGTCTTGCCCTTCATTAGGCCGTTTTCGTAAGCATAGCAGACGTCATCATAGCACCACATACCCTTGGGAACATCCACGAAGGGCAGCAGATCATCTGACGCGGTAAGCTGCTTTTTTATCATATAGTCATCGGGAATGGTCAGCATCCACGACATACCCAGCTCGCCGTAATGGGCGGACATAATACCGACAATGTTATACAGCAGAGTCGCCGTCTCATTCGGGCAGACGGCCACAAGCTTCATAAGCGTCGAAACAAGGGGCTTTATCATGCTCCTGACCTGAGCCGCGTTATATTCGGTGATCCCCTCCTCGCGCATCGTGTCGAGAATGACGTCCGCGATGACAGCCGTGGCGGAAGATTCGCTGCCGCTCAGGAGGGCGGTCATTATTTCAGCGAGGTTTTCCTTCGCATTTTCAGCAAGGCTCTGCTTTACGGCGTCCCACTGGTCGGGATATGTGCCTATGAACGGGATGATAAGCTCCTGAAGATCGTCCTGCGCCGCATACACCTCGGCTCTTGTGGCAAAGACCTTCGTGAACAGCTTTACAAGAAAGTCGTCAAGGAACTCGCCCTGGGTCATCACGTTGCCCTTGATGCTGCTGATTATCTTATCGGCGGTCGCGCCGGGTGTCACGGTGACATATTTGAAATTATCGATGCGGTATTCGCCCGCGTTCTCGAAGGTGGAAAAGACCTTCAGCATTTCCGCCTTGAGCTCGGCATAGTTATCGTCGAGCTTTGCCGAGGGCATTACATGGTCAACGCCGTATCTGGCAAAGCCCATGCACTCGGGCGCTGCCCTGACAACAAGGTCATTGTAGTTTACAACATTGTGAATATTGTTGTAGACCTTTTTATTTACATTGCCGGCGTCGGCGCCCATGGGGGCCTCAAATGTATAAATGTAAAGATCCTCGATGGCGAGAGATACATTTTTGCCGACACTCTGACCTGCCATGATCATATCGTCGAGTCTGCCGCCGAGCATATTCGCGCCTGCCGCGCCGCGGCTGTAGCCGGTGCACCAGATCTTTATCCTGCCCGTGATCTCGGGGTGCTTTGCAAGGTACTCCTGCAGGAATACCAGCGCCTTGTCGCGGCAGATGGCGAAGCCGGTGTGCTCGCCCTCAAGGCCGACGTTCAGGTCTCCACCCCACTCGGCGTAATAGCCGCAGCCGCGCAGACCGATGCCGATAACGGTGTATTTTTCGCCGTTGACGCTTATCTCCTTGTTTGCGATGCCGACGCCGAAGGTGTTTCGCTCGGGACGGTTGGTGAAATCCGCGTTTGCCTCAAAATCCTCAAAGCCTATCTGATCAAAGAAGTCCTTGAGGTTTGCCGGCCCCTCCCTGAATCTTTCGGGGTCGGCCACATTTCCCGACGCAAGGCACATCGCCATCGTGACCGCTGCAAGATCCTGACGGTAATTATACCCGGTGTCGGTAAAATATGCATCGCTGTAAGTGAAGGGGCAGGGGTGATCCGTTTCCATGTCGTCATGTCCTGCATTGAACATGACCGTGCCGGTCACTGTTTCATAATCGCCGCCCGACGCCAGTGCAGACGCAGGCACAAGGGAGACGATCATCAGCAGCGCCAGCGCGATGCTTATGAGCTTTTTCATTTTTCTTCCTCCGATATATTATTGCTGTTTTCACATTTATTCTCAAGCAGTGCAAAAATAAGAAGCAGCAGTCCCGCCTCCGGGAAGGGGCAGAAAATGCCGGGGTTTGTGAGGCTCATAAGCAGGATCCCGAGGTATGAAAATCCGTAGGCGGCAAAGCACTCGCTGCGGCGGTTTTTCCAGATAAGTCCCGCTCTGGCTATGAAATGCCAGCCATAGGCGGCTATGCCCAGTATCCCCATCGAGCTTATGACCTGAATTACCATGTTATGATAAAACACGATGCAGCCGGGGACGATCGCCTTGAAAACCTCAATATCCTTTATGTTGCCTATGCCGATGCCGAACACGGGATTACTGAGGAAGTTTGCCGTTCCGAGTCTTATATATGCCACTCTCGTCTCGTCGCCGGAGATGAAGTTCCCGTTTACAAGTCGGCTGGAGTAAAGCTCCGGAACATATTTCACGGCAAAGAAGCATACGGGAACCGCAAGGATGAGCGCGATGCACCTGTAAAGCCTGCGGCTGTCCTTGTTCTTAACATAAATATAAACGGCGCAGATAACCAACAGCATCGTACCGAAGAGCAGTCCGCTCCTGGAGCCGGAGAGGATCATCGCGGCATACATGAGCCCCATGCCTATGAGGTGAAGATTGCTCCTTTTAACCATGAGGCAGCACATCGGCATGCACATCAGCAGCACGCTTGTAGCGTAATTGCGCGGTTTATAAAACAGAACGCTCCTTCTCTCGAGGAATTTTTCGAAGTTGGCTGCATAAAAGACGATGATCGTGATAACGACGATAAGTCCGGCGGCATACAGTATCTCAGCCAGGCGCTCCGTTCTGTCGTACTTTCTTTCGTTTGCCAGACGCGAACGGGCAAGCAGATATAAAATCAGCATAGCCGGGCCGAGACCGAGCGTGTAATACAGGCTAACAGGTTTAAAATAATCCTCCACCGATATCGATCCGCAGCCTCCGAGGATAAGCGCCGCGCTCACGGCGATGAGCGGCCAAGTGAATCTGCCCTTGGCAAACGGGCGGCGGTAATAAATGAGGTTAAAGATGAGTGACAGCGCAAGCGGTACTATCGCATACCACATATAATCGATCAGCACGGTAATATCCCGATAGTATTTGACCGACTCGAGCAGCGTGAACATGACCGGGGCGACGATCGACATCAGATCGTCGGAGAATATCAGGAAAAAGCACGCGATCAGGACATATATGAACATGCATTCCAGATTTGTGTCCGTAAGCAGTGCGGCCACGGCAATTAGCATCAGAACGGGCAGATAATACCTGCCGTTCCACATTTTATCCGCAGCGGCTTGTCCCTTGGTAAAAAACGCTTTCAATCGGAAGTACCTCGATCACTTTCAAAAAATATGTGCACGAGCTTTGCATACAGCTCCTCGGGCTTTACGGGTTTTATAATGTAATCGCAGAATTCGCCGGTGCCCCTGCAATTATCGTTTATGAAGGCGTCCGCAGTCATGGCGACGATGGGCACAAGCGCCGAATAGCGCTTTTTGACAGCCCTTATCTCCCCGGCTGCCTCAATGCCGCCAAGCACCGGCATCTGAATGTCCATAAGGATGCAGTCATAATAATAGTCCGTTTTTGACTTGAACAGCTCCACGGCCTCTCTGCCGTTTTCCGCGCAGTCGACCGTAACTCCGTGCCGCTCGAGCAGACGGCGCGTTATGACCGTGTTGATAGGGACGTCGTCGACAACCATTATACGCTTTCCCCGAAGTGATGTACAGTCGATTTCTGTCGCATCCTTCGTGATCTCGGCGCTCAGAGCATAGGGGATCTCCACGAAGAAGGTCGTTCCCTCGCCCGGGCGGCTCTTTACGGATATCGTGCCGTCCTGAAGGTCGATCATGCTTTTGCATATGGCCATGCCGAGGCCGCTGCCCGCGGCTCTGCCGCCGTTTTCGCTCATCTCCTGCGTATACGGCTCAAAAAGATGCTCGATGAAATCCTTGCTAATGCCGATGCCGGTATCGGAGACCTCGATATGCAGAAGTGCGGATTTTTCCGTCAGGATTTTCTGCGACGCCAGAAGCTTCACACTGCCGCCGGAGGCCGTGAATTTATTTGCGTTGGAGAGCAGATTGTTAAGTATCTTTCTCAGAGATATCTCGTCTCCCTGCACGTTGGCGCGCTTTATCCCCTCGGTGTCCAGCGTGAATTCTATCCCCTTCGAGCTCATCTGAGCGCTGAAAACGGAATATATCTCATCGAACACTTCGCTTATATTGAAGGGCTTTATTCTCAGCTCGTACTTGCTGCTCTCGATCTTGCTCATGTCCATTATGTTGTTGAGCAGGCTCAGCAGGTACTGCGATGCCTGATCTATCTGGTTGAGATAGTCGCGCAGCTCCTCGTCTCTGCCCTCGCCCACCATTTCCCGGGCAAGATAGGTAAGGCCAGCGATGGAGTTCATGGGAGTTCGTATCTCATGCGACATGTGGGACAGGAACTCTCCCTTGGCCTTGCTGGAATCCTGCGCAAGCTCAACGGATTTTTTCAGCAGCAGCTGGGCCTCGATATAGTTCGTCACATCGTTTGCAACGCATACATAGTGCGACACAACGCCGTTTGAAACGATCGGCGAGAAGGTGCAGCGCAGAGTGAGCTCCTGTCGCTCACCCGCCGTAAACGGTATATCCAGCGTGCAGCTGTTTCCGCCGTTATTCTTAAGGCACTGCATCACTGCCGACGCGTTTTCCTCGCTCATGCATTCGCGCAGCACCTGATCCGGCGAGCGCTCTGCAAAGTAATCGTATTTAAGCCCCAGCACGCGCTCGGTATTTGCGCTTATAAAGCAGAACTTATCCTCGCCCTTGGGCTTAATAAGGATCACATTTGGTATAAATGCCGTCATGCTGGAGAAAAGATGCTCGCGCTCGGCCACCTGCTTATACAGGGCCGCGTTCTTGATCGCAATGGATGCAATGGCGGAGATCGTGTTAAGGAACGAGAAGTCGGCGTAGGTATAGCCAATACCCTTCTCCTTTTCCGACAGCAGCAGAAGCCCGACAACACTGTTTCCGTCCTTCAGCGCGAAGATACAGGATATCCCGTGCTCGGCAAACAGCTCGCGCTCCTCGCCCCAGATGGATTTATACAGCGGATTTGTCTCAAATTCCCTGAGTATGATGTGGTTTGTGCCGCTATCCCCGCTTTCAAAGTACTTTACGCAGGGATGATCGGCAGCGATCGTGAAGTCAGCGGGCTTGAGGGGCATGGCGCTGCACACAGGCACATATTTTCCGTCCTGCAGCAGGCAGATATACAGCTGATTTGTATTGATCTCTTTTTTTATCGCCTTGACAGTCTCTCTGAGTATGCTGTCGATATTCAGGGTCTTGGACACATAGTCGCTGTATTTTTTTATGCGGTAGCCCTGCTGCTCCTCATCCGAGAATATGGCGATGAGCAGCTTTCTGAACGCGGCTATGGCCAAAAAGAGCACGACGGCCAGCAGCACGAAGGCCTCCGTCTCGGGATTGCCGATGTGCCCGCCGAATTTTGCCATGAAGCCTGCTGCTCTGTCAAAGAAGTATGCCGCCGCAATAACGCACATCACGACCGAGGCGAGCACCAGAATGCTGCTTGATATGACCTGCTTTGTGTCAAACATCCTGCGCCTGTACAGCGAGAGGATGAACATTATTGCAAAGGCTGTGCCGAAAAGCGTGTCCCACGGGAAATTGTTCCCCGGCAGGATCTGGATGATATTTCCGAAGGCAAGCAGGAAGCAGCCGATTATAAGCTCCCTCACGCCGGGGGCTTTTTTGCCCTTCTCCTCGAGGATCCTGCGGAACATCTTGATGATGCAGACAACAATCAGCAGAAGCAGCACGGTGGGTATGGCGATCTTCCAGTCCATGCTGTAGGTATACACCGCCATGCCGTTCTCATTTATCGACAGCTCCGGCGGCGCGAGGAAATAGCCCGTCGCGGATACGGCGAGTATAACGAGCGTTACGATAAAGCATACCAGGCGCTCAAGCGGGTTTTTAATGTTCGCAAACTGATACACATAGTTGTAGACAAGAAATGCTATAGAAAACAACGCCAGAAGCGACACATAGTACCAGAACTGATAGCTCGGGAACACGTTCAGCCTCATGAACAGCGAGCCGCCCGACCAGAGCACCATGTCCCCGAGAAGGACGAGCCATGCGCGCATTTCCCTGCTGCGCTCTGCCGCGCAGAACGCCACGAACATCAGCGAAAAGCACAGGCAGGCGGCAATATTTATATAAATATATGAAACATTCATTCGTCATCCTCCGGGTAATTATCCGAAAGTCCCGCGTCCTCAAGCATTTTACGCAGCCACAGAGAGTCGGGGTTTATGCGTCTGAGCTTTTTGCCCTGCCGCTCTTCAAAGGCCGATATCGTTCCGTACGGAAGCTCCGTGATCTGAAGCGGTTCAATATTCAATAGCTTCTTCAGATCCTTATAGTCGCTGTCAAAGTATCTGAAATACACCGAAAGATGCTCCGTGAGCACCTGCTTTGTGACGACATCGTTTTTCTTCGCCTCCGGCTTTATCTCAAGATACATATGCAGGAAGGGCGTATTGTCGGGATCATACTCCTTGCAGGCTATCCAGTCGCCGATGCCGAGCCTGGATATTCTTATGACCTCGTTTATTGACTTTTCCGTGATGCGGGTAAAGCCTGCAATATCAATGACTGTGGGTATTCTGTCGACATATGTGAAGCGCGGAACGGAGCCGTTTTTTATGCCCTCCGTGCAGCGGTACACATCGCCTATGCGGTAGCGCATGAAGGCTCCGCCGTGCAGCACGCTGATAACGATCTCATACAGTCCGCCGGTCTTCACTTCGTCCATGAGACAGGTCACCGGCGTATAGTCCGGCTCCTCAAGGCTGCGGAGCATTTCGCTTTCGGGTATGAATTCGTAAAAGCAGGAGTCCGGGAAAAGCACCATGCCCCGCTGCTCCCATGTGTCGCAGCCGACACAGGTCGACTCCGTTCCCGCCGCCACCTCGACGGGCGTTACGCCCCAGGCCTCGGCGAGCCTGTCGCGATAGCACTTGCCGTCGGTGCCCGTACAGGCAAAGCCTGTTATCCTGAAAAGGTCGACGGGCTTTATTTTGCGGTGCTCCTTGCGGCACATATACTTTGCTTTGAGGTATCTTGCCGCGATCACGGGCGATACCTGCACGCCCCCGCCGCCTCCGCCGGAGGATATCTGCTTATCGAAGTTCTCCGTTATGTAGTTTGCGACGCTGCCCATGGCGAAGAAATAGTCGATGCCGCCGTTAAAGGCCATTTTGAAGCCTTTTTTTATGCGCTGACTGAAGGACAGATCGGCATATTCGTCGCTGTCGGGAAGCCACTCGAAGCGCATCTCCTCATTCATGAGCGAGGGTATAAGGCCGGTCTCATAAGGCAGAGGCGCGCCGCCGTACAGGAATCGGTGCCCCGGCTTAATATTGAAATCCTCCTTCCCCTTGCCGGAGACGAGCATGGCCATAGCCATGATGTTGTGCTTGTACGAGTCGAGCATCCTGCGGGTATAGGGCGCGATCTTTATGGGTCTGAGTCCGCCCTCCCATGTGGTCTCTATCCATATGACCGGCGGCTCAGGCAGATACGAGTGCTCGCGTGTGAACAGTATGTCCGCATAGTCCTCATAGCTCGTCAGCGGCACCTCACGCCTGAACTCCTCCAGAGTTTTCGGCATTTTGCCGCCGAGGATGCTCTGCCCGAGCACCGACTTGCTCCAGAGGCTGATCTGCTCCTCCATGAGTCGGCGCTGGATATACATATATTCGGTTATGCTAAGATCCAGATAGCCGCAGTATTCGTTCCACAGCTGCTGCTTGCTGAATCTCCTCAGCTTCTGTTGAAAGGTCATATCTTTGATCCTGCTATTTTCTGAATGTATCTCTCAGACTCTTCATTGTCGGGATGATGAAGGGCACGCGGGTCTTATATTCGTCATAGCCCCCCAGTACTTTCGGGAAAACCGCGCTGTCCTCAAACACGGCAAGCAGAAGATTCAGCGCTATATACAATATTGTATGCGAGGCGGGAAGCCGGACTGCAAAGTGCAGGCAGGCATAAAGCCCCGCAAAAAACAGCACTCCCGGATGTCGGCACATGGCATATACTCCCCTGTCGCACACCCGGCGTCCGCAGCCTTGCTCAACATAGGCGTCCCTGACCGAAAACGAGCCGAACAGCGAATACAGCAAAAGCAGCAGAAAAGCTCCCGCCGCGATACACCACACTACGCTTATCCGCCCGAAATCGCAGCCGAAATATGTTGCGGCCGCAAGAAGTATAATGCCGGTGGGAAAACACAGCTTCAGCGGCTTTTGCCCGAATTGTGCGTCGTTAAGATCGCCCAGCAGCATGAGCGCAAAGGCCAGTATCCCGAGTCCCGTCATAGGCTGTCTATCATTTTCATCGCGGCCTTATACTCACGCTCGGCGGCATCACTAAACGCTCCCGCCCCGGAGATATCTCCCGCTCTGAGGCGCTCGGTCATATCGCTCATCACCGCGTGAAGCCCTGTCATGCCGAGCATTCCGCTGCTTCCCTTGAGAGCATGGGCGGCTCTGAACGCATCTGTAACCTTATCCGCGTCCATTGCCTCCGTGAGCAATGCATAATTTCCGTCCGCTGCGAACATATCCAGAAGCTGCATGAGCAGCTCCTCATCGCCCGCGGTGCGCTCGATGGATCCCGAATAATCCATGCCGTATTCAGCGTAAGCGGTCTCAAGCCTTGTCATATCTCCGCTCCCCTGTATTCAAAGATCTCGGAGGGACGTCCTCCCGTTTTGCAGTCAAGGGTTATATTTACCTCTCCAAGACTGTTCATGTATTTAAGATATCTTCTCGAGGTCACGGTGGACAGTGCAAGCCCCTCGCTTATCTCGACGAGCGGCATCTTTCTTCCGGCATGGTGCTTCATGAACGTTCTGACGTTCTCGAGCGTGGTTTTGTTTATCTTGCCCGGGTTCGGCACACCGCCCTCGCTCATCGCATCAACATTGTAATGCTTATGCGGGCTCAAAAGGGTGTCCACCTTATCCTGTGTCCAGACATGGGTGGTCTTGATAAGCTTCATCGTCGTTTCAAACTTGCCGACCGCCTTTTCCAGCCTTGCGCCGTTGAAGGGCTTGAGCACATAGTCGCAGATGCCGTAGCACATGGCCGAACGTATGACCGAATAATCGTCCGCAGAGGTTATCATAATTACCTGCACGTCAATGTTTATCTTCCTGAGCTCGGCGAGGAACTCTATACCGTTCATCCCGGGCATGAAATAGTCGAGCACCACAAGATCCGCGCCGTCCGGCTCCTTACCAAGATATGTAAGTGCGTCATCGCAGCGTCTGAAGTTACCGCAAAGCTCAAGCTGCGAAAACCTTCCCAGCTGCTTTTCAAGTATAGCGCACACCATAAGGTCGTCCTCAACAATTATCGTTTTATACACCCATACCACCTCAAGAACAGATAGTGGAATAAAAAACCTGCAAAATATTAGCAAAAAAGCTTATTAAACATACTTTTGCGTTTATTATTCTACCAAAATTTTTAATATTGGTCAACATTTTCAGGACTAAAAGTTATTTTATTCTTTTGAGCTTGCCCTTGCGCTGTGGGCAATATCGTGCTACAATTAACAAAAACCATTGGAGGTACTTTAATGGCTAACGAAGAGATAAAAGACCAAGAGATAAAGGATATAAAAAAGGAGATCGAGGAGCAGGACGGCTATCATTACAGCGACGAGCTCTTCTATACCGGCGAGGGCGACCTTCTCGACACGCCCGAGGGCCGTGCCAAATTCTGCCGTATAAACGAGAGCACGGTTTTCAGAAAGAAGGATCCAACCGTCTGGAAAAACTACATCTGGGTCTTTAACAATCAGGGCGTCGGCATGACGATAAAAAGGCAAAGCCACGTCGATCCGCAGCTCATGGAATGCATCGACTATGACGCAGACGGAAACGAGATCGGCAAGGCCTACGAGCCGACATGATGAAAAAACCGCTTCAACGAAGCGGTTTTTTATTGTTTTATTTACTTGTTCCACTCGGCGACCTGAGTGCGTATCCAGTCGGCCCACTCGCCTATACCCTCGCCCGTTCTTGCGGAGATGGGGATGATCTTGATATTGGGATTGAGCTTTTTTACATATTCCGTGCACTTATCAAGGTCGAAATCGAAATACGGCATAACGTCGATCTTATTCACCAGCAGCACATCGCAGATGGAGAACATAAGGGGGTACTTGAGGGGCTTATCGTGGCCTTCGGGTACCGATAGGATCATTGCGTTTTTGACCGCGCCCGTGTCAAACTCCGCAGGGCAGACCAGATTGCCGACGTTTTCAAGTATCGCAAAGTCGATGTTCTCGGTGCCGAGACCCTCAAGGCCCTGCTTTGTCATACCTGCGTCAAGGTGGCACATGCCGCCTGTGTGGAGCTGGATGACCTTCGCGCCGGTCTGCGCTATCGTATGTGCGTCAACGTCGGAATCGATGTCGGCTTCCATGACGCCTATGCGCATCTCGTCCTTGAGTGCGGCGATGGTGGCCTTAAGAGTGGTGGTCTTGCCCGAGCCGGGAGACGACATGAGATTGAGCAGGAAAGTTTTTTCCTTCTTGAGCTCTTCGCGCAGCTTATCCGCCTCTCGATCGTTGTTTTCAAACACGCTTTTTTTGATCTCGAGTACTCTGAATCCTTCCATTGTATTCACCTCATATATTTTTCTAATTTAATGAACTCATTATCGTGCGCAGGACATTGTCAAAGTTCCTGCTGTTTTCCGAATATTCGGCGCTCGCTTCATAGGTGATGCGGTCACCGGCATTTTTAAGCGCCCTGACCGCCTGCGTGAGCTTACCGTACACATCGCTGTCAGAGCCGGACGCCGCCGTTCCGACAGCCGCGATATACCCGCTGTCTCCGACAAAGCGGCTGTTTACGGAGCCTGACGCAAACCACTTTATGAACATGGCCGCAGAGCGCTCCCGCACGCTGTCCGAGGCGAGGACGGAGATCCCCGTTACCTTTTCGATGTACACCGGCTTTCCGTCCTTCATATACGGAAATGCTCCGAAGGATATATTGTCCCCGTCAAGGCTGCCGGCATATTTCATGACATCGGCAGATGAGACTATGGCGCAGGGCAGCTTGCCCTCGGCGACCTTATACACTGCGGCATTGTCGGAGGATGTAAAGCCTCTGTCATAAGCCGTCTCCGCCAGGAGCTTATATATGTATTTGCAGTTTTCGCTTCCGGTGTCATGGGGGCTGACGGCGTCAAAGTCATCGCCGAGCTGAGCCATGGCGCTCCTGAAAAAGAGAGAATAGTCCGAAATGGTGAAAAAGCCCTCGGAATTTCTGCTGTAATACTCGCTGGATACCGAGCAGAGCTTTTCAAAGTTTGAGACCGCCGAAGCATCGGAGAACAGGTCCGTGTTTACGATGAACACGTTGGTCTCCGCGGCGATCGGCACCGCGACAAGACCCTCTTTAGAGCAGGCTGCCCGGGTCATATCCCCATCGTACTTTGAGGTCTCCCAGTCGCCGAAGTACTTATCCATATCCGCAAGGACAGCTTTTTCCTCAAGATAGGCCGCGAAATCCGTTTCGCAGACTATCATGTCGGGAAGCTCGCCGCCTTGTCCGATCAGCTCGCAGACTTCGTCATAGAGCTCAGTGCCGGTATTGAAGGCTTTAGGGGATACCCTGATATCGTATTTGCCGCCGTCGCCCTCATTGTATTCCGAGCAAAGGTCGGCAAAGCCGTCCCACATCGCATCGTCGTTGACATACCATACGCTGAGAGTCTGGGGCTCGGGCGGACGGTAAGGCGCATAGTGGGCAAAGTATATGTATATCACTCCGGCGATCACGAGCAGGGCTGCGATCACAAGGCCGAGATTATACTTGATCTTTGACATGGCGTTTTTCCTTAATTGCTTTTCATTTCTATATACTTATAACATATTTTTATATCGTTTTCAACCGTATTGTGTCGAACGCTTCACAAAGTGCATATATCTTGTGCTCGCCGCCGTTTTTCGCCGCTCATTATTCAATTGACCGCAAAATGTTTTTGTGTTATTGTATTTATGTATAATTATGTCCTTTTCGGAGGGATCAGTATGAACTCAAAACTTAAGAAGATCATAAGCACGCTTCTTGTCGCGGTATTGGTGTTCGGCCTTGTGGGCGGAGCTCTGCCCGTTATGGCCAAGGACGCCTGCGGATACACTCCGGCGCTGACGATGAGTGAGCTTGAAAGCGGCAGCGCGGACGCGGTGTCCGGAGAGAGCTACAGCATCTCATCTGAGGCCGAGCTTTACAGCTTTGCCAAATACGTTAACGACGGCAGAGCCACCGAAGGAGCTGTTTTCTACCTTACATCGGACATCAGGCTTGACAAGGATGTCATATGGATTCCCGCCGGAAGCCGCTCCGCCAATGCGTTTGAAGGTATTTTCGATGGCTGCGGCTTTGCGGTGACAAACTTTATCAATTCCTCGGCAGGAGCCGACTATGCGCTTTTCGGATACATAAAAGGCGAAGCGGCCCTTATAAAGAATCTCGGCGTTGAGGGCGAGATCACCGGCACAGACCGCGTTGCGGGCATTGCCGCTCATCTCAGTGATGGCAGTATAAAGAACTGCTGGTCGGCGGTCGACGTCAGCGGAGGCAGCATTGTCGGTGGCATAGCGGCCGAGGTAACCGGCGGCACCGTGTCCAACTGCTGCAGCTTCGGTTATGTCAGCGGCAGCGGGCAGACCGGCGCGATAGCTGGCAGCATTTCCGGCAAGTCCGTTGTCGATTACTGCTACTACGTCTATTACTGCGCCGACAGCGCAATTGGCAGTTCGGACGACACAAGCACCTCAAGCGTTTACCGTTTCGCCAGCAGCAGCACCGAGGTCCTCACCGAGAAGGTGCTCACCGTGGGCACCGAAAAGACCGACGATCTCATCGTTCTGCTCAACGAATGGATCGATCAGCAGAAGGGGCTTTCCGATTACAGGACATGGGTCTATGACACCTCAGCTCAGGGCATCGACCGCACCGACGGCAGATATCCAAGCCTCGAGTATCCCGGATACATCGAGCCCGTTGAGAGCATATATACCGCGACCGCGAGCATGACTGCTCTTTACGAGTCAAACTCCAGCGGCCAGGCAGGTGCATTCTACAGTATTTCCAGCTCTGACGAGCTTGAATATTTCAGAGACTATGTGAACGCGGGCTACCTTACCGAAGGCATAACTTTCTTCATCACCAAGGATATAAACATAGGCCTTGCCGGTGCGCTCAACACGGATATCGTCTGGGTCCCCATCGGCAATGGCGAAAAGCTTGCCTTCAAGGGCGTGTTCGACGGTCAGGGCTACGTTCTGATGAATAATTACACCAGCGACGGCAACTACCAGGGACTGTTCGGGTATGTTGACGGCGCGAACGCCGAAATAAAGAACGTCGGCACCACCGGACTTATCAAAGGCAACGATTCCGTGGGCGGCATCGTCGCCTGCCTCGTCAACGGCAGCATAATGAACTGCTGGTTTGACGGCGAGATCGGCGCCGACGACAGAGTCGGCGGCATCGTCGGCAAGGCCAGCGCAGGTAATATCACAAACTGCGTGAACTTTGCAAGCGTTACCGGCAGCAAAAAGGTTGGCGGCATCGTCGGCGAGACCACGAGCGCGGTCAACGTCAAGTACTGCTACTATTCTTCCGAGAGCTCCGTCGGCTGCGGCGACGGCTCTGGCACCCAGACAGCCGTTGTCGGCTTTGACAGCAGCGGCTCTGATTTCACGCTCCGGCGCTCCGTTACTGTCGGCAGTGCTTCCGGCGTAAAGCTTCTGAACGTTCTCAACCATTGGGTCACATATCTTGCCCTTGACAACAGCTATCGCTTCTGGAAGATAGACGACAGCGCGGAGGGCATAGCAAGACTCCAGGGAGTCCATCCCACCCATCTATTCCCCGGCGACGGCTCCGGCATCAAGCGAGTCGACGAGCCCCGCGTCGATGTCGACAACACTAAAAACCCCTACAACGTGATCTATTCCGAGACCGCCACCATGACCGAGCTGGTCAACAGCGGTGAGGAAGTCATTCAGGGCGGCCACTACAGCATCTCCAGTGCTGACGAGATGCAGCTTCTCTCCGACTTTGTAAACGGCGGACACGACACCGCAGGTGCGACCTTCTATCTTAAGGATGACATCATTCTTGCAGGAAAGGCTGCGACGAGCGACGACCACGGCTGGATCCCTATCGGCAGGGATTTCAGCGTTACCGATATTTCCTCTCTGAAATATATGTTCCGCGGCACCTTTGACGGCTGCGGCTACACGGTCTACGGTCTGTACATAACCAACGAAAAGGGCGATAACCTCGGACTGTTCGGCAGAGTCCGCGGCGGCGTTATCAAAAACCTCGGCGTTGTCGGCGGCATGGTCGGCGAGCTCAACTGCGGCGGCATCGTCGGTAAGATTGACGACGGCACCATCGAAAACTGCTGGACCGCCGTGAACATTCAGTCCGAATCCGCGACAGGTGGCATCGCAGGCAAGATCGATCACACCGTTATCACTAACTGCACCGCCTACGGCGCTATGCTCTGCTACGGCGGCGTTACCGCAAATGCAGGCGGCATTTTCGGCGAGGATATGGGCAAGTCCACCGTTACAAGCTGCTACTATCTCGAAAGTGCGGCCAAGGTCGGCTATGATAAGCTCGCAAGCAGCAGCACCGCGGATATAATCAGCTTCACCTACGGCTTTGAAAACGACGACTATTACTGCACGCTCGAAAGGGCTGCTATCATAGACGACGTTACCACCACGAGCCTGCTTGACGCACTGAACGCATGGGTGTATATGCGCAACAACGGCCAGTACTGTGCCTGGCTCAACTCCGCCACCCTTATCGTGGCCGACGACGGAGCAAATCCGGGCCATTATCCCAGGCTTATGAACGCCGAGATCGGTCAGGACAGCGGCAACGACAGCTACAACGGCGACTATACCGCGATCTCCTCCGTCAGCGCGCTTTACAGCACCCGCACCGACGGCATCGACGGCGGCTTCTACAGCATAAACGGGCTGGACGACCTTGAGGCGCTGCAAAAATACGTTGCCGACGGTTTCAAGACCAAGGGCATTATCTTCTTCATGACCCGCGATGTTGACATGAGCCTTAAATATTCGGCCGGCACGAGCAAATCGTGGACACCCATCGGCGACGTTCAGCAGCCCTTCCAGGGGACCTTCGACGGTCAGGGCTACACCGTAAAATATCTGTACATCAACAACTCAAACGACGATCAGGGACTGTTCGGTCACGTCAACAACGGCGCTTTGATCAAGAATCTCGGCGTATGCGGCGTAGTAAGGGCCAATGTGAACGCTGGCGGCATCGTCGGCGACTTCAACTTCAGTACGATAGCCAACTGTTGGTCCTCCTGCGAGGTAACCGCGCTCGGAAACAACGCGGGCGGTCTCGTCGGTGGCGCTAACATGGGTACCATCGTTAACTGCACCAACTACGGCGCAGTAGTCAACAGCAGCGCCTACGGCGCGATAGCCGGCTATGCCTTCGGTACGACCATTAAGTACTGCTATTACCTCTACGGCACCTGCCAGCAGGCCTATTCCCCCGCCTCCGCCCCCGTTGCGACGGGAGTTCTGTACTTCAACGGCACAAGCGCAGCCTGCATACTTCAGGAAATGGTTGATGTTGAGGGCACCTCGACACGCAACACGCTGAGCGCTCTTAAGCTCTATGTTGACGCTCACCCCGAGACAAACTACTGTTACTGGACTGTCGGCAACACCGAGGAGTACCTCGCAATGGGTGTGGCCTTATTCCCTGTCCTCATTTCCGCGTCAAACACCATGGGAAACAAGGACTACAATGAGGTGCAGGCCTACTTTGACGGCACCGAGTATTACTCCGTCGTAAAGGCGGTCAACGCCGCGAACGACTCGGAAAGCGGCGGCGACGTTACTCTTGCAACCAACGCCGTACTCCGTATGCATGACGATATAAGCCTCGACGAGAATGTGCGCCTGCTCACCGGCGACTACTCCCTCGTTATCAAGTCCGCCGTGAAGGCTTACAGCATGCAGCAGCTTATCGGCACATTTATCGTAAAGGAAGGCGGCAGCATATCGCTGTTCAACGCCTCCGATAACGACTACAAGCTGTTTATGTACTCTCAGAAAAAGGCCGACGCATCCTGCAGCAGTCAGTTCTACGGCACCGAGAGCCTTACCTTCAGCTCCGGCGAGGTGAAGGATGCGGGCCGCGAGGCATACAACCTCAGTCTGCATGACGGCGAATTCATCGTCAACTCCTCTCTCGACAGCGGCAATCCCCACGGGATCCCCGCCGCCAGCACCCTTACCGTTGAGAGCCGGGCCATTTTGAATGTTTCCACAAACGCGCGGATACGCACAACAGGCGGTGCGGTCGTCATGAATGAGGGCACGATCAAGATAGGCAACGCCACCCTCGAGCGCAACGGCGGCACCCTTATGAAGGGCGTATTTGAGGATGACGGCGGCACGGTATCCCTTCCGTTCATCTACAAGGACGGCTACACTCTGCGCTGCTGGTCAGACGGAACCAACAACTACAATGCCGGCAGCAAGGTTGACGTTACGAAGGCCACTACATTTACAGCCCAGTGGAATTTGGGCGAAGGCCCGGATCCGTACCCCGGCGACGACGCATACTCGGATTCAGGAGAGCCCGTATACAACATCCCCATCAACATCATCCAGTCAAATGGCGGCAAGATTACACCCGACAGCATGAAGGCCGCCAAGGGTGAAAACCTCAGCTTCGGAGTCAAGGCAGACGCGGGATACACCGTCAAGAATGTCCTTGTTGACGGACAGTCCGTGAAGCTCGATGAAAACGGCAGCTACAGCTTCATAAACATCAGCCGCGAGCACAGCATGGTGGCCTTCTTCGCCCCCATCACCAACGCCGCTTACTACGAATGGCACTCAAATTTCGTCGACGTCAGGCCCGGAGACTGGTGCTATGACAACGTAAGGTACGTTGTATCCGCCGGTCTGTTCAACGGCAAGACCGACACCGTCTTCGCTCCCAACGATCCCATGACACGCGACATGGTCGTCGTCGTTCTGTGGAGGCTCTCCGGCTGCCCCGTCATCCCCGGCTCCGACTGCAGCTTTACCGACGTTTCCAAGAGCAGCTACGCTTACGAGGCCATCCGCTGGGCAAACTACTTCGGCATCGTTAAGGGCTTTTCGGAAACCAAATTCGGTTACGGTCAGTCCGTTAACCGCGAGCAGCTCGTGACCTTCCTGTTCCGCTACGCAAAGAACTACGCAGGAAACGACGTTTCTCTCTACGACAGCACCAATATTCTCGGCTACAGCGATGTTCTGACCGTTTCCAAGGGAATGACTCAGGCCTTCCAGTGGGCTATTGGAGCGGGCATTGTCAACGGTACCTCGGACACCACGCTCAGCCCCAAGTTGCTTGCTACAAGAGCTCAGGTGGCGGCGATCCTCTCGCGCTACTCCGACCGGTTCGTCAACACGGCACCTGTTTTGAATATCGAATAGCTGATCGCTAACAGCACTCAGCAGCAGGAGCCAACGCTCCTGCTGCTTTCATTTGTCGGCAAGGCCGGGTATGCTCAGACTCCCTTTGCGGTTTGACCTTCAGCGGCTATGAGGTTTTCCACGCAGGCCAACACAAAGCGGCAGGAGCTTTTACTCCTGCCGCTTTGTTCATATATGAGCTGTAGTTGGGATAACATATCAGATATCAGGCTGCCGGTATCGAGTCTTTTAAATACTGAGATATCTTATGAAGGTTGCTTTGATTGTACCAATCGCTGACAACACTCTGGCCGATGTTGATGATCGCCGCATGATCGCCTATGTTCCTTGTCAGGCTCTCCGCCAGTACCGCCCAAAGCTTCTGCCCGTCCTGAGTGCTGGACTCAATGATACTGAACTCATAGCCTATGCGCTTTGCAACATCGCTTTCGCTGTAATACTCGCTGAGCTTGTCATAGAAATCGGATATCGCACTCGTGAAGCTGAGAAGCTCCTCACAGCTGAGCTCTTCAAGCTTGAGCTTTTCCCTGTATTCCGTGGGTACGACGCCGGCCGCTTCGCCGCTTCGCAGAATGCTCTCAGGCAAGCCGATATATTCAAAGAGCTGGTTTATAGTCTGGATATTGCACTTTATCAGCTCATCGAAGCTGTAGCTGCTGTGCTCGGCTATCAGCTTATTTATCATCGCAATGCGTCCCTCGGACAAACCGTACTCTGCTGCAATGTCGCTGAGCGACTTATCGTCTTTAACGACCTGGCTCAGTACGGATAAGCCGTAATCGACTGACTTATTGAACTCGACAACGGCATTGACCGCATTCTCCCGCAAGGCTTCTGCCGTCTCATCGTTTGCATCCGTCACGCTGATGAGGATGGAGTTCTTGAGATCGGTTATATACTGCTTCTCCTGCAGAGCGCCGACAACTGCGGTGACGGCAACGGCGTAATCCTTACCGCTCAGCTCAAGCTCAGCCATCACAGCCTGCGCATCCTCGTTAAGGGCTTCTGCCTTCACAACGACGCCTCTGTCGTTGACTTCAAGGCGGATGCTGGGGTTAACGTCGATCATGATAACGCTGTTTTGAGCCATCGCAAGGCTCTTCACGCCGCCCGACAGGGTCATTTTGCCGGTTTCAACGTCAGCACTGTTTGCAGCCATGATCGATGTTCCCATAAGTATGACAGCAAGGCAGGCCGCGATCGAAGCGATCACCCTGCGCTTATCAGATCGTCTGCCTGTCGATCTTACGGGCTCGTTCATGAGCTCTTCTATATATTCATCTTTTACCGACCCTATATGTCGAAGCAGTTCTTCGCTTTTCAAAGCGGAATTCCTTCTTTCATAAAATGTTTTTTCAGCCTGTTTCGCAGTCTGAAAAGCATTGTTGTTGTCTTTGAAACAGAGATATCGTAGTGCTTTGCGACATCGGCGATCGGCTCCATCAGCCAGTATCGCCGCATAAAAACTCCCCGCTCCACCGGATTCAGCCCGTCCAGAAAGCTGTTAATCCCGGCGGTGATCTCCGCGGAGTCCTGCCGCCGCTCGAGCTCATCATTTCCCGATACGCATTCGGCAAGCTCATCAAGCAGCACCGGCACTTCGCCGTTTCCGCGCTTATCGCTCTGCTTCTGCCGCAGTCTGTCAAGCGCGAGGTTTCGCGTGATCTTTCCGATATACGACGCCATCGACTCGGGCTCATTGGGCGGAATGCTGCCCCATGCCCTCATATATGCGTCGTTTACGCACTCTTCACTGTCTTCGTCATTGCCCAAAACATTAAAAGCTATCTTATGACAGTAGCGGCCATATTTTATATCTGTTTGCATTATGGCTTCTTCCGAACGTTCCAGAAAAAGCTCTACAATACGCCGATCGTCCAAAACTTTCTCCTAACCATCCAACAATACAGACGGAATTTATAATTAAGTATCACACTTTTTTACTAAAAATTCAAGAATTTTTTTGGAGTCGGGATACTGTTTTCAACAATTGCTCGCTGATTGAAACTATTTGTTGTTGTATCGGCATTTGTAATGTGTTATATTTTCTCTATTATTGTAAAATGGCGTTAGAGATTTGTACCGGCGCCTGAAAGAAGGAATAATTTTGAAAACTCGTGTTATTTCGGCAACAGTTTTGATTATACTTGTTGTTGCCTGCTTTGCACTCGGCCCGATCACCCGCGCCGTGTTTCTTTTGGCAGCGTCCGTCATGGCGATCTGGGAGACCTGCCGGGCGATAGGCTGCAAGGATATCAAGTGCGTGCCGTGGATATTATACATTTACACCGTCGCAGCCGCTCTGGCGATCTGGTTCAAAGCGGACGTCATTGTATGCGCAGCGCTGTTTTTCCTCGCAGTATTTGCCGTTATGACCGCAGGCATCGTTTCAAAGAGCGTGCGCGCTCCCGGCGCGCTTGCAAGCCTTGCCGTGCTCGTCTATCCCCTTGTACCCTTCATGCTCGTGTACAAGCTCGCTCTTACGCCTGACAGCGTCTGGATCCCCGTATTCGCCATCGCCTGCATTTCCACATGGGTATGCGACAGCTTCGCGCTCTTCGGCGGCAAGCTATTCGGCAAGCACAAGCTGGCTCCCGAGGTCAGCCCCAACAAGACAGTTGAGGGTACGGTATGCGGCGCCATCTCTTCCCTTGTCGCCGGTGCCGTGATGTACTTTGTCCTCAAATCGGGCTTTGATATCCCCCTCGTCATATGCATGCTCACAGCCCTTGTATGCTCGAGCTTCGGTCAGGTCGGCGATCTGGCGGCTTCTCTTATAAAGCGTATGGCGGGAATGAAGGATTACAGCAACCTTATTCCCGGCCACGGCGGCGTTATGGACAGAGTCGACAGTCTGCTGTTTTCCATTCCCTCTGCCTACTTCTGCCTTATGATCGCAGGCATATTCTGAGCTATCCGGAGTTATACTGGCAATGAAACCTTTTTCTCAGCTTAAACGATTGATGCTTATATTCAATCCCGTGTCGGGACGGCGCATGTCACAGCGCTATCTCCCCGACATCATAAAGATCTTCAGCGAAAACAATTACGCCGTCACGGTATTCCCCACAGGCAAGCAGGGCGACGCGACGGACTTTGCAAGACTATACTCATCCGAGTTTGACCTCGTCGTCTGCATCGGCGGCGACGGCACCCTCAACGAGACAATAAGCGGGCTAATACTCAGCGGGAACGACGTCCCTCTCGGCTACATCCCCTCAGGCAGTACAAACGATTTTGCTGCCTGCCACGGCATCTCCTCCGACCCGCTCACGGCCGCTCTCAATGCCGCAACGGGAAACCCGAAGCAGATAGACATCGGCAAATTCGGGGACAGGTACTTCTGCTACGTCGCCGCTTTCGGCGCTTTCTCCTGGCTGTCCTACACGACGCCTCAGAGCCTTAAGAACGTCCTCGGGCATTCGGCATATATTCTTGACGCGGTCAAAGACCTGCCCAAGGTGAAAACCCACCACCTTCGGCTTGATGCAGGCAATTTTGTATGCGAGGGCGACTATATTTTCGGAGCCGTCTGCAATTCCACCTCCGTTGCCGGCACCATCACCCTGCCGAAAAGCATCGTCGATACCGGCGACGGAAAGTATGAGGTGCTTCTGGTACACGAGCCCCGTACGCTTATAGATTTCCAAAATATGCTTATCGGAGTTCTGACCCAGGATTATTCCTCCCCGTTTCTGGACTTTTTTCAGGCCGACAGCCTTAAGATCAGCGCTCCCGCTGAGCTTGACTGGTCCCTCGACGGCGAACATGGCGAAGGCTCAAGCACCATAGAAGTTTCAAACCTCAACGCCAAACTGACCTTGATATGCTGAAAATTACCGTCCCCCCGGACGGTAATTTTCGGCTTGACCCCTCTGCGCTGCTATCTCTTTTGCTTCGGAAAACTCTTTCGACAGACTGATCTTGGGGGAGCCATGAAGAATTTTATCGCTAAAATCGAAGTATTCACCGACGGCATAAGCCGCAAAAACATAAACGCCCATGCTGCGGCAAGCGCGTTTTATATGTTTTTGTCCCTCGTGCCCTTTATTGCGATCGTCACCGCGATAATTCCCCGCACCGGGCTTTCTCAGGATGCGCTGTTTGACGCAATCGAGCGCTATATCCCCACGGCGCTCCAGTCGATAATCGAGACCGCTATCGCAGATATTTATTTTGCGCCGGGCGCTATACTTCCGCTTTCCATCCTGATCGCGGTCTGGCTCTCGAGCCGGGCATTCTCCGCCCTCATCCGCGGTATCGAGGACATCGCCGACGCGCCGGAATACAGCTCCTTCCTGCGCCGCAGCCTGACCGCCTGCGTCTACACCGTGGGCATTATCGCCGTCATGATAATCCTTCTTGCGCTCATGGTATTCGGGCGTGAGATCTACCATCTCTTAAGCTCCGAGCTGCCGGGTATCTCCCCGGCTCTGAAAATGCTTATCAAGCTTCGTTTTCTCGTTGTTTTTGTTGTTCTCGCAGCGGTTTTTCTCGCCATCTATCTCGGCACGCCCGGCATGAAGCTGCGCTTTTCGGCTCTGATCCCCGGTGCTGCCGCCGCCTCCGGCGCGTGGCTTCTGTTCACATGGCTTTTCTCGCTGTTCATCGTCTACGGCGGCGGGTATTCCACCTACGGCAGCCTTGCCGCGATCATTATTTCTCTCCTGTGGATGTACTGGTGTATGTATATCATCCTTCTCGGCGCATACATAAACGTATTTATACAGGCTAAAAAGACCGATATTTAGATATTTTATATAAAATTACGGCTAATTTTTTATTAATATTTACAAGTATTATTGCTTGTGTTATAATCTGAAACGTTTGTATTTCTATATCATCAGGTGAACAAAATGCATCAGGAAAATTCGCTTGCGATGTTTGAAAAAGAGCCCATCGTCAAGCTTATGCTTAAATTTGCCTTGCCCGCGATCGCCTCGCTGGTGGTAAACTCAATCTACAATATCGTTGACCAGATCTTCATCGGTCAGGGCGTTGGTGTGCTGGGCAATGCGGCGACCAACCTTACCTTCCCCCTCGTTACTATCGCAATGGCTGTCGGCACTATGATCGCCGACGGCTGTGTCGCATATTTCAGCCTGAAGTTGGGTCAGCGCAGCTATGACGAAGCGGCACGCACCATGGGCAACGGCATTTCCGTGTCGATTCTGGCAGGTCTTTTCATCACGGTCTCCATGGAGCTTCTCCTGCTGCCCATTCTGCGGCTATGCGGCGGAAACACCGTTGCTGCGCAGACCTTTGATTATGCAGTTGAGTATGCGCGGATCACGCTTATCGGTGTTCCCTTTGTATGCGTCAGCATGACGGTCAACAGCATAATCCGCGCTCAGGGCAGCCCCAGATACGCAATGCTTTCAAACTTTGCCGGCTGTATCACGAACATTATCCTCGACGCATGGTTCGTGCTTGGTCTGCATTGGGGCGTGGCGGGCGCTGCGTGGGCGACCATCGTCGGTCAGGTGCTGAACTTCGTCCTCGCCATCGCATACATCCCCCGCCTCAAGGGCATTGAGTTTAAGCTTGAATATGCAAAGCTCCGCGCAAAGACGGTCTTCTCTTTCCTGCCCCTCGGTATTTCAAGCTTCTTTACACAATTCGGCTCCACTATCGTCGTCATATGCATGAATAACCTCATAGTAACCTACGGCGCTCAGAGCATTTACGGCCCCGATATCCCCCTTGCGGCTCAGGGCATTGTCATGAAGGTCAACTCCATCATCATAAGCGTTATGGTGGGTCTCGGCATCGGCAGTCAGCCCATCGTGGGCTACAACTACGGTGCGCAAAACTTCAAACGCGTCAAGGAGACTTACCTCAAAACGATCATTATCGGCCTTGCTTTCGGCATTGCAGGCTGGACCTGCTTCCAGTTTTTCACCCAGCCCATAATCAACCTCTTCGGTCAGGAGAGCGATCTTTACAACCAGTATGCGCTCAAGTGCTTCCATATCTTCCTCGCGGTGATCTTCCTTACCGGCTTCATCATCCCCTCGGGCATATTCTTCCAGTCAATCGGAAAGCCCGCGAAGGCCATGATCTGCACCCTCACCCGTCAGCTCATCTACTTCCTTCCCGCCGCGTTCATCCTCGGGCATTTTATGGGAATCGAGGGTCTGCTGTACGCCGGACCTGTCGGAGATATTCTGGCGTCAATCACCATCGTCATTCTTGCCGTCGGCGAGATGCGAATCCTCAACCGCGATATCAAGAATACTTAAAACTCTGCCGCCTGAATTCAACAGGCGGCATTTTTATTAGTCAATTTTGCATTTTTGTCGCAATCTCGCAAAAAACTCTTTAAATCCGTTATGTTTTCTGCTTTAATATACTCATATGTAATTTTTTTAACATTAGTATTTTACTGTAGAATTTGCTACAACCCGGTATTGCTTTTTGGAATATAATAGTTTCAGAAATAATAAATGCGTAAAGGAGACTTGTCATGGAACTTTATAACGCTCTTATAGAAAACACCAAGGAGATCCTCTCAAAAGGAAAGCCCAAAGTGTGGGACTACAAGCCCGCAAAGGCATGGCCCGATCTGGGAGCCGCGGAGCTGGTTCTGCAGAGCGACGCTGCGTATGAGCTCGGCGCTCTCGGCCTCGGTTCTTCAAACTACATCTGCACCACCACAAGCTCCGAGCTTGTCAACAAGGATCAGATCATGCTTTACGGTCCCGATCTCAAGGAGATCAAGAAGGATGTCCCCTTCGCCCGTATCGTTCTTCTCCGCGTCGGCGTTCTTGAGGGCGAGGACGAGGAGGTCTACCGCGCACTGAAGGATATCGAGTTCTGCAAGTACCACGTTTACCCCGAGGGCTACATGGTGCGTATGTCCCCCGAGAGCCACCGCGAGCAGATCCGTGTTTCCAAAAAGGCCATCAGAAGAGGCATCAATTTCGAGGCCGTCGGCAACCGCTACATCGAGGCGTACAAGAAGGATCCCAACGTTCTGAACGTCACCGTCATTTTCGTCACCGATCCCAGCCTTGATTTCAAGGCGATGCTCGAAAACGCAAAGAAGGCCGACGCCATCACCGGCACCCTCACCCACATCATGGAGGGCCTGCCCACCGACTGTTCCGTATGCCAGCTCAAGGATATCTGCGACGAGGTCGAGGGTATGAAGGAGCTCCACTTCGGCATCGGCGACAAGGGCACGAACGATCACCACTGATAATCGATCATTATGCAAAAAGAGGTCACCTGACGGTGACCTCTTTTGTTATCTTCCGCTGCCTATAAAGAACAGTGAGAGCATGCCCGGGCCGACATGGATGCCGGTATAGGGCTCATGCACTGAGATTATAAGCTCCCTGGGCTCTGCTATCTCCCTCACCATTGCGGCGAGCGTCTCGGCATCCTCAAGGCAGTCGCCATGGCTTATGGCTATTGTCTGCTGACAGGGATCGACCACCTTGGCCTTATACTCCCTGGCTATCGCGGCGATCGCCTTTTTCCTTCCGCGCAGCTTTGAAAACACAACGATCTTGCCTTCCTCATCGCCGCGCAGAAGAGGCTTTATGTTCAGCACCGTGCCCATTACCGCGGCAACTCCCGACAAGCGGCCGCCACGGCTCAGGTGCATGAGGTCGTCCACCGTGAAATACTCGCACAAGCCGTCCCTGTCGGTGCTGAGCTTTGCAAGTATCCCGTCAAGGTCCATCCCCTGCGCCCTATACTCCGCGGCTCTCATTACAAGCAGGCCTATGCCGAGTCCGGCTCCCATGGAGTCAAATACCTCTATTCTGCGCTCGGGATACTTTTCCAGCAACTCCTCCGCGGCAATGCGCGAGGCATTAAATGTCCCGCTGATGCCCGAAGATATGCTTATATACAGAACATCGCTTCCCTTTTCAAGGGCTTTTTCAAAGTTCTCTTCGAAATCATGGGTATTGGTCATGCTCGTCCGCACTTCGGCTTTGCTGCGCAACAGATTATAAAACTCCCGTCCGTCAAAATCCTCGGGCACAATAGGGCACCTGATGATCTTTCCGCCCAGCTCATAGCTGCACGGTACGACATTGATATTCAGAGCTTCAACTTTCTCTCTCGGGATGTTGGCTGCCGAATCAGTAAATATTTCTAAGGCCATTTGGCTACCTCCGACGTATCTAATACTGTTTATTATTTTATCGCATTTTTCCTATTATGTAAATATCTTTTCTATAAATAATAAAAAAAATTATATTTGCTTGTATTCCTTATTACAAGTGTGATATAATACCCACAATAATACTGTATCAGGGGGTAATCACCATTTACAACAATGAGGTCATAGCGGCTAAGCTGAACAGATGGGATAAATATATCACAGAGTTTCATCTTCCGACCTGGGATGAGCTTCCGGACTTTGAGCTGTACATGGATCAGGTCATATCGCTTGTTGGGCGCTTTCTCGATCTTCTGCCCCGCGACGGAACGGGCGAGTCGGTTATCACACCCAGCACCATAAATAATTATGTCCGTATGAAGATTATGCCCGCTCCGGTGAAGAAAAAATACACCCGCATCCACCTTGCGTATCTTATTATCATCTGCTCGCTCAAGCAGAGTCTCAACATTTCCATAGTGAGCAGGATCATTCCCATGAATATATCCGACGATGCGGTAAAGGAGATATATGATCGTTTTGTTCTTCGGCACCGCAGCATATCGGTGCTTTGCGCGGAGCAGGTAAAGCAGTCTGCGGCCGGAGTTTTTGACGGAAGCAGCACGGACGATCTGTCGGTTAAAAATCTTGTTATGGACTCTGCGATATACTCAAACCTCTATAAGCTTCTCACCGAAAAGCTCGTTGCACTCGAAATAAGACCCGAGCCGGAAACGGAAGAAGCCGGAGAATAGGATAATACATCAAAAAAGCGGCTGATCACAGCCGCTTTTTCATTTCAAGTCATATAAGGAGTCATGATGTGATCGCCCTGGCGTTCATCCTCCGCACGGCACAGGCTTTTTCGGAATGGGCGCTACAGCAGCGGTCGCAGCCGCCGCGAAGGCGCAGCTCCCTTGCGGTTATCTCTCTGTTTATCGCGATGCCGGTAAAGCTTTCGGTCTGCTTTTCCGCCAAAGCCGTAAACTCGGTCACAACCTCGCCGGAATTGAGCACATCGGGCGACACGACGCCGTCACCGAGGGCTACGGCTTCGCACAAAAGTCTTTCAAATTCTTTTTTGAACATCTCCGCCTGCTTTGAAAAAGCGGCGTTAGCAGGAGTAAAGCCCGCCCTTAAAAACAGAGCGTGCTCCTTCATGATGCGTCCGAAGAACAAATGCAGCTCAAGGGACTCTATTACAAAACGGTCATTACGCATGGTTTCCTACAAAAGATGATAGTAGTATACCATATGCGAAAAGCCGCTTATGTGTGCCGATACCGCCGTCCATGGTGCAGCATCGCAGTACTGTTTTTAGGATTTTGAAAGAGAAGCGACATAATGAGTGAGATATGCGCTTGACTGACACGGGTTTAGTGCAATCGTTCGCCGAGGCTAACGGTGAAATCAAAGGCTTTTTCCATTGGTGAAATCGAAACCTATAGTTTCGGTGAAATAAAATCCACCCACCGCCGCGGCGATTTCACATTGCGCAGCAATGCTTCACCCACCCACGAGGGTGGATTTCGTTGAAAAACCTCATTGCTTTCGCAATGAGGTTTTTCTGGGAATAATGCTCAACTTTGATAGAACGCACCCCAGGGGGTGCATTTGGGGTGCATCGAACATCTCCCTGGGGTGCAACTTTTTCCGGTTTTGCACCCCACCACTCTCGTCATACCCCAGTATACCAAGTGGGGTGCAAGTTGTCCATCTTCATATCTATTGACCCGTTATCCGGCAATAAGATAGATTTGTTTATCGTCAAAGCAAATTTCTGTTGTCCGTCCATAAATCTGAATCATGTCATTCAGCTTCTCAACAAAGACCCACACACCGGGATTGCTGATTTCCGCAAAAGCCTCGATGACCTTTCTTTCCATGCGGTCGGCGTTGTTCTGTATCTTTGCACCACTTTCCTGCAGGAACTCATCAACCTGGCCTTCTCTGATTTTCGGAATACCATCGATGAATCTGCCAACGGCCTTGCTGGCTGCACCGAGACCTTTCAGCACATTGGTTTCGACAGAGGAATCGCTGAGCTTCTCCAAGTAAACGGAACACTCACCAAAGAGATCCCGGTAGTTGGCAGACAGCTTTTCAAGTTCCTCCTTGACCAGGCGGATGTTTTCCTCTTTGAAATCTCCACTAAGCATAATCTCGATAAACGAAGCCATGGAGAAAGTATACATTGTCAGACGGTAATACTTGAACTTTCGGAGCAGGTACGTAAGCGCTTCATTTACCTTTGACTGGGACACAAACAGCTTTTTGCCGCTGATGGCTTCGGTCACCTGCTTCTGATACGCATTCAGATGCTTTCTGGCCGTACGCTGAATGTCTAGCACCAACTTGTGATTGCTGGCAATAAAATGCTCATTATCCCAGTTGTATTTATACTTGGTCATCATGGCAGACAATGTTTCGATGTCTGCTTCGATTTCTGCTTCCTGCTCAATGGCAAGGAAGCAGAAAATCTGCTTCTGCATTTCTGCGATACTACCAAGTTTCTGCTCTATTGAGAACAGAGCAACTGCCATCATCAAAGTAGCAGGATCAATAGGCATAACTGCCGATGATGTTGCCGTTGTTGTCCCTGCGGCTTGTAGCTGTGCAAACTTTGATGCGCCGTCTGCTGTTTTGAACGCACCCCAAAAATTACCGTTCTTTGCAACCTTGAGGGCATCACCAACGCCAGCATTGGCAAGACGGTATAAACCGTCGGCTGCAACCGTTGTTGTTTGTGTTACCGTTCTGAATGCAGGCAATAGCGATGCAACGCCGGCACCGAGTGTTGCCAGCTGGGCGATGGGCATCGTCATTGCAGTCTTGTTTTCCAGGCTTGCACGAGTGTCTAGTAAAATGCCATCTGCAATCTCAACCAGCTCCGCCTCGTGGCAAGGTTGAATATCGGTATGATTATCTGTTTCAGGATGAAGATTAATAATATTGGCCATGGTAAATACCTCCCTATCATGGGACGTGTTTTTCTCGCGAGTCTTGTATTATTTTAATTGTATCAATAATTGGGGTCAAAATCAATCAGCAAGATGCGTTTGACGCACAATTTGAATTTAAGCGTTGCTGCTATTGGTTGAACGTTTTATTTGGTTTTTTCTATTAGCTGAACGCGAAACGGTATTCGCTGAACGGACTACTCTATTAGGTGAACGGAGCAAAAGGGAATCGTTCAACGAATACCATAATTTTAGCTACTCTTTTATGGCACAAAAAGCAAACGATCTGAAATTGTTCTTATAATGCCGGAAATGTGGGTGATTCACCAAATATTAGAAAGAAAAATCCCACCCCGACTCTATCAAAGTCAGGGTGGGAACGTGGTGCCGGTGGCGGGACTCGAACCCGCACGGTGTCGCCACCAACGGATTTTGAGTCCGTCACGTCTACCAATTCCATCACACCGGCATGCTGGGTTATTATAAACCATTGTCGCTGCTTTTTCAAGTACATTTATCATTGTGTAATTTTTTGTTGCTACTTTATAAAAATTTTTATCTTAACACTACCATATTTGAAAATTATATGTTACAATGATTTAATAAAAATTATAAAGAAAGAGGCATAACCATGAAAAAGATACTCGTACTTGAGGATGAACCGAATATCCGCAGTTTTGTGGTCATCAACCTCCGCCGCAACGGATATGAGCCGATAGAAGCCGAAAACGGCATGGCCGCTCTAAGCCAGCTCGAAAAGAATCCCGATATCAGCCTCGCACTGCTTGACGTCATGCTTCCCGACATTGACGGCTTTGAGGTCTGCCGCCGTATCCGCGCCTCCGGCTCCAAGATCGGCATAATCATGCTCACGGCAAAAAGTCAGGAGATAGACAAGGTCACCGGCCTCATGACCGGCGCCGACGACTACGTTACAAAGCCCTTCTCCCCCGCCGAGCTCACTGCCCGCGTTGACGCGCTCATCCGCCGCCTCGGCAGCGACGCAGGAGACAAGCCCAGCTATGAGATATCAAGCGGTCCCTTCCTTCTCAACACCCGCAACCGCACGCTCGAGAAGGACTGCAAGCGCCTGAAGCTCACCCAGATAGAATACCTTCTGATGAAGCTGTTTATGGAAAACCCCGGCAAGGCCATGTCCCGCGAGGATATCCTCGGGGCCGTCTGGGGCGAGGATTTCTCCGGCGAGCTCAAGACCGTTGACGTCAACATTCGCCGCCTTCGCATCAAAATCGAGGCAGACCCCACGGAGCCGGAATTCCTCACCACGGTCTGGGGCTTCGGCTACAAATGGGGCTATTAATTTCAGTCTATCCCTTGGAAGTGTGCAATGTTTTTTAAAAATCTTAAATGGCAGCTCCTCGCCTCGAGCATAGCGGCCGTCATACTGACCGCCTGCTTCATCGCTCTGGCGGCAAACGGCCTGATAATACCGTCAATAATCCTTGCGGTGATCATAGGCGCGTACATAGTCCTTGTCAACATCTGGTTTGACTACTACATCACGAAGCCCATACAGGCTCTTACCGAGTCTGCAAAGCGCATTGCAAACGGCAGCTACGGCACGCAGGTGCCCAAGACCGGGGACAATGAGATAGGCGGCCTTACCGATGAGATAAACCAGATGTCCGAGAAGATTGCGCAGTCGGATAAGACCACCACGGAATTCATATCTCAGATCTCCCACGAGCTGCGCACCCCCCTGACCGCTATCCTTGGCTGGAGCGAAACCCTCCAGTACGACCCGGCGATACAGGGCGATTCACTGCGCGGCGTTAAGATCATTTCTAAAGAGGCCGAGCGTCTGACCGGCATGGTCGCCGATCTGCTTGAGTTCACAAGGATTCAGGACGGCAGGTTCAATCTGCGTATCGAGCTTGTCGACCTTGCGGCCGAGCTTGAGGACTCGCTGCTGACCTACGGAAACCTCATGCGCGAGGCGGGCATCGAGGTCAATTACACCGCTCCCGAATACGATATCCCGCTTATCTCCGGCGATCCCGAGCGCCTTAAGCAGGTTTTCCTCAACCTGCTTGACAACGCCGCAAAGCACGGCGGCGACGGCGGCGTGGTGGACGCAAACCTCAAGCTCGACAAGAGCTGCGTCATCATCGAGATCCGCGACTACGGTCACGGCATTCCCGCCAAAGAGCTTCCCCACGTTAAGGAGCGCTTCTACAAGGGCAGCTCCAAAAACCGCGGCAGCGGTATCGGCCTTGCAGTATGCAATGAGATAATAACCCGCCACGGCGGCATCCTCAACATCTCAAACGCGCAGGGCGGCGGCTGCCTTGCACAGATAAAACTCCCCATATCGGAAAACTGAGGCGTATATATGGCAAATAAAGAAAACAACGCAAGCTGTGCCTTCCGCACATCCATCGGAGGGCAGGCTCTTATAGAGGGCATCATGATGCTAGGTCCGAGAAAGCGGGCAATAGTCTGCCGCGGACAGGACGGCCTGATTGAAAAGGTCGAGGATGTTACCCCGCTCAAGGAGCGCTCCCCCATCCTTGCATGGCCGCTTATACGCGGCGTGGCCGGTTTCTTATCCTCCATGGTAAACGGCGTGAAGGCGATATCCTACTCCGCCGACCAGCTTCCGGAGGATATGCAGGCCGAGCCGGACAAGCTCGATCTCTGGATCGAAAATCACTTTTCCAATGAGACGGCGCAAAAGCTCATCATCGGCGTGGCGGTGGTTCTGGGAATTGCTCTTTCCCTGTTTCTCTTCCTGTTTCTTCCCACATTTATCGTCGGTCTTTTCCCCGCAATAAAGGCCGACTTTTACTGGCGCACGCTCGCAGAGGGCATACTGAAGCTCATAATCTTCTTCCTGTACCTTATTCTGTGCTCAAAGATGAAGGACATGAAGCGGCTGTTTGCCTATCACGGTGCGGAACATAAAACTATCTTCTGCTACGAAAAGGGGCTTGCTCTTACTGTTGAAAACGTACGCCCGCAGCCGAGGCTGCACCCCCGCTGCGGTACAAGCTTTCTGTTCGTGGTCATCATCATAAGCATCATCGCCGGCTCCTTTATCCATGTTTCCGACACGCTTGCGCGAATGGGGCTCAAGCTCCTCGTGCTGCCGGTCATCGTCGGCATCAGCTATGAGATAAACCGCTGGGTCGGGCGGCATGACAACCTTCTGTCCTCCATCCTTTCCTGGCCCGGCAGGCAGATGCAGCGCATAACCACCAACGAGCCCGACGACGACATGATCGAGTGCGCCATCCGCGCTCTCGAGCTCGTTATCCCCGAGGAAAAAGGCAGCGACGCCTGGTAATCTATACCCTGCAAAGGACTTTTGAAAATGCCAAAGACATATAACGATATTTATTTTGCAGTCAGAAGCAGGCTTCGGGATAACGGAGTTGAAGCCTTCGGCCTTGAAGCCCGCATACTTGTAGCTGCTGCCGCCGATAAGACCCAGGAGCAGCTCATGCGCGATATGTACCTGTACACCTCGAGCGAGATCGAGGAAAAGGCCATGAGCATGCTCGACAGAAGGCTCGCGGGCGAGCCTCTTGCGTACATCGCCGGCTCATGGGAGTTCTACGGGCTTCCTATGACGGTCACGCCTGACGTCCTCATTCCCCGCGTGGACACCGAGATCATGGTCACCGCCGCCGTTGAAGCCGTGAAAAAATTCGGCATGAAGGGTCGGGTCCTTGACCTGTGCTGCGGCAGCGGCTGCATCGCCTGCGCCGTTGCGTCCGAGCTTCCGGCAACACGGGTCGTCGCCGCCGACATAAGCTCCGCCGCGCTTGAGGTCTGTCGGAAGAATATAAAAGACAACCGCCTTATATCGAGAATAATCCCCATGCATGCCGACGCCACGACATGGCCGCCCATGAGCATCGGGAGCTTCGATGTTATTTTGTCCAATCCGCCCTACATCCCCTCTTGGGAGCTCATCGGGCTCGACCGCTCGGTGCGCGACTATGAGCCGCTCAACGCGCTGGACGGCGGCGAGGACGGCCTGGATTTTTACAGAGCTATCATCAAGTACTGGACTATCGCCCTGCGTCCGAACGGCCTTATCATGTTCGAGGTCGGCGAAGGGCAGGCAGACGATGTCAAAAGTATGCTGCTTCGGGCGGGCTATGTTTCCGTCGACAGCAGATTCGACACTCTCGGCATCGAGCGTGTCGTTATCGGCAAATGGAAAAATGAATTTTGATTTGTAATATGAGGTGAATCACAATGGCTGAAAAGAAAAAGACTCCCATTTCCACCCCCTCTCAGGCAAGCGACAAGAAAAAAGCTCTTGAGACCTGCATCGCCCAGATAGAGAAAAACTACGGTAAGGGCGCTATCATGCGCCTTGGCGACGATATTCCCGTTAACGTAGAGGCCCTGACCACGGGTTCGCTCTCCCTTGACCTCGCGCTGGGCATCGGCGGAGTTCCCAGGGGCAGGATCGTTGAGATATACGGCCCCGAGGCCTCCGGTAAGACCACGCTTGCGCTGCACGTTGTCGCCGCGGCTCAGAAGGCAGGCGGCGAGGCCGCGTATATAGACGTCGAGCACGCTCTTGAGCCGGCATATGCCCGCGCTCTGGGCGTCGATATAGACAGTCTTCTCATCTCTCAGCCGGACACCGGCGAGCAGGCGCTTGATATCGCCGAGAGCCTTGTGCGCTCCAGCGCGGTCGACGTTGTCGTCGTGGACTCCGTTGCGGCGCTCATCCCCCGCATCGAGCTTGAGGGCGAGATGGGCGATTCCGTCGTCGGCGCTCTGGCAAGACTCATGTCACAGGCTATGCGCCGCCTGGCAGGCTGCATCTCCAAGAACGGCTGCACCGTTATATTCATAAACCAGCTGCGTCAGAAGATCGGCGTTATGTACGGCAACCCCGAGACTACCCCCGGCGGACTTGCCCTTAAATACTACGCCTCCGTCCGCATCGACGTGCGCAGGATCGAGACCCTCAAGGTAGGCGGCGAGATGATCGGCAACCGCACCCGCGCAAAGGTCATCAAAAACAAGTGCGCGCCCCCGTTCAAGGAGGCCGAGTTCGACATCATGTACGGTGAAGGCATCTCCAAGGTCGGTGAGATAGTCGACCTCGGCGTTAAGCTCGATATCATCGACAAGGCAGGCGCATGGTATACCTGCAACGAGCAGCGCATTCAGGGCAGAGACGCCGTTAAGGACTATCTTATTCAGAATCCCGATGTCTGCGATAAGATCGAGCAGGAGATCCGCGACAATGCCTATAAGCTCATGTCGCCGCAGGCGCGCAAGGCCGCTCAGGCCTCGGGAAGGGCCGTCGACATCAGCGCCGATGATTTTGAAGGCTGAATAAATTGAAGCTTATCGAAATAAAGCAGACCTCCCCCGAGCGCTTCACCCTTATCTTTGACGACGGAAGGCAGATAAAAAGCTCTCTGGGCGTTATTACGGAGCGCTTTCTGCACTCGGGAGCGGAGCTCAGCGACGCGGAATACGACGAGCTGTATTCCGCTTCCAGCCTCTCCCTTGCAAAGGCAAGGGCCCTGCGCATCATAAATACCCGCCCCATGTCCCGCAGGGAGATGTACGACAGGCTGATAAGCAAGGGTGAAACGCCCGAAAACGCGGAGCTGTGCGCCGACTGGCTGTGCGATATGGGGCTTATAAACGACCGCAGCTATGCATCGTCCGTCGTGCGGCACTATGCCGCAAAGGGCTACGGCGCCTCAAGGATAAAGCAGGAGCTAAAGCGACACGGATTGAGCCGCGAGCTCTGGGACGAGGCTCTGGAGGAGCTTCCCGAGCAGGACGACTATATCGCCCGTTTTCTGCGTTCAAGGCTAAATGATCCTGATGACAGGGCGCAGATCAAAAAGGTCTCCGACGCCTTGTTCCGGCGCGGCTATTCATGGGAGCAGATCAAGCATGCTCTCAACAATTTCAATTCGCAAGAGGAATTTTAATGGACAGAACTATCGCCCTGATCTCTCTGGGCTGTGCAAAGAATCTCGTTAACAGCGAGCAGATGCTATACCTCCTGAGCGAGGCCGGCTATGCGCTGACCCCCTCACCCGACGGCGCCGACGCCGTTATAATAAACACCTGCGGCTTCATTGACGCCGCCAAGAGCGAGGCCATCGACACCATACTCGAAATGGCAAAGCTAAAAAGCGAGGGCAGGCTGGGCAGGATAATCGTCACGGGCTGTCTTACCGAGCGCTATAAGGACGCGGTTACGGAGGAGCTGCCCGAGGTCGACGCCATCCTCGGTGTCGGCAGCTTCGGCGATATCGTGGACGCCGTTAACGCCGTTTTTGAGGATAAGCCGGTGAGCATATTCTCCGATAACAGCGCTCCCGTGGACGAGATCCCCAGAGTCGTCAGCACGGGTCCTGCGTGGGCATATCTGCGCATCGCCGAAGGCTGCAACAATTTCTGCGCCTTCTGCGCCATTCCGTATATCCGCGGAAGATACCGCTCAAGAACGATGGAAAACATTCTTGAGGAGGCTCAGGATCTGGCGCGTCACGGCATAAAGGAGCTTATCGTTATCGCGCAGGACATAACCCGTTACGGCACCGATCTTTACGGCAGGCGCTGCCTTGCCGAGCTGTGCCGCAGGCTCTCGGATATCGACGGCATCGAGTGGATAAGGCTGCACTACACCTACCCCGATCAGTTTGACGATGAGCTTATCGACGAGATCGCAAACAACGGCAAGATCGTCAAGTATCTTGACATCCCCATTCAGCACATAAATAACGGCATTCTTAAGGCCATGAACCGCCGCGGCACGGGCGACGATATACGCGCTCTGTTCAAAACTCTGCGCGAGCGCATCCCCGGTCTCGTTCTGCGCACAAGTCTCATTGCCGGACTTCCCGGCGAGGGTGAGGCCGAGTTCGAGGAGCTGTGCGAGTTTTTAAGAGAAGCCAGGATCGAACGTGCCGGAGTATTCCCCTTCTCCCCCGAGGAGGGCACCCCCGCTGCCGCCATGGAACATGTTGACTTCGACGAAGCTCAGCGGCGAGCCGAGCTTATAATGGATATCCAGGCTCAGGTAATGGACGAATTTGCCGCATCTCTCATAGGCAAGTGCCTTCCGGTCATTTGCCTTGACTACGATGAAGAACAGAAAATGTGGGTCGGCAGAAGCTGCTACGACTCACCGGATATCGACGGACTTGTCTATTTTGACGGCAGCGGCGGCGAAGGCAGCATCGTTGACGTCAACGTCATCGCCGTCACCGATGACGGAAACCTTATTGGCGAGGAGGCATAATATGAATACCACTGCTAACAAAATTACCGTTTTGAGGATTATTCTTGTCCCGGTCTTTATGGTCCTGCTTTACCTTGAGCTGCCCTACTGGGCGCTGGCAGTTTACATAATAGCCTGCGTCAGCGACTTTGTGGACGGCAAGATCGCAAGGAAATACAATCAGGTGACCGATTTCGGCAAGTTCATGGATCCCCTTGCCGATAAGATGCTCGTTCTGGCTGCCATGTGCTACTTTATCGAGGTCGGACTTATCCCCGGCTGGGTGGTTGCTGTCGTGCTGCTGCGTGAGTTCGGCGTATCGGGGCTCAGGCTCCTTGCAGTCGAGCAGGGCATCGTGATAGCCGCAGCGTGGTCAGGCAAAATTAAGACCGGCGTCACCATGGTCGCTTTGGGTATTCTCATCCTCGCCGGGCAGCCGTGGTTCCCCGTTCCCGAAGTTATCGCGGTCATCTGCTGGCTGCTCATACTCGTCACAACGCTGTATTCGGGAATTGAATATTTTGCAAAAAATATCGGGGTATTTAAGCGCTGCCCTTGACACAAAATACTCCGGGTGTTAATATTTCTATTGG
>SAMEA3663242__coassemble_40_pt1 | contig 49968 bp, 43 predicted proteins | sample SAMEA3663242__metabat2_high_PE_022 | metagenome-assembled genome bin SAMEA3663242 (sample SAMEA3663242) | pig gut metagenome | biome: pig gut; feature: pig-associated habitat; material: faeces | place: China | collected 2013 | reverse complement strand
GGTTATCAGATTTCGCCTGCAGCGCGGGCAGTTGACAGCCTTAAACAGGCCCAGAAATACGCGCTTGCCGCAGTTCGGACATCTGCAGTACAGAAATATCACAACGAAGGCCAGAACAAAGAACATTAAGGACAGGATCGGCGCGTACAGCACCATAACGCTGTCGGTTCCGTTGACGGCGATGCTCACTATACCGAACACAATGCACATGGCAAGAAGCAGCTTTACAAGATTTCTTGCTTTGTCAAATTTCATTTTCTCACCTCATCAGGAGATGTCGGCCATATCAAGGTAAAGGTAGCCGTTTTCCGCAATGTGATTTTTTCTGCCCGCAAGATCGTCCCCCAGAAGCAGATCGAACACCTGCGACATATGCTCGGCGTCCTCGGGCATGACCTTTATGAGCCTGCGGGATTCGGGGTTCATGGTAGTCATCCACATCATATCCGGGTCGTTTTCGCCGAGACCCTTGCTGCGGCTGATGGTCGCCTTTGCGTCGTTGAGCGAGTCGATTATCTCCGCCTTTTCTCTGTCGGAATAGGCAAAATAGGTCTTGCCCTTGCTCTCTATCTCGTACAGCGGGGATTCGGCAATGTAAACATAGCCTTCACGGATAAGGGTCGGCACAAGGCGGTAGATCATCGTGAGTATGAGCGTCCTTATCTGGAAGCCGTCAACGTCGGCGTCGGTGCATATTATGACCTTGTTCCAGCGGAGGTTGTTGATGTCAAAGGCGTTCAGTTCCTTCTGCCCTTTCGCCTGCACCTCGACGCCGCAGCCGAGCACCTTGAGCAGATCAGTTATGATGTCGCTCTTGAAAATGCGCACATAGTCTGCCTTCAGGCAGTTGAGGATCTTGCCGCGGACAGGCATTATGCCCTGAAAATCGGCATCGCGGGAGAGCTTGCATGCGCCGAGAGCGGAATCGCCCTCGACGATATAAATCTCCCTCTTGAGCGGATCGCGGCTTCGGCAGTCAACAAACTTTTGGACGCGGTTTGCAATATCAATGCTGCCGGAGAGCTTTTTCTTCATGCCCTGACGGGTCTTATCCGCCGCCTCGCGGCTGCGCTTATTGACTAGCACCTGCTCGGCTATCCTGTCCGCCTCGGGCTTGTTCTCGATGAAGTATACCTCGAGCTGCTCCTTGAAGAAGTCCGTCATCGCCTCCTGGATGAAGCGGTTCGTGATGGCTTTCTTTGTCTGGTTTTCGTAGGAGGTCTGCGTGGAGAAGCAGTTGGTCACGAGTATGAGGCAGTCGGCCACATCCTGAAAGCTTATCTTGCTCTCGTTTTTCTGATACTTTCCTATTCTCTTTATGTACGCGTCGATCGCGTAGACAAATGCGGTGCGGGTCGCTTTCTCGGGGGAGCCGCCGTACTCGAGCCATGAGGAGTTGTGGTAATACTCGGTCAGGCTGACTTTGTTTGAAAAGCAGAACACCGCGGAGAGTTTGACCTTGTATTCGTCCTTATCCTCCCTGTCGCGTCCGCGCCGCTCGGCGCTTATAAAATACGGCGAGGTAAGAGATTTCTCGCCTGCTATCTCATTTACATAGTCGATGATGCCGTTTTCGTAGACATAGTCGGTAACGTCGAATTTATTCCCGTTCTGGTTGCGGAAGCGGAAGGTAACGCCCGCGTTCACGACCGCCTGACGGTGCAGTATGTCGCGGAAGTATTCCTCGGGAATGTCTATATCCGTAAAAACCTCAAGGTCGGGCTTCCATCGGATGGTAGTGCCGGTCTTTTTGCGATCGGTGGGGCTTACCGTAAGCTCCTGCCCTTTTTTGCCCACCGCCTTGCCCTTTTTGAAGTGAAGCTCGTACTTATTTCCGTCGCGCCAGACAGTAACGTCCATGTATTCCGACGAATACTGCGTAGCGCAGGAGCCGAGACCGTTCAGCCCGAGGGAGTATTCGTAGTTTTCACCCTCGTTGTTGGCGTATTTGCCGCCGGCATAAAGCTCGCAGAAAACAAGCTCCCAGTTATAGCGTTTTTCGTTTGCGTTCCAGTCGACGGGACAGCCTCTTCCGAAGTCCTCGACCTCTATGGACTTGTCGGCATAGCGGGTCAGCGTAATAATATTGCCGTGTCCCTCGCGGGCTTCGTCTATTGAGTTTGACAGAATTTCAAAAACAGCGTGCTGGCAGCCGTCAAGGCCGTCGGAGCCGAAGATGACGCCGGGCCGTTTCCGCACCCTGTCTGCTCCCTTGAGCTGAGATATGCTGTCGTTGCCGTATTCCGCGCTAATTTTGCTCATATTTGATATTTCCTCTCAGGTACAACATCTTGTGCCGGTATATATACATAGTTCTTCCATTTTCAGATTATATAGTATATTATACATTTTGCAAAATTGCAAGCAAAACGGGGACAGATTTCCGTCTGTCCCCGCCGTCGGACAATATTCGCTTTTACGCTCGGTCCGGCTCGACGAAATAGTGAATGTATCCTTATTATGAAACAAGCTTTTACATCCCGTCCGACTTGTCTTTTGAGACTTCTTTATGCCGGACTTTGTTCGTCTGCTTATATTATGTGACCGCACAGCCGTGATAATCATGGTAATATCTCTCTGCAAAAAGTTTAAAACCGGACAGCCCTGAATATAATATTGAGAAAAGACAAGGAGTTTTTTCTCATGACAAAAAAGGAAGAAAAAAGGCGCAGAGCCGAATATCAGCGCAGGCTTTCCGAGATGGATGACATACGCGAACGGCTTCGCTGTGCATACGCTGCATTTGACAATACGACAGATCGTGATATGATGGATGCATGCATATTTGAGATCAACGCGCTCAAGGCAAGATATAACGGCGCTGTGATCAATATCAAAAACTTTTATCAATAGGAGGAAATATGGATACTATCCAAACTATAATAATCGTTTTTATCGGGGTTTTGCTGCTCTGGCTTATCATAAAGCTCTTTTCAACTCCGATAAAATGGGCTTTTAAGCTGCTGCTGAACGCGCTTCTGGGATTTGTCATGCTGTTTGTATTCAATTTCCTCGGCGGATTTATAGGGCTTGAGCTTACGGTTGGCTGGCTGAGCGCGATAGTCGCAGGGGTACTCGGGATCCCGGGCATAATCCTGCTGCTGCTCATCGAAAACTTTTTCTTGTGATACATAAAAAAATTCAAGGCAGTTCATGCCTTGAATTTTTCTATTTCAGGAGCTTCAGAGCTTCCGATATTTCTTCAAATTTCATGCTGTGTGAGGCTTTTACCAGAACCGTGTCGCCCTTTCTGATAAGCTGCGGCAGCGCTTTGATAAGCTCGGCATTTGTTTCGAAATGCAGCGAATCAATACCCTCCGCCGCCTTGCAGGTGTTTCTCGAAAGCTCTCCAACACATAAAAGGAGTGCTGCGCCCTTATCCGCGGCATACCTTCCCACCTGCGCGTGAAGAGCTTCCCTGTTCTCGCCCATCTCAAGCATATCGCCCAGGATGCAGACCTTTCGCCCTGCGCTTTGGGAAAGCGAGTCTATACCGCACATAACCGAGTCGGGATTTGCATTGTAGCAGTCGTCAACGAGCGTGATAAATCCCGTATCGGAAATGCTGGCACGGCGGCCTACCGTCTCATAATCCGCGATGCCTGCGGCGATCTCATTATCGCTCAGTCCGAGCTTCAGCCCCACCGCGGCACCCTCAAGCGCGGCATAGACCATGTGCTTTCCGTAGGCAGGGATATTTACATGTATCCTGCGCTCACCGCTCACGATATCGCAGCTCATTCCGTGCAGACCCTCGTAGCTGAGATTTTCCGCCCTTACGTCGGCATCCGGTTCAAGCCCGTACAGCACTCTTTCCTGCCTGCATTCATAGGATGCCAGCAGATCATCGTCTGCGTTCAAAAACAGCGTTCCGTCCTCGGGCATGAACTCCACCATCTCGGTTTTTGCCCGCAGCACGCCGTTTCTGTCGTGAAGGCGTTCAAGATGCGCGTGACCGATAAGTGTATACACCGCCATGGTAGGACGCACGATCTTCGCAAGACGGCGCATCTCGCCGAAATCGGATATGCCCATTTCAATAACGGCGGCCTCATGCTCGGGCTCCATGCGGAATACGGTCAGCGGCACTCCAAGCTCGTTATTGAGGTTTTTCTCGGTTTTCAGCACATTATACTTAGATGACAGCACCGCCGCGACCATTTCCTTGGCCGTTGTTTTCCCGACCGAGCCCGCGATGCCTATTACGGGGATGTCAAAGCGCCTGCGGTAAGCCTCCGCAAGATCCTTCATCGCCTGTGCGACGTCCGGAACGACGATAACGCTGCCGGAAACGCCCTCGGGCGCATATTCCGCAAGGCAGCATACCGCACCGAGCTCAAAAGCCTTGGCAATGTAGTCGTGACCGTCGACGTGCTCGCCCTTCAGGGCTGCAAACATCGCGCCTTTCCCAACCTTTCGGCTGTCGATAACAACGCCGAGTATCTCCTCATCCGCGTTTTTTTCGTTTATGAGCCTGCCGCCCAATATCGCCGCAGCCTCCTTAACGCTTATGCCTTTCATTTATACTTCTCCATTGACACGGCAATGATCTTTTCGCAGACCTCGCCGAAGTCCATGCCCTGAGCCGCGCCCATCTGAGGCACAAGGCTTGTAGGCGTCATGCCGGGCAGAGTGTTTGCCTCAAGGCAGTAAAGCTGCCCGTCGTTTTCGTCCAGCAGGAAGTCGGCGCGGCAGTATACGTCTATCATAAGGGCAGCGGCAACACGCTCGGCAAGGCGCTGCACCCTGTCGGTATCCTCCTCGCTGAGCGGCGCGGGACACAGCTCCTCGGTAAGCCCCGCCTGATACTTATTCTTATAATCGTACCATCCGCTTTTCGGGATTATCTCAATGACAGGCATCGCCCTGCCGTCCATCACGCCCACGGTAAGCTCTCGGCCCTTTACATATTTTTCGACCAGCACGCGGGCTTCATATTTAAAAGCAAATTCAAGAGCAGCATCATATTCATCGCGGCTGTTCACTATGGAGGTGCCGACGCTCGAGCCGCCGCTGCACGGCTTTACGACGCAGGGAAAGCCCACATCCTCATAGCTGTCCGCTCCTTTTTCGAGCACTATGCCTGCGGGAGTCGGGATACCGTTGTGCCGGAACATGATCTTCGACAGCTCCTTGCTCATGGCAAGGGCGCTGCCCAGATAGCCGCTGCCTGTATATTTTATGCCGAACATATCAAACGTGGCCTGGACCTTGCCGTTTTCGCCGTCCTCGCCGTGGAGGGCAAGGAAGCTGATGTCGGCCGCTTTGCATATTTCAATTACGTTTTTGCCTATACGGCTGCCGTCGCCGTCTGCGATGATCTTCTCAATATCCGGCGTATCCTCGCTGACGGAGTAGCGAAGATCCTCCTGCTCGCGCTCGAACAGCTCCGCAGGGTCGGTGTACTCGCCGCTGTAGCCGTAATACAGATCGAGCAGCACGACCTTGTGTCCCTTTTCCCGCAGAGCACGGGCCACACAGCTTCCGCTGGTTATGGACACGTCGCGTTCATTTGAAAGTCCGCCGCATACAACCGCTATCTTCATAACTATGTTCCTCCTGCATTTATAACATCTGGATTATATCACAGCAGAGCAAATCATTCAAATACATATTGAAAAAATGTGCCCGAGTATGTTATAATTTGTTTTCGTAATCTTATTGAAGGTAGTAGTGTTTATGAATTATGTTGTGGTCGATTTAGAGTGGAATCAGGCGATGAGCTCAAAATCCTCCGTTTTTAACAAGCTCCCCATCAAGCTTAGGGGCGAAATTATCGAGATCGGCGCTGTCAGGCTCACCGAGGATATGCAGCCTGCCGAGGAGTTCACCGTGGACGTAAAGCCCGTGTACTTCAAAAGGATGCATTACAAGGTCAAAAAGCTCACCGGCTTTGACAAGGAGCGCCTTGCGCGCGGACTCAGCTTCCGCGACGCTTTTGAACAGTTCAGGCAGTGGTGCGGCGATGATGTTACCTTCCTCACATGGGGCTGCGATGACCGCGGCATCATGGAGCAGAACATCATCATCCATGACCTTGACTGGGACTGGATAGCAGGCTGGATCAATCTCCAGCTTATATATAATATGCAGACCGACGGGGACAAAAATCAGAAATCCCTTGCGACCGCCATGGAGCATTTTGAGATCGAGCAGACGCGCGTTGCTCACGACGCTCTCGGCGATGCGTACAACACCGCGCTGATATGCTCAAAGCTCGACATGGAAGAGGGACTTGCTCAGTACGACGCCGCTGCACGGACGCTCGCGACCAAAAGCCGTAAGGAAAACTCCGGCGATAACGGTCCCGAGGCTCTGGAGCACCTCGTCTTCCCCGGCTATATATCCAAAGCCGATGCCTTTGCCGACGAAGAGCTCACAAAAATATGCTGCCCGAAGTGCGGCGGCGAGCTCAGCGCCCAGCGCTGGATCAATCAGGGCGATCAGCGCTATATGAACGTTTACTCCTGCCCCGACTGCGGCTCCTTCCTTGTGCGGCTTAAATTCCGCAAGCAGGAGGACAATACCTGGTCTGCCAACCGCCTCATATACGAAGCCGATGAGGGTATGCTGGATTTCTACCGCAGCAAGGCGGCTCTCTCCCGCCGTCGCGGCCGCGGCCATTCCTCCAAGAAAAACCGTCCCGCAAACAAACAATAACACATTATTAAATAAACCCCGAATGCAGAAGCATTCGGGGTTGATCGTTTTCTTGTGTACAATTAAACGGCGCGACCGAGGACGGTCACGCCGTATCACATATTAACCTTTTACTCTTCCCAGTTATGCCAGACGTTCTGAACGTCGTCGTTATCCTCGAACATATCGAGCATCTTCTGCATATTCTTGATATCGTCCTCGTTGGTGAGCTTGATATAGCCGTTCTGGGGCAGCATCTCGACCTGAGCGGACAGAAGCTTATAGCCTGCGGCGCTTATCTTCTCTGCAACGGGAGATACATCGTCGGGCTTGGTGTAGACGACGAAGGTCTCACCGTCGGGCTCGAAATCGTCGGCGCCTGCGTCAAGGACTTCCATCATGACGGTATCCTCGTCAAGCTCCTCGTCCTCGTTGTCGATAACGATAACGCCCTTCTTGTCGAAGGACCAGGAAACGCAGTTGGCAGCGCCCATGTTTCCGCCGTACTTATCAAAATAGTGGCGCATCTCGCCCGCGGTACGGTTGCGGTTATCGGTCATGGTCTCAACTATGACGGCGACACCGGAGGGGCCGTAGCCTTCATAAACGATCTTCTCGTAGTTATCGGTGTTGCCTGCGCCGAGCGCCTTATCGATGGTGCGCTTGATGTTATCGTTGGGCATATTTGCGGCCTTTGCCTTGGTTATGACGGCTGCAAGGCGGGAATTGTTATTGGGGTCGCCGCTGCCGCCCTCCTTGACCGCAACGATCATCTCACGGGCTATCTTGGTGAACGCCTGCGCACGCTTGGCGTCAGCCGCGCCCTTGGTCTTCTGTATGTTATGCCATTTGGAATGTCCGGACATATGTTTAACAGCTCCTCTAAAAGTATAGTTACAAATTAACGGCAATTATTTTACCACAACAAACAGTGCCTGACAAGATAAAATTACTTTATTCTGCGGCATTCGAGGTAATAGCGCTTATCGTTGCCGTGACCGATCGAAAAGCTCTTCTTCGGGAACGGGCCGCTGCTCATGACCGATTTGAATAGCTCGGATTTTTCCATACGCGGAAGCAGTATTCCCGCGCAGTTTTTTCTCTCGGACATGGTCATGCACTCGTTATCGCCGTGGATATAGTCAATCCTGCCGCCGTGGCGGGCGATAAAGGCCTTGCAGAAGTCCTCGCAGCTTCCGATGAGCCGGCCTATCGTCATGCCGGAAACGGAGACCGTTTCTCTCCCCGCGCCCGTTATCAGGGTAATGCTTCTCCCCTCGCCCGTTCTGTCGGCAAAAAAGCTTTTTGCCTCGCTTATGAAGCTCCCGGGCTCAGTATCGAAAATCACCTTGTGTATGGGCTCAAAGCTTATGGCCTCATCGTGGATGTTGACAAGCTCCGCAAGGGCGTAACGCGCAGGACAGCCTTCCCATTCATTCTTCGGAAGCTGAGCTTTTACGTTCTCCCAATGCTTTTTCGCCGCTGCAAGGCTGTGGTTCCCGTCGCCCATTGCAAATATCATCGGGTCAGACGCAGCTCCGTATTTTTTCGTGAGCTCCCGCGCATCGGATAGCTTTTCCACCGCGTTTTCCAGCGCCTTATTATCCTTGACCAGCCAGCCGCTTATATGTCCGCCGCGCTGCATAAGCTCAAAATCATACAGCCTTTCGCCCTTTTCGGCAGCGCCGAGCACCGCATCGTCGGGATCGTCAATGAATATCATGATATGCGGCATCTCCAGCAGTGCCTTTTCGCGAACCTTGACTCTCGGCGGCAGCCTATCCTCGACCGTATACTCGGTGGCTCTTATGGGCGTATGCGTACCCTCGGCCCAGTCATATGCTTCAAGGTCGAAGGCTCCCACTATGCCGCGCCGCAGCATACCGCCTTCAAGCCTGCGCTCGACATAGACATAGCTGTCCTTATACTCATTAAATATATCGCCGCTGAGATACTCGGCCATGGTCTCGTTTATTCTCTTGCTCTCGGCCTCGGGATCTTTGACTCCGAGCTCCGCCTCGGGCAGGATGAGCCTGAGCGCCGAGGGCTTATCCCCGACTGTTGCATACACCTTTTCCCAATACTCCGGCTCCGAGGTGAACTGGTCGCAGGCAACGACACTCCACGCGTGCATATCGGTTTTGGGAATGAGGATATCCGCCGGTCTGAACACCTGCATCAAAGCACCTCCAGCGCTATCTGCGTCCACGTTTCCATGCTGTCGTAATTATCCCTAAGCTCAGACAGGGTCATCCAGAGCCCTTCAAGCTTTTCGGTCTCTCTCACGAGCACCTCGCCTTCGACGTTGAGGGTAAAGCACGCGCCGAGATGAACGCTTCCGACGCTGTTTGAGTCGTCGTTTATAAAGCCGCAGGAAACGAGCTCCCCATGTTTATCAAGCTGTACCTCCTCGTGTATCTCGCGCCAGAGGCCGCGCATGAGCAGGTTCCCCTCCTCGTCAACGGGGTTTATGTGCCCCCCGATACCGATGGATATCCTGCCGTGCAGTCTCGCTTCGCCGCCTTTATTGAGCCTGCGGGTCACGAATACCTTATCGCCCTGAAGCAGGATGACATACGGAATTATCTGCTTATACTCCGGGCGCTCCTCGGCCTCGGCGCGCGGCATGAACTCATGTCCGCACATGATAGCGTCAAGCAGCTCCTCGGTATTATCGCGGATAAGACCGTTCCTGCCGCCAATGTACCGCTCGAGCTTTTCTCTTTTTACAACTAATACCTGTTCCATCATTCTTCCCACTTTGCCGCTCTTTCAACTGCACGAAGCCATGTTTTGTGCAGCTTCTCGGCCTTTTCAGCATCCATCTGAGCTTCAAAGATCCTGTCGGATTCGCGTATGGCCTTAATATCGCTGATATCGTTCCAAACTCCGGCTGCAAGTCCCGCAAGGAAGGCCGCGCCGAAGGCTGTCGTCTCAACCATCTTCGGTCTGTCGATCGGCTTGCGCAGTATATCCGACTGGAACTGCATCATGAAGTTGTTGACCGACGCACCGCCGTCAACACGCAGGACGGAAAGCTCCTCACCGGCGTCCTTTTCCATGGCGTCGAGCAGATCCTTGACCTGATAGGCTATGCCCTCGAGGGCGGCTCTGACGATATGTGCCTTCGTTGAGCCGCGGGTCAGGCCGACTATCGCGCCACGGGCATACATATCCCAGCGGGGAGCGCCGAGGCCGGTGAAGGCGGATACAAGATACACGCCGCCGTTATCGGGGACGCTGGATGCGAGAGCCTCGCACTCGGACGAGGTTGAGAGCATACCGGCTTCGTCGCGCAGCCACTGGATGGAGCTGCCGGCATTGAAAACACTGCCCTCAAGGGCATATGTAGTCTTGCCGCCGATAGACCACGCAACGCTGGTCACAAGACCGCTGGAGCTGCGGACGGACTGGTCGCCTGTGTTCAGGAGCGTGAAGCAGCCTGTGCCGTATGTATTCTTGGCCTGACCGCGGTCAATGCAGCCCTGACCTATGAGCGCCGCCGCCTGATCTCCCGCGCTGCCGCAGACCGGGATGCCCGCAAGCGACTCAAGGCCCGTAAGCCCGGGGGCCACAGTTCCGTATATCATAGACGAAGGTACGGGAGTCGGCAGCATGGACATCGGTATACCGAGCTTTTCGCAGAGCGTCTCATCCCATTTGAGCTCGTCAATATCGAAGATCATGGTGCGTGAGCAGTTTGAGTAGTCCGAAACGTGGGCCTTGCCACCAGTCAGGTTCCAGATTAGCCAGGAATCCACGTTGCCGAACAGCAGCTCGCCGCGCTCGGCGCGCTCTCTTGCCCCGTCAACATTGTCGAGTATCCATTTGATCTTGGTGCCTGAGAAATATGCATCGATGAGAAGTCCGGTCTTTTTGCGGACATATTCGCCTATACCTGAGGCCTTGAGCTCATCGCAGATGGAGGCCGTGCGCCTGCACTGCCAAACGATGGCGTTGTAAACGGGCTTACCTGTATTCTTATCCCAGACGATAGTCGTCTCACGCTGGTTCGTGATGCCTATGCCCGCGATATCCGTCGGCGAAAGGCCGCTTTTCTCGAAAGCCTCCGCCATTGCGCGCAGCTGAGTTTCAAGGATGACCATGGGGTCATGCTCGACCCAACCGGGCTCGGGGTAAATCTGCGGGAAAGGATACTGCGCGACCGTGACGGGCGTACCCTTTGCGTCAAAGATTATCGCTCTTGAGCTCGTTGTGCCCTGATCGAGAGCTATTACGTAACCGTTCATATCTGTACCTCCCAGTTTCTGTATTGACTAATCTATTTATATACGCTAAAATTATATTATTGTATATCATAACATATAAGGGAGATTTTTTCTATGCCTACTTTTAAAGATTTTTATTTCAAATCAAGCACAGGTAAAAACAGGATTCATGCCCGCATGTGCATCCCCGGCAGCGATGTCCGCGCAGTCGTTCAGATCATTCACGGAATCGGCGAACACATTGAACGCTACGACGACTTCATGAGCTTTCTGGCATCAAACGGCTTCCTGGCCGTCGGCACCGATCACCTCGGTCACGGCAAGAGCATAGAGAAAGAGGAACAGCTCGGATTTTTGGCAGATACGGACGGCTGGACATACATAGTCAACGATGAGGAGATCCTTCGCCGCGCGATGAAGGAGAATTACCCCAATGTTCCGCAGATAGTTTTCGGCCACAGCATGGGAAGCTTTATGACAAGAACTCACCTTATCCGATTTCCCGGCGGCTTCGACGCAGCCATCATAAGCGGCACCGGCAACCAGAGCCCCGCCCTCGTACTCGGCGGACTTACTATGGGCAATCTTGTTGTCGCTCTCAAGGGACCCCATCACTACAGCAAGCTTCTCAACAACATGGCCTTCGGCAGCTACAATAAGCTCTACGGCGAGGTCAGGACTGATTACGACTGGCTCACACGCGATGAGGCGCAGGTCGATAAGTATGTGGCCGATCCCCTCTGCGGCTTTATCCCGAGCTGCAGCCTGTTCAGGGATATGATGTCCGGCATAAAGTTCATCACCACAAAGAAAAATCTTGAGGAAATGAACAAGGATACCCCCGTTTACTTCATGTCAGGCACTATGGACCCCGTAGGCGAGTGCGGCAAGGGCGTTAAGATCGCTTACGAAAACTTCAAAAATGCCGGTATGAAGGACGTTTCCATTAAGCTTTACGAGAACGGCCGTCACGAAATGCTCAATGAGCTCAACAAAGACGAGGTATATTCCGATATCCTCGCATGGATAAACAGCAAGATCAAGGTTACGGTATAAAGCATAAAAACAGTGCGCCGCAGAAGTTTCCTTCTGCGGCGTAACTATTATTATTTACTATTAGATCCGCATTTCCCTGTTGCGCAGGAAGTTCATCATGCCGTCCTGCATATTGTCAAGCCGCGTAAGCAGCTTGCCCGCGCCGTGGGCCGCGCAGGCTATGGGATCGTCCACTATCATGGTGCGGATATGAGTGCTGGCCTCGATAAGCTCGTCAAGGCCGTAGATCATACTGCCGCCGCCGGACATGATGATTCCGTTATCTCCCAGATCGCCGATAAGCTCAGGTGGGGTGCGCTCCAAAACGGCGTGGATATTCTCAAGAATGAGCTGCGCGGGCTCGCGCAGAACATCCACAAGCTCTGAGGAGGAAACCGAAACGGTTTTGGGAAGCCCCGTCATAAGGCAGCGGCCCTTGACCTCCATACTGTCAAGGACATCGGTGCGCGGCATGACTCCGCCTATGTTTATCTTGACCTCCTCGGCGGTCTTTGCGCCGATGAGCATATTGTGCTTTTTCTTAATGTATCTGATTATAGCCTCGTCGAAGCTGCTGCCGGCGGTCTTTATCGACTCGCATTCGGCAACTCCGCCCATAGATACGACGGCTATCTCCGTTGTTCCGCCGCCTATGTCGATGACCATATGACCGTCGGCTTTTTTGATGTCCACGCCCGCTCCTATCGCAGTGGCGACCGCGGTCTCGACAAGATATACCTTGCGGGCTCCGGCCTCGATTGCAGCGTCGATGACGGCTCTTTCCTCAACGCCGGTGATGCTGCTCGGAACACACATGAGCAGTCTCGGCTTAAAAAGGCTGAAGGAGGTGATGCGGCTGACAAGCTCGCGCAGCATGAGCGCCGCCATGTCATAGTCGGATATAACGCCGGCCTTTATGGGGTGGATCGCAACAACGTTGGCAGGAGTGCGGCCGAGCGTCTTCTTCGCGTCCTCGCCTATCTTGAGCATCTTGTCCTTGACCTTGTCAACGGCAACAACGGTCGGCTCACGAAGCGAAAGACCTTTTCCCTGAACATAAACGAGGGTATTTGACGTTCCCATGTCAACGGCGATGTCTCTTTCATATATAACCATTTTTCAGCTCCAATCTGCCGCGTCGCTGTATATGCGCGGCGATCATAGTTCATATTCTTTCCTGTTTTTCCGAAAATCAGTCCTCATGTCTGGCAAGAGTAGCGCAATAAACGGCCTTGGCTCCCGCTTTTTTCAGCATTCGCGCTGCCTCGCTCAGAGTTGAGCCCGTTGTGACGACGTCGTCCACGAGGAGAATGTACTTGCCCTTGATATCGACCCCGTCGATGACCTGATAGACTCCGGCAACATTCTCGCTGCGCTGCTTTGCGTCGCGTGTACCTGACTGAGGCTTATTGTTCTTTATCTTTTTCAGCGTTGCCGCGCAGGGCAGACCTACGCGCCTTGCGATCTCACGGGCGATAAGCTCGGACTGATTATAGCCGCGGCTGTACTGCCGCTTTCTGCTGAGCGGTATCCATGATATCACATCAATACCGCCGCAATCAAGATTATTTTCGACGCAATCGGCCATAATAGCGCCGTATCTGGCGAAATATGCCGAGCAGCCGTTGAATTTGTATCTGTGGATCGAGTCCCTGACCTTATCCTTATAATACAGCGGCGTTACACATTTATCTATAAAGGGGAACTTCTGATATATGCTGTCGCCCTTCGTATAAGGCAAGTTCTTTTCGCAGTCGCTGCATATATCCGTGTTTTCCAGCACGCAGCCGCAGAAAACGCATTTCCAGGGAAACAGGAGTTCGGAGAGATATTTAAGAATTTTCATCGGCAAGTCTTATGCGCAATGCGCTGTATCGCCTCGACTGCTTGTGATTGTCTATCATTCTGTGGGCGACGGCGTCATCCCCGACCATGACGAGCAGCTCCTTTGCGCGGGTTACCGCTGTATACAGCACACCGCGGGTCAGCAGCATCTGCACTCCGGCGTTTAGAGCCAGAATGACCGCCCTGTACTCGCTGCCCTGCGATTTATGCACCGTCAGAGCCCATGCGTGCTCAAGCTCATTAAGCATTTCAAAGCCGTAGTATGCCAGCCTGTCCTCATAATCAACGCAGATAGTCTCGGCGGCGGGGTTTATCTCGGTAATGATGCCGATATCGCCGTTATATATGCCGGCGCCCGTCTGTCCGTTCCTGCTTTTCCATATGATATCGTAGTTATTCTTAATCTGTATGACCCTGTCGCCCTCACGGAAAACGCTTTCGCCGAATAGCTTCTCCTTTTTGCCCTCCTTGGGAGGATTAAGCGCGGCCTGAAGGCGCTTATTCAGATTCACCGTACCGATCTCGCCCTTTCTGCTCGGCGACAGAACCTGGATATGATTTGACGGTATCTTCATATTCTCCGGCAGCCTACGGGCGCAAAGCTCCACGATAGTGTCAACAGCAGAGCCGCCCTGAAGCCTCTTAAGCCTGAAGAAATCGCCGGTATTGGCCTCAAAATCGGGGTGCTCCCCCCTGTTTATCATGTGGGCGTTTCTGATTATCCTGCTGTCAGCCTTCTGACGGAAGATCTCGGTAAGGCGCACAACGGGGATGATCCCGCTGCGGATGATATCGGAAAAAACACTGCCGGGACCCACCGAGGGGAGCTGATCGGCATCACCCACGAGCAGAAGCCTGCATTCGGGCTTAAGTGCCGAAAGGATCGCCTTCATAAGCGTTATGTCAACCATAGAGCACTCGTCGATAATGAGCGCATCGCAGCCGAGCTTATCCTCCTCGTCCTTTGAGAACACGACCGTTTCGCCGTCCTCGGACATTTTGGCGCCCAGCATTCTGTGTATGGTAGCAGCCTCCCTGCCGCTCAGCTCTGTCATGCGCTTGGCGGCTCTGCCCGTCGGAGCGGCAAGGAAGGTCTCGATCCCCAGCTCGTCATACAGGCTGAGAATGCCCTTGAGTATAGTCGTCTTGCCGGTACCCGGGCCGCCGGTTATGAGCAGCATCTGATTTTTCATAGCAAGCTCTATGGCTTCCTTCTGCATGGGGGCATATTGAATTCCGTTTGCTTTCTGGAGCCTTGCGATGAATTCATCCGCAGCAAAGGGCGCGCGTATGCTGCGCCTGCTCATGGTCTTCAGTCTTTCTGCCGTGTAGGTCTCAGCCTTGTAAAGCTCTGCAAGATAACAGGCTTCGAGCCCCGCAACGGTATCGCAGATGATCTCGCCCGTGTCGCTGAGCCTGTCAATTGCCTCTCCGACCTTATCGGGTGCAACGCCGATGAGCTGTGCCGTCGCCTGCATAAGCTTATTGCGCGGGATGAAGCAGTGTCCGTTGCCGGAGTTATGAATGAGCTCAAATATGGCAGCGGCGCATACTCGGTTCATGCTGTCGCCCTCGATACCTAGCTCAAGGGCAATACCGTCGGCCTCGGCGAAGCTTGCGCCTATGTGCGACGACGATAATATGTAAGGGTTTTCATGGATGATCTCAAGGGCGGAATCGCCGTAGAATTTGAAAAGCCGCAGGGCAAATATGGGCTGTATGCCGTATGAGCACAGAAACTCCGTCAGCCGTCTTACGCCCGCCTGTTTCTTGAACGCGGCGCTTATCTCCTTGGCTTTGCTCGGTCCTATGCCCTTTATTTCCGCAAGCTTTTCCGGCTGCATTTCAAGTACATCGAGAGACTTCGCGCCGAATTTATCAACGATCATGGCGGCAGTTGCGGGTCCGATACCCCTTACGGTGCCTCCTGCGAGATATTCATATATGTCGTCGGCCGATACCGGCAGCATACGGTTGCACTGCTCAATCTTAAACTGTCTGCCGTGCTGGGCATGCGTCATCCATGTGCCCTCGGCCGAAACATTCTCGCCCGGGGCGACATAGGGCAGGCAGCCGACCGCGGTAGTCATTTCGCCGTTTTCGGTCAGTATGCGCACTACCGCGTAGCCGTTTTCGTCGTTTCTGAATATAACTGAGCTGACGGTACCGTTAATTTCACTTAGTTCAACCATTATCTTACTCGTCCTCGGTGTAGTAAATGCATCTGTATTCGTCCTCATAGTGCCGCGCAATATGGCGTGTGACCTCGTCGGTCTCACGGGCAATAATATGAATATTAGCCTTGAGCGTTCCGTTTTCTCTGAGCCACAGCAGCCCTCTGAGCGTCTGCTCCAGAGCGGGCTCCGGGCCGCGTAAACGAAGCTCGATCTCCATATCCGTGCTGTCTCCGGTCTTGACCGGCGTGAGCAGCACGCCCTTGAGTGCCCAAATGATAAGCATAAGTATCGCGGCGATAACAAAGCCGACTGCGAAATTCAGCGTCATTACTTTCCCTCCCCATTTATTCTATGGGAAAAGGCGCGATACGTTAAAGGATTTTCTTCAAAAACTGTCCGGTGTAGCTGTCGGCGCACTCGGCACAGGCCTCGGGAGTACCGGCAAACACAAGGCTTCCGCCGCCGTCGCCGCCCTCGGGGCCGAGGTCGATTATATAGTCCGCGACCTTGATAACGTCAAGGTTATGCTCGATGATGACGACCGTGTTTCCCGCGTCGGCAAGCTTATCGATTATCTGGATAAGCTTGTGCACATCCGCCATGTGCAGACCTGTCGTGGGCTCATCGAGAACATACACGGTCGAGCCGGTGCTGCGCTTTGAAAGCTCCGTTGCGAGCTTTACGCGCTGAGCCTCGCCGCCAGAGAGAGTCGTGCTCGACTGGCCGAGCTTTATATACCCAAGCCCGACTTCGTTGAGGGTATCGAGCTTTGACTTGAGCTTCGGCAGATTGGTAAAGAAGGTACAGGCCTCCTCAACAGTCATATCGAGCACTTCGTGGATGTTCTTGCCCTTGTAGCGCACCTCAAGGGTCTCGCGGTTATAGCGCTTTCCCTTGCACACATCGCAGGGTACATACACGTCAGGCAGAAAATGCATCTCGATCTTCTGCAGTCCGTCGCCCTTGCAGGCCTCGCAGCGTCCGCCCTTGACGTTGAAGGAAAACCGCCCAGAATTATAGCCGCGCAGCTTGGCGTCCTCGGTCGAGGCGAAGAGCTCGCGGATGTCGTTGAAAAGCCCCGTATATGTCGCGGGGTTCGAGCGCGGAGTTCTGCCGATGGGGCTCTGGTCGATATTGATCACCTTGTCCACATCCTCAAGTCCGAGAACTTCATCGCACTTGCCGGGCTTTACCTTTGCCCTGTTCTTTTGCTGGGCAATGGTCTTATACAGTATCTCGTTTACAAAGCTGGATTTTCCGCTTCCCGATACTCCCGTCACGCAGGTAACGACGCCCTTGGGCACCGAGATGTCAATGCCCTTGAGGTTATTCTCCCTTGCCCCGCGAACGGTGATGAAGCCTTTATCGGTCTTTCTGCGGTTTGACGGGACGGGTATCTTTCTCTTTCCGCTCAGGTACTGTCCCGTAACGGAGCGCGGGCAGGCGCAGATATCCTCAACGCTGCCTGCGCACACCACCTCGCCGCCGTGCACACCGGCCGCCGGACCTATGTCCACGATGTAGTCCGCTGCACGCATCGTATCCTCGTCGTGCTCGACGACGATCAGAGAATTTCCGAGATCGCGCAGATCCTCAAGCGTTTTGAGGAGCTTTTCGTTATCCCGCTGGTGAAGCCCGATGCTGGGCTCGTCAAGTATATAAAGTACGCCTGTAAGCGAGGCGCCTATCTGGGTCGCCAGTCTTATTCTCTGGCTCTCGCCGCCTGACAGGGTCGCCGCTCCTCGGGAGAGGTTAAGATACTGAAGCCCGACATTATTCAGAAAGCCCAGGCGAACCTTTATCTCTTTTATGATACGCTCGGCAATTATCTTTTCCTTGTCGCTCAGCTCAAGACCGTCGACAAAAGTTATAGCCTCGCTTATTGACATATCGCCCATCTCGGCGATGTTTATTCCGCCGACGGTAACAGCGAGAGCCTCCTTGCGCAGTCTGAGACCACCGCAGGTCGGGCAGCATATCTCGGACATACACTCCTCGATCTCGGCGCGCATCGCAGGGCTCTGCGTCTCGTGATATCTGCGCTCGAGGTTATTGCAGATGCCCTCGAAGGGGCGCGAGAATTTTCCCGAAAACGTGCTGTTTTTGCGTTCCCTTTCGTATGCAAGCTCAAGGTTTTCGCCCTTGGTACCGTACAGCAGTGCCTGTCTTGCCTCGTCCGGCAGCTCGCGTATGGAGGTGCTGAGCTTGAAGCCGTATTTCTTTGCCAGCGCGTTATAGTACATCGCGGCTATAGAATCGCTGCCCGAGCCCCAGCCGGTGGCTTTTATCGCACCCTCGGCTATGCTCAGGCTGTCGTCGGGAATTATGAGCTCCGGGTCGATAAGAAGCTGTACGCCCAGGCCGTCGCAGGTCGGACAGGCTCCGTAGGGCGTATTGAAGGAGAACATTCGCGGAGTGAGCTCCTCTATGGATATGCCGCAATCCTCACAGGCGTAGTTCTGCGAAAACAGAACCTCCCTGCCCTCGCTTACGATATCGGCGATGACAAGTCCTCCCGCAAGGGATGCCGCCGTCTCAACGGAGTCGGTAAGACGCCTTGTGATCTCCGGCTTGATGACGATGCGGTCTACAATTATCTCAATATTGTGCTTTTTGTTTTTATCGAGCTTTATTGTCTCGGACAGTTCATACAGGCTGCCGTCCACCCTCGCTCTGACATAGCCGGATTTCCTCGCGTCCTCGAACACCTTGAGGTATTCGCCCTTCCTCGCCCTGACCACAGGGGCGAGTATCTGAAGCTTCGTGCCTTCGGGCAGCAGCATGAGCTGGTCGATTATCTGGTCTATCGTCTGCTGGCGTATCTCCTTGCCGCATTTCGGGCAGTGCGGCTTGCCTATGCGCGCCCACAGCAGACGCATATAGTCATAGATCTCGGTAACGGTGCCAACGGTCGAGCGCGGGTTTCTCGAGCTGGTTTTCTGGTCGATGGAAATAGCCGGCGACAGACCCTGAATATAATCGAGGTCGGGCTTGTCCATCTGGCCGAGGAATTGCCGTGCGTAGGAGGAAAGGCTCTCGACATAGCGCCGCTGACCCTCGGCATAGATGGTGTCGAAGGCGAGGCTCGATTTGCCGCTTCCTGAAACGCCCGTCATTACGACCAGCTTGTTGCGCGGGATATCTATATCTATATTTTTGAGGTTATTGGCTCTTGCGCCCTTTATCTTTATATATTCATTCATTCTCGCTCACCAGATCCGCATACACACCGCGGGTCAATTTGACTAATTCAGCAGGCGCAAGCTCCACCTGGCTGCCTATCTTTCCTGCGCTGACCATTATCGTGGGCTGTAGCTCGGCGCTTCTGTCAAAAAATGTTCTGTACTGTTTTTTCATGCCGATGGGTGAGCAGCCGCCGCGCACATAGCCCGTGATTGCATTGATCTCGCTGACGTGTATCATGGCGACAGACTTCTCACCTGATGCTCTGGCGGCTTTCTTCAAGTCAAGCTCTCCCGTTACGGGGATGACGAAAACGTATATGCTTTTGCTCGCGCCCCTGGCGACAAGCGTCTTGAACACCTGTGCCGGATTCTGACCGCAGATCTGCGCGACGGTCAGCCCGTCCACAGCCTCATCGCCGTGCGGGTACTCATGGGGAGTATATTTTATTTTCTTCTGCTCGAGCAGTCTCATAACATTTGTTTTTTGCTCTTTCATTCTATCACCGCCAACTAATTAGAATATTATACCCTGTAAATATTAATCTTTCAACACAAAAAAGACTTCCGGAAAAGTCCGGAAGCCTTTTAAATTCTGATGCTCAACCCTTCTGGAAACGATCCAGCAGGTTTTCGGTACTGTTGTCAAGTATCTTGTAGAAGCGTGTCTTTGTGTTTTCGTCTATCTCCGGCATACCGATATCGCACCATTGAGAAATGATGCCAACTATACCGTTTACGTAGAAATCGCAGACAAATTCAAGATCGCCCCACTCTATATTCTTTCCCTCGGCAACTATGGCCGCAAAGGCATGGTAGACAAGCTGCAGTCTGCGCTTGAAGTAGCGCAGCAGATATGCTCTGTTATGGGAATTGAATATGTTAAGGACAAATGTTCTGTTATCCGCGAGATAGCGGAAGAACATCATGACATTTTCTTTCCACTTATCGTAATATATCTCCGACGGCAGAACCCTGTTTGCGTCCTCCTCAAACACCCACTCGAGCAGATCGTAAACATCATCAAAATGGTAATAGAAAGTCTGGCGGTTGACGCCGCATTCCTCAACAAGATCCTTAACAGTTATTTTATCGATGGGCTTAACGGCGAGCATTTTTTTCAGTGCATTGCCTAAAGCTTCCTTTGTTGAACTTGCCATTTTTCTACCCCTTTCTGTTTGTAAAAACAAATATATCACACATTTTCCAAAAATGATAGATGCATATTTAAATTTTTATCAAAATGTGTTTAAATATAATCACAGATTTTACTGAAATCGGAGCGAGATCATGAATTCATGCAAAAACATAATCGGAAGATATGCGCCCAGCCCCAGCGGTATCTTGCATTTGGGGAATATGACTACCTGCCTGCTTATATGGCTGGATTCACGGAGCGCCGGAGGAAGCCTTGTATTCCGCATGGAGGATCTTGACCCGGAGCGCAGCTCGGACATATTTGCGTCTCAGATCGCCGAAGACCTTATGCGTCTCGGTCTTGATTGGGACAGGGGCTATCCTCAGCCGGAGTATTCCCAGGGAAACCGCACTGCGCTTTACGAGGATGTGTTCGGTATCCTCATGCGGCGGGATATGCTCTACCCCTGTTACTGCAGCCGAAGCGAGCGCCTTGCCGCTTCCGCGCCTCACCCCGGCGAGGAGCACAGGGATCCCGGCTGCAAGTGCAGATACTTAAGCCGCCTTGAGCGTGAAGCTCTTGAAGCCAAAGGCAGAAAGCCTGCATGGAAGGTCAAGGTTCCGGATAAGCTCATTTCCTTCACCGACGGGCACTACGGCACTTTTGAGGAAAACCTTGCCGACAGCGGCGACTTTATTATAAAGCGCTCGGACGGCGTTTTCGCCTATCAGCTCGCCGTTTCCTTTGACGATATGGACATGGGAATAAACCGCGTGGTCAGGGGCAGAGATCTTCTCGGTTCGACGGCAAGACAGGTCTGGCTTATATCCGAGCTCGGCGGTACGCCGCCTGAGTATTGCCATGCCCCGCTGCTCATATCCGGCGAAAAGAAAATGTCCAAGCGCAGCGGCGAGCTCAATATGGATCACCTTCGCAGCCGCTTCTCGCCCGAGGAGCTTATCGGCTATATGGCGCAGCTCCTCGGCTTATCGTCGGGCGAACCTACGAGCGCGAAGGCGCTTTTAAACGATTTTACATGGAACAAGATAGGCAAAAACGATATTATAATATGAAGAGATCCCACCGTGAGGTGGGATCTCTTTAATGATCATATCAGAATTTTATCTCCTTGCCCGCCTTGCGCCACTGGCGGAATTCGGCAGCAGCGGTGAACAGAGCGTCCGAGGAGGAGTTGATGGCGGTCTCAACAGAGTCCTGAATGACTCCGATTATGAAGCCGACGCCGACTACCTGCATTGCGACATCGTTGGATATTCCGAACAGCGAGCAGGCCATGGGGATCAGCAGCAGCGAGCCGCCGGCGACGCCGGAAGCTCCGCAGGCTCCGAGTGCCGCCATAACGCTCAGCAGTATTGCCAGAGGCAGGAACACTTCAATGCCCTGAGTGTGGACTGCGGAAAGAGTCATGACCGTAATGGTCACCGCCGCGCCGGCCATATTGATGGTGGCACCGAGCGGGATGGACACGGAATAAAGCTCACGGTTGAGACCCAGCTTCTCGCACAGGGACATATTGACGGGTATATTTGCCGCGGAAGAGCGGGTGAAGAACGCAGTTATGCCGCTTTCCTTGAGGCAGCGGAACACGAGCGGATAGGGATTCTTGCGAATGCACAGAAATACCATGATGGGATTGACAACAAGTGCGGATACGAGCATGCAGCCGACAAGAATGAGCAGCAGCTTGCCGTAATCCGTGAAAATTGCCATACCGCTGCTCGAAACGGCATCAAACATAAGTCCCATGATACCGAAGGGAGCAAGGTTTATCACCCAGCGAACAGCCTTGGAGACTGCGTCCGAGCAGTTGCTCATAAAGGTCTTGGTAGTATCGGCCGCACCGCGCAGAGCAACACCGAGGATGATGGCCCAGAAGAGAATTCCCAGATAGTTTGCATTTGCGAGGGACGCCACGGGGTTGGAGACGATATTGCCCAGCAGAGTCTTGAATATCTCGCCTATCGTCTCAGGTGCTGCGCTGTCAGCAGCATCGGCGAGCTGCTTGAGCGTTACGGGAAAAGCGGTGCTTGCGAGCACTGCCACAGCGGCGGCAAGGAAGGTGGAAACAAGATACAGAATGATGATGGTAGCAAACTGGCTGCCCATTTTTTCTCTGGACTGCGCCAGAGAGCTTGCAACCAGCACGAATACCAGTACAGGCGCGATCGCCTTCAGTGCACCGACAAACAGGGTACCGAACATCGATATCCATGTTGCCTTCGGAACAACGAGCGCCAGAACGAGGCCGATGACAAGGCCTATTACTATTCTCAGCACGAGGCTGACGCTGTTGTATGCTTTAACGATTTTCATAACATTACTTATCCTCCGACTAATATTTGTGATCATCCCAAAAGTAAAAAACAGTTTAACAATTAGCGACCGGCAAGTCAACTGCATCAGCAAAATTCGTCATTATCCACTAAATTCCTGCGTTTTGTTTATGCATAACGTTGTGCCGCGATCAAATACCCGACCGCAAAAATAAGCATTTACCCTGTCTGACAGGCATAGGATGTACAAAGCCTTTCGGGAGGGATATAACTTGAAAAAATTTCTGGATAAAATCAAGAACCGCAAAGCAATAGTATCGGCGCTGTCCCTTGTCCTGCTGCTGGCAGTGATATTCTGGGCCACGAACAGCCCCGCAGTCATCGGAGCCTCGGCAAGCGAGCGTCAGCTTCCCATCTACTGCGTTCAGCGGGACGACAAAACGGTGGCGCTGTCCTTTGACGCGGCCTGGGGAAACGAAGATACGCAGGAGCTTATCGACATACTCGCAAAATACAACATAAACGCGACCTTCTTCGTCGTTGGAGAATGGGTCGACAAGTACCCCGAGTCGGTCAAAGCCCTGCACGATGCGGGAAATGAGGTCATGAGCCATTCCGACGATCACGCGCACTTTGCAAGTCTGAGCGCCGAGCAGATAACAGCAAACATAAACACCTCAAATGACAAGATAGAAAAAGTCACAGGCGTAAGACCCACCCTGTTCCGCTGCCCCTACGGCGAATATAACGATACCGTTATCAGCACCGTAAACGGAATGGATATGACAGCCATTCAGTGGGATGTTGACAGTCTCGACTGGAAGGGACTTTCTGCAGACGAGATATCGAAGAGAGTGCTCAATAACGTTAAGTCCGGAAGCATCGTGCTGTTCCACAACGCAGCCGAGAACACGCCCGAGGCGCTGCCCACTATAATCGAGGCTCTGCTCGCCGACGGCTACACCATAGTTCCCATTTCTCAAATCCTTCTCACCGGCGACTATACAATTGACAACACCGGAATGCAGTGCCCGTCAAAAAAATAAAAACGGCCCTCGTGTACATATGACACGGGGGCTATCCTTATTACAGCCAGAATACCGCAATGCACATTTAATTTTCAAAAATCTGCAATTTTTCAAAAAATTATCCCCCAGGGGGGCTTGTGAACGTTTTTGCAATATGTTAGCTTAAATATGTAAATAAAATCTCAGTTGAGTTTTATCGATCAAAAAGCGGGGATCGACCCGGAAATGAGGTTTGGATATGCATATGGCAGATGCGCTGCTGGCTCCTGCGGTCGCGGCAACAATGTATGCGGCGTCCGGTGCTGCAGCCGGATTTTCCGTTCACAAGCTCAGAAAGGATGACGAGGAGTCCAAAAAGCTTCCCGTTATGGCCGTATCGGCTGCACTGGTCTTCGCCGGTCAGATGATAAACTACACCATACCCGGCACCGGCTCATCCGGACATATGTGCGGCGGTATGCTGCTTTCGGCACTGTTGGGACCTCAGGCGGGTTTTCTTTCGATGATCGTCATTCTTACCATCCAGTGCCTGTTCTTCGGCGACGGCGGTCTGCTTGCCTTGGGCGCCAATGTATGGAACATGGCGTTTTACGGCTGCTTTGTAGGCTTCTGCCTCATATGGAAGCCTATCATGCACAGCAATTTGTTCGCTAAAATGGGCGCTAAGGCCGGTCAGAGAATGAAGATCATAGTGGCTTCTATACTCGGCTGTGTCGTCACACTTCAGCTCGGCGCGTTTTCCGTTGTTGTTGAGACCTCCCTTTCCGGAATTGCCGAGCTGCCCTTCGGCGCATTCTGCGCACTCATGCAGCCGATACATCTTGTGATCGGTCTCATCGAGGGTATCATAACTGCAGCGGTACTTACATTCGTATATGAGTCAAGGCCCGAGCTCATAAAGGAAGTCGATACCTCCGACGGCGCTGTAGCCAACAAGCGCTCTCTCAAAACAGTGGTCGTCATCCTGATGGTAGTCGTTGCTCTTACGGGTGGTGTGCTCTCCCTGTTTGCAAGCTCCAATCCCGACGGTCTTGAATGGGCGCTCTTCGGTAACAACGAGGCCGGTTACGGCGAAAACATGGGTCTGGATGAGGATGAGTACGGCATTTCCAGCAATGCCGCAGATAAAGCGGCGGCAGTTCAGGAATCCACCGCCTTCCTTCCCGACTATGCCTTTGCCGACAGTGACAGTGCCGCAGGCACGAGCGTCTCGGGGCTTGTCGGCTCGGCAATGGTCGCCGCTGCCGCAATCATAATATGCGCTGTCGGCGGATTTTTCAGAAAGAAAAGAGCGGCTGCCAAATAACTGTTGATCAGATCTTTCAATACACTCCCCCTTCATACATTAGGGGCGCCTTAAGGGCGCTCCTTAATGTCGTTTCAGGAACTGCCTATGAAAAAAATCGACCATGCCATAGTTGAATTCAAGGAAATGGACGAGATGGCCAACCGCTCATCCCCTATCCACGATCTGAATCCCATGGTAAAGCTTATCGCCACAATTGCATACATTTTCTTCGTCGTATCCTTCGATAAATACGATCTGAACGGGCTTATCATTATGGTGCTGTTCCCTGTCGTGATGTTTCAGCTGAGCGGAACATCCATAGGCGCTTGCTTTTACAAGCTTAGATTTGTCCTTCCCATAGTATGCGCCGTGGGTCTGTTCAACCCGTTTTTGGATAGGGCGACTCTGCTCACTATCGGAAATGTGGCAGTTTCCGGCGGCGTGATATCCATGCTCACCCTTATGCTTAAAGGTGTTTTCTGCATAATGGAGTCCTTCGTTCTTGTCGCCACGACATCCTTCGACTCCATCTGCTCGGCGCTCAGGCGGCTTCATATCCCCGGCTTTATCGTCACGCTTCTGCTGCTGACCTACAGATACATCTCCGTCATGATGGAAGAGGTATCGATAATGACGGACGCCTACACGCTCAGAGCGCCTGGACAGAAAGGCTTGCAGTTTTCTGCATGGGGATCGTTTCTCGGCCAGCTGCTGCTCAGGAGCATGGATAGAGCAGAGGAATTGTATTCGAGTATGCAGCTTCGAGGCTTCAGCGGAGATTTTCTCTATGCCGCATATAAGCCGCTGCGTTTGAAGGATCTCCTGTTTCTAATGGCGTCGCTCGGAGCTTTCGCATTATTCAGATTTATTAACATTACATCATTTCTCGGCCAGTTGGTCATGTGAGGTGCTGATATGATCGAATTTAAGAATGTATCCTTTTCTTACGAAAAGGAGCATCCGGTAATTAAGAATATGTCCTTCCGCATAGAGAAAGGCGAGGCCGTGGGGCTTATCGGTGCAAACGGCGCAGGCAAGTCATCCATGCTTAAGGTGCTGCTGGGATTGCTGCCGCACGATGGCGAGATACTCGTAAACGGCATCCCCCTGTGCAAGCAGAATCTGGCTCAGATACGCCGTGTTCTCGGCTTTGTTCTGCAAAACTCCGACAACCAGATGTTCATGCCCACGGTTTACGACGACATGATGTTCGGGCTTCTCAACTACGGAATGAGCAAGGACGATGCGGAGCGCCGCGTGAACGCCGTGCTGGAACGGCTCGGTCTTACACAGCTTAAGAATAAGTATAACCACAAAATCTCGGGCGGCGAAAAGCGCATGGCGGCAATTGCGACGGTACTGGCAATGGAGCCTGAGGTAATCATTATGGACGAGCCCTCCGTTTCCCTTGACCCATATAACCGCAGAGCAGTGATAAACGTGATAAACTCCCTGACGCAGACAAAAATAATCGCCTCGCACGACCTTGATATGATAATGGAGACCTGCCGCAGGGTAATTCTAATTTCCGACGGTCAGATCGTCGCTTCCGGCGACGTCAATGAAATACTGCGCAATAAAGAGCTTCTCGAGAATAACAGGATGGAGCTGCCATTCGGTCTTGCCTCCGCGCATAACTGACAGGCAGAATAAACACAAAAACCGCCGCAGGCTGTATTAAGCCTGCGGCGGTGTTAATAACCGGCAAAATGATACAAAGAAAAAAGCACTTGCTCATGCAAGTGCTTTTTTCTGGTCCGAGTGACTGGAGTTGAACCAGCGGCCTCTTGAACCCCATTCAAGCGCGCTACCATCTGCGCTACACCCGGATTTCTAACGCCCGATTATATTAACACAATCACTCGATAATTGCAATACCTATTTTAAATTTTTTTAAAAGTTTTTCCGTTTTATATCTTCCGTGGGAAAAATCAGGAGAAAAGCCTCTGCGATTTATGCGCAGAGGCTTACTGTTATGTATCACAGATAGAAAGCAGGTTCCTTCCTGCCGGAGCACAGCTTTTTCAGGGTGGCGTGTGCCGCGAGACGCATGGGAGCCGGCACCTTGCGGGAATCGGTGGAGCAGATGCTGACGCAGCGCATGCAGCTTATGCAGAGCTTGGCCTTGGTTTTCATGCGCTTGGCGCTGATCGCGCCCGCAGGACAATACTTAAAGCAAATACCGCAGCCTATGCACTCCTTGGCAGGTACGGGATACAGAGGAAGGGTTTTTACATCCTTGCCTGCATAGCCGGGATCGCCGGGCATTCTGACCTCGGTGAAGCTGTCCTTCTCCTTGAGCCTCTTCAGGAAATCAATGAGCTTTGCCTTGTCGCTCGCATCGGGTCTTCCGGCTCCGAAGCTGGGGTCGATCGAATGAGGGGCGATCATCGAGCAGCCTGCAACGGTGACAAAGCCCTGCTTTGCGGCAACGTCGCTCATCTCAAGCAGCGCGTCGTCAACTGCGCGGTTGCCGTAAACCGCCACGGGGACGCAGGGGGTCTTATTGCCCTTTATCATATCCATGCGGTCATACATGGGCTTGGGGATCCTGCCGCCGTACACTGGGAAGCAGAAAAACGCAAGAGTGTCAGCGTCGAGCGATACGTTCATGCTGGGGGTGGTTATCTCCTGCATGGGTGCATCGCCCAGCTCCTTGCTGATGATATCAGCGACGGATTTGGTGCCGCCGCAGGGGCTGAAGTAAAAAATTGCGTATTTCATTTTTCTCATTCCTTTACTGTTGTCTTTTTCTGAACTCATTGTATCATAGATCGAAAGCTGCGGCAAGAGTCTTTTATCTGAATTCGGAAAGCGCAAAGCGTTGCCGCCGGACTCCCATCCCCCGTGAAGGGGTGTTTTACTTAACCCACCTCAACGCAGTAGGTGCGCATAGCTCGGGTGCCGACCACGACATAGTTTCCGTACATCGCGGGCGAGGCCTCGATATTGCCGCCGAGATTTATGTAGTCGAGCTCCTCGCCGGTCTTGCCGTCGAGCAGGAACATATTGAAGCCGGAGTTGCAGTAGATAAGATAGCCGTTGCCGTCCTTATCGTAGAAGTCCACCGGGGAGCTCCAGCTGTACATTGCTGTTTCCTTTTTCCATACCTCCTCGCCGGTCTCCTTGTCAAGAGCTACGAGTGTGCCGGAGCTTGCTCCGGGAGTTCTTGCGACGGGAACGAAGATCATATCTGACAGTTCGTTTTTGCCCACGGCAATCGTACCCTGAACGCCGCCGGAAAGATCCTGCACCGTGTAGCAGGTATAATCCGTTCTCCAGACTATCTCGCCCGTTTCGGCGTCGATCTTCCAAATGGGTATAGCCGCCGTCGAGTAGGAGCGCCAGCCGTAATGGAAGGATGTGCTGATGTATATGTACGGATGTCCGTCCTCAATGTCAACGACCGGAGAGCAGTTTGTATCGTCAAGGGTATCCTGAACCCATACAAGCTCAAGGGTGTTCAGATCGAGGCACATGAGGTTGCCGCCGTTATCGGCAAGGAAGATGTAATTATTGATGACGGCCGCGCTGGATTCGACACCGAGCCAGTAACGTGAACCGCTGCGCACGCCGTTATACTTCCACTTGACGATGTTATCCGGGTCTACCGACAGCTCACCTGTCTGCTCGTTATACTTTGTATTCAAATGAATAATGTAAAGTATTCCGTTCTCGCCCGGATAGATAAGCTGATCGGTTTCCGCGCTCACGAGGGGCGAGGAGTCGAACATATGCCAGCCGCGGTTTGCAAAGGTCTCGTTATGGCCGAATTCAAACATTACGCTGTTGTCAATAAGATTCACAACAAAGGCTCTGGATCGGCCGTTTATGCTGTCAACGCCTGAACCGACGTACAGGATGGGATAGCCGCGGGGGTCGAGCGCTCCCGCTCCCTTGAAGTTAAAGCCCAGATTGAGCGGATCGCGGGTGTATTCGCCGCTGCTCAGCTCATAGAAATAAACATGTCCGTCAAGCGTGCAGTAGATGACCTCAACAAGGTCCTTCTTCTCTCTCGCCCAGTCGTACATAGCGGTCATGTTTTTCCGGGTATCATCGGGCCACTTTACGATAAGGGGCTGACCTGTCCAGCCGCTGCCCGACCAATAGCTGCCGTCTGTATCGCTCAGTCCGCTTGTGCTCCTTGTCCAGAGCGTCGAGATGGTCTTACTGCTGACGTCGGCGGTGCCGTAGGCGGCTCCGGTGCGGAAGTTGTTTCCGCGGAAGCCGATGACGCCCTCAAGCTCCGTATACCCCTCCGGCAGATCGAACAATATCTCATACTCGCTCTCATAGTCCTCGACGAGCTCGCCGTCGACCATTATCGCCGTGCTCGAAATGAGCTTATCGGGGCGTGTTTCCTCAACGGAATGAGGCTCAAAATCAGGAAGTCCGACCGGCGTCGGGGTCGGCTCCGGGGTGGGAGTAGGCGTGGGCACTGCCGTGGGAGCTACCGTCACTTTAGGATTATTAAGCTCATCGTTTGCCTGAATGCCGCGCACCACCACCCACGCCAGCAGCGCGAGCAGTACAACGAGCACCAACGCTTCCGCAATTATTAATGCCGTATTTCTCTTTTTCATATCACAACCCGCCGTTTCCTCTGATTATTCTGTAAAATGCACATGATTGTTGATATGCTCCTCGCAAAAGCAGTGGTAGCCGGCGCATCTTGAGCAATATCTGAATTCAAGGTCGGGAAAATCCGTGTCCGTTCTTCCGCAGACAGAGCATTTGTGACTGTAATTTTTCTGGCGCTGCTCGTATTTTATCTTCTGCTTTTCCCTGTTGAAATTGACCGTAGTCTTTCTGTATCTGGCACTGCCGCCGCTTATTAAAGATATAAGGTCAGCTCCGAAGAACACAAGATAGTTCAGAATAGCTATCAGCGGAAGCAGATTGAACGGGAACGGATATATAAACATCGAATAGAGGAAGAATGCCGCGTCAACGTATGCAAGCCATTTGATCTTGACGGGGATTATGAACATGAAAAGCACCTGCGTGTCCGGGAAAAGCGTCGCAAAGGAGAAGAACATCGACAGGTAGATATAATATGTTCCTATATACACATCCTGCTTCGTTATCAGATAGATCACGAAGCCGTAGATGACCGTCAGAAAAATGCCGCTGAAAATAAAGATGTTGAACCTTGCCGTTCCCCACTCTCTTTCAAGGGTGCTGCCTATCCAGTAATAAAAGTAGAAAAACAGCAGCGCCCACATACTGAGATCCTGAGGGATGAACATAAAGCTGATGAGCCGCCAGACCTGTCCTCTCAGTATAAGCTCGGGTGAAAACGAGAAGTAGCTGAGCAGTGTTTGACTCTCGTCCATAATGCTCAGCAGCCATACGGCAAGGCTTATGACAACAATATAAAGCATCAGATTGGGTATGCCGAAACGGGGATGCTTATAGCAGAACATATCGATTTTTTTGTTGAGTTTTCTCATGCTTTTTTCCTTTCGGAATTCAACTTATAATTACTGTATATTATATCCTACATCGAAAGCATAGTAATGTCCACAAAAAATTTGTCGCAGATATAACTTTTCACTTTAAGTTTTTGCAGTTATATGTTAATATGTATTCTGTATCATTATGTACACAGGTGAAAAAATGCTTAACAAAGAAAACCGCTTCGAAATCAGAAACGAGATAATAGAAGGCCGCAACGCCGTTATCGAGGCCTTGCGCGTAGGAAGAAGCATCGATAAGATCTTCATTGCCAAGGGCGAAACCGATAAAACTCTCGGTCATATCGCCTCAAAGGCTCGCGAGGCGGGCATAGTCGTCGCCGACGCCGACCGCCGCAAGCTGGACAACATGAGCGTTACCAAGGCTCATCAGGGCGTTATTGCCCTCGTTGGCGTCAACGAATACTGCTCGGTGGACGATATCCTCGCTCTTGCAGCGGAGCTAAACGAAGCCCCCTTCGTCATCGTGTGCGACGAGGTCAGCGATCCCAGAAATCTGGGTGCCATAATCCGCAGCGCAGAGTGCGCGGGAGCGCACGGGGTCATCATACCCAAACGCAGAAGCGCCGGTCTTACAGCCATCGTCGGAAAGGCCTCGGCAGGCGCCGCGGAGCACATGAGGATCGCAAGAGTGTCGAACATCCCCGCCGCTTTAAAGGAACTCAAGGATAAGGGGCTGTGGGTGTACGGCGCGGCAGCCGGCGGCTCAAGCGAGCTATGGAGCACTGATTTTACTGGGGCTATGGCTCTTGTCATCGGCTCCGAGGGTGACGGTATCGGCAGACTCGTGCGGGAAAACTGCGATTTTATCGTGAACATCCCGATGGTGGGCAAAATCAATTCTCTCAACGCCTCCGCCGCCGCATCCATTATAATGTACGAGGTTCTCCGCCAGCGGAGAAGCTGAGCACCCGAGGATAATCATATGAACACAAACAGTAACGACAGTTCCAACAGCATATACGAGTTTGATATTGACAGTATCCTGCTTGAATTCCGCGACCTCAAAGAGGAGCCTGAGTCGGAAAAACCGGTTTTTGAGCCGAAGCTGCCCATAAAGGACGGCTCAGACCCGGAGGACGATGTTTTTTCATTCTCCTTAGCGGACGGGCGCAGTGAGCGCGATGACGAGGACTTCGGCAGCTCCTTCAAGGAGCCGGCATCGGTTCTGAATGAGTCTGACGGAGCGCATTCGGGCACGGCACCCGACTTTGGTTTTGATCCTGAGGAGATTAGGCGGGAGTTCGAGTCGGACGATGAGGATATTGAAGATAAGATAGACCCCGCAGCCGTAAGAGCCGAATTCGGAATTGAAGATACGGCTCCGAAGCCCGCTCCCAAGCATATTGAGGTCGCACCGGAGCCCGAGTCGGTGGTTGAATATACACCTAAAACAGCAGCTACCGGATATGACGATTACATTGAGAGCATCCTAAAGGAGTTCAAAGTCCCTCAAGCGAGCACTGAGCTACCGAAGGCTGAGCCCGAGGAGGAGCTAAAGCCCGAAAACGAGCAGGTGATCGCACCCGCGGATGAGCCTGCGGTTGACATAATGTCAGAACCCACTCAGGAGCGTCCCTCTGCCGTGCCTGAACCGGAGGCTGAACTTATTGACGATGCCGATGCCTTATATGCCGAGGCCGATGAATACGAAGCACCTCAGGAGGAAAAACGGAGTAAGCCCAAGCCGAGGAAGATGTCCTTCCGCGAGTCCGTGGCTGTACCCGTGATCTCCGCTCTTGCTTTTGTCGTCATGAAGATCAATCAGAGCCGACTGTCCGTAGGCTCTGCAAGCTACGAGACCGAGGATCTCGGCGAGGAGATGCCCCCCGACAAGGCTGCGAAGTTTTATGATAAGCACATCGCCGGTCTGCGGCTCAGGGCGAGAATTGCGTTTATCCTCAGCGCGGTCATGATCTTCATATCATACGGGCTGCCACTGGCCGGTGCTTTCGCCGACGTAGGCGTTAAGAGCGCAGTATGCCTTATTCTTATGCTTGCGGTCATGCTCTGCGGGCTTGATATAATCACTGCCGGTATAATGAGCCTTGTGCGCATGAAGCCGCATGCAAGCGCCCTTATCGCCGTATCCTGCCTGCTGTGCGCGATAGACGCCTTTGTAATTGCCTGCGGCGAAAAAAGCAGCGGGCTTCCCTTCTGCGTTATCCCTGCCCTCACCATCTCCTTCACCCTTCTCAGCTGTGTCCTGAACGCCAGGAGCAACCGTATCGTGTTCAACACCGCCGCATCGGCGAGGCGTCCCTTTACGCTTACCGCCGAGGCTGCCCTGTCAGGCGGCGATATCACCCTGCTTAAGTCCCTGAGGACTACCGACGGCTTTGTGCGCCGCACCGAGGAGGATGGTCCGGACGAAGCAGTCTTCGGTCTGATGACGCCATACCTTATCGCGGTATCGCTCGTGCTCAGTCTGGTCTCGGCGGTCATCGGCAAGAACTTTGCGGGCTTTGCGCATATTCTTTCCGGCATTTTTGTCTGCGCGGCTCCGATAGCCATGCTGATAACCTTCCCCCTGCCCTTCTTCGTGTCAATAAAGGCGCTGATCAAAAAGGGTTCCACTATCGCGGGATGGTCGGGCCTTTATGATATCGGCAAGGCCAAGCACCTTATCATCACGGACGTTGACCTCTTCCCGAAGGGCTGCGTTAAGATCGCCAAGACCCGCATTCTGTCAGGCATGAAGCCCGAGAAGGTCATTTCCTTCGCCGCCAGTATCATTTCCGCTTCCGGAAGCGCTCTTGTTCCCGCCTTTTCCGAGCTTATGCGTAAGGGCAACGGCTGTCTCCTGACAGTTGAGTCATTTACCGTTCACGAAAGCGGCGGCCTTATCGCAATGGTCGACGGAGAGGAGGTCTTCTGCGGAAACGCCGGTTTTATGCGACTCATGGGCATGCATCTGCCCGAAAGGTTCGTTGTCAAGGACTGTGTTTATGTCGCGGCCTCCGGCTCCATATGCGGCTTGTTTGAGATCGAATACACCCCCACGCAGGCCGTCAAGAGCTCGCTTGAGGCGCTCATGAGCTCAAAACGCCACCCGATATTCGCGATCCGCGACTTCAACATAACTCCGCAGATGCTGTCAACAAAGTTTGACATCGCCACAGACGGCTTTGACTTCCCGTCATACTCGGAAAGGTACGAGATATCCGGCGCCGTCCCGTCTGACGGCAGCAAGCCCGCCGCACTCATATCGCGCGAGGGGCTGGAGCCGCTCATATCGCTCGCCGATCACGGCAGACTGCTGTACGGCAGGATAAGGCTCAATGTCATGCTAAGCGTGCTGAGCACGGTCATCGGTGTCGCTGTCATGTTCATACTCAGCCTCAGCGGGACCCTGAGCGTTGTCACCGCACTTACATATCTGCTCGGCTGGCTGCTGCTTGCCGTAATACTGAGTTTTACGATCAATACTCCGTAAAAAACAGTTGCCAGAAATATATAATCAGTGTATAATAAATCGATTGCGTTTCAGCGATTTAAATTTTATAGTTTATAATATATCAGAGAGGAAGCAACACATGAGCTACGAAACCAAGAACATCCGCAACATCTGCTTCATAGGTCACGGCAACAGCGGTAAGACCAGCCTTGCCGAGAGCATGCTGTTCAGCACCGGCGCTATCGACCGTATGGGCAAGGTCACTGACGGCAACACCGTCTGCGACTATGACGCTGAAGAGATCAAGCGCCAGATTACCATCTCCACCTCCGTCGCGCCCGTTAATTTCGGCGGCTGCAAGATCAATGTGCTCGACTGCCCCGGCTACTTTGACTTCGCCGGCGACGTTCTCGCCGCTATCCGCGTCGTTGAAGCAGGCGTTATCTTCTGCTCTGCAAAAGACGGCATCACCGTCGGTGCAGAGCGCAGCTGGAAGTATCTGAAGGCAGCAGGCGTTCCCGCCATCTTCTATATCTCCAAGCTGGACGAGGAGCACGGTGATTTCGATGCCGTTCTTTCCGCACTCAAGGAAAAATACGGCGCGGTGATCTGCCCCGTTATCATTCCCATGTCCGACGGTACCGGCGTTATCGACCTGGTGCACAATGTCGCTTACCAGACCAAGGGCGGCAAGACCGCCAAGGTCGCTGTCCCCGCTGCAGACGCAGGCAAGGTCGAGGATATGCGCATGGAGCTCATGGAGGCTGCGGCAGTCACCGAGGAGCTCATGGAAAAGTTCCTTGATACCATGGAGCTCAGCGACGACGAGATCGTCACCGGTCTCAAGGCCGGTCTTGCAGAGCGCAGCGTCGTTCCCGTTGTCTGCGGCGCGGCAATGGCAAACATCGGCACCGAGGCCGTCATGCAGGCTATCTGCGATTACGTCCCCGCTCCCGCCGACAAGTCCGCAGAGCCCGTCAGCGCTTTTGTTTTCAAGACCGTTTCCGATCAGTTCGGCAAGTACAGCTTCGTGAAGGTCATGAGCGGCAAGATCACTGCCGACCTCACCCTCCGCAACGTCCGCGCTTCCAGCAACGATAAGCTGGGCCGCCTGTACACCGTTTCCGGCAAGAAGACCACCGAGGTCAAGGAAGCCTGCTGCGGCGATATCGTCGCCGTCGGCAAGATGGACTGGAAAACCGGCGATACCGTATGTGATCCCAAGAATGAGGTCGAGTTCCCCGCGCTTGAGATGCCCGATCCCTGCTACTCCATGGCTATTTCCCCCAAGACCAAGGGTCAGGACGACAAAGTCGCCGGCGGTCTTGCAAGACTTAACGAAGAAGACATCTCCTTCACTCTCGTCAACAATGCCGAGACCCATCAGATGGTCATTTCCGGCGCCGGCGATATCCAGGTCGATGTTCTCTGCGCAAAGCTGAAGTCCCGCTTCGGCGTTGAGACCGAGCTCAAGCCCGCACGCGTCGCTTACCGCGAGAAGATCAAGGGCCGCGTCGAGGCTCACGGCCGTCACAAGAAGCAGTCCGGCGGCTCCGGTCAGTTCGGCGACGTGTGGATACGCTTTGAGCCCCAGGATGAGCAGGACGACATGATCTTCGCAGAGGAGGTTTTCGGCGGCTCCGTTCCCAAGAACTTCTTCCCCTCCGTTGAAAAGGGTCTGCGCAACGCAGTGCAGAAGGGCGTTCTTGCCGGCTATCCTCTGGTCGGTCTGAAGGCCACCCTGTACGACGGCTCCTACCACCCCGTCGACTCCAACGATATGGCATTCCAGACTGCCGCCCGCCTTGCATATCAGGACGGTATCCCCAAGGCCAAGCCCACTATCCTTGAGCCTATCGGCCTGCTGAAGGTCACCATTCCCGACGCAAACCTCGGCGATATCATGTCCGATATCTCCTCCAAGCGCCGCGGCACCGTTCTCGGCATGAACGCCGAGGATGGCATGCAGATCGTTGAGGCGGAAGTCCCCATGGCAGAGATGAGCTCCTACACCATCGACCTGCGTTCCATGACTCAGGGCCGTGGTTCCTTCACCTGCAAGTTCGTTCGCTACGAGGAAGCTCCCGGCAACGTTCAGCAGAAGGTCATCGAAGAGGCAAAGGCTCTGGCCGAGGCCGAATAATCAAAAATACGCGGTGGGCTTCCTGCCCACCGCTTTCATTTAAGGCTCTGTTATGAAGTTTAAAATACCTGAAATTAAAATACCCACGATAAAAAAGCAAAAAGCTGAGGAAAATGCTCCGGCTGACAATGCCGAAGAGATATTTGATGAGCTTGAGCACGCCGATCCCGATGACTATGCCGAGCAGCAGCCTGCGCAGCCCGCCGCGTCAAAGTCTCCTGCGTTTACCGTCAGCGAAGGTCAGCTCAGGAAGATATGGGCCGGCGAGATAGCCTTCGGCATTCTCGCCTCATTCGCCGCAGTCATCATCGCCCTGGCAGGGTGAGCCATCGTCAACCAGCTATTATCTCTTTCCGGGAGGCCGCATCATGAGCATCGTTCACACCGTCACGGGAATAGCAGCACTTGTCTGCTTTATTCTTCTGGTAATCAAATACCCACTGCGCAAGCTGCGCTTTTTCCGTCTCAACGCTTTTCTAATGAAGCTGCACGAGGCTGCGAGCGGTATATATTTTCTCGCCGCGATCGCGCACATGATAACCGGGTTTTCGCTTATCAAGGCAAATCCGGCAGCGCTCATCGTCAGCGGCTTTGCGGCGTTTATTATCAGCGTAGTTCTCATTGCAGCCTGCCATATGACGAAAGACGCGAAAAAGAAAATGTACTGGCACCGCTGGTATTCCCTGTTTATGACAGCGGCTGTAGTCGTACATGTTCTTATCGCTTGGCTTTAAAGCAGGCAAAACTAATTATACCTATAAAGTCATGACCACCCGCAAAACGGGTGGTCATGACTTCTTTTTTTATGAAGTTTTGACGATTATTATCTGACTATGCCTTTTATAAACGCGGGTTTTACCACCGGGTCGGGAACTATCGCGTAGCAGCCGCGCAGAAGCTCCGCGGCCTGCTCGGCCTTTTCCATAGTGGTGGCATGGATGGTGCCGAGGCTCTCGCCTGCTTCGACCCTGTCGCCTACCTTTTTGTTGAGGATCAGGCCGACGGAAAGGTCGATCTCGCTCTCCTTGGTGACTCTGCCGCCGCCGAGATGCATGGATACAAGCCCCACGTCGGCTGCGGAAATGTGCTTGACATATCCCGTCTCCTTGCATATTGCCTCGTACTGCACCGGAGCCGCGGGCAGTATATCGGTATTGAATACCGCGTTTTTATCGCCGCCCTGTCCTTCAACGAGCTGTGCAAGCTTATTGAGTGCCGAGCCGTCCTCAATGCCGCGGATGAGCATCTGTCTTGCCGCATCGTCGTTTTCTGCGATTCCCGCCTCTGTCAGGATGCAGGCGCCGAGAGTCAGGCACAGCTCAAGCAGCTCGCCCTTTTTCTCTCCGCGCAGGACCTCGATTGCCTCCTTGACCTCCAGCGCATTGCCGATAGCGTTGCCAAGAGGCTCGTCCATATCGGTGATAACGGCAACGGTCTTTTTGCCCGCCATTTTTCCGACAGCCGTCAGGTTTTCGGCAAGCTCCCTGGCGTCATCCACAGTCTTCATGAATGAGCCGCTGCCGCTCTTTACGTCGAGAACTATAACGTCGGCGCCAGCCGCGAGCTTCTTGGACATGATGGAGCTCACGATAAGCGGGATGCTGGGAACGGTGCCGGTAACATCGCGCAGGGCGTACATCTTCTTGTCGGCGGGATCAAGATCGGCGGTCTGACCGGCAATGGCGATGCCGAAATCGTTTACATTTGCCATGAAGGTCTCCTCGGAGATGCCGGTATTGAAGCCGGGGAAGCTCTCGAGCTTGTCTATGGTGCCGCCGGTATGGCCGAGGCCGCGGCCGGACATCTTTGCTATTTTCACGCCCTGAGCAGCCACCATGGGGCAAAGTATCAGGGAGGTTTTGTCGCCGACGCCGCCTGTGGAGTGCTTATCCGCCTTGACGCCCTTTATGCCGCTCAGATCAAGCGTTTCGCCGGAATTCATCATAGCCATGGTAAGCTCAAGGGTCTCCTCCCTGTCCATACCGCGGATGAGGATCGCCATGAGCAGCGCCGACATCTGGTAGTCGGGGATCTCGCCCTTTGTGTATCCGTCCACAACAAATTTTATCTCTTCCGCACTGAGCTTAAAGCCGTCACGCTTTTTTACAATTATATCAGTCATCAGCATAGCCGTTACCTCCTGAAAATGAATGATATAATTTTAGCACATACGTGCGTAAATTTCTACATATATTATATTTTTCTTTTTCCCGGGAAAACAATATATTCCCTGCCCTCGATAACTCTCAGCAATTCACGGCCTGCCCTGAGCCTTTTGCCGTCCGCCGGGATCGCTATAAGATTTTTCTCTCCGTCGATGCCGACAAGGCAGTTTTTATGACCGAGCCGCCATAAAATGTCGTTATCCTGCTCCGGCTCCTGCGATTTTACCTCGCGGTCGGCCGCGTATTCGAGCTTCTCAGGGATGTTTTTCAGTCCCGCGCGGCTGAGACGTCTTACGAGTCTCAGGCCGCCGCCCTGCGGCTGCATCGTGCCGAGGTATGCCTTTCCTTCCGAACCGAATACAAATAGTTTCACAATCCCTTTGGCTTTATCGCATCGGGCGTCAAATACGGTCATCAGCCCTTCCGTGTAGACTCTGAGCTCCCCTCTTTTATCTCCGTCTATGTAGATCGGGTATTTTTCCATCCGCGCTTGCCTCCTATATGCAAAACGCCCCGAGAACTTATCTCAGGGCGTTTATCTCACAGGCCGAAGCTGACCGCTATCGCGTTGTCGACCTTTGTCATGGTATTTTCATCGAGCTTTCCCATGCGCTCACGCAGGCGGGATTTGTCGATAGTCCGTATCTGCTCCAGAAGGATCACACTGTCCCGCGACAGGCCGACGCTCTGGGCGTTCAGCTCAATATGGGTGGGCAGCCGTGCCTTGCCGGTCTGACTCGTTATGGCAGCGGCAATAACCGTTGGGCTGTGTTTATTGCCGGTGTCGTTCTGAACGATGAGCACCGGGCGCATACCGCCCTGCTCCGAGCCCACAACGGGGCTCAAGTCGGCATAATAGATATCTCCACGTTTGACTATACTCAATTTAATTCACACTCCGAATGATAGTCGCCCGCTACATTTTATGTAGTGTGCTGATTACATTCTCCCACGGTGGATCAAATTTTATACATCAGTGGATATAAACTCTCGGTACACGCTTGGACACGGCGCACAGAAGCTCATACGGTATAGTGCCGGCGGCCTCGGCAAGATCGAGGATCGAAGCCTTTTCTCCGAAGAGCTCCACCTCGCTTCCGACAGCTGCATCGGGGACATCGCTTATATCTATCATGCACATATCCATGCAGATATTGCCGCGCTGCGGCGCAAAGCCGCCCTCGGTGAAGAAGCCGCATTTATTTGCCGCCGCCCAAGGCAGACCGTCGGCATAGCCGGCGGCGACGACGCCCATGCGGGTGCGCTTTTTCGTTACAAAATGTCTGCCGTAGCTTATGCAGGTATCAGGCTCATAATATTTAATGGTACTGATAGTGCTCACCATGCGCATGGCGGGCTTTAAGCCGAGCTTGCCGTCATCGCCGTAGCCGTAAAGCAGCAGCCCGGGACGGACCATGTCCAGCATCATGCCCGGGTGGTTTATCACCGCGCCGCTGTTGGCGCAGTGGCGGATGGCAAAGCGAACACCCTTTTCCTCCGCAGCGGCTATCACGTCGCAGAAAAGCTTAAACTGCTTTTTTGTATATTCCATGCTCTCTTCGTCGGTAAAATCCGAGACGGCAAAATGAGTATACACGCCCTCGACGTCGAGATTGGGCATTCGGCAGGTGCTCACTACGTTCTTAACGCCCTCGTCAAAGTAGGCTCCGGCGCACAGATATCCGAGCCGAGACATGCCCGTATCGAGTTTAATATGGATCTTCAAAGTACCGCCAAGGGCGCGGGCTGCCTCCGAATACTCGATAGCCTTTGCCTCGCAGGACACGGTCTGGGTAAGGGCATTGTCGAGCAGATCCTTTACATACTCAGGCGGAGTATGTCCGAGTATGAGTATGGGCATATTAACGCCGCTGCGCCTTAACTCCAGAGCCTCGTCAAGGCAGGCTATGGCAAGGTAATCCGCGCCGCATTTTTCAAGGCGCTTTGCAACCTCGACGGCTCCGTGACCGTAGGCATCGGCCTTGACTATGCCGAGGAACTTCGTGCCTTCGGGCAGGCTGCTCCTTATGCGTCGGTAATTGTGTTCGATATTATTCAGGCTCACTTCGGCCCAGGTTCTCTTTTGCAGATCGTTCATTTCAGTTAACTTCCCAATCGTTTATCTCAATGAATATTACGGTTTGCTCCTTATAGCTTATCTCGGCGTTCAGGGGCACAAGCTCATTGCTCAACCACAGCGTTACGGTCAGATCGTCCGACGGCACGAGCCTTGCGGCGATCATATCGTCCTCGCGCCATGTGATGTCGACATGAGCATCGGTCATCGACCGCACGAGCAGCGGCAGAGCCGACATGGGGCTGAGCTCTGTATCGCCGAAGGAGCCGATATCGAGTATGGCGCCGTCGTACTCGAGACTCAGAGCATCGCCCGTCACGCGGGCCTTTATCCCCGCTACGGTCTCGGGCTGGGTTATCTCGACCTCGGCGCTCTCCTCGCTTTGGGAGTAGCGCAGCGTAAACTCTGCCGTTTTATCGCTGTACTCGGCCCGCACATCGGCGCTGAAGCTGACGGTCTCGGCTTCCGAGACTCCCTTTACAAACTGATCGAAGCTTTCCTCGCCGTTATCCGCGCAGCCGCACAGCAGGACGAGGCTTATCATTAGCGGAAGCAGTTTTTTTAACATGGACTTCCTCTCCTCGATTCATTATATTATAGACGTTCTCATTTCATTAGTCAAATTTTCTCTTGACTTTTCGCGCAATGTAGGCTTTAATATCATAGTAAATATTATTGCTGTGATCGGGAAGATAATACCGCAAGCTCCAGTCAGAGAATGGCGGCCGTCGGCTGTAAGCCGCCTGTGGTGCAGGTATTTAGTTCGCCCGTGAGCTCCGGCTAATCACCGGCGGCGGCCACGTTATAGCCACGGAGCGCGATGTGCATCGAATTTGGGTGGTACCGCGGAAGAGCAGTCTTTCGTCCCTTCGGGGCGGCGGACTGTATTTTTTTGTTGAAAACTAATGACGATAAGGAGAGACACAATGAAAGCACTTATGCAGGAGCTTAAGGAAAATGCTCTGAAGGCTATTCTTGACGCCGACAGTCTGGAAAACCTCGAAGCTCTCAGGATCAAATATCTCGGTAAAAAGGGCGAGCTGACGGCCATTCTCAAGCAGATGGGCAAGCTTTCCGCCGAGGAGCGCCCGGCTATGGGGCAGCTTGCAAACCAGCTCAGAGCCGAGCTTGAGAGCTCCATTGAGACGACCCGCACAAAGCTTGAGGCGGCGGCTCTTGAGGCAAGGCTGAAGCTTGAGGCGGTCGACGTCACCATCCCCGGCGATGAGCTGAAGCTCGGCCACAAGCACCCCATGTACAAGGCGCTTGACGAGATAAAGGATATATTCGTGGGCATGGGCTTTACCGTGCTCGACGGCCCCGAGGTTGAGCTTGCCTCATACAACTTTGATAAGCTTAACGCCGAGGAGGGACATCCCTCCCGCGATTGGTCGGACACCTTCTACTTTGACGAGGACAGCAGGGTCATGCTCCGCTCCCAGACCAGCCCCATGCAGGTACGCGCCATGGAGACAATGAAGCTTCCCATCCGCATCGTCGCTCCCGGCAGAGTTTACCGCAAGGACGAGGTCGATGCGACCCACTCCCCCATGTTCCATCAGGTCGAGGGCATGGTCATAGACAAGGGCGTTACCATGGCCGACCTCAAAGGAACCCTGAACCTTGTTATGGAGCAGCTTTTTGGCGAGGGCACAGTGACCCGCTTCCGCCCCCACCATTTCCCCTTCACCGAGCCGAGCTGTGAGATGGACGTTCAGTGCCACAAGTGCGGCGGCAAGGGCTGCCCCACCTGCAAGGGCGAGGGCTGGATCGAGGTCCTGGGCGCAGGAATGATCCACCCGCGAGTGCTCGAGATGAGCGGCATCGACAGCGAGGAGTACACCGGCTGGGCCTTCGGCATGGGTCTTGAAAGACTTGCGATGAGGCGCTTTAAGATCTCCGACCTGCGTCTCATATTTGAAAACGACGTCCGCTTCTTGGAGCAGTTCTAAAGGGAGGATAAGACGATGAATTTAAGCAGAAAATGGCTCACAGAGTTTGTTGACGGCGTTTCCGTCAGCGATATAGACGACCGCGAATTTGCAGAGGCAATGACCCTCTCCGGCTCAAAGGTAGAGACCTATGAGGATCTCGGCGCGGAGATAAATAACGTTCTGGTTGGCAGGATCCTCTCCATGGAGAAGCACCCCAACTCGGATCATATGTGGATATGCCGGATAGACGTCGGCGCGGACGAGCCCGTTCAGATCGTCACCGGTGCATGGAACATCCACACCGGCGATCTTGTTCCCGCCGCTCTGCACAATTCACTGCTGCCCGGCGGCAAGAAGATCACCAAGGGCAAGCTGCGCGGAGAAGTATCAAACGGCATGCTGTGCTCCCTCAAGGAGCTCAATCTTGACGAGCGCGATTTCCCCTACGCGGTCATCAAAGCCGCCGCGCTTCTGAACGATTATCACCCCCTGGACACCGAAAAGCCCTCCATCCCCGCGGATATCAAGGCCGGCGACAAGGTTTTCGGACCTGTAGTCGCCGCAAAAGTCCTTGCGGTCGAGACAATCGGCGTGAACGTATATAAGTGCACCCTCGATATCGACGCTTCAACGGTGACCGTGGAGACCGATTGCCAGAACATCCACGAGGGCGACATGGTTGCATATAACACCAAGGCATCAAGCATATGCACTCTCGACGACCTGCGCGCACAGCAGGCCGAATTCCCCCACTGCATCCCCGACGGTATTTTCGTCCTGCATGAGGACGGCGTAAAGCCCGGCGATGATATCAGACCCGTCATAGGCGCGGACGACCACGTTATTGAGTTTGAGATTACCCCCAATCGCCCCGACTGTCTTTCCGTTATCGGTCTTGCCCGTGAGGCCGCGGCTACCTTCGGCAAGGAGCTGAAGCTCCATGAGCCCGAGGTAAAGGGCGGCGCTGACGGCAAGCTCGATGAGCTTCTCAAGGTCGAGGTTCCTGCAGAGGAGCTGTGCCCGCGCTACACTGCGCGTATGGTGCGCAATGTAAAGATCGCTCCCTCGCCCAAGTGGATGCGCGAGCGCCTGAGAGCCATGGGCGTCAGACCCATCAACAACATCGTTGATATCACAAACTACGTCATGATGGAATACGGCCAGCCCATGCACGCGTTTGACTATCGCTATGTCAAGGGCGGCAAGATAATCGTCCGCCGTGCCGAGGACGGCGAGGAGCTCACGACTCTCGACGGCAACGTAAGAAAGCTTAACAGCAATATGCTCGTCATCGCCGACGATACCCGCGCAGTCGGCCTTGCAGGTATCATGGGCGGCGAGAACAGCGAGATCGTTTCCGATACCGTGGACGTTGTTTTTGAGTCTGCAAACTTTGACGGCACCTGCATCCGCAAGTGCGCTCTTGCGCTGGGCATGCGCACCGAGGCCTCCGCTAAGTTTGAAAAGGGACTCGATCCCATGAACACCCTGCCCGCGGTCAACCGCGCCTGCGAGCTTGTCGAGATGCTGGGCGCAGGCGAGGTCGTTGACGGAGTTATTGACGTTGTAAACAGCCTTCCCGAGCCCACCGTTCTGGCTCTGCGCCCTGATAAGGTGAACGCTCTGCTGGGCACGGACGTTTCGGTATCCGGAATGCAGGATATACTCAGGAGCCTTCAGTTCGGCGTTGACGGCGAGACCATCAGCGTTCCCTCCTGGAGAGCCGACGTCGTGCACTACTCCGACCTTGCCGAGGAGGTCGCGCGCTTCTTCGGCTACAACAACATTCCCTGCACCCTCGTTCACGGCGAGAGCACACTCGGCGGCTACTCCGACGAGCAGCTTCTTGAGCAGCAGCTCGGCGCTCTCTGCCGCGCCGCAGGTTATGACGAGATCATAACCTACTCCTTCATCTCCCCCACCTATTACGATAAGATCCGCTGGGCAGCCGACGATCCGAGGCGCAAGAGCTTCAGGATCCTCAATCCTCTGGGCGAGGACACCTCCATCATGCGCACCACCACCCTGCCCTCCATGCTTGAGATCCTGACCCGTAACTACAACTTCCGCAACAAGGCAGTCAAGCTCTATGAGCTGGGCAGGATATATGAGCTCGGCGGCAAGGACGGACTTGCAAACGAACCCAAAATACTCACCGTCGGCACCTACGGTCCGCAGGCAAGCTTCTTCGGACTCAAGGGCCTTATCGAAGCCGTAATGAAGGACATCCGCGCAGAGGACGTACACTTTGAAGCCTGCACCGATAACCCCTCCTACCATCCCGGCCGCTGCGCCACTGTCCGGGCAGGCTCCGTCTGCATCGGCGTATTCGGTCAGATCCACCCTCTTGTAGCAGCCAATTACGGCGTTGACGCGGAATTTTACTGCGCAGAGCTCGCTCTCGACGGTCTAATGTCCGTCTGCGGCGAGGATCCCATATACACGCCTCTGCCCAAGTTCCCCGCCGTTTCCCGCGATATCGCGGTCGTCTGCGATGCCGCCATCCCGGTTGCAAGACTCGTCGAATGTATCATGGCCTCCGGCGGTGAATACCTCAAGGGCTGCAGCCTGTTTGATATCTACACCGGCAGTCATATCGCCCCGGGCAAGAAGTCCGTTGCCTTCTCCCTGACCATGAGATCCGACGACCAGACCCTTACAGACGATCACGCCGAGGAGACGACGAAGGCAGTTCTGACGGCGCTGGAGCAGAAATTCGGCGCAATTATACGATAAAACGCCCGAATTTTCGCATCTGCATAAGCATTTAACTCATATTTGCTTTACAATCACGCATAAACTGGTTATAATTAAAGCAAGAGATCATATTGACCGAGGAGTGATTAATTATGGAAGACATAACAAGGAAATTCACTGTTATCGACAGCAAGACCGAAATGAGAGAAATTCTGTCGTCCGTATACAATTCTCTGAAGGTTAAAGGTTACAATCCTATTAACCAGCTTGTCGGATACATTCTTTCCGAGGACCCGACCTACATCACAAATTACAACAATGCCCGCAGCCTCATCTGCCGCATTGACAGAGACGAGCTCATGCACGAGCTGCTGACAAGTTACCTCGGAACCGAAGATGAACAGTAAACAAAAAAATTCCCGTTCGATATGAACGGGAATTTTTATTTCCATTGAAAACTATATTTATGTTAAGCCGGTTAATGTTAATTGTGAAAATTTTATCGTTAACTGCTTGACAGATTGCCGTTCTGTTTGTATAATTTTTATAGTTAGTCAATACATTTAAGCATATTTGTCGTATTCCAATTCAAAATACTTACAAGCAAGGAGGCAGAGATGAAAACAGACACAAAAATGCTCGACCGTATCTTGGATGAGCATAATTGCGACAAGCTGAAAATGATTGCAATAATGCAGGACATTCAGAAGGAGCTGCGCTATCTTCCCGAGGATGCACTGATATATGTTGCAGGCAGGCTTGGCGTAAGCAAATCCGATATCTACGGCGTTGCGACATTCTACGAGAACTTCTCCCTTGAACCCAAAGGCAAGTACATCATCAAATGCTGCAACGGAACGGCATGCCACGTTCGCAAATCCGACGAGGTGCAGGAGGTGCTCTATCGAGAGACCGGTACGAGCGCTGAAAACAAGACCAGCGACGACATGCTCTTCACCGTGGAGCGAGTTTCGTGTCTCGGAGCCTGCGGCCTTGCTCCCGTCTGCACCGTCAACGATGTTGTCCACCCCGCTATGACCCCCAAGAAAGTACGCGAGCTTATCGCTTCTCTGAAGGAGGCTGAAAAGACATGAAGATATCTTCCAGAGCAGAGCTTGCGCAGTGCAGGCAGCTATACAGGAGCTCCCTGGCCATGCAATACAAGCAGGTCGTTATCTGCGGCGGCTCAGGCTGCGTTGCCGGCGGCTCACGCAATGTCTACGCAAGGATGAAGGAGCTCATGGAGGCTAAGGGTCTCAAGGTCGACGTAAGGCTTGAGCATGAGCCGCACGGCGAATCGGTCGGCTTGAAGCACAGCGGCTGCCACGGCTTCTGCGAGATGGGTCCGCTGATGCGTATTGAGCCTGCAGGGCTACTCTATATCAAGGTCAAGGTCGAGGATTGCGAGGAGATAATCGAAAAAACAATCCTCAAGGACGAGGTCATTGACCGCCTCGTATATCATCAGGACAACAAATCCTACTGCCGTCAGGAGGATATCCCCTTCTATCGCCAGCAGACGCGCGTTGCCCTTGAGCACTGCGGCCACATAAACGCCGAGAGCGTTGAGGAATACATAGCAGCCGGCGGCTATTCCGCCCTTGAAAAGGCGCTTTTTGATATGCAGCCGGAGGATATCATCAAGGAAATATCCGACTCCGTCCTGCGCGGCAGAGGCGGCGGCGGCTTCCCTGCCGGCAAGAAGTGGGCTCAGGTAGCGGCTCATAAGGAAGCACCCGTCAAATACATCGTCTGCAACGGCGACGAGGGCGATCCCGGCGCATTCATGGACCGCTCGGTCATGGAGGGCGATCCTCACAGAATGATAGAGGGCATGATAATCGCGGGCATAGCCTGCGGAGCCACCGAGGGCTACATATATGTCCGTGCCGAATATCCCCTTGCGGTCGAAAGGCTGAAGCTCGCCATCCGTTACGATGAGGAGCACGGCATACTCGGCGACAACATTTTCGGTTCAGGAAAAAGCTTTCATCTGCATATAAGCACGGGTGCCGGCGCCTTCGTCTGCGGAGAGGGCTCCGCGCTCACGGCCTCGATCGAGAGCCATCGCGGTATGCCGAGAACAAAGCCGCCCCGCACCGTCGACGCAGGACTTCTGGCCTCCCCCACCGTTCTTAATAATGTCGAGACCTTTGCAAACGTTCCGCCCATCATAAGCCGCGGCGCCGAATGGTACCGCTCGATAGGAACGGACGGCAACTACGGCACCAAGGCCTTCGCCCTTACGGGCAATATAAAGCACACGGGTCTTATCGAGGTGCCTCTCGGCACTACGCTGCGCCAGATAATCTTCGATATCGGCGGCGGCACCAAGACCGGAAAGTTCAAGGCCGTTCAGATCGGCGGTCCCTCAGGCGGCTGCCTCACCGAGGAGCATCTCGACCTTCCTCTCGATTTCGACTCACTCAAGGAGGTCGGCGCAATAATAGGCTCCGGCGGACTTGTCGTCATGGGTGACGATACCTGTATGGTGGAGATAGCCCGCTTCTTCATGAACTTCACGAAGAAGGAATCCTGCGGCAAATGCACCACCTGCCGTGAGGGCATACCCGAGATGCTGAGCATACTTGAGGGAATAACCAAGGGTCAGGGTGAGCTGAAGGATCTAGACAGGCTCGAGAAGATCGCAAAGACCGTTCATACCTGCTCGCTGTGCGGTCTCGGCAAGACCGCGACCAACCCCGTATTAAGCACGCTGAAATATTTCCGCGACGAATATATAGCCCACATCGTGGACGAAGTCTGCCCCGCGGGACAGTGCACAGGTCTCACCCGCTACTGGGTCGATCCGGACGTCTGCATTGGCTGCGGCAAGTGCAAGATGAACTGCCCGGGCGATGCCATAACCGGCGCCGTTCGCATTCCGCACGTCGTAGACACGAAGAAGTGCCTGCACTGCGGTCTGTGTATGCAGCTGTGTCCGGTACGCGCCATCAAGGAGGTTTAGCCGATGAAACGTATGATAATTGACGGTATAAGCTGCGAATTTGACAAAGAGCGGAATGTGCTCGAGGTCGCACGAAAAAACGGAATTGACATACCCAATCTCTGCTACTGCGAAAATCTCTCGATCTACGGCGGCTGCCGTATGTGCATCGTCGAGGACGAGCGCGGAAAGATCGACACCGCCTGCACCATGATACCCAGGGACGGTCTCTCAATAAAAACCTTCACCGAGGCCCTTACCGAGCACCGCCGAATGATACTCGAAATGCTGCTGTCGCGCCACAGAGCGGAATGCACCACCTGCGACAAGTCCGGCAAGTGCAGCCTGCAGGAATACGCGCGCCGCTACGGAGTCGACGCCGTGGACTTTCCTCTGCATTACAGCCCGGAGCCTATTGACGATTCCTCTCCCTGCCTCGTGCGCGATCCGTCCAAGTGCATTCTCTGCGGCAAATGCGTGCGTATGTGCACCGAAGTACAGAATATCCACGTCATCGATTTTGCCGAGCGCGGCAGCGATGCGTACATATCCTGCGGCTTCGGCGATAAACTCGCCGATACGCAGTGCGTAGGCTGCGGACAGTGCGCCGCAGTATGCCCGACTGGTGCTCTCACCGTGAAAAGCGATATCCCCGAGATGCGCAAGGCTCTGTTCGATAAGACAAAGAAGGTCGCGGTGCAGGTCGCGCCGGCCGTCAGGGTAGGTCTGGGCGAGGAATTCGGGATTCCTGCAACCGAGCCTGTCATGGGCAAGATAGTCACGGCGCTCAAGCGCCTCGGAGCGGACTATGTATTCGATACCTCTCTCACGGCTGACCTTACCATCATGGAGGAATCGGCCGAATTCCTGCACAAGCTTGAGTCGGGTGCAAAGCTGCCGATGTTCACCTCCTGCTGCCCGGGCTGGATAAAGCATGTTGAGAATAAGCATCCCGAGCTCATGCCTCAGGTATCGACCTGCGGCTCGCCCATGGAGATGTTCGGCGCGCTTATACGCAGGTACTTCAGAGGCGAACGTGTATTCTCCGTCGCAATAATGCCCTGCACCGCCAAAAAAGCAGAGGCAAAGCGCCCTGAGCTTGAAAAGGACTGCGAGAGGCTCATCGATCTCGTCCTCACCACTCAGGAGCTTGCGAGGATGATCACCGAGGCGGGTATTGACTTTAAAAACCTGCCCGACACCGAGCCGGACGCTCCCTTCGCACCGTACACAGGAGCCGGCGTTATCTTCGGCGTTACCGGCGGCGTAACTGAGGCCGTCATCCGCCATGTTCTCGGCGCATACACCGATGAGGCGATCACCACGGTCGCCGAGTGCGGAGTGCGCGGGCTCGAAGGCATAAAGGCCTTTGAGGTCACGGCAGGCGATACAACGCTTCGTATTGCGGTCGCAAACGGCCTCGGCAATGCCGATAAGCTCATCGAAAAAATCGAGAGCGGCGAGGAGTTTTTCCACTTCATCGAGGTCATGGCATGCCCCAACGGCTGCATCGGCGGCGGCGGGCAGCCGCCTGCCTGCAATGCGCAAAAGGCAAAGCGCAACGACGGCATCTTCAATGCCGACAGCCGGTGTGAGCTCAGGTCCTCCGACCAGAATCCCGCGCTTGAGAGCATCGCAGAGCTTCTCTGCGGCAGAGAGCACGAGCTTCTGCACATACACTATCCCCTGCATGGCAAGCACTGATATAAGCTTTTTAAACAAAAAATCGGCACCCGCTCGGGTGCCGATTTTTTCAGCCTCTTTTTCATCTTAACGCAGCTTTTCTGCAACGGCGTTCAGGAAATCGGTGTAGCTGACGCTCTTTACATCACTCTGTCCTTTGCACAGGAGCGCAAGATCCCCGGTCATCACACCGCTCTCAAGCGTGTCAACGGTGGCTTTTTCCAAGCGCTCGCCGAAGGCGGCAAGCTCCTCACTGCCGTCTATCTCTCCCCTCTTGCGCAGAGCGCCGCTCCATGCAAATATGGTGGCCACAGGGTTTGATGAGGGCATGTCCAGATTGCAGTAGAAGAACTTCTCCTTGTCCTCTCCCTGCATGTGCATGATCTCCATGTTCTCAATGGCCCGGTTGTTGGCTTCGCAGACGTCAACGCCGGCCATGGCATGGAGAAAGCTGTAGTTGCCCTCCAGCGCCCGCTCCAGCAGCGCCCGGGAGAACTCACAGCTGTTGTTGGCCATGTAATAGGTGGCCAGCTCCATGGAGTTGGTGTGCGGGGCACGGAGCCGGACCGAGAAACAGTTCCCCAGGTTCAGCA
>SAMEA3663242__coassemble_33_pt1 | contig 64528 bp, 60 predicted proteins | sample SAMEA3663242__metabat2_high_PE_022 | metagenome-assembled genome bin SAMEA3663242 (sample SAMEA3663242) | pig gut metagenome | biome: pig gut; feature: pig-associated habitat; material: faeces | place: China | collected 2013 | reverse complement strand
TGACGCGGTGCGCGGTCTTGAGGATTACTCGCATATATGGCTCGTATGGCAGTTTTCCGAGGCCGTGCGCGACACATGGTCGCCGACGGTGCGGCCGCCCCGGCTCGGCGGCAACGTCCGCATGGGGGTGTTCGCAACGCGCTCGCCCTTCCGCCCGAATGCGATCGGGCTGTCCTCGCTCAGATTGGAGCGGGTGGAGCTCTCCCCCGAGCGTGGGCCGGTGCTGCACGTTCTGGGCGCGGATATGATGGACGGAACGCCCATATTCGATATTAAGCCCTATATCCCATACGCCGACTGCCACCCCGATGCAACCGGCGGCTTCACGGACAAGACCGGCTTTGAAACGCTCGCCGTCAGTATTCCCAAGGAAATTGAGGCCGAGCTTCCGGCGGGACTCATGGGCGTGCTGGAAAACGATCCCCGACCGAGGTATCATGACGATCCCGAGCGGGTGTACGGCATGGAATACGCGGGCTTCGAGGTAAAATTCCGCGTTGAAAACGGCGTTCTCACCGTTTTGGATATGAAAAAAGCAGCTTTTTAAGCTGCTTTTTTCAGTCTTCTGTAAAAGATGAGCGCGACGGCAAGGGAGATGCTGTCCACAACAGGCTGCACCCACATACAGCCGTACAGCGGCAAAAGCGCGTCAAAGAGGAACAAAAGCGGAATGTCAAGTACGCCCTTTCTCAGCATGGAGCAGATAAGCGACTCCTTGACCCTGCCCATCGCCTGAAACTGCGTGATGAAGGGGTGCGCCAGCGCCATAAGCGGCATCGCCAGCACCATGCGCCGCAAAAAGCCGGCGGCGTAATCGACGGTGAGCGCATCGCCGATAAACAGCGCGGCAAGCTGCGGGGCAAGCAGCTCGTAGATAATGACGCAGCCCGCCGCGACGGACACGGACAGGGTACAGCCGAAGCGGAATGCGTCGCTGCGCCGCTGCTCGTTTCCTGCGGCGTGGTTATAGGCAAGCAGGGGCAGCAGACCGACGGAGACGCCTATGGTGAAATACAGCGGAAGCTGGTCGAGCTTTTTCACGATGCCCAGAGCCGCGACCGCCTCCGTAGTGTAGGCGGAAACAAACTTCGCCTGAGCCGCCACGCCGACCATGGTGAGCATAAGCTGTATCGCCGAGGCAAAGCCTATCGACAGGATGGGTCTTATATGCTCGCGTGTGCTCCTTATGAGCCTCGGATCAATGCAGATGACCGACTGCCTTTTGCGCAGAAGGCACACGAGAAGAAACAGCGCGCTAATGACGTTTGAAAGCGACGTAGCCAGACCCGCGCCCTCGGCGCCCATGCCGAGAAACTCGGGGAGAATGAACAGGGGATCGAGCAGAATGTTCAATATGCCGCCGAGAGCCAGCCCCCGTGAGGCCGTTCCGGCGCTGCCCTCGGCGCGTATGATGTTTGCCGAAACGGAGGCCGTTACGGTGAACAGCCCGCCGAGCACTACCGCCCATCTCGCGTAGCTAAGCGCATAGGCAAAGCTCTTGCTGTCCGCGCCGCACAGGATGAGTACGGGCCTTTCCAGAGCCGCAAACAGCAGGCAGAATACAACGGCCGAAATAAGCCCCCACCAGAAAGTCACGGACGAGACCTCGCGCGCTTCGTCCTCACGGTGCTGACCGAGCTTGCGCGCGATAAGGCTTGACCCGCCCACTCCGAAGAGGTTTGCCACGGCGGTGAGCATGATGAAGCACGGCGCGACGACGGTGACCGCCGCTGTCTGGGCGGGGGAATTGAGCATACCGACGAAATATGTGTCCGCAAGGCTGTACACGACCGCGACCATCTGCGCCGCGACGGCGGGCATTATCTGCTTTATGACAGCCCTTTTGACGGGCATTTTTTCAAAAAGCTCTGTTCTGTCAAGGGAATTCATTGCTTGCTCCGTAAATTATCGGCGTCCGGGGACGCCGATACAATCATTATTAGCATGGGCAGAAATCTGCCCGTTAAAACCTGCAGACGGTATTCTCCGCCGTGCTCACGCGGCTATCCTGCTTTTCAGGGTGTCGGCAATGCGGCTCACCGTGTCGGCAGTGATCGGGGAGGGCAGGTCTTCGCCTTCGAGCAGCTCAAGAAAGCCGTACTCATCGGAGACGTCCACGAGATCAAGATAGGCCTCAAGCCCGCTTCCGGGGCTGTCCAGCTCCAGATTGTACAGCTCAAATGCGGCGCTGTCGGACACGCAGTAGCTTATGACGTAGAAGGGCTGCTCAAAAAGGTGAGAAATATCTATCCAGAGATAGGGCAGCAGATCCGCGTCATAGTCGTCCGCGTAGCCGTATTCCGCAGCTACCTCGGCGTAGACGGAGTTTACGTTCTCAACGGTGAGCTCAGCGTCGCTCAGCTCATAGACACGCTCCTCGAATTCGTTGAAGCTGAGCTGGCTGACGTAAAGATAAAGTGCGTCGAGCATCTTGAATCTCGTAAGCTCCGCGGCAAGCTCTTCATCGTCTATGTACTCCAAAAGCATATACTCCATGCCCTGGGAAAACATTTCGGCGGAGTCATTGCTGATACCTAAGCCGTAGTTTGTGTAATTATCCACAAAGTGGCCGAACTCGTGCCCGACAGTCAGGATATCATCGGAAAAGCCGTAGGTCTTGGAGAAAAGATAGGGCACATCATAGTCGTCCAGATAGGTGACGTATGAGCTGTCGAGCTTGGCGTCGCTGCCGCTAATATCGTAAAGACCGCTGTTTTTCATAAACTTCATGGACTCGTATACCCCGTCGCCCATTTTTTCGGCCGCTGCGCTCAGCACGCTCATAGTTTCGTCCTCGCTGAGCTCGCGCAGATCGTAATACATATTGTCAAACGCACCCGCCGCGCTGAGCTCCTTATATAGAGGAACGAGCTTCTGCTTAACGGCGGCTTTGTATTCGTCGAGGTCTTCCGGCATGTAGTCTCTGCCGAAGCCGTCGTAGGCGTATTCGATGTAGCTGCCGCAGCCCGTTTTCTCGGCAATGGCGCGGCGCAGCTTCACAAGCTCAATGTATATCTCGGCGACAGGCTCGTTATACTCCTCATATATGTCATAGCTGTCGGAAGCGTAGATCTCGATAAGCAGCTTGCGGTAATCGTTCAGAAGCTCGCTTTCCTTCGTCTGAAGCTCCACCAGCTCGTCGTCGGGAGTGTAGCCGTCCTCAAAGCTGTAGTTTTCCTCCAGAAGTCCGCCGAAATAATTGGCGTCGAGAAAGGCGTACATATGCGAATTGGAACACGCCAGCATCACATCGTCCAAAATGCGCCATACCTCGCCCCACATACTGTTGCAATAGTCGTTCTCCCCGGCATAGTACTCGTCATTGACGTCAAGGTCGTTGTATATGCATGCGAGCGCCGCCATTGTGCGGAAATGCGTGTACATATCCATAAAATCATCAAGTGCGCCAATAACATCTTTTCTCGGCGCGTGCTCATCCAAAAGCTCCTCAATGTCGGCTCCGAGCTTTTTCATGGCACCAACATCCGGGCGGGAGTATTCGATCTGTGCAAAGGTGATGTTTTCATCCCTGCTCATATCCGCGGTGCTGAAGGCGCTCTCGAGCTTTGACGTGTCGTAATCGGACGGCAGCAGCGACATCGGGTCGCAGCCGCACAGAGAAACGAGCATCAAAACGGCAAGGAAAAGGGCGATAAAGCGTTTCTTAAGGCGCATAAGCAGTCCTCCGATAATTATTATGGGAAAAAATCCGAAAAGAAGCCTCGTCAGGCACTAGGACACTCTGTGCTTATGTAAAATTTTATCACAAAACAGCGACTTTGAAAACAAATTAATTTAAAGCCGAAAAAAACAATTATTTCACATAGCTATTGCAATACTTCAAAAATTTGATATAATAAGCTCAAATATTTGAAGTATAGGAGGTTTGTGCGATGAAAATCCTGCTTATTGCGCTGATATCATATCTCTTAGGCTCATTCTGCGCGTCGATACCGCTGTCGCGGAGATACTGCGGCGGGGATGTGCGCCTGTACGGCAGCAAAAACGCGGGCGCGACAAATATGGCCCGGGTGTACGGACTCAAGGCGGGGCTTGCAACGCTGCTTTTGGATGTGCTGAAAACGGTGATCGCAATGCTTCTGGGCGGATACCTTATGGGCGAGGCTGGAGAGGCCGTCGCGGGCGCGTTCTGCATAATCGGTCACTGCTTTCCACTGTATTTCGGTTTTCGCGGAGGCAAGGGCGTATCGGTCGGCGCGGCGCTGGGGCTTATGACGGGACCGGCGGAGCTGGGCGTTATCATGGCGGTGTTTTTCGCGGTGGCGGTCATAAGCCGCAAGGTATCACTCGGCTCCGTTCTGGCGGCCGTCAGTCTGCCGATAGCCTCATGGCTCATGGGGGCGGGAAAGGAAATGCTCATAATGAATGTGTTTTCGGCGGCGCTGGTGGTGTTCATGCACCGCGGCAATATCTCACGCCTCATTAACGGAACGGAGCCCGATTTTCACCCAAAAAAAATTGGTTGAGAAATTTTAAACAAAAATTTGTATAAAATGTCGAAATTATCTTAGCCAACGATGCAATGTCTTGACAAATTAATCATGGATGTGTAACATATACTTGTAAACATGGCGGACGGATGATCCGTTCCACATTTTATTACAAAAAAGGAGAATAACTATGGCAGTATTTAAAGAAACTCTCGGTAAGGATTTCCTGGAGAAGTATAACGGCGTAGAGCTTTTCAAGGAGTTCACTCCCAAAATCGCAAAGCTCCCCAGCATCATGTACAAACCTTACTACAACAAGCTCGCCGGCGACGTTGTTGGCACCTGCATCAAGCTCGGCCGCTGCACCGAAGAAGAGGCAGCCGCACTGGAGAAGGCATTCAACGAGCGTTACGCTGACAAATAAGCAGATTTGTACTTAAGCCCTGCCTTTCGGCAGGGCTATATTAAACATCGGGAACCGAGAGCGGCTCACATCAGCCGTCAGCGGTTCGACGGCTTTGTAAAAAATTATAGGAGATTATCTATGGATTTTAAAAGCATGACCGTAAAGGATTTTCTTGAGGTAAACGGCGGCAGAGAGCTTTGCCAGCAGTATGCGCCCAACCTTCTGAAGTATCCCCTTAAGCTTTTCTACAAGAAGACCTGCGGCGAGATATTCGACCTCGTCACCAGTAAGGGCCTTGTGCCTGCCGACAAGGCTGCTGCCATCGAGGCGGCAATTCTGGCAAAATAATTAAATATCAAGACCAAAAATCCGTCGGGAGCTTAAGAACAGTCCCGACGGATTTTTCATTTCGTTTTTTGTATAGCAAGCAGCATGACGAGCGTGCCGACTGCGGAGACGATAACGCCTGTAAGCAGTGTGAAGGAGGGGGAGCTGTTATCCAGAAGGAAGCCGCCGATGTAGCTTGCGAAGATGCTCCCGAGGGTTATCATGGTCGTGACGAAGGCCTGACCCTTGACGGCGTTGCGCTTAACGACGACCTCATCGACATAGCGCACCGACGCGGGCACGAAAATGGCAAAGGAGAAAGCCTGAAGCAGCTCGGCGGCATATAAAACCGCGATGCTCGGAGCAAGATATATCAGAAGCTCCTTCACCGTGAACATTACAACCGCAAATCTCAGCAGGCTTGAGCAGCGGAAGCGGCGCGTCAGGCGTGAGAACAGCAGCATGACCGGCACCTCGGTCAGCGTCATAAAGGCCAAGACGTTTCCGAGGTCGGCACTGTCGCCGCCGATGTTGCGTATGAACTCGATCATGAAGTTGCCGATTATCGAGTGGGTAAAGAACAGCAAAGCGGTGCCTGCGAGAAAAAGCGTGAAGCGCCTGTTTTCGCGAATGAACTCAACGATGCCGCTGGGCTTTTCCACGTCCCCGGCGGAGGCGGTCTCCAATACTGCACGGTGCTTCCGTTCCTTTGCGGAAAACAGCAGGGTGATAAGCCCGAGTATAAAAGAGAACACGATGTACGCTATCGGGACTGAGTTCGCGCTTACCGACTGCACGAGCATCCCGAGCACAACGGTGCACAGCGAGTAGGCAAGTGAGCCCACCGCGCGGGCCATGCTGAAATTGATGCGGCAGCCCCAGCTTTCAAGATAAAAGCTCAGGGAGATGCACAGAGGCTGCAAAAGCGTGTTGCCAGCGAGAAGGATAACGTACGCGGCGGTCAGCGGCAGACAGTTTTTCGGAAGCATGAGCACCGCCAGCATGAGCAGCAGCGACAGCGCGGCGGTTATCCTTATGCAGCCCAAAAGCGATTTTCTGCCGCTGCGGTCGATGTATCCTGCGATAAGGGGCTGCAGAACAAAGCCGAAAATGTTGCCGAGAGCGAAGATTATCCCGATCTCATAGTTTGAATAGCCCTTGAACTGGAGGAAAACGGTCGTGAAGCAGAATATAACACCGCTTAAGGTCCAGTATACCGCCTGCAGGGCGGCATAATCGATATTGAGTTTCTTTTCTGAATTTTTCATATCATTTATCACCATAGGAAAGTTATTTATACCACAATTCATCAGGAATGGCAAGCAGAAAGTTTAGCGGCGCAAAAAAAGACTTTCATGCCGGTATATGCCGCAAAAAGCTTGCGGTTATGCGCAAATGCGGTTATAATGTTAACATGGTTCAAATTTTTTAAAAGGACAGGGAGAAAAATGATAGAAAAAATTGACGGCGTTATAAGCGCCATAAGCGGCTTTCTCTATCAGCCGTACATAGTACCGCTGATACTTGTAGCCGCCGGACTGTATTTCACCATCCGCACCGGCCTGATGCAGTTCAGCCTTTTCGGCGAGTCGATAAGGGTCGTCAGCGAAAAGCCAAAGGACAAGAGAGCGATCTCCTCCTTCGGCGCGCTCATGGTTTCCACCGCTTCCAGAGTGGGTACCGGCAACATCATCGGCGTATCGACGGCGATCTGCACGGGCGGCTTCGGCGCCATCTTCTGGATGTGGGTCACCGCTATCCTCGGCGGCGCCTCCGCTTTCGTGGAATCCACCCTTGCGCAGATCTACAAGAAGAAGGACAATGACGGCACCGGCTACGGCGGCCCCTCCTACTATATGCAGGACGGACTCAAGCAGCGCTGGCTGGGCGTAATATTCGCCGTCGTGCTCATCCTCACCTACGTTGTGGGCTACAATATGCTGGCCTCCTTCAACACTCAGGACACCTTCTCGGGCTTTGGCTTCTATGATAAAAAGACGACTCCGATCGTCATCGGCGCCATACTCGCGGTGCTCTTTGCCGTGTGCGTTCTGGGCGGCGGCAAGCGCCTTACCAATATCACCGGCGTTCTGGTGCCTGTGATGGGAATCATTTATGTTCTGGTATCCATCCTGGTGATCGTCATGAACATAAATGCGGTCCCGACGGTTATCAAGAACATCTTTGTGTCAGCCTTTGATTTTAAGGCCATCTTCGGCGGCTTTGCGGGCTCCTGCGTGATGTGGGGCATCAAGCGCGGCCTTTACTCCAACGAGGCCGGTATGGGCTCGGCTCCCAACGCCGCAGCTACGGCCGAGGTATCGCACCCTGTAAAGCAGGGTCTCGTGCAGATGCTCTCGGTGTTCATCGATACGCTGCTTATCTGCAGTGCGACTGCGCTCATGTGCATGTGTGCAAATCCCGACGGACTCAGCCCCGATGTTGCGGGAGCTGCGTATGTGCAGCAGTCCATGGGCATGGCGCTCGGCGATTTCGGACCCATCTTTATCGCCGTGGCGATGAGCCTGTTCGCGTTCACCACCCTTATCGGCAACTACTATTACTGCGAAGGCTGCCTGAAATTCATCATGAAGCGCAGCCCGAGCAAAGCGTTTATAACCTGTTTCCGCCTTGTGGCGACGGCGCTTGTGTTCGTCGGCGCGATCCTCTCCGCCGGAGTGGTATGGGATACCGCGGATATGCTCCAGGCGTTCATGGTCATCATAAACGTACCCGTGATCATAATCCTCGGCCGCCACGCCTTTGCGGCCCTCAAGGACTATAAGCGCCAGAGCGCAGCGGGCGAAAACCCTGTGTTCAAGGCATCCTCCATCGGTCTGGAGGGCAAGACCGACTGCTGGGAATAATACCGAAAAGAAAAAGACGAAGCTCCGTTGTGAGCTTCGTCTTTTGTTTTATGCCTGAATGGTGTATAATGGGATAAGCAAAGGGAGTGAGTATATGAACGACTATGAACGCGAGTGGTCAAAGCAGCTTGAGGCGGAAGCAAAGTTTCTCAGAGACAGAGCGGGACGGCAGGACAGCAAACTGAACCGAATGCTTGAGTCAAAAGTGCCGGAGAAGCTTCAGAGCACTCTTGACGCCGCCTTTGCCAAGGCATTTGAGCTGATTTTTGAAAAGGGCACCGGAGCTATCGAAAAGACCTATAACCGCAGGGATATCGAGCGTAGCAGCAGGGTAAGACGGACGATCGCATCGAATAACCCCAGTTCGAGAGCGTTGAAGGAGGCATACAGGGCCGCCGAGGGTTCAAAGACGAAAAACACGCTCGTGTCCGGTCTGTCGGGCATTGGCATGGGGCTGTTCGGCATAGGCATACCCGATATCCCGCTGTTCACGGCCATGCTGCTCAAAAGCCTGTATGAGGTCGCTCTCAGCTACGGATACAACTATGATGAGCTCAGGGAAAAGTGCTTTCTGCTGCTTATTATCGGCGCCGGCGTAAGGTACGGAGACGAGCTGCGTGCAGCCGACGACAGAGTCAACTACTTTATCGAAAACGGCGCAGAGCCGGATGCCGTGACCATGGAAACGGAGGTAAAGATCGCGGCGGAGGGGCTTTCGGGGGAGCTGCTGTATATGAAATTCCTTCAGGGCATTCCCATTGTGGGCGCCGTCGGCGGAGCGTATGACGCGATATACATAGACCGAATAACAAAATACGCCCACATGAAGTATAACCGCAGATTTTTAAATGATTTAAAAAAGTGAGAGCTCAAAGAGCTCTCACTTTTTTGCCGTTTTAGCTTTTCTTACGGAGGCGAAGGGATCGCTGCCGCCGCCGGAGAACATTGTGAAGTTAAGGCTGGAGGTAACGTGGTCGGCCATGGCCTGCTTTGCAAGGTCGGGAATGTGCATCTTTATGGCCTCAACAACAGCCACATGGTTGTATATGACGCTGGACGACCAGGGGTTTTCACCGGCGCTGCTGATGAACTTTATCATCGAGGACTGATACATCGTCAGGTTTGGCAGCAGCATATTGTAGCATTTCTGGATATAGCGGTTGCCGCAGGAGCTGACGATAAGGCTGTGGAAGGGCATATCAGTTGCTATCATGCCGTCATAGTCCTTGCGGATGACGCATTCGGCAAACTCGTTTGCCAGTCTGTCCAGCTCGCTGACGGTGGCACTATCGGCCCTCTCCGTACAGAGGGCGGCTGCCTCGCACTCGATGGCTGCGCGCACGTCGTACAGGTCAATCATGTCGCTGAGATTAAGATCGATGACAAAAAAGCCGCTGGTATCGGGCTTTGATATGACAAAGCCCATGTCGCACAGGTTGAGAATGGCCTCGGCAACGGGGGTACGGGATATGCCCAGACCTGAGGCTATGCTGTTGACATTGAGCTTTGTGCCCGGGGCTATGCGCAGGGACACGATCTCATCATAAAGCATCTGCGAAACGATGTCGCGAAGCTTTGCACCGGGGTTGGCGTCAAGATAAACCTGAAACTGAGTACGATTCATGGTAACAGTCCTCTCGTTTTCGTGAAGGAGCAAAAAACAGTGAAAAGCTCCGAAATTGATTTAAAATACGGCACTAATTGTACAACATAATTCCGTGAAATTCAATAGCTAAAGTACATATTTTGCGCTGAAAATGAAATAACTTGCGTGTATACGGGCAAAATATTCAACAAACAGGAAATTGTTCATTAAATAACAAGCAAGAAAGCTCCGATGCATTTTGCATCGGAGCTTTCGGATAATGGGATACTTTGATTACTTGTTCTTGCTCTTTATGTATTCGTCGATGCTCTTGGCGCCGGTCTTGCCTGCGCCCATTGCGAGGATGACGGTCGCAGCGCCTGTAACGGCGTCGCCGCCGGCGAATACGCCCTCGCGGGAGGTCTGACCGTTCTCGTCGGCCTGGATGCCGCCTTTCTTGGTGGTCTCAAGACCCTTGGTGGTGGAGCGGATCAGGGGGTTGGGGCTGGTGCCGATGGCGATTATGACCGCGTCGCAGTCGAGGACCCAGTTGGAGCCTTCGACGGGAACGGGACGGCGGCGGCCCTTCTCGTCGGGCTCGCCAAGCTCCATCTTCTGGAGCTCAAGACCGGTGACAAAGCCGTTTTCGTCGCCGTGGATGGCAACGGGGTTGTTGAGGAGCATGAACTCGATGCCCTCGGACTCGGCGTGCTCGACCTCCTCGAGACGTGCGGGGAGCTCCTCCTTGCCGCGGCGGTAGGTGATGTAGACGTGCTCGGCACCGAGGCGCATGGCAACGCGGGAGGCGTCCATTGCGACGTTGCCGCCTCCGACGACCGCGACCACCTTGGGGTGCTTGATGGGCGTATCGTAATCATCTCTGTAAGCCTTCATGAGGTTTACGCGGGTGAGGAATTCGTTGGCCGAGTAAACGCCCAGCAGGTTCTCGCCGGGAATGTGCAGGAACTGGGGCAGACCCGCGCCGGAGCCGATGTAAACGGCCTCGTAGCCGAAATCGTCGAACAGCTCGTCGATGGTCATCGCCTTGCCGATAACGGCGTCGGTGACGATCTCAACGCCCATCTTCTTGAGGTTTTCGACCTCGACGGCAACGACCTTGTCCTTGGGCAGACGGAACTCGGGGATACCGTAGACGAGAACGCCGCCGGCCTTGTGGAAGGCCTCGTAAATGGTGACTTCATAGCCCATCTTGCGCAGATCGCCCGCGCAGGTGAGGCTGGAGGGACCGGAGCCGATGATGGCGACCTTGTGACCGTTGGACTCGGGGGGAACTATCTCGGGCTTGTCGGCCTTGGACATGTGGTAGTCGGCGACGAAGCGCTCGAGACGGCCGATGCCGACGGGCTCGCCCTTGATGCCGCGGACGCACTTGGACTCGCACTGCTTCTCCTGCGGGCATACGCGGCCGCAGACTGCGGGCAGGGAGTTGGTGGAGGTTATGATATCGTAGGCTGCGTCGAAGTCGCCTTCGGCAACCTTTGCGATGAATTCGGGGATGCGTACGGAAACGGGGCAGCCGCTGCGGCAGGGCATATTGTGGCAATTGAGGCAGCGCTTTGCCTCGTCAATCGCCATTTCCTCGGTGTAGCCGAGAGCGACCTCGTCAAAATTTCTTTTGCGAACCTGAGGATCCTGTTCGGGCATCGGGTTCTTATCCATTCTCATATTAGCCATTGCGCTTACCTCCGGTCATATTGCAGATATGCTGTGAAGCCTCATCCTGCTCGGTCTTATAGAAAGCCGCGCGCTTGATGAGGGAGTCGAAATCGACCTCGTGCGCGTCAAAGTCGGGGCCGTCGACGCAGGCAAACTTCGTCTCGCCGCCGACGATAACGCGGCAGCCGCCGCACATGCCGGTACCGTCGACCATGATGGGGTCGAGGGAGATGATAGTCTTGATGCCGTAGGGACGGGTGACGTCGGCGAGGAACTTCATCATGATATCAGGGCCGATGGCGATAACGCGGTCGAACTGGGGCTTGCCCTCGGCGATGTTCGCGTCGATCTCCTGCTGGAGATACTGGGTGGTGAAGCCCTTCTCGCCGTAGGTGCCGTCGTCGGTGCACATGATGAGCTTGTCGGAAGCGGCCTTGAGCTCATCCTTCAGGATGACGATATCGGCGCTTCTGAAGCCGGCGATAAAGGTGACCTCGATGCCCCTTTCGTGCATTTCCTTTGCGATGGGGTAGGCGATGGCGCAGCCGACGCCGCCGCCGACGACGCAGACCTTCTTAAGACCGTCCATCTCGGTGGCCTTGCCGAGAGGGCCGACAAAGTCGGTGATGTAATCGCCCTCTTCAACGGTGTGGAGCATTCTGGTGGTGCGGCCTGCGGCCTGAACCATAACGGTCACGGTGCCCTTTTCGCGGTCATAGCCGGCAACGGAGACGGGGGTGCGCTCTCCCTGCTCATCAAGACGGAAGATGACGAACTGACCTGCCTGCGCATGCTTTGCGACCAGCGGAGCTTCGATCTCGAACAGGCAAATGGTCTTTGCCTCGTTCAGAAATCTTTTTTGTACGACTTTAAACATCTTATTACCTCTTTACAATTATAATAAATTTATGCCTGAATCAGTAACAGCCTTAATTCTAATTCAATTGCTCATGCTTGTCAACATATGAAATTTCAATATATTTCAAAAAATCCTGATTTATCAACGGTTTTTTGGGTTAAGTGATTATATTTTAACTAAGACTGCGCAAAAATTGACGCAATTTTGCCAGCAGGTGGAAAAATCGGCGTTTGCATGACGCCGCGATTTGCGGTATACTGCCCTGGAGGTGGATAAAATGTCGGTAACAAGAAGCCGGTTCGGCGAATACTATCTCTATACGATTGAAAATGCTCGGGGCGCGAGGCTCGAGGTGACGGATCTGGGAGCCACGGTACGGAGCATCGTTATGCCCGACCGCAACGGCGTCATGGGCGACGTCGTGCTCGGCTATGACACTCCGCAGGAGTATCTTGATAACGACGGATACTTCGGTGCGGCAGTGGGCAGATACGCAAACCGCATCGCGGGGGCGGAGTTTTCGCTGGGCGGCAATACATATAGGCTCACTGCCAACGAGGGGAAAAACACGCTCCACGGCGGAGCGGGCTTCAGCAAGCGCCGCTTTGATACCGTGAGTGCCGAGGGCAGCAGCGTCATCTTTGAGCTGCGCGACCCCGACGGCGGGGACGGCTTCCCGGGAAATATAACGCTGCGCATAGCATATGAGCTTACGGAGGATAACGATGTTTTCATTTACTACGGCGCAAGCGCGGATAAGGACACGGTGATAAATCTCACAAACCACTGCTATTTTAACCTCCGCGGCGAGGGCGATATTTTAAGCCATGAGCTGCTCATAAACGCCGACTCCTATCTGCCGGTTGACGGCGAGCTCATTCCCACGGGCGAGATATGCCCAGTGGAGGGGACGGAGTTTGACTTCTGCGACAGCCGCGAAATTAAAAACGGCTTTTACGACCACTGCTTCGTGCTAAGAAACGGTTTCTGCGCCATGCTGAGCGATAACGAAAGCGGCAGAGTGATGCTCGCTGCGACGGATATGCCCGCCGTGCAGTTTTACGCAGGCGGCGCGACGGGGGAGAGAAGAGGCAAGAACGGAGTGCGCTACGGCAAAAACTCGGGCCTGTGCCTTGAAACTCAGTTTTTCCCCGACAGCCCCAACAGACCGGACTTTCCCTCCTGCGTACTCAAAGCGGGGGAGCTTTTCACCAGCCGCACGGTCTATTCCTTTACGGTCAAATAGCAAAAAAGACATCGCAGGGCGATGTCTTTTTTTAGTTTAATCCAAGCTTAAATTCCATTCGGTGTCGGGTGGGTAGGCGGATTCTTCAAAGGCGGTGATGTACGGCTGCCCCTCGGAGCGGGTGCGTCGGACGATGGCCTTTTTTGCCCCCAGCATTCTGCACAGTGCGGGGATGAACTCGGGGGCGTCGTTCAGAGCCTCCTTTATCATAAGCGTATCGCCGTCGAGATAGCCGCAGGCGATGCCGTCTTTGCAGGCGTAAAAGCCGCCGCCGTAGGTCTTGAAAATGGCCTCCTGAAAGCAGAGCCAGTCATAATACAGGCTGATGTACGGCCCGCCCTTGAGCAGGTCTATCCTGCGGTAGCTGTATTCGTCGGCGTAAAGCTCCTTAATTTCAGCGCCGCTGTCCGACGGCGAGAGCTCCTCGTAAGCGCAGAAGCTTACGGGAACGAGCCCGCAGTTTTTCTCATACCAGCCGTACAGCGAGGGCTCCGCGGGCAGAGTACAGCAGATATCGGAGCCGTGCTTACGCGCGTGCCTCATGCAGGCCCGCACAAGGTCTGCGCCTATGCCCTGACCCTGCGCCTGCTTATCCACCGCAACGCCGTAGATGTAGGCAACCTTTTTCGGCGGCGTGCCGGGGCTGTGCAGCTCCGTGTACAGAACATAGGCCGCACCGAACAGCTCGCCGCAAAACTCCGCGACGAGCCCCACGCCCATTGCCGGAAGCAGCTCGAAAAAGGTGTCGGCAATGCACGGATCGTCGCCGAAGGCCTCAAGCCACAGGCTTTTGAGGTACGGAACATCAGACTGCTTGTATTCGTGTATCTCGTAGATCATCTGTACACCTCGGGACACAGCCTTCGTATTTCGCTGCGGATCTCCCGCAGATCCGCAAAGGTCTCAGGACGTTTGTTAACATCCCGAAGCAGAGCCGAGGGATGGTAGATCGCCATGTACCTTCTGCTTCCTATGTCGAACCACTGCCCGTGCTGCCGCGTTATGCGGAAGTCCTCGCTTATAAGGGCGGTGGCGGAAATGCGGCCTAAGCATATAATTATCTTGGGGTCGACGATCTCTATCTGCTCCCGCAGCCACGGCCGGCAGGCGTCCTCCTCCTCGGGAAGGGGGTCGCGGTTTTTCGGCGGGCGGCATTTTACGATGTTGGCGATGTAGACCTTACTGCGGTCGAGGTCTATCATACTGAGCATATCGTCAAGGAGCATACCTGCTCTGCCGACGAAGGGCACACCCTGCAGATCCTCCTGCTCGCCGGGACCCTCGCCGATGAACATGACGTCGGCCGAGGCGTTGCCCACGCCGAACACGAGCTTTGTTCGCGTGTCGCCAAGAGGGCAGGCGCGGCAGTCAAGGCAGCGGCTGTTCAGTTCTTCCATCGAAAGGGCCATCAGCTTTCCTCCGAGTATTTTGCAAGCTCCAGCAGGATCTCGCGCCTGTTATTGTCGGGATACTCCATTACATAGTCGAGCAGGAACTTGAGCATCTCGCCCAGTTCCGGACCCTTCAGCCCCAGACTCAGCAGATCGTCGCCTGTGACGGCAAGGTGCTTGAGCGAGAAACACTCGCCGCTTTTGAGCACCGCCTTGAGCTCCTTTTCGCGGTCAACGCCGAGAATGACGGAGCCTGCCTGCACGGCGCAGCTCACCGAATCCACGCCGTAGCGGTTGAGAAGCCTTTTCCAGCCCAGCGTATCCTCAGGCGGCTTCTCGCTGAGCATTTGTTCCGCGTCCGCGCAGCAGCGCACGGTGCGTCCGTCGAGCCTCAGACTCACGAGAAAATCGCGCGCAGAGGGAATATAGCCGTATTTACGGAGCATGATACTGAATGCGACCCATCGCGGCAGCACCTTGCGCGGCATGGAGGCGATATCCGCAAAGTTAGGCGTTTTCCAGCCCGAGCCGGGTATGTATCTTTTCATGAGCCCGAAGCTTATCGCGGCGCCCATGGTCTCCGGACGGGGGGTGAGCAGGATCTTTTCTATCTCGTCCCTGACCCTCTCGGGAGCAAGCTCCGCGGCGAGGGGAGCGCAGGCCTCAATGGCGGCGCAGGTCTCGTACTCGATGTTGAAGCCGAGTCGGGCGGAAAAGCGCAGGGCGCGGAACATCCGCAGCGCGTCCTCAGTAAAGCGCAGCTTCGGCTCGCCCACGCAGCGTATGATGCGGTCCTGAATGTCCTTGACGCCGTCATAGGGATCTGATATCATGCCGTCTGCGGAAAGCGCGATGGCGTTCATGGTGAAATCCCTCCGGCTCAGGTCCGTGATAAGGTCTGAGACGAAGGTGACGGAATCGGGCCTGCGGTGGTCGCGGTAATCGCCCTCGGTGCGGAAGGTCGTGACCTCGGCCGAGCGGCTTCCGATGATAACGGTGACGGTGCCGTGCTTAAGCCCCGTTGGTTTTGAGCCGGGGAAGAGCTCGAGGACCTCCTCCGGCAGGGCACTGGTGCATATATCCCAGTCATGGGGTCTTATATCCATCAGCACATCGCGAACGCAGCCGCCGACAAGGTATGCAAGGTGCCCTCTGGCCTGCAGGCCAAAGAGTATCTGCCTGACGTATTTCGGGGGGTTAAACTGAGCCATCTGAAATATACCTTAAAAGCAATAAGAATTTTAATTCTTGTAATGTTTAACTAACAGTATTATAATATCATTTACAAAAAGCAACATCAACACAAATTTGTAAATAGATCATAAAGCATGTAATTAGGCACGAATGTGCCGATTGGAGTTACTATGTCGGATTTCAGTAAGTATTTGACCAAGGGCATGCGGGGCCATCTCATCGGCATCGGCGGCGTGTCCATGTCGCCTCTGGCGGAGGTACTGAAGGACGCGGGGCTAATAATAAGCGGCTCCGATATCGCCGAGAGCGAGCGCACCTCACACCTGAGGGAAAAGGGCATAAACATATATATCGGCCACGATGCGGAAAACATAGTCCCCGGCACGGAGTTTGTCGTGCGCACCGCGGCTGCCCATGACGATAATCCCGAGATCGTCCGCGCCCACGAGCTGGGCATCCCGGTTTTCGAGCGCACCCAGGCCTGGGGCGCCATAATGCGGGGCTACAAAAACGCCCTGTGCATCTCGGGCACCCACGGCAAAACGACGACCACCTCGATGTGCACGCACATACTCATGGCCGCCGAGAAGGATCCCACCGTCATGATAGGCGGCACCCTGCCGCTTTTAAAGGCCGGGCACAGAGTCGGCGGCGGCGATACCATCGTCATGGAGTCCTGCGAGTACTATAATTCCTTCCACTCGTTTTATCCCACTGTCGCGGTGATACTCAATATCGAGGAGGATCATCTTGATTTCTTCTCCGGCATCGAGGAGATAAAGCAGAGCTTCCGCGAATTTGCGAGCCACGTTCCCGAGGACGGCTATATCGTCGCAAACTACGACGACGAGAACACGATGGAAGCCGTGAAGGGGCTTGACAGGAATATCGTCACCTTCGGCCTTTCAAACAAGGCAGACGTCTACGCCAAAAGCGTTTTACGCCTCGGCTCGCTCACAAAATTCGATATCATGTACAAGGGTAAGCTGCTCGAGACCGTAAGCATCCATGTCCCCGGCGAGCATAACCTCAAAAACGCCCTTGCCGCGGCAGCGGCGAGCATATGCCTCGGCATAAAGCCCACCTCCATCAAATACGGCCTTGCCGGTTTTTCGGGCGCGGCCAGACGCTTTGAGTTCAAGGGCAAATATAACGGAGCCGATGTTTACGATGACTATGCGCACCATCCCGGCGAGGTCAAGGCCCTGTTGGACGCGGTCGAGTCGCTCGGCTATAAGCGAACCATCGTCGTGTTCCAGCCCCACACCTATACGCGCACCATGGCGCTGTTCCACGACTTCGTGCGGCAGCTCAGGAGAGCCGACATTGTGTATCTGGCGGAGATATTTGCCGCCCGTGAAAAGAATATTCTCGGCATCTCCTCGGCAGACCTGGCCGAGAAGATCGAGGGCGCGAGATTTTATAAGACCTTTGAGGAGATCGAGGAGGACCTGAGAAAAACGGCCGAGCCCGGCGACCTCATCCTGACGGTGGGCGCTGGCAACGTCTACAAGATAGGCGAGCACCTGCTCGAGGACGACTACGAGATTTGATGTTGCTTAAAAAGGAAGAGCGAGGCTCTTCCTTTTTTGATATGTGTAGAATTTGACACAGAATTTTTCTTTTAGATGCGTTAAAATAAGCGTAAATTCATCAGCATCGAGAAAGAAACGGAGAAAAACTATGGAAATCAAATGGCTGGGACACTCCTGCTTTAAGATCACCCACTCTGGCTACAGCGTTGTTATAGACCCCTATGAGACCCGCGAGCTGACAGGCTATCCCGAGCTGCACCTCGAGGCGGACGCCGTTCTGTGCAGCCACGAGCACCACGGACACAACAACCGCGCGGCGGTAAGGCTCACGGGCGCCGATAAGCCCTGCCCCTATGTCCTGTCGGTCATCGACAGCTTCCACGATACGAGCTGGGGTCTGCTGAGAGGACCGAACAAGATACATATTCTGGACTGGGACGGCTATAAGCTGGTGCACATGGGCGATTTCGGCAGCATACTCACCGACAATGAAAAGGCCGAGCTTTTCGGAGCGGATGTGCTCATGATAAACGCGGGCGGCTTCCGCGCCATGCCCAGCGATAAGACTAAGCCCCTCGCCGACGAGCTTTTTGCAAACGTCGTCATACCCATGCACTATGCACATGACGGCTGCGGCAACCGCAGGCTCGAGCGGGTCGAGGCATTCACCGACCAGTATATGCCGCTTTCCATAGTTCGGTTTTACGATACCGATACCATTGAGATAACAAAGCAGACCCCCACGCAGGTGGCGGTGCTTAAATTCGCAAAGTAACCAGTAAGCTTCCATATATGACTAAAATCAAGGGAATTTACACAATTCCCTTGATTTTAATTATGTCAAAGAGCTAAAAAGGAGCGTTATCTTAAACAACGGATGGGGGAGCTCGAGGGGGCGGGAGCCCGCCTCGAATTGGATAAATAGCCATCAAAAATGCCTGATTTATCAGGCTTTTTGACGAGTATAACGAGGTTTTTCGTAAAATTATATTTCACGAAAAACGTGGCGTTTTTGAAGCGTGCAAAAGAGTCCGAAGGACTTTTTTGACACGCTGAAATCGGAATTTACACAATTCCCTTGATTTATTGCGTCTAATGGTATATATTTCTCAGGTGATTTAAGCATCGGAGAGCGGACGAACCCGTTCTTCTGTGATTGGAGGCATCCCGTGGCAAAAGCAAAAGAACAGAACTATCTGCACGGCGCGGCAATAATGACCGCCGGCGTTATTATAATGAAGATCCTCGGCGCTCTGTATAAGATCCCGCTGGGCAATATGCTGGGCGACGACGGCTACGGTCTGTTCCTGCAGGCCTATTATGTGTACAGCGTGTTCCTCACGCTGGCAACGGCGGGCTTCCCCGTGGCGCTTTCGCGCATGATAAGCGACGCGCAGACGAGGGGACTGCAAATGCAGGCGCGGCGCACATATACCGTCGCGTGGTGGACGTTCTTTGTGCTGGGCGTTATCTGCTCGGCGGTGATGTTCATCTTCCCCGAGTGGCTGGCCGATACGCTCATCCACAGCCCCGATACGGCGCTGAGCATCCGGGTGCTGGCTCCTGCGGTGCTTCTGTGCTGCCTTGCGGCGACCTACAGAGGTCTCACTCAGGGTTATGAGAACATGAAGCCCACAACCGTCAGTCAGGTGCTCGAAGTACTTGCAAAGGTGGCGGTGGGTCTTGCACTTGCGGCATATCTCATAAAGGCCGGCTATGACAAGACCGTCTCCGTCGCGGGCGCGATACTGGGCGTCACCGTGGGCTCGCTCGTCGCACTTGTGTACATGATAGTGTACAAGATGCGCAACTACCGCTTTGACACGATGGCCGAGCCCGATGTGCCCGAGAGCACGGGCACGATACTGAAAAACCTCCTGCGCATCGGCATCCCCATCGCGCTGGGCTCGGTGGTGCTGTCGCTGATCAATCTTCTGGACGCGGGCCTTTGTATGTCCCGCCTTCAGGATGCGGTGGGCTTCAGCTATAAGCACGCCAACACCCTGTACGGCGTTTACGGCAAGGCTCAGACTCTGTTTAATCTCCCTGCGGCGTTCATCACGCCCCTGACGATATCAATAGTTCCCGCGATATCTGCCAAGCTCGCGCTTAAAAACAAGGCTGAGGCGGGTAAAATATCCGAGGACTCCCTGCGCATCTCGATGGCGATCGCCCTGCCCATGGGTGTGGGACTTGCGGTGCTGTGCAAGCCCATCATGAATATTGTCTATCCCACGGCCCACGAGTCCGGCGTGCTGCTTCTGTGCATTCTGGGCATAGCCTCGGTGTTCGTGTGCTTCTCGCTTATGAGCACCGCCGTGCTTCAGGCCTCGGGCAAGGAAAAGCTTACGCTCTACTCCATAATCGCCGGCGGCCTTGTCAAGATCACGGTCAACTGGTTTATCATCGCCATCCCCTCCGTCAATATCTACGGTGCGCCCATAGGCACTCTCTGCTGCTATGTCACCATGTGCGTGATGAACCTCATTTTCATCAGCCGCAGCTTTGAAAAGGGCTTTTCCGTGAAGAACGTTTTCCTCAGACCGGCTCTGCCCAGCGCCATAATGGGCGTCGTGGCTTACGGCGTGTTCTTCCTGTGCAGCCTGTTCATCTCACCCGACGGAAGACTTGCGCTGGCGCTTGATATGTGCGTCGCCATCGCCGCCGCCGTGATCGTCTATGCCGTAGCCGTGATAAAGCTTCGCGCCATAACGGCCGAGGATATGAAGCTCATCCCCAAGGGGGATAAGATAGCAAAGCTGCTGCATATGAACTGATTATTAAAAAAGTATAAAAAATACGGTCTTTTTTGAAAAAAGCACTTGATAATCAAGCCGAAATATGGTAAGTTTTCAATGCTCATTTGAAGTGCGGGCGCAAAAATGCCCGTCAAAACCGATGGGGGAGACCTTCCCCTGCGTTTACAGTTGATAACCCGAAAAGCGCATACATTGCGCACGGGCTATATAGAAACAAGGCAAGTAGCCGCATTAATTAGGAGGATTACACATGAATAAAGCAGAACTCATCGCAGCCGTCGCCGAGAAGACCGGCCTTTCCAAGAAGGATTCCGAGAAGGCTGTCAATGCTGCATTCGATACCATCGTTGAGACTCTGGTATCCGGCGAGAAGGTGCAGATGGTAGGCTTCGGCGTGTTTGATGTCAAGGAGCGCGGCGTTCGCATCGGCCGCAACCCCAAGACTCTCGAAGAGATCGAGATCCCCGCAAGCAAGGTACCCTTCTTCAAGGCCGGCAAGGCACTGAAGGACGCAGTTGCAAAGTGATTATTGAATTAACAGCCGGCGATGCTGCGTCGGCTGTTTTTTCGTATATGAGAGGTTTGTATGAGACTTGATAAATATCTGAAGGTATCCCGGCTCATAAAGCGCAGAACGGTGGCAAACGAGGCCTGCGACGGTGAGCGTGTCTCCGTCAACGGCAGACAGGTGAAGGCCGGCTATCAGGTGAAGGTCGGCGATATCATAGAGATCGCCTTCGGTCAGCGCAGTCTTAAAGTCGAGGTGCTTGCCGTTAGCGAGACCGTCAAAAAAGAGGACGCCCCCGCTATGTACCGGGAGCTTGAGTAAATGAAAATCTGCCGCAGAACGATGCGGCAGATTTTTCAGTTTAGGCTATTACTTTCCGAAGTCGAGGACGCGGAGCATACGGATGAGGGTGAGCCTGTTGCGGATGGCGGCGGAGATCGTGAGCATCTCGTCGCCAAGCTCGGGCTTTACTCCGATGTGCTCGGGCAGGTACTTGCAGCCACAGGCCTTGTACAAAGCCTCCATCTCCTCCACGGGAGGAATGGCGTCTATAAGCGCCTTTATCTCGTCCCAGTGGTCGACGATGTTCTGCGGATCGAAGGTACCCAGAACGTCCGCGGAGTTTTCCTTGATTATTCCGGGCGCGAGCCTTTCGCCGAACTTCTCTGTTATCCACTCGTCGGTCAGCGGCTCGAAGGCCTTTGCTCTGGGAGTCGGCAGCGCCGCCAGCTCGTGGTACTTTTTGATGCACGCAAAGGTTCCCACGCCGACGCACTCGCCGTGTATGCCCTCCGCGCCCTCAAAGCGCGGCGGCTGCATCTCCACAAGATGCGCCATCAGGTGCTCTGCGCCCGACGCCGCTCTCGAGTGGTTCAGAAGCTGCATCGTAAGGCCGCTTTTCATCTGTGCCATCGTCATCGCCTCGTGGTCGGCCACGCCGGTTGCGGCGTACTTATCCGCCGCCTCGCGCATGATGTCCAGCGCCTCCTGAGCAAGCTCGGCCACCATCGGGCAGTAGTATTCGCCGCTGACTATCTTCGCTATCTTCCAGTCGGTCAGCGAGATGTACTTCGACAGGATGTCGTTGATGCCGCTGGCTACCAGACGTGCCGGAGCGCCCTTTATTATGTCCAGATCAGCAACCACCAGCACCGGCGCACACATCGCCGTCGACTTCTTCTGCCCCTTGATGATCGCCGAGCAGATGTTCGCGGTGAAGCCGTCCGAGGAGGCGAGGGTGGGGATGGCAACAAAGGGGATGCCCAGCTTATAGGCCGGGTAGCGGCCGAAGTCCATGATGGTGCCCGCACCGTAGGCCACGATGACCTCGGGCGCGTCGAGCTTTTCCATCATCTCCTCGATGACGGTGTCCTCGGCGCGCAGGCCGTTTGCCTCGAGAACGATCTCCTGATCGGCGGCAACGTGCTTGCCCTCGGTGAGCTTATATATGACCGAATCGTACACGACGGCGCGCTTCTTGCCGGCAAGACCCACGTCCGCCATATACTGCTCGAAATTCGCAATTGCGCCGTACTCGACCACGACCTTCTTTGTCTCAAGCTCGTGATCTCTGCCGCATTCGCATTTTCCTATGTATTTTTCGCAATCCATTATCATAGCAATTACCTCTGAATAAAGATTTGTTTCGACGGGATCTAACGAAATAACGGGAGAAGCAGCGAGCACTTCTCCCGTTTCTCGGTCAGATCATATATTTTCTAATGGCCTCGCCGACCGTGTCGGGGTCGATGGTGGCGCTTATTACAAATTCAATATTCTCTTTCTCGGAGAAGCTCTCGAGCCAATCGAGGAACTCGCCGAAGAGGACGGGATCCTTGTTGCTCACGATCTTGTAGAAGTTATCCACAAAAACGTGGGTGATATCGTAGTTGCCGGAATGCAGGCCGCAGATGAAGCCCTTGATGAACTCATAGGAGCCGATATCGTATGAGCCGGCCTCGATAAGACGAGCCTGATAGGGGATATCGAAGGTGAGCTTCTTTTCCTTCTCGATGCAAACGACGTCGCCGTTTTCCATTGCGACTGCCTCGCGGACGAGATCGACTAAACGCTTGGTCTTTCCGGAACCCTTCAGACCCAAAATTAACTTAACCATTGTGACCACTCTCCTTGAATTATAGTATGTGGTTGTGTTATTGAAAATAGATTACCATTTTTCCGAATACAAAGCAAGTGCAAATATGTGAAATTAGTATTAAAAAACCGCTTCGTTGAGAAACGGCTTTTTGTGTGCTTTCATGTGCCGGGCTTACCGAGCATCCTGAACATATTCTTCTTGTACGCCTCAACGCCGGGCTGGTCGAAGGGATTGACGCCGGACATATATCCCGAGATCGCGCAGGCAAGCTCGAAGAAGCAGACCAGAGCCGCAAAGCCGGCCTCGTCCCTTGCGGGAACGGATATGGTGATGTTGGGAACGCCGCCGGCGATGTGAGCCGCCTTGACGGCCTCGGAGGCGGTGCGGCAGATGTCGAACAGCTCCTTGCCGGCGAGGTAGTTGAGCCCGTCGGGATCGCCCATCTCAAAGGGCACCGTATAGCCCTTTGCGGGAGCCTCGAAGCTCACGATCGTCTCCATCAGCGTGCGCGGGCCGTCCTGAATGTACTGACCCATGGAGTGCAGGTCGGCGGTGAACTCAACGGAGGCGGGGTAGATGCCGATGCCGTTTTTGCCCTCGCTCTCGCCGTAGAGCTGCTTCCACCACTCCGCCATGAAGCGGAAGGAGGGCTCGTAGCAGCCGAGGATCTCTATGCTGCGGCCGTTTCTGTACATATGCTGTCTCGCCGCGGCGTACTGCCAGGCGGGATTCTCGGGAGAGCGCAGGTCGAGCGCCTTGAACTCCTCTATCGCGCAGTTGATGACGGTCTTAACATCTATTCCGGCGACCGCCATGGGCAGAAGTCCCACCGCGGAAAGCACGCTGTATCTTCCGCCGACATCGTCGGGCACGACGAAGCACTCCCAGCCCTCGGCGTCCGCGAGGGATTTGAGCACGCCGCGCTGAGCGTCGGTGGTGGCGAAAATGTGCTTCTTGGCGGCGCTGCCGTATTTCTCCTTAAGAAGCTTCCTGAAAATGCGGAAGGCGAGCGCCGGCTCAAGCGTTGTGCCGGATTTTGAGATAACGTTAACGTCAAAGTCCATGTCCCCAAGCTGAAGGAGAACATCGTTCAGGGCGTCCGGGGAAAGACCGTTGCCGACGAAAAATATTTTGGGGTCATCCTCCGCGGGAACGGGGCGCAGAAGCTCTATGGCTCCGCGGGCGCCGAGATAGGAGCCGCCGATGCCGATGACCACCAGCGCCTTCGAGCGGCTGCGTATACGCTGTGCGGCGCTTAAGATGGCCTTCAGCTCGCCGTCCCTGATGCGCTGGGGAAGCTGCAGCCAGCCGGTGAAATCGCTGCCCGCGCCGGTACCGTCGGCCAGAGTCCTGTGAGCCTCCGCAGCAGCGGCAAAATCCAGCTCCGCAGGGTCAAAAAAGGCGCCGGTTCCGGATAAATCAACCTTTACCATAGTTATCCTCCGTATACAAATTTGTATAATCTGATATTATACTCCCGCAAACCGAAAAAGCAAGGGTAATTTGACGCGGTGGGGAACATGAAACGTACAGACTCCGCTTTTTGCGGGAAAGTGGGGGATCACCCCAGACCTACGAAGCCCCTGAAGAGGTGAAGCAGGATACCGCCGAAGTTTGCGCTTTCAACGGAGCTTCCGGCCAGAAGCGGAACTTCGCGGAAGGCTTCGCCGCTCAGCATGACCTTGAGCGTGCCTATGCGCTGTCCCTGCGACACGGGAGCCGCGACCGACTCCGGCAGCTCCAGCGAATAGCTTATTTCTCCCGCGCCGTTTTTCGCAATGAGCGCGGCCTCCGGACCGTCGTACACCGGCTGCACGGAATCCGCGCTGCCGAGGCTGACGGATACGGGCGGCAGAACGTCGGGACTGCGCAGAGGGCAGAGCTTGTAGTTTGCAAAGCCGTAGTTTAACAGCGCCTTTGCGTCGTCGTTTCTTGATTCGATCGTATCTCCGTGCATGATGACGGCAATGAACTCCACGCCGTCACGCTCGGCGGTGGCGGAAAGGCAGTACATGGCATCGTTCGTGAAGCCGGTCTTGAGCCCCGTGCAGCCCTCGTAGTAGTACACGAGCTTGTTGGTGTTTGAAAGCCCGAACTCGCCGTTTCGTATGGAATCCATCCAGATGGTTGTATAATCCTTGATGAGCTCATGCTTAATAAGCTCGCGGCTCATGACGGCGATGTCGTAGGCGCTTGAGTAGTGCTCCGGGTCATCAAAAAGCCCGGTGCAGTTGCAAAAATGCGTATCCTTGAGCCCCAGCTGCGCTGCGCGCTCGTTCATTTTCTGCACGAACACCTGCTCCGAGCCGCAAAGATGCTCCGCCATGGCGACGGCGCAGTCGTTTGCCGACACAACGGCTATACATTTGAGCATCTCGTGGACGCTCATTTTTTCGCCCTCCTCGAGGAATACGCAGCTCCCGCCGAAGGAGGCGGCCCGCGCGGAGGCGATGACCGTATCCTCAAGGCTTATATCGCCGCGGTCTATGGCCTCGATTATCAGCAGCAGAGTCATGACCTTGGTGACGCTCGCCGGCGGAATACGCTCGTGAGAGTTTTTCTCGTAGATCACCTCGCCTGTGACTTTTTCCGTCAGGATGGCGGAAGGCGCGGAGATATCTATTGCATCGTCACTGAGTGTCTCGATGGCATATGCCGGCGCCGTAAGCATCAGCGCGGCCAGAACAGTGCATACCAGTCTTTTCATGCTTATCCCTCCAATTAGTTAATCTTATGCAAGCTGTGGGGGATAATGAATCGTTTTTGCAGACGGTCAGGTTGCAAAATTATGCTTTATTCGACAAACAATGAATTATCGATTGCAGTGGACCATTGTGAACAAGCTTTGAATATCAAGGGTTTTGAACATTTTCAACACAGTTTTCAACATCCGGGATCTGAAAAATATTTACTTTCGGTTAACATAATGCAAATTGTTGCTCTTGCATTTGCAGGAATAGAAATTTTTACATAATATTTATTGACCTTAAATGTAAGTAAGAGTAATATTAAAATGTTAAAGCGCGGAGGTGAGAGCGTTGAACAATAAGCATAAGTATTCGCAGTATTTCGGCTGGGGCATCACGGCCTTTGCGGTTATAGCGGCCGGAATACTCTTTTATTTCGGGATCGACTATATGGGCAAGCTTTTTGAAACCGTCGGTTCGTTCCTGCGCATTCTGAGCCCCTTTATTTGGGGCCTAGTGATCTCCTATCTGTTGATGCCCTCTATGGTGACATACGAGGAGAAGCTCTTCAAACCCGCGCTCGCCAAGCTCAAGGCAAAGCAGCCGAAGCTTAAACTCAGCGAAAAGCTTTCCCGCATGCTTGCGGTCGCGCTGGCGGAGATAGTGCTTGTCATCATCATCGGAGCGCTCATATATCTTATAGTTCCTCAGGTGTATGACAGCATCGCGAAGATCATTGCCAACAGCCCGAGCTACTTTGACTCGGCCTACAAGGCGATAGACAATCTGCTGCGCGATTACCCCGTGATCGAAGAATACGCGACCAAAATTTTCGGCAACATCACCGAAGCGCTCACCCGCTGGGTGTCTACCACCGTGCTCCCCGGCATGGAGAGCGTCGTGACGAATATCACCACCGGCGTTTACTATGTGCTCAAGGCCGTTTATAACGTCGTCATCGGCATCATAGTTTCAGTGTACATTCTCTATAACAGGGAGCCCTTCCGCGCATACTACAAGAAATTTCTGTACAGCGTTTTCACGCCCAAGACCGCTATGAAGGTCAACTACGCCCTGAAGTTTGCGGACAAGACCTTTATGGGCTTTATAACCGGCAAGCTCCTGGACTCGGCGATCATCGGCCTGATATGCTATATCGGCTGCCTTGCGCTGAATATGCCCTATGCGCTGCTTATCTCGGTCATCGTCGGCGTAACGAATATCATACCCTTCTTCGGCCCGTTTATCGGAGCCGTACCCTCGGCGCTGCTGGTGCTTCTGGTCGATCCGAAGATGTGCCTCTGGTTCGTGATCTTCATAATCGTACTTCAGCAGATCGACGGCAATATAATCGGCCCGAAGATACTCGGCACCTCCATCGGAATAAACGGCTTCTGGGTGCTGTTTTCGATCATCCTCTTCGGAGGTCTCTTCGGCTTCTGGGGGATGCTGCTGGGCGTGCCGGTGTTCGTCATAATCTATACCGGCGTCGAGATGCTTATAAACAGGAAGCTTGAAAAGGAGAATATCCCGACGGATCCGGAGCTGTTCGTGGATCTTGACTATATTGATCCCGAAACGGGGGAGCTCGTCAAGGTGGAAAGATCGGCAAAAGAGCCCGAGAAAAAAGAAAAAGAATAAATTCAAGGCTGCACCTCACGGTGCAGCCTTTGCTGATATGTTATCTGTGCGCAAGCGTGTCGTGCGCTTCCTTGAGCGCTGAGCACAGGGTGTCAATATCGCTCTGCGTTGTGAAGCGCGAAAAGCTTATCCTGACCGCGCCGTCAATGACCTCGGCGGGGAGCTTCATTGCCTCCAGAACATGGCTCCGGCCGCCCTTCTTGCAGGCGGAGCTGCGGGAGACGTACACTCCCTTTGCCTCGAGGAAATTCATGATGACCTCGCTTCTCCAGCCCGGCAGGGACACGCTGAGAATATGCGGAGCGCCGCCGCCTATCACCCGGGCCTCGGGCATATCGGCACATATTCTTTCGGCAGCCGACTGCCTTAGCTTCGCCATATTTTCGGCGTTGAGCCTCATGCCCGCCTTGGCTGCCTCGCAGGCCGCGCCGAAGGCCGCGATCTGTGGCATGGCCTCGGTGCCTGCTCTCATACCCGTCTCCTGCGAGCCGCCGAGTATAAAGGGCTTGATTTTGGCCCCTGTTTTGATATACAATGCGCCTATGCCCTTTGGCGCGTGGATCTTATGTCCGCTGATGCTTATCATGTCCGCGCCGAGGGTTTTTGCGGAGAAGGGCAGCTTCATAAAACCCTGCACGGCATCCGTGTGCAGAAGCGCCTGCGACCTGTGCGCCTTGAGCATTTTTGCGATGCCCGCGATATCCGTAACGCCGCCCGTCTCGTTGTTGACCATCATAAGCGTGACAAGAACGGTGTCCTCCCGCAGCGCGTTTTCAACCGCACTGACGGAGACCGAGCCGTCGGGCTCAGGCTCAAGGAAGCTTACCTCAAAGCCCCGTTTTTCAAGCTCGCTGAGCGTTTTCCTCACCGCGTCGTGCTCAACGGCGGAAGAGATTATGTGTTTGCCCTTTCGCATCATGCTCTCGGCACCCTTGGTGATCGCCCAGTTGTCGCTTTCCGAGCCGCAGGAGGTGAAAAAAACCTCGTTTGGGCTGCAGCCGAGCGCATCGGCGACCTGCCTGCGGGCCTTGTCCAGAACGGCCTTTGCCTCGCGGCCCTTTGTGTGGGTCGAGCTTGGGTTGCCGTAGCATTCGGTCATGACTTTATAAGCAATATCCGCCGCCTCGGTGCAGACCATGGTCGTGGCGGCGTTATCAAGATATACTTCCATTCTGATGCTCCTCAGGAGATGATTTTTTATGAAATACATTATATACACTCTCGGCTGCAAGGTCAACCAGTATGAGACTCAGGCCATGGAAACTTTGCTGTGCGAGCACGGCCACAGAGCCTGCGCCGAGGGGGAGACCGCCGACGCCGTTATCGTCAATACCTGCGCCGTGACCGCCGAGGCCGGACGCAAATCGCGTCAGGCGATAAACCGGCTGCGCGAGGAAAATCCGAATGCTGTTGTTGCGGTCTCCGGCTGCTATTCACAGCTCAGCCCCGACACGGCGCAGGAGCTTGGCGCGGACATCGTGTACGGCACCGCCGACAGGGTGAAGCTCGTCGAGGCGATCGAGAAAGCCGCCGCTACGGGTGAGGGCGAGAGATGCCTTGACAAGCCCTTTGAGCGCCGCGTGTTCGAGGAGCTGCCCGCCGGAGCCGTCTCCGGACATACACGGGCCCTGCTCAAAATTCAGGACGGCTGCGTCAATTTCTGCTCCTACTGTATCATTCCCTACACCCGCGGCAGGGTGAGGAGCCTGCCGCTTGAGAACGCCGCGAAGCAGGCCGCGGAGCTCGAAGCCAGGGGATACAGGGAGCTTGTCATAACCGGCATCGAGATCGCCTCCTACGGCGTGGATCTTGAGGGCAAGCCCGATATGGCGGATGTTATCACCGCCGTTGCGAAGGCCGCTCCGGGGCTCAGACTGCGTCTGGGCTCGATCGAGCCGAGCATAATAACGGAGGATCTCTGCGGCCGACTTGCCGAATGCGGAAACGTGTGCAGGCATTTTCATCTGTCCCTGCAGTCCGGCTGCGACGCAACGCTCAAGGCCATGAACAGAAAATACGACACCGCACGATTTTATGAGTCCGTCGAGCTTCTGCGCAGGCACTTTCCCGGCTGCGGACTGACCTGTGACCTTATCGTTGGCTTTCCGGGCGAGACCGAGGAGCACCATCTGGAGACCCTCGCCTTTCTTGAGAAGGTCGGCTTTTCCGACGCTCACATTTTCCCGTACTCCCGCCGCCCCGGCACCCCCGCCGATAAAATGGACGGTCAGCTTGACCGCGCGACCAAGGCAAGGCGAGCAAAGCAGGCGGCGCAAGTGGCGGAAAGAACGCGCAGGGCATATCTTGAAAGTGCCGTCGGCAAGACTCTGCCGGTGCTTTTCGAGACCGAGGAGAACGGTATGTGGCAGGGTCACAGCGATACCTATGTTCTGGTGCGCGCCGAGGGCGATGATCTGCGCGGAACAGTGAAAAATGTTGAAATAACTGACGTTTCCGGGGAAATACTTGTGGGAAAAATCATTTGACAGCCTGATATGCGTCACATATAATATTGGTTTAGCAATATCTTGCGAAAGGAGCGCTCATCATGTCAAGAGAAAAGGTATATAATTTCTCGGCCGGACCGTCCATGATGCCGGAAACCGTGCTTAAAAGAGCAGGCAGCGAGATCATGGATTATAAGGGCAGCGGAATGTCCGTTATGGAGATGAGCCACCGGAGTAAGATCTTTGCGGAAATTTTCGATGAGACCAAAGCGAAGCTGAAAGCCCTGCTCAAGGTCCCCGACAGTCATGAGATACTGTTTCTTCAGGGCGGAGCAACTCTTCAGTTCGCGGCGATACCCCTTAATCTCATGGGCGTTGACGGCTGCGCCGACTATGCCGTTACGGGTCATTTCTCGGCAGTCGCGGCAAGGGAGGCCGGGAAATACGGCAGAGTAAATATCGCCTGCGACAGCTCCGACAGAGGTCACAGCTATATCCCCGAAAAGCTGAGCCTCAGCCCCGACTCGAGCTATCTTTACTACTGCGCAAACAACACCATCTACGGCACCGAATGGAAGCGCATGCCCGAGGCGGATGGCAGGACGCTCGTGTGCGATATGTCCTCAAATATCCTGTCAAAGCCCGTGGAGGTATCAAAGTACGGCCTTATCTACGCCGGAGCGCAGAAGAACATGGCTCCTGCGGGACTTACGGTCGTTATCATCGACAAAGCCCTTGCGGGAAGGCAGCTTGACGTCTGCCCCACCGTAATGACTTACAGTACCCTCATCGAAAAGGACAGTATGCTCAACACGCCGCCCTGCTGGTGCATATATATGCTGGGGCTGATGCTGGACTGGCTGGAGAGCATCGGCGGCGTTGAGGCGATGGAAGAGCTCAAATCAAGCCGCGCAAAGCTGCTGTACGACTATCTTGACGACAGCAGGCTGTTCATCCCCCATGCCGAAGTCGGCTCACGCAGCGACATGAACGTCACCTTCCGCACGGGCTCGGAGGAGCTGGACGCGCAGTTCGTGAAGGGCGCCGCGGAGCGCGGACTTCTGAATCTTAAGGGACACCGTCTGACCGGAGGTATGAGAGCCTCCCTGTATAACGCCATGCCCATGGAGGGCGTGACGGCTCTCATCGATTACATGAAACAATTTGAGGTCGAGCACCATGTATAATATAAAAACTATCAACAATATCTCGCCCGTGGGTCTGGATAAGCTGAAGACCCTGGGCTGCAATGTCGGCGCGGATGTGGAAAAACCCGACGGCATCATAGTCCGAAGCGCTGATATGCACGGCTTTGAGCCTAATCCGGAGCTGCTCGGCGTTGCCAGAGCCGGCGCGGGCTATAACAATATCCCTATCGACGAGTACGCTGAAAAGGGTATCGTAGTTTTCAACAGCCCCGGCGCGAACGCCGAGGCGGTAAAGGAGCAGACCATATGCTCACTCGTCATGGCCTCCCGCGACGTTATGGGCAGCATCGAGTGGGTCAAGAGCATCGCCGGTGAGGGCGATAAAATACCCGAGCTGGTGGAGAAGGGCAAATCCTGTTTCGCCGGACCTGAGCTCATGGGCAAGACCATAGGCGTGCTGGGTCTGGGCGCGACGGGCGCGCTGGTCGCAAACGCCTGCCTTGCGATGGATATGAACGTCATCGGCTACGACCCCTTCATGTCCGTTGACGCTGCGTGGCGGCTTTCAAAGGATGTCGAGAGAGCGGAGGAACTCAGCGAGATTTTCCATAGCTGCGACTATATCAGCATAAACATACCCTACAACGAGAATACCCATCACCTGCTGGACGAAAAGGCGTTTGCGCAGATGCGAAGCGGCGTGCGCATAATAAACGAATCCCGCGCGGAGGTCGTCGATGACGACGCGATGCTCGCGGCTCTTGAAAGCGGCAGGGTCGCAAAGTACGTCACCGATTTCCCCAACGAGAAGATAATGGGCGGCAAAAACGTTATCGCCCTGCCTCACCTCGGCGCCTGCACGCCCGAGAGCGAGGACAGATGCGCCGAAATGGCGGCACGCCAGCTTTATGAGTACCTGAAAAACGGCAACATCGTAAACTCCGTCAATCTTCCGTCGGCTAAGCTCGAGCGGATGGGAGTCTGCCGCCTGTGTGTCATCCACCACAATGTCCCGGGCATGATAAACCGCATACTTGACCTTATAACCGAGAAAAATATTAACATCGAGCATATGATCAACAAACCCCGCGGCAGATACGCCTACACAATAATCGACCTCAATGACGATATCCGGGAGGATACGGCGAACACGATCCGGCAAATGGACGATGTTTTGAGAGTAAGAGTTCTTTGAACTGAACAGTGATGAGCAGGGGCAGCTTTCGGGCTGCCCTTTCTTTACAAAAAATCTTTATGTAAGAAATTTTATGTGCTATATTAGTTACTGAAAATATGCCGGAAGGAGCCGAATAAGCATGAAAAAGATCGTGAGCCTTGCTCTTGCGCTGATGCTGACGCTGTCGCTTTGCGCCTGCGGCGGCAGGGAAACCAAGGAGCCCGACCCCACTCCCGAGCCTACCGAGGAGCTGCACATCTACACCGCGGAGGAGGGTACGCTCATAAGAGAGGTCTGGTACAATCCCAACGGTCTTAAGTTCAATACGGTCATTTATGAATATGACGGCAGCGGCGAGATCATAAAGGAGCTCACCTTCGGCATAAACAACGCCCCCGTGAGCTACAAGGAATATACACGCGGCGCCGACGGCAGAATAAGCAGCATGACGAGCTATGTGGCCGAGGACGCGGAGAATTACTCCGAGGAATACAAGGTGCTTTACGAATACGGCGAAACGGGCCTCAGGCTCAAAGAGACCAGCAAGGTCGGCGATACCACCGCGTCGGTCACCGCTTACGAGTACGAGGGCGAAAAGCTCGTCAGAGAAAAGCATTACGAGGGCGAGAGTGAGCTCATAGCCGAATACGCCTATGAGTACGACCCCTCCGGCGTGATGATAAGCTGCACCCGTCAGGACTACATGGAGGGCGGTTCCACGAGGGACGCCTATACCTATGACGCCGACGGCAGGCTGCTCGGCAAGATAAGCTACGATGAGAGCGGCAGTGTCATAAGCCGTACGGAGTATACCTACGACAACATGGGCAACGAGACAAAGTGCAGTGTGTATACCGCCGGAGGCGAGCTTGTTAGTAGTACGAAGAATGAATACAGCTATGACGAACCGGGCAATATCACAAAATGCGTCCGCACTCAGACGGACGGTGCACAGGGCACGACCATCGAATATATCTGGCAGTACAGTAAGGGCTGAAAAAAGTAAATTCACAATTTCTTGATATATTTATATTTTGGTTGTGATAATATTTTATATTGAATTAAATTACTGTTCTATCAAGGTGACATTTGATGAGAGAAAGATTAGCACGCTTTATGGCGGGGCGCTACGGCACGGATCAGCTTAATAAATTCCTGTCCATAGTCAGTCTGGTGTTCATGGTCGCGGCTGTTGTGTTCAACGGCACGAGGATCTCGCAGCTGATATGGATAATTGCATTTGTGCTGCTCGTCATAGTGTATGTGCGTATGCTGTCGCGCAATGTTTATAAGCGCAGTGATGAGAATAATCGCTTCCTGCGCATGAAATACAGCGCCTCGGGCAAGCTTAGAGTGCTGCGTGAGCGCTGGGTGCAGCGCAAGGACTATAAGTTTTTCACCTGCCCGGCCTGCCGGACAACGCTCAGAGTTCCCAAGCATAAGGGCAAGATAAACATCGTATGCCGCAAGTGCGGCAACTCCTTCCGGGGCAAGACCTGATATGTTCGGCTTCGTGACGGCCAGCCTCGACCGGCTGAACGACGAGCAGCGGGAGAGGTACAAGTCCTGCTACTGCGGACTGTGCCGCAGTCTTAAGGAGCGCCACGGCAGCCTCGCGAGGATGACCCTGACGTATGACATGACCTTCCTCGTGCTCGTGCTGAGCTCGCTGTACGAGCCATTGGAAATGCAAGGCGAGGCGCCGTGTCCGGCGCATCCCATTAAGCAAAGAAAATTCCGGCAGTCTGCAATAACGGATTACGCCGCCGATATGAACCTCGCGCTGGCGTATCTCAACTGCCTCGACGATTGGGAGGACGAGATAAACTTCGCCGCACTGGCGGAGTCCAAGCTCATGAAAAGCTCGTATGAGAAAATATGCGAGGCTTATCCGAGACAGTGCGGAGCAATAAAAAGCTCCCTGTCGGAGCTCAAAGACATCGAGACCCGCCGCGAGGAGAATCCCGACGCGGCGGCCGCGGCCTTCGGACGGCTCATGGCGGAGCTGTTCGTGCTCAGGGAGGATCGATGGAGCGGTCTTCTGCGCTCCTTCGGTATGGCTCTCGGAGAATTTATCTATGTCATGGACGCTTGTATTGACCTTAAAAGCGATAAGCGTTATTATAAATACAATCCCTTTGTGCATCTGTACGGACGTTTGGATGAGGAGCGGTGCTTCAGAGACATTCTGGAGATGCTGCTGGCCGACTGCGTAAGGAGCTTTGACGCTCTGCCGCTGGTGCAGGATACGGAGCTTATAAAAAACATACTGTGCAGCGGTGTTTGGACACAGTTCAACCGCCATTACGGAATTACGAGTTAAAGGAGCAGTGCCGGATGGTACAGGACCCCTATGCAGTCCTCGGCGTTTCAAGGAACGCATCAGATGAAGAGATAAAAAAAGCCTATCGTGAGCTGGCAAAGAAATATCACCCCGACCGCAACCCCGATGATCCGGAAGCGGCGCGCAAAATGAACGAGATAAACGCGGCCTATGACCAGATCAAAAACGGCGGCGCGGGAAGCCGGCAGCAGGGCGGCTTTGGCGGCTACGGTAGCTACGGCGGCTTCGGCGGTTTCGGAGGCTTCGGCGGCGCAAGAGAACAGCCGCAGGAGCGGGCCGAGTGCAGAGCAGCGGTGAACTACATACGCAACGGCAGATATGCCGAGGCGCTCACCGCCCTTTCCCAGGTACCTCTGCCCGAGCGTGACGGACGCTGGTACTATCTGAGCTCCGTCGCCAATATGTATGCCGGCAATAAGATCGCTGCGCTTGACAGCGCAAGGCGCGCCGTCGAGATCGAGCCCGACAACGCGGAATACCGCCAGCTCCTGAACCGGCTTGAGAATAACGGACAGTATTATCAGCAGTACAGCGGGAACTACAACGATTCCTGCTGCGTCTGCGATGACTGCTGCAGCGCATACCTTTGCTTCTCCTGCCTTACTCCGTGGGGCGGGTGCTGCTGCTGATAAAACGAAACAATGTAAAATAGTGACGGCGCATCGCAAAGATGCGCCGTCATTGTCTGGTTTCTGTATCAGGCAAAGACGCGCTCTATCTCGCTGTCGCAGAAGGCGTTCAGCGCCCGGAAATCAACATGGGGATTATATGCCTTTTCGAGAAGATCATGGTATTCCTTTGCCTTTTTAAGCCAACTGACGCCCTCTGTCATAAGCGCGGAGTACAGCTTCTCGGCTCTTTTGAGCTCCGGCCTGTGCTCCTTCAGCCTTTCGGAGGGAATAAGCGCGTCCAGACGTATATGGCGCCACGGCTTTTTTATGTCGGCAGCCGAGGACGACACAAAGCCCAGCCCGTATTCCGGCAGCAGCACCGCGTCCAGAAGCTCCGGACACAGGGGAGAGGGGCACAGTATGAGCCCCTCGCAGCGGCCCCGGGCGATCTCGGCTATCTCCTTGAGATAGATATCCGCAAGACCGCAGCGGTCATCCAGCAGATATATTCGTTTACATAATTCCTGAACGCTGTCCGACAGAGACAGCTCGCCCTTGCAGCCTATGCAGCGGATAAAGCGGCGGCGCAGCTGTCCTCCTGCCGACAGACTCCTGTACGAGCCCAGCTCCCGCGCAAAGGCGCTGCGGGCTTTATTTTTAACCTTATCAACGGTTTTTTCGGCAATAAGCCCGGGGATATTAACTGCCTTGACCTTGCCTGCGGCGGCCAAAAACGCGTAAGCGCTCTTGTACATCGCCTGATATTTATCCGTATACTCGCGTATTTTCTCATCCGAGGACGGAGTGAAGAAACGCCCTAAGTTAACATAACGACTATCAAGACCGAAATACTTCGGCTCGGTTATGTGGGGGGCGGTCGCGTCGAGATAGCCCAAATGAAGCTTCGGTATGTATATGCCGTCGAGCGAGTCCGGGTCTCCCGAGCATATAAGGTATTCGACCTCAAATCCTCTGTCTTCTGCCGCCTTTGCTATCCTGCGCATGAAGCCCGATTTGCCGCCGCCGGGGCCGGCTTTTATCAGATGAAGAAAATCTCCCTCCGCGCTGCAGAACTCATCGTACAGGGAGTAAAAGCCCTGACATGAGTTTGCGCCGAGAAAATAACTTACACTCAAATTGCCTCACCTCGGAATATTTTATGCCGCGATTGACAAAAAAGTGAGGGAATGTTAGTCTATGTGCTGAGGTGTTTAAATGAAAGATTACATTTTATTTGATTTTGACGGCACGGTGTTTGACACGGCAGAGGGAATAACCAAATGCGTTCAGTACGCACTCGGCAAAATGGGCATAGAGGCGGAGCTTAATGAGCTCATGTGCTTTGCGGGCCCTCCGCTTTCGGAGATGTTTGCCCTCAAGTACGGCATGAGCGAGCAGGAGGCAAATAAAGCAACCGAGCTGTACCGCGAACGGTACCTGCCCATAGGCTGGGCCGAGTGCAGACCCTTTGAGGGGATGCACGAAATGCTTCTTAAGCTCAGGGCAGCTGGGAAAACGCTTGCCGTCGCAACCAGCAAGCCCGAGCACCTGGCGCTCAAGATACTCGGCGAATACGGGATGCTGGAGGATTTTGACCTCATCTGCGGCGCAACGCTTGACGGCAGCCGCAGCAAAAAGTGGGAGGTCATCGAATATGCTCTCGGCAAGCTCGGTATAAGCGCCGACCGGGCGATCATGGTGGGCGACCGCAAGTATGACGTCATCGGCGCGAAAAAATGCGGCCTCGACTGCGTTGGCGTGCGCTTCGGCTATGCCGAGCCGGGCGAGCTTGCCGAGCATGGCGCTGTGTATGTCGCCGAAACGCCGGACGACCTTTTTGAATACCTGATGAAATAAAAAACAGGCATTTAAGCGTGATGTTAAAAAACGGATGCAGGGGCGAGCATTGCTCGCCCCTACGGTGCATTATATATCACAGCTGTTTGCCTGTTTTTCTTATTCCGTCGGCAGTTGGATGACCTCGACGTCATTATCCATCGCGTAGCGTATCGTGTTCCATGTCCCGCCGGGCTTGCCGTCATAGCAGGCGACGAGCACATTTGAGCGGTCGACCATGTAGCGGTTGCGGCGCATCATGCAGGAGGGGGAGTAGTACTCCTGTAAAATAGTCGTCTTGTCGCAGCAGGAAAGGATGCGCTCATAGCGGCGGCGGTTATACTCGCCCCAATTATCCGCCTGCCCTCTGTAGGGTATCGCGGCCTCGAGGGTTATATCGCCGTGCATTTCCTTGAGCCTTATGACGGCCTCGGCGCAGTAGATATCGCAGCCGAGCGCCATACCGCAGATGAAATGGCTGATGCCGGAGTCATATACGGCCCCTATAACGGAGAAGAGCCTGTCCTTAAACTCGATGCATCTCGGGTCGCGCTCATCATATTTCCACGGCAGCTTTGCGGGTCTGTGCCCGGAAAAGCAGCAGCTTTTGCCGAATTCCATCATGCCTCACCTCTTGATTTCAATTATATGCAAAATACATAAAAATGTCAAAGAGCTATTGACATTTGCAAATATGGAGCTATAATAAAGCCACAACCGAATAACGAAATATCTTCAGGGCAGGGTGAATTTCCCGACCGGCGGTAAAGTCCGCGAGCCGAAAAGGCATGATCCGGTGCGATTCCGGGACCGACAGTATAGTCTGGATGGAAGAAGATGTTCGCAATTATTTTTGCGGCGCCTGAAAGATATTTTCTTTCGGGTGATTTTTTTTATTTCGGAGGAAAAAACCATGGGAAAGCTTATCTCGCAGATAGGTGAAAATCTGACTTTTGTACTTGAATGCCTCGGCATATTTGCCGGACTATTCCTGCTGGCGCTGCTGTTTGAGCGCTGCGTGATGAAGCAGCGGAAAAAACTCGGCAGCACGCATTTCCTGTCCTACACCGCAATTTTTTCCGCGATGGCGGGCGTTTTGATGTTTATCGAAATACCCCTGTTTTTCGCGCCCAGCTTCTATGAGATCGACCTGAGCGAGATCCCGATCATGATCTGCACCTTCTATCTCGGACCCGTCGCAGGCGTAGTATCGGAGCTTCTGAAGATAATAGTTAAGCTCGTTCTCAAGGGTACAAGCACCGCCTTCGTGGGCGACTTTGCAAACTTCGTCGTAGGCTGCGCCTTCGTACTTCCCGCGTCCTGCATCTATCATATGAAAAAGAGCAAAAAGAGCGCTCTTATCGGCATGGCGGTCGGCACCCTGGTCATGACCGTTTTCGGCAGCCTGTTTAACGCGGTGTATCTTCTGCCGACCTTCGCGCAGCTTTTCGGTATGCCGCTTGAGGCTATAATCCAGATGGGCAGCGATATAAACTCGAGCATAAACAGCGTATCCACGCTCGTCCTGTTTGCGGTCGTGCCGTTTAACCTGCTCAAGGGCGTCATAGTAACGACGCTCACTATGCTGCTTTATAAGCGCGTTTCGCCCCTGCTGCACAAGGGCGATCAGCGCCTTGCGAATAAGACCGCTAAGAAAGAAGCCTGAGCCTGGTGACCCTGCCGAGCCGGAATATGCTGAGGGCAAAATTCAGGCACTCGTTGAAATATATGATGACGATGTATGCCGAAAGAGCGTAGGCAGGCAGCAGCGTCCACACGAGGATAACGCCAAGCAGCGCATCGAGTATGTTTATGCCCATGCTCCATAGCTGCTGCCCCAGCCCCTTCAGGCATCCGTCGCAGAGCATGTCGGTGTATATTATCGGTATGAGCGGTGCGAGCAGCCGCAGAAAATGTCCCGCATCCGGCGAGGAATAGACGGCTATGCCGAGCCTGTCGGCAAAAATGAATATCACAAGGGCGACGGCAAGCGAATAGACGAAGCCCTTTTTTATCAGGCTGCTGACGGTTTTTGATATCTCCTCCTGCCGACCCTGCACCTGCGCCTCGGTAAGCTCGGGGATTATGAGCTCGGCCAGCGCCATGAGAAAGCAGGCGGGGAAGGAGATAATGGGCATCACCATGCCCTGAATGGTGCCGTAGCCGGACAGTGCACGGTCTGCGGAAAATCCGGCGGCTTTAAGGCCGCGCGGTACAAGCAGATGCTCAAGCGTGGAGAGTGCGGAGCGCGCGTAGGCGGAAAAGGCAAGCGGCAGCGCGATCTTGAGCATTCGGGAGGTAAGGCGCAGCCTCTGCTTCCCCGAGCCGCTGTGGGCACTGCGGTCGGTCACATAGAAAAGCAGCATAAGAACAAGCGAGACAGCGTCGCCGCAGACTGTTCCCAGCATGACGGCGGAGCAGTTTTTCTCAATATCGCCCGACGGCGAGTGCGTGAGGAAAAACGCGACCAGAGCAATGGTTATGAGCTGTTCGAGGATGTGCACCAGCGTGGGCTTCCATACCCTGCCGCAGGCGGTGAAGTAGCCGCTCATGACCGAGCTCAGGGAGACCATCGGCATGGCATAGGCCATGATCTTCAGCGACTGCACCGTCCTTGCGTCGCCTATCCACAGAAAGCCGATGGGCTCGGCACACTGGCGCAGAATGAGGAGCGCCGCCGTGCCGAACAGCAGGCTGTAGGCAAAGCAGCGCCGCATGGCGGCGGTGATGCCCCAGCCGCGCTCGTGACCTATCTCCTCGGATACGAGCCTCGTTGCGGCAAAGCGGATGCCGGATATGGCGAAGGTCGTGCACAGAAAGGATACGGATACGACGAGCTGATACAGACCGATCCCCGCTGAGCCGATGCGTCCGGCGAGCCATACCTGAAAGGACATGGAAATAAGGCTCATCAGTAGGGATGAGCCCGTCAGCAGCGCGGTATTCAAAATAAGACGTTTTCGTTTCAGCATCCTGCCTCAGGGAAGCGGGCATATCGGTTTTGCCCTGCCGCAGGGCAGCCGCCCGATCTCCCTATGCTACAAGCCTATGATTTAAAATTTGGTACATGCGTTGAATTTTTTTCGGCTCCGGAGTATAATTATAAAAAAGCCACGGAGGCGGTATCATGATAATATCCATCGGCAGACAGCACGGCTCAGGCGGCAGAGAGATCGCACGGCTTCTTGCCCGGGAGCTGGGAATAAAGTGCTACGATAAGGAGATCGTTGACGAGGCGGCAAAGCATTCCGACTTCAGCCGCGACCTCATAAACGCCTATGACGAAAAGCGTATGTCCGCGTTCATGCTCCATGCGGGCGGCTATGGGCTCAACGAAAACTTCCGGCTGAATATGCAGGTGGTGTCGGCACAGTTTGACGCGATACGCGAGATCGCCTCAAAGTGCGACTGCATTTTCGTCGGCCGCTGCGCGGACTACATCCTCAGAGACCGCAGTGATCTTGTCAGCGTGTTCATTCTGGGAGATATGGATGAGCGCCTTAAGTGCCTTGAACGCAGGCAGGGTCTCGATGAGGCGGCCGCGAGGAAGAAGATAAAGGAAGTCGATAAGGACCGCTCGAGCTTTTATAAATACTACAGCGATCAGGTCTGGGGCGATGCTCAGAACTATGACCTGTGCATAAACAGCTCACGCCTCGGCGTTGAGGGTACCGTTAAAGTCATTATGGACTATATAAAAACACGCGGCCTGATCTAATACTGATATGCAATAGAAATCAGAAAATCTTTTCGGCCAAAATTACGCCATTCTGCGTTGGCGGCTTTGCGCATATATCTCCATTATGTGCTGCAGCCGCCGCCTTGTCCGGCACAATTTTGCCTCGAAAATCTTTGTCTTCATCTTATTGCATATCAGTATGAAAATTCCGACTCAGCATTTGCTGAGTCGGAATTTTTATCTTTTGTCGGGCCAGGGTATCGGTGTCTGGCCTTTGTCAACGATGAGATATGCCTTGTCGGCTATCTCTGCCATGGGAGCGTCGGAAAGAGAGTCTGAATAAAACGCCTCGGTCTTTCCGTCGGGAAATGCCTCGTAAAACCGGCGTACCTTTTCCTCGCCGTAGCAGTTGGCGCCAATTATCTTTCCCGTTTTCTTGTCCATGGGCGTTGCCATGAGCTTGATGCCCAGCCTGTCGCACATGGGCTTTACGACAAACTCCGGAGATGCGGAGATAACAAGATCATCGTCACGCCGCTGCCTGAGATACCACGGGGCTATCCACGATTCGTGCTCGTCCCAGTATTCCTCAAGCACCGCGTCAAGCCGAGGCTCCTTTCGCACAAAGCGGAAAATATTCTCTTTGAGCTTCTCCTTGGGCACGAGCCTGAGCAGGTACAGCAGCGCAAAAAGCGCCGTTCGCGGAGCCCAGCACAGGAAAACGAGGGGGTGACGCCTCATGTACCACTTTACAAAGGTAACGGAGGAGTCGGGATAAAATATGGTCTTGTCAAAATCGTAAGTGTTCATATAAATGTCCCCGGTCATTTGCTTATAAGGGCTCTCGAAGCGTTGAGGATGGCGAGAATGAGCACACCGACATCGCCGAACACGGCAATGCCCATACCGACTATGCCCAGAGCGCCCAGAAGCATTATAACAAATTTCACGGCCAAAGAAAACCATATATTTTGCTTTGCTATCCTGACGGTGCGCTTGCAGATCTTAAGCGCCAGAGGCAGCTTGCGAATATCGTCGTCCATGAGAACGACGTCGGCGGCCTCAATGGCGGCGTCCGAGCCGAGAACGCCCATTGCAACGCCCACATCGGAGCGGGCGAGCACGGGTGCGTCGTTCACACCGTCGCCGACGAACACCAGCGTGCCGGTGTGCTTTCCGCGCAGCAGCTCCTCGACGGCGGTGACTTTGTCGCCGGGAAGAAGCTCTGTCATGACGTCGTTCACGCCGAGAGCCTTGCCTACGGCGCGGCCGGTTGCGTCGGTGTCGCCGGTGAGCATAACGGTCTTCTCGATGCCCAGCTCATAAAGCTCCCTGACGGCCTCCTTTGCGCCCTTCTTAACGCGGTCGTCAATGACGATATAGCCGCCGTAGATGCCGTCTGCCGCCACATGTACAACGGAGCTGTGGCGATCGGTCTGGCGGGGCTTTATGCCGTTCGAGGTCATGAGAGCCGCGTTTCCGACGAGCACTCTGCGGCCGCAGACGTTTGCTTCAACGCCGCGCCCCGGGATCTCGCGCACGTCGGTTATCAGCTTGCTGTCGGGCATCTGCTGGCATGCGCGCCGCAGGGAATAGGCGATGGGGTGATTTGAGTAGCTCTCGGCAGCCGCGGCAAGAGTTATGAGGTCTGCGCTGCTAATGCCGATGGGCTCAACGCCGGTCACGGAGAAGCTGCCCTCGGTAACGGTGCCGGTCTTGTCCATAACAACGGTGGAGGCCTGAGCGAGAGCCTCAAGATAGTTCGAGCCCTTTATGAGTATGCCGTGCTTCGAGGCACCGCCCAGTCCGCCGAAGAAGGTCAGCGGCACGGACACAACAAGCGCGCAGGGGCAGGATACGACAAGGAAGGTGAGAGCTCTGCGTATCCATTCCATCCACTCTCCGGTGATGATGGAGGGGACGATGGCGAGGACGACCGCAAGGCCGACTACCACGGGAGTATACACCCTTGCAAAGCGGGTGATGAGCGCCTCCTGCCTGGACTTGCGTGAGGAGGAGTGCTCCACGAGCTCAAGTACCTTGGAGACGGTGGACTCCTTGAAGGAGCTCGTTACTCTGACTTTTAAAACGCCGGTGAGGTTAACGCAGCCGGATATGACGTCCTGTCCGACGCTGACTTCGCGGGGCATGGACTCGCCGGTGAGGGCGGAGGTGTCAACGGTGCTGCTTCCGTCCATGACGACGCCGTCGAGCGGTATGCGCTCGCCGGGGCTCACGGTGATGACGGTGCCGAGGCGTACTTTCGCGGGGTCGACGCGCTTCAGCTCGCCGCCCTGCTCGATGCAGGCGTAGTCGGGGCGGATGTCCATAAGCTCTGCTATGGAGCTGCGGCTCTTGCCCACGGCATAGTGCTCGAAGCACTCTCCGATGCGGTAAAAGAGCATGACCGCAACGGCCTCGGGGTATTCACCCACGCAGATAGCGCCGATGGAGGCGATGGCCATGAGGAAGTCCTCCTCAAGCAGTCTGCCGTGAATGAGCTTTTCGGCGGCCTCCTTAAGGGTCTCAAAGCCTGCGATGAGGTAGGGCACAAGGAAAAGCAGCAAAACGAGCCAGCTCTTCATGCCGGAGACCTTTTCCGTAATGATCCACACTGCTGCAAGCAGTACGGCAGATATGACAATAAACAGAATGTCCCGCTTCATACCGCCGTGGCCGTGACCGTGTTCATGGTCATGGCCGCAGCTGCAGCAATGGTCTTCTTCGTGATGATGTCCGTGTTCGTGGTCGTACATTATTATTCCTCCAAATGCTCAAGGCCGATATTTATTATCGAGAATATGTGCTCGTCGTCGAGCGAGTAAAAAACGGTTTTGCCCTCGCGGCGGTACTTGACCAGCCTGCTCGAGCGCAGTATCTGCAGCTGATGGGATATCGCCGACTGGGAGGCGCCCAGAAGCCTGGAAAGGTCGCATACGCACATTTCCGATCTCGAGAGCGCATAAAGTATGCGGATCCTCGTTGAGTCGCCGAACACGCGGAAAAACTCCGAAAGCTCGCACAGCACCGCCTCGTCCGGCATGCTGCAGTCCACGTCCTCAACAAGCTGCTCGTGCACGCTGTTTTCGGCGCAGGTGAAGTCGTCCATTGATTTCCCTCCGATATATGAAAGAATGTTCATATATGCATGATACACCCTGTAAGTGCATATGTCAAATCCGCATCTACATAATATGTTAAGAATTATTTATTCCTTGACATAATATAAGTATAATGATATGCTTTGTACATAACTGCGGAGGTGTGCGCCATGAGAGGTTCAACTTTGAAAACGATTCTTTCCGAGCAGGGCATGAGCATAAGCGAGCTTGCGCGCAGGCTAAATGTTCCGCAGCAGACGCTTTACAGCATGGTAAAGCGCGATAATCAGAAGGTGGACTTTGACCTGATGGTGCATATATGCGCGGAGCTGGGTGTGCCGTTGGAGCGAATGTGCGAGGATCTTCCGCTGCCGAATATGCCCGATCTGCGTGAATGGCAGCTCATAGGCAAGTACAGGCGGCTCACCGACCATGGCAAAAGGCTTGTGGATATCGTGATAGACCACGAGCTTGACCGCTCGGACGATGCCGAAACGGAGTCGGGCGAGGACACAAAGATAATACCACTGTACATGACTCCGGCGGCGGCGGGCTACGCATCGCCCGCTCTCGGCGACGATTACGAGGACTATACCGTCAGCAAAAGCAGCGCGGCGGACTTTGCCGTGCGCATTGACGGCGACAGTATGGAACCGTATATACACGACGGCAGCATCGCACTGTGCAAGCGCGGTGCGATCATCCATGACGGCGACGTGGGGCTGTTCTTCGTGGACGGGGATATGAAGTGCAAGCAGTATTGCCAGGACTATGCCGGCAATGTGTATCTGTTCTCCGCCAACCGCAGCAGGAGCGATGCGGATGTGGAGATCAAAGCCTCCTCGGGGATAACTCTTATGTGCTTTGGCAAGGTTCTGCTTGATAAGAGCATACCGCTGCCGGAAATGAGGTGAGCAAATGTCGGCTAAGAAAAGTAAGCCCGTTGGCTTCAAAAATAAAGAAACGATCGACCTGAAGGCCGATAAAAAGCTGTGGCTGAGCATAAACGGAGCGGCTCTTGCCGCCGCCGCGGTACTTGTGCTGCTCGGCTGCCTGTATGAGCCGGTCACGCGGTTTTTTGACGCGGCAGGCGTGTGGATGCTGCTGCTCCGCTTTGTCCTGATGCTCGTCGGCATGGGAGTATACTTCTACCTGAATGAATATATCCGCCGGTTTATGATCGAAAAGGTGACCGGTAAGGCCGCGCAGGTCGTGCGCGAAAAGCCCTGCGTGTTTACCGCGCCTGCCCGCAGCCTCACCGTTAAAGAGCACCTTAAAGTCAGCTTTGCGCCTGTCCTGGTGCTGGGAGCGCTCCTCCTGCTGCTGATGCTGATACTGCCCGCAAAATTCTTCTGGCAGGTTTACATAATACAGATAATCAATCTCGCCGGCGCCGCCGGAGACGCATATATCGCATATAAGCTTCTTAGAATGAAGAAGGACGTGCGGATAGAGGATAATGTGACCTCCATAACTGTTTGGAGCAAAAATGGATGATACCGGAGGATAAGCATGCAGCTTAGTGAACAGATACTGAATATGAAGGATGATTGCGTGAAAATAAGGCGCGATCTGCACCGCATACCCGAGATCGGCTTTGAGCTGCACAAGACTCACGAGTATGTTGAGACTCTGCTGAGCCGCTGCGGCCCGGATGAACTCAAAACTCTTGCCGAAACGGGGCTCAAGGCGGTTTTTTACGCTAAGAATGCCTCAAAGACCATTGCGTTTCGAGCCGATATGGACGGAATGAGCAACCATGAGGAGAATAAGCTGCGCTTCAGATCGCGCAGCAGGGGCGTTATGCACGGCTGCGGGCACGACGGTCACATGACCATATTGCTGCTGCTGGCAAAATGGATATCCGAAAACAGGGATAAGCTTAAATGCAATGTGGTGCTGCTTTTCCAGCCCGGCGAGGAAGGCTGGGCCGGCGCAAGGCGCATGATAAACGAGGGCGCGCTCACAGAGCCGAAGGTCGACCGCATCTACGGCCTGCATCTCTGGCCGACGGTGCCAAAGGGCAAGATCGGCATACGCTGGGATCACCTTATGGCGCAGACCAGCGATTTTGAGATAAAGGTGCGCGGCAAGAGCGCCCATGCGTCCACGCCGCAGATGGGCGTTGACGCGATAGTCGTCGCGGCTGAGCTCATAACCATGATACAGTCGATAATAACGCGGGACGTCGACCCTCATCAGGACGCTCTGCTGACCCTTGGAAAGATCTGCGGCGGCACGGCGCACAACGTCATCGCAGAAGAGGTTGTCATGAGCGGAACGCTGCGCGTGTTCAGCAACGAGCTTTTTGATAAGCTCATGCAGCAGATAAAGGCTCTTCTCAAGGGGCTTGAGCTTGCAACGGGCGCGAGCATATCGATGGAGACCATAGTTCATTATCCGTTTGTCGCAAATCCGCGGCCGTTGGTCGAGAAGTTTTATACGGTGCTCGATTCAATGGAGGATGTCGTACTGGTCGAGCCTGTGATGGCGGCCGAGGACTTCGCCGAGTATCAGCAGGAGGTGGAGGGACTGTTCATGTTCCTCGGTATAAACGGAGGAAGAGGCGGCGAGCCTCTTCACAGCAGTCGCTTTGACTTCGATGAGGATGTGCTGCTGACAGGAACGGAAATCTTTAAAAGAATATTGGAGTGTGAAGACCATGCATGATGAAATATCCTTGGAAAAGAAAAGACCGACCCCGGTCGACGGCACTCTGCGTAAGTTCGCACTGCGGGTGCCGGAGTGCATCTACAAGGCCAGCGGCATACTGGTGTTCGGAAAGCGCATCAAATCACTTGTGTTCTCGACGGATCTGTGCATCATAAGAAACGTCAATGCGGACGCGATCATCGCGGTGTATCCGTTTACGCCGCAGCCCGTCATAACGCAGGCGCTCATGCTGGCGGCCGACATCCCGGTCTTTGCGGGTGTCGGCGGCGGGCTCACGCAGGGGCAGAGAGCCGTGAACCTTGCGATGTTCGCGGAAATGCAGGGCGCGACGGGCGTCGTGCTCAATGCGCCTACCTCAAATGAGGTGCTGGAGCATGTGCATAACATCGTGGATATCCCCGTTGTTGTGACGGTCGCGCGCAGCGATACCGATATCGAGGCACGTCTCGCGGCGGGAGCTGATATATTCAACGTGTCCGCAGCGGCCGAAACTCCGGATATCGTCCGCAAGATAAGGCAGGCCCATCCCGATGTGCCCATTATCGCCACAGGCGGCCCCACGGACGAGAGCATAATCAAAACGATAGAGGCCGGAGCCAATGCCATCACCTGGACTCCGCCCTCCAACGGCGATATATTCAAGGACATCATGGCGGCCTACCGCGAGAATAAGCCGCACCCCTGACAAACAAAAAACGCAGAGGAAAAACCTCTGCGTTTTATTTTTCGTTTTTAACTCAGGCTGTGGGAGAGTAGGTGAAGCTCACTCCGGGGTAACGTGTCTGCGGATCGATCCTTGCGCCGTTGACGTACATCTCAAAATGCAGGTGAGCACCTGTTGACATACCGGTCGAGCCGACGTAGCCAATGGTCTGTCCGCGGGATACGGTCTGTCCCACGGAGACTGCGCGGGAGCTCATGTGAGCGTAAAGGGTCTGCATGCCGTTTCCGTGGTCGATCATGACGTAGTTGCCCCAGCCGCCGTTCCAGCCGTCTGAGGAACGAACGACGGTTCCAGAGTCGGCCGCCCAGATAGCGGTGCCGTAGCTTGCGCCGATATCGGTGCCGCCGTGGTTTTTATATTCGCCGGTCACGGGGTGGATGCGGGGACCCTGACGGCTGGTTATGTAGGTGCAGTAGCTGGGCCATACCAGATTGCCGCTGCCCACAGCACTGCCGCCGCCGGTGCTGCCGCCGGTGCTGGGCTTCTGCTGCGCATTAAGCTCGTTGACCTTTTTGGCGATCTCGGCCTGAAGGGCTTTTTCCTGTGCCGAAAGCTGAGAGAGGAACGAGGAGTTGGAGCTGATGTCGCTCTGCAGCGAGGAGATGACGGCCGCTGCCTCAGCGATATCCTTTTCCTGCTGAGCCTTCAGTGCCTCGAGCTCCTTCTTGCTGTTTTCCATCTCGGCCTTTGCTTTTTCATATTCGGCCTTGACCGTCTTGAGCTCGGCAACAGCCTCACGGTAGGAGTTTTCAAGCTCCTTATCGCTGCGCATTATATCGCCGATATCGTCGATAAGGCTGAGGAATTCGCCGATGCTGTTTGCTCCGAAGAGGACCTCGATATAGCTGTATCTGCCGCTCTCCTCCATGGCGCGCACGCGCACCTTGTATTTCTCAAGCTGCTCGTCGGCGACCTTCTGAGCCTCTTCGACCTCCTCGGTCTTCTGGGCGATCAGCTCGGTGTGCAGATCGATCTGCTCACTGAGATTGAGTATCTGCTTTACCGTGATGGCGTTTTTCTCGTCAAGGGCGTTTTTAAGCTCGATTTGAGCGTTCTTCTGCCCCTGCAGGGAATTTATCGTCGCCTGAATATCGCTCTTCTGATCCTTGAGCGCGTTCTTCTGCGACTGCAGAGAATCGATCTCCGACTGTGTTACGGCGAAGGCCTCCGAGGGCATAACGGAGAGCATGGCGCTCATCGTCATGATAACTGCCAGAGCAAACGCCAGTATAGGTCTGATTTTTTTCTTAAGCATATTGATCTCCATTTCATAGGGCTTGTATACTATTATATACCACATGTCAAGCCTGTGCATCCATATGTAATCAGCATTATACACCGTTCGGGCGGATATTTTGTTAATAAAGTGTGATAAAAGTGTTAAACAAAGCCAAAGCCCCGGGAGCAGACGCTCCCGGGGCCATAAATTGTTCTGTTATCAGAAGAGACCGTTCACGCTGAAGATAGCTGCGAAAACGGTGGAAACAACGGTCATGAGCTTGATGAGGATGTTGATGGAAGGACCGGAGGTATCCTTGAAGGGGTCGCCTACGGTGTCGCCGACGACTGCAGCCTTGTGAGCCTCGGAGCCCTTGCCGCCGTGGTTGCCTTCCTCGATGTACTTCTTCGCGTTATCCCATGCGCCGCCGGCGTTGGACATGAACATTGCCAGCATAACGCCGGAGACGAGAGAGCCTGCGAGCAGACCGGCAAGTGCGGTGGAGCCGAGAACGATGCCGACCAGCAGGGGAACGACAACAGCCATGATACCGGGAACGAGCATCTCCTTAAGAGCGGAGGTGGTGGAGATGGCAACGCAGGTTTTGTAGTCGGGCTTGGTGGTGCCTTCCATAACGCCGGGGATCTCACGGAACTGACGGCGGACTTCTTCGATCATGCTGTAAGCGGCTTTGGAAACGGAGTCCATGGTCATAGCGGAGAAAACGAAGGGAAGCATGCCGCCGATGAGCAGGCCGATAACCACGTTGGGGTTAGTCAGAGCAACGGACTTAGCGGTCAGGCCGGTAGCCTGGGTGAAGGATACGAACAGAGCCAGAGCGGTCAGAGCAGCCGAGCCGATTGCAAAGCCCTTGCCCATTGCGGCGGTGGTGTTGCCGACAGCGTCGAGCTTGTCGGTGATCTCGCGGACGGAGTGATCCAGACCGCTCATCTCGGCGATGCCGCCTGCGTTATCGGCGATGGGGCCGTATGCGTCAACTGCGACGGTGATGCCGGTGGTGGAGAGCATACCGACGGCCGCGAGAGCGATGCCGTAGATGCCTGCAAACCTATGTGCGAGGAAGATGCCGACGCAGATGAGGACAATGGGGATCCAGGTAGACATCATGCCGACTGCGGTGCCGGAGATGATGGTGGTAGCAGAGCCGGTCTCGGACTGCTGGGCGATCTTCTTAACGAACTTATAGTCGCCGGAGGTGTACACCTCGGTGACGATGCCGATGACGAGACCGACAACAAGACCGGATACGATCGCGATCGCAGGACCGAAGCCGTTGAGCATAACCTTGCTGAGAACGATGGAGGCTATAACGACGAGCAGAGCGGAAACATAGGAGCCCATCTTAAGAGCCTTGTGGGGGTTTGCACCCTCGGAACCGCGGACAAAGAAGGTCGCGATAACGGAGGCGAGGATACCGCAGGCTGCGATAACGAGGGGGAAGATAACGCCGTTGCTGCCGGAGACTGCAACTGCGCCGAGGGTCATTGCGGAGATGATAGCGCCGACATAGCTCTCAAAGAGGTCAGCGCCCATACCTGCGACGTCACCGACGTTGTCACCGACGTTATCGGCGATAACTGCGGGGTTGCGGGGGTCATCCTCGGGGATGCCCGCCTCGACCTTACCGACGAGGTCTGCGCCGACGTCAGCAGCCTTGGTGTAGATACCGCCGCCGACACGGGCAAACAGCGCGATGGAGCTTGCGCCGAGGGAGAAGCCGAACAGAACGCCGAGCTTGCCGATGATCATGTACAGAACGGAGGCGCCCAGAAGACCGAGACCAACGACGCACATGCCCATGACCGAGCCGCCGGAGAAGGCGACGGAAAGAGCCTTGTTCATACCGCTCGTCCGAGCTGCGTTTGCGGTGCGGACGTTGGCCTTGGTGGCGACATTCATGCCGATATAGCCGGCAAGGATGGAGAACAGAGCGCCGCAGAGGAAGCACACTGCGGTGATCCAGCTGTTCTCACCAAGGAACAGGCCGATGGCCAGGAAAAGAACGACGATGAAGATCGCAAGGATCTTGTACTCGGCAAAAAGGAAAGCCTTCGCGCCTTCGTTGATGGAGGCGGCGATCTCCTTCATGCGATCGGTACCTGCGTCCTGCTTGGAAACAAAAGCTATCTTGTAGACAGCAAACAGCAGTGCGACGACCGCAAGCACAGGCGCCAGGTAATTAAGAAACTCCATAAAAATTCACTCCTATTAATATTTATTGCTTGCTATAGAGTCTGTTTATGTATTTTATACTATCGAGAACAAAAAATCAATTGAGAATTCACACTCTTTCAGTCAAATTCAACAAATTTATCAATTTTTACGAAAGATGGGAGAATTATTGCCCTAAGGTGTGCAAAACAAACAAAAATGCATCTTCAGAGATAAAAACATTGACATTCGGTTGACAGACTTAGCTGTTTTTTGGTCAAAGTTTGCGAAATGGCAGACAAAATGATTTTTCACCGTAAAAAGTATGTACGAAATGACGGAGGAGTACAAATATGTTAACAAACTGAAAATTACTTCAAATTTTCAACTTACCGTATTGGAAAATCGAAAACTCGTGATAAAATATATAATTATATAATTGTATAAATACTTTGTCGAAGGAGAATACAAATGCTGCTGAAGATATTTGCGTGGATCGGCGCAGCCGGCGCCGTTTTGAATGCGTTTGCCGCAAATCACGGTTACAGCGGAGCGAAGCTTGCCGGATTCATGCTGCTGCGTTTTGCCGAATATTTTGTTGCCGCGCATCTTGCGTACGCGGTTTTGATGCTTGCCGGCACGGAGGCTTTCGTTAGATTTGACAAGCCGCAGGAGAAGCCGAGCAAATTCTGGCAGTGGCATCTGCGCGAGGTTGCGAATACGCTCTGCTTCTACGGCCGCATGAAGGTAGAGGTCAGCGGCAGAGAGAAGCTCCCTTCGGACAGCCGCTATCTCATGATCTGCAATCACCGGTCGTTTTTTGACCCCATAACCATGGCGGCAGTGCTTCAGGACGAGGAGCTCGTGTATGTTTCAAAGCCCGGCAACTACAGGATCCCCGTGGCCGGCAAGGTCATGCATAAGTGCGGCTGTCTGTCCCTTGACAGGGAGAACAACAGGGAGGCGCTCAAAACCGTGAAGCAGGCAGCGGAGTATATAAATAAGGACTATGCCTCAGTTGTGATATATCCCGAGGGGACAAGGAGCAAGGACAAAAAGCTCAAGCCCTTCCATGCGGGCTCGTTCAAGATCGCTCAGAAGGCGGGGGTACCGGTCGTCTGCGTTGCGATCAGAAATACGGAGAAGGTGCAGCATAATTTCCCCTTCAAAAGTACGAACATTTACATTGACATACTCGAAGTGTTTGACGCTGATTTTGTCAAAAACCACAGTACGAGAGAGACGGCGGAGCTTGCCCAGAGCCTGATACAGGCAAAGCTTGACGCGGAAACGGCAAAAGAGGAGTGCGGCTGCGATAAATGATTAAACTTTTCCGATACTTAAAGCTGAAGGAATGGCTGTTTTTCCTGATAAGCCTTGTGTTTATCGTCATCCAGGTCTTTCTTGACCTTAAGCTGCCCGATTACATGTCGCTCATCACGACGATGGTCGAGACCGCGGGAAGCGCCATGGGCGATATATGGCTCGCCGGCGGCATGATGCTGCTGTGCTCGCTGGGAAGCCTCGCGGCTTCGATAATCGTCTGCTTTCTTGCCGCGCGCATTGCGGCAAGCTTTTCAAAGCGGCTCAGAGCCGAGATGTTCAACAAGGTCGAGAGCTTTTCCCTTGAGGAGATAAACGCCTTTTCCACCGCAAGTCTCATAACCCGCTCCACAAACGACGTTGCGCAGGTGCAGATGCTTATCGTCATCTCCCTGCAGGTCGTCATAAAAGCGCCCACCATGGCGGTGTGGGCGGTCATGAAAATAGCGGGCAAGGCGTGGCAGTGGTCGCTTGCGACGGCGATCACCGTTGCGATACTCATCATTATCCTGAGTATCGCTATAGTGCTCACCTTCCCGAAGTTCCGAAGGGTTCAGTGGCTGCAGGATGCGCTAAACCAGGCGGCGCGGGAAAATCTCACGGGTATCCGTGTGGTCAGAGCCTACAACGCGGAGGACTATCAGGAGAAGAAGTTCAGAAAGGCCAACACCGAGCTTCTGGACAATCAGCTTTTTGCCAACCGCACAATGACCCTGCTGAGCCCCTTTATGAGCCTCAGCATGAACTGCCTGAGCATGTCCATATACTGGATAGGCGCGGTGCTTATAAATTCAATCGCCCTCGGCTCGGCGGAGTCCGTTGCGGCGAGAGTAGATGTTTTCGCGGATATGATAGTGTTCATGTCCTACGCGATGCAGGTCATCATGTCCTTCCTCATGATCGTCATGGTAGCCATAGTCCTGCCCAGAGCCCTTGAAGCGGCAAAGCGCATCCTCGAGGTGCTCGGGACGGAGCCAAAGGTCGTCAGCGGTAGTCTTTCCGACTCAGGCGATGTAAGCGGCGAGGTCGAGTTCAAGAACGTGAGCTTTACCTACCCCGGCGGCAGCGGCGAAGTGCTCAGCGATATAAGCTTCAAGGCAAATAAGGGCGAGACCGTGGCCTTTATAGGCTCCACGGGCTCCGGCAAGACCACGCTCGTAAACCTCATTCCGAGGTTTTATGACGCAAGCGCGGGCGAAGTGCTCGTTGACGGAGTGAACGTCAGGGACTATGAGCTTGAGGCGCTGTACGGCAAAATAAGCTATGTGTCCCAGAAGGCTGTGATGTTCTCCGGCTCTATCGCGGATAACGTCGCCTTCGGCGCGAATGCGCGGCCTGAAATGCTTGACAAGGCCATCGAGATCTCCCGTTCGTCGGACTTCGTGTCCGAGCTCGAGGAGGGCACGGACGCCCATATGGCACGCGGCGGCACGAACTTCTCCGGCGGTCAGAAGCAGCGACTGTCCATAGCAAGAGCCCTTTGCCGTGACGCGGAGATACTCATATTTGACGACACCTTCTCCGCCCTCGACTTCAAGACCGACCGGCAGCTTCGTGATGCCCTGAAGTCCGAGACCGAGGGAAAGACCAAGCTCATCGTCGCCCAGCGCATCGGCACCATAATGGGTGCGGACAGGATAATCGTCCTTGACGAGGGAAAAATCGCGGGCATGGGCACGCATAAGGAGCTGTTCAGGTCCTGCGAGGTCTACCGTCAGATCGCCCTGAGCCAGCTTTCCGAGGAGGAACTTGCCATATGAAAGGAATGAAAGGTCCGGGCAAAGCTCCTGCCGAAAAGCCCAAGAATGTAAGATCCTCAATGTGGGACCTTTTTAAATATCTCAAGCCCTGGTATAAGGCTATCGCGGCTGCGCTTGTTTTCTCTCTCGTGGGAACGGCGCTGACGCTCATAGCGCCCGATAAAATGGCGGATCTGACCAACACCATCGGCGACGGTCTTGCCACGGGTATCGACATGGACGCGATCATCAGGGCGATCGTCATCGTCCTTGCGCTCTATGTCAGCGCGAGTCTCGTGACATGCACATCAAACTATGTGATGATAACCGTCATGCAGAAGCTTGCGTGGAATATGCGCAGCAGCATAAGCGAAAAGATAAACCGCATGCCGCTCAAGTACTTTGATAAGGTGAGCGTGGGCGACGTGCTCAGCCGCATCACAAACGACGTTGATACCATAAGCTCCGCTCTGAACTCCAGCATAACGACCCTCGTTCAGGCGGTGGTGCAGTTTGTCGGCGTAACGGTCATAATGTTTGCAACGAGCGGACGCCTCGCCCTCACTGCGATAGCCGCCTCCGTGCTCGGCTTTGTGTTCATGTTCAGCATCATAAAGCGCTCGCGCAAGTATTTCCAGCAGCAGCAGAAAAACCTCGGAGATATGAACGGACATATCGAGGAGATGTACTCCGGACACGATATCGTACGTGTCTACGGCGCTGTCGGACAGGCCAAGGAGGAGTTCGGCAGGATAAACGACAATCTGTATAACAGCTCGTGGAAGTCTCAGTTCTTCGGCGGCCTCATGCAGCCGCTCATGGGCTTCATCGGCAGCTTCGGCTATGTGGCCGTCTGCGTCGTGGGCGCGGCGCTCACCATGAGCGGGAGCATACGCTTCGGTACGATAGTTGCGTTTATAAGCTATGTAAAGCTGTTCACCAACCCCCTCACTCAGATTTCCCAGGCCGCAAACAGCCTTATGTCGGCGGGGGCTGCGGGTGAGCGCGTGTTCGGCTTCCTCAATGAGGAGGAGATGCCCGATGACAGCATGTGTACCGCAAGGCTCGGCGATATAAGAGGCGAGGTGGAGTTTGACCATGTCCGCTTCGGCTATGACGAGGATAAGCCCGTAATAAACGACTTCTCGGCGAAGATAGAGCCGGGACAGAAGGTGGCCATAGTTGGCTACACCGGCGCCGGCAAGACCACTATGGTAAATCTTCTGATGCGTTTTTACGAGCTGTGGAGCGGCAGTATAAAAATCGACGGAGTGCCGATCTCGGAGATGAAGCGAAGCGATATCCATTCCATGTTCGGCATGGTGCTTCAGGACACATGGCTCTTCGAGGGTACATACCGCGAGAACATCGCCTACGGCAACAAGGACGTGACCGACGAGCAGATAAAGGCCGCGTGCAAGCTCGTTGGCATGGATCATTTCATCATGACCCTGCCTGAGGGCTATGACACGGTGCTCAGCGACCGCAGCAGTCTTTCGTCGGGCCAGCGTCAGCTCCTGACCATCGCGCGGGCCATGGTGGAGAACGCCCCAATGATAATCCTCGACGAGGCAACAAGTTCCGTCGATACCCGCACCGAGGCGCTCGTCCAGAGAGCCATGGATAAGCTCACCGAGGGCAGAACGTCCTTCGTGATAGCCCACAGGCTCTCGACCATACGCGACGCGGACCTCATCCTCGTCATGGATAAGGGCGACGTGGTGGAAAGCGGAACGCATAAGGAGCTTCTGGCGAAGGACGGCCTGTACAGGGAGCTGTATAACAGCCAGTTTGAAAACGAATGACGAAGAACAGTATGAAAAAGACAGCACTTATAACGGGATCCTCCCGCGGCATAGGCAGAGCAGTTGCGGAAAAGCTTGCAGGCGACGGCTATGCCGTGTGCATAAACTACATTGAAAGACGCGATAAGGCCGAGGAGCTTGTTAAGAAGCTGGAGGCCGAGGGGCGTGAAGCCATGTGCTATCAGGCCGATGTGGCGGACGCCGAGGCGGTTAATGCAATGGTGAAGGCCGTGGAGGAGCGCTTCGGGCCGGTAACTCTGCTGGTCAACAACGCTGGCATTGCAAAGCAGTGCCTGTTTCAGGACATCAGCCATGAGTACTGGAAGCGCATTTTCGACGTAAACCTCAACGGCGCCTTCAACACCATACAGGCGGTGCTGCCGAATATGCTGCATGAACACTCCGGCTGCATAATAAACACCTCCTCCATCTGGGGGCTGCACGGCGCCTCCTGCGAGGTGGCGTATTCGACCACAAAGCACGCGATAGTCGGGATGACCCGTTCGCTCGCGCAGGAGCTTGCACCGACCGGCATCAGGGTAAACTGCGTGGCGCCCGGCGTTATCGACACCGATATGGTCAAGGTGCTCGGGAGCGATACCCTTGCCGCACTGGCTGAGGATACCCCGCTGGGCAGGCTCGGAAAGCCGGAGGATATTGCGGCGCTCGTGTCCTTTCTCGCCTCCGACGCGGCCTCGTTCATAACGGGGCAGGTCATCACCTCGGACGGCGGATTTATTAAATGAAGCGGGGAACTGAGGTATGAACGATGTGCAGCTGAAGGCGCTTGAAGAAAAGCTCACGGAGCTGCTTTCGGGCAGGGAGCGCGTGATCGTCGGCATCGACGGCTTCTGCGCTGCGGGCAAAACCACGCTCGCAGACAGGCTTTCGCGGAAATTTGACTGCAATGTGTTTCACATGGATGATTTCTTCCTCCGCCCCGGGCAGAGAACGCCGGAGCGCCTCGCGGAAGTCGGCGGCAACGTGGACTACGAGCGCTTTCACGATGAGGTCATCGTGCCGCTTCTTAATAACGAGAGCTTTTCGTACCGGCCGTATGACTGCCATACGATGAAGCTGACAGAGCCGGTCGAGGTCAAACCCAAGGCGCTTAATATCATCGAGGGTACCTACAGCCTGCATCCGTATAACGCGGAGGCCATCGATCTTTCCGTTTTTGTCGGTGTAGACGAAGCCCTGCAGCGCGAGCGCATTTTAAAGCGCCCCGCGCAGCTTCACGAGAAGTTTTTTAAGCTCTGGATCCCTATGGAGCACCGGTATTTCGAAAAGCTCCGGAGCGAGCATGAATTTGATCTCATCATTGAATAAAAAAGAAATGCGAGAGTTGAAACTCTCGCATTTCTTTTTAGTTGTGCTAATCAGGCGCCCTTGATGGTCTTGGCTATCGACTCAAATACAGCGTCCTGATCGGGGCACATGACCATGACGATCGTGCCGTCATCCAAAGTTTCGAGCCGCGCATTTTTAGCGATCTCATACTGATCGGCAAGGTAGAGCTCAAAGCTCTGGCACTGCTGGTCAATGAAACCCTGCAGACCGTCCTTAACGGCCTCCGCCTTGCCGTCGGCAGGCTTTACGACAACGATGCCGTAGGCCTTGACGTTCATGAGCGATATGCTCATGGCATAGGCCTCAGCGTCCTCGGACTTGAATCCGAGAAGCTCATGCAGCATCTCGGCGACGACCTCGTCCTCGCTCTCGTCACTGCCGAGCATGACAGGGAAAGCACTGTTCAGCTCCGCGTCTCTTGCGTCGGTGATTGCCTTGGCATAGAGCTTTTCAAGCTCCTCGGGGCTCAGTCCATCCGTCTTTGACGTGGATGCACAGCCGGAAAAAACGGCTATGACAAAGGCCAGAACGAGCATAAGTGTGATAGATTTTTTCATAGAAGTATCCTCATTTAAGTTTTGGCAGAGCTGCGGCCGTTAAAACGGGAAGCCCATGGGGCTGAGCCTGCTCATTGCCTGGTTGGTGGCGTCCTCACTCTGGGTGATGGCCTCGTTTACCGCGGCAACGATCATGTCCTGCAGCATCTCAACGTCATCGGGGTCGACCGCAGAGGGATCGATCTCAATGCTTTTGAGCATACGGGTGCCGACCATGGTGGCCTTAACTGCGCCGCCGCCGACAGTGGAGACGAACTCCCTGCTCTCAAGCTCCTGCTGCATCTTCATGAATTCTTCCTGCATCTTCTGGGCCTGCTTCATCATATTTCCGCCGGGCATACCGCCGCGAAATCCGCCTTTTGCCATTATTATTTCCTCCTGTACTGATAATTAAACAAATCTTGTTTCTTTGAATTTTCTGAGCTCTTCAAGACTGCGCCTCGGCTCGACCGGGTCGTCGCTGAGCTCGCTGAGCTGCACCTTGAGGCTCCTGCCGGTGACGAGGTTTGCCGCCTCGCGCAGGCGCATAAGAATGTCCTGCTTGTTCATTGCGTTGTAAGAGAATCCGGGGGCTGCACGCAAATGCAGAGTGTCATACCCCACCTCGCAGACGATCTGCGTCGAGTCCGTCAGTATGGGGATGAATCCTATCGGCAGGCTGTCCTCGGCTTTTTCGATTATTGCCGACCAAAGCGAAGCGTTGTCCGTGGGAGCGTCTGCCGCCTGAGGCGAGGCGTCGGGGTTGAGCTCCGCGGGCGAAGCCTTATCGAGGAGGTCATCCTCCGGCTGATACTCCGCGAATGCGGAAACGTCAAGCTCATCCTCGGGCTCCTCCGCGTAAGTAGAGCGCCTTGCGGGCGGTTCCTCATCGAACGGTATCTCCGAAAGGGTGGAGTGATACTCCTCGTCCTCATCCTCATCGTCATCATCGGATATCACGGCGCGGGGTGCGTGCCTGAGATCGGCCTCAATGCGGGATACCCTTGCGCGAAGCTCGTCCATACCCTCGATCAGCGTGGGGTCGCAGAGCGCTATTATGCACAGCTCCGCTGTGAGCCTCGGGCTTTTGGAGTCCTTTATTTTAATAAGGTAGTCCGAGACCGTGTTTATGCGGCTGAGTATCTCCGCCTTTGTGAGCTTTTTGGAGAAGACCTCGAGCATATCCTTGCTGAAGCGCCCGGAGAGCAGCCCGTCGCTGGACTTGGGCGCGACCGACAGCATGAGGCAGTCGCGCAGCAGCGTGTTGAGCTCGCCCAGCAGCGTGGCGGGGTCTTTTCCGTCGCTCCACAGCTCGGTGAAAAGCCCGAGCGCCGCGTCGGTATTGCGCCTGACGGTGTAGTCCAGAAGCTGCGCCGTGCGCCGGTTGCCCGTAAGCCCCATTGCCGAGTACACGGCGTCCGCGTCGATGAGCTCCGCGCCCGAGCACTGGTCAAGAAGCGAGAGCGCGTCGCGCATTCCGCCCTCGGCAAGTCCGGCGATGAGCTCGGCTGCCTTGCGGTCGAGCCTGAGACCTTCGCATTTTGCAACGTGCTCAAGGTGGTCGGCGATGACGCCGGCGTCGAGCCGCTTGAAGCTGTGCCGCTGGCAGCGCGAGAGTATCGTCGCGGGGACCTTGTTGAGCTCCGTCGTTGCGAGGATGAAAACAAGGTGCTCCGGCGGCTCCTCAAGGATCTTCAGCAGGGCGTTGAAGGCCGCTGTTGAAAGCATGTGCACCTCGTCGATGATATACACGCGCTTTTTAACGGAAACGGGGGAGAACACAGCCTCCTCCCGAAGCTGACGCACATTGTCAACGCCGTTGTTCGACGCAGCGTCGATCTCCACAACGTCAAGCACACTGCCGTCGTCGATGCCGAGGCAGGCGGGGCATTTGCAGCAGGGATTGCCGTTAACGGGAGCCTGACAGTTGAGCGCCTTGGCAAGTATTTTCGCGCAGGTGGTCTTGCCCGTTCCGCGGGTGCCGATGAACAGGTACGCGTGGGACAGACGCCCTGTGATTATCTGATTTTTCAGGGTCTCGGTGATATGCTGCTGGCCGACGACCTCGTCAAAGGTCTTTGGCCTCCATTTGCGGTACAATGCCTGATACATAACAGATCGTCCTTTTTGGGATAAAAAGCGGCTCTTGACAAGACTGCACACCCAGCTCTGAATAATGCCATATGCCCGTTACGCCGGCAGCCGGCTCGGAATCGGCACCCTCGCGGCACACGAAAAGCACCGCTTAATGCTGCTCGGTTCCCCGCCTGACATGGTTCACGGGTTTCCGTTGCGCGAGACCGACTCGTCAACGCTGCTTACCGGGGTCAGACGACACATGACAAATCCTCGGTTGGGAATTCATTCCTGCTGTAGCGGATTGCAGGTAACAGGGCACCGCTGGCTCCCCAACTAGTGCAGCCTTGTCAAAAGCCGCGGAATTATTATAACTCAAATAAAGCATATAATCAATAAATATTTTCTTTACATTTTCAAAAAGTGTGCTATAATGTTAGAGCAGTTGAAAAAACGGGCTTGTAGCGCAGCTGGGAGCGCACCACATTCGCATTGTGGGGGTCGTCGGTTCGAATCCGATCAGGTCCACCAGGTCGTCACGGACTTTGTATCGTCCGCGACGACTTTTTTACCGTCATTTGACACTGGAGGATGCGGCATGAATAACTCACAGGAGCAGAAAATAATTCAGGATGCAGTTCAAATCATTCGGGACAGGGTCGATTTCGATGCGGAGGTCGGCATGATCCTGGGGAGCGGACTGGGAGACTATGCGGATCGGATCGAAAATGCGGTGAAGATCCCCTACAGCGCAATCCCGAACTTCCCGGTGTCCACGGTTGACGGCCATGCCGGGCAGTTTGTGCTGGGCAGCTGCAAAGGAAAAAAGGTCATTGCCATGCAGGGAAGAGTCCACTATTACGAGGGCTATACCCAAAAGGAAATCACCCTTCCGATTCGAATCATGAAGCGCATCGGTGTCGGGAAGGTCCTTCTGACGAATGCGGCGGGCGGCGTGAACCGCAGCTTTGCGCCCGGCACCCTGATGATGATCCGGGATCACATCAACTTCTCCGGCTCCAATCCGCTGATCGGCCGGAACTTTGAAGAGGATGGACCGCGCTTCCCGGATGTGAGCCGGGTATATCAAAAAGAGCTGCGCCAAAAACTGAAGGTGCTGGCCGAACAGGAAGGTATCCACCTGGAGGAAGGCGTGTACATGATGTTCTCCGGCCCGTGCTATGAGACACCGGCCGAGGTGCGGATGGCCGGTATTGTCGGCGCGGATGCCGTAGGAATGTCCACAGTGCTGGAAGCCATAGTCTGCGCCCATTGCGGGATCCCGGTGCTGGGAATATCCTGTATTACAAACTACGCTGCGGGAATTCTGGATCAACCGCTCAGCCATCAGGAAGTGGTGGAGACGGCAGAGCGGGTGAAAAGCACCTTTGTGAAAGTTGTCGATTTGGTTTTAAGCGATGTCTTCTGAAAGAGAACAGAAAAGTAATGCGTAATCGTGAAGAGAGATGCCCACTTCGCGGATGATTAAAAAACTGCCGGACGTTATACATAGTGCTGCGATGCTACAAAAAATTCCGAACGCCTTAGCGTTCGGAATTTTTACTTTGTGATGATCAGCAGAGTAAACTGATTGACCCGATATCAGTCAGGCCGTGATGCCTGTCAGCAAGGCATGAAGCTCTTCCGGAGTGATACCGTTTGTTTCAATGTCGTAGTTCACGTTTTTATAGGAAAACTGCACCATGAATGAATTACGGTAGCCGTAAACCACAACCGAAATGCCGTTGATCTCGGACTGCTCGGGATTGTCACACATAATGTAACAATCTCTTATCGGTGCTTCAAACGAACAGAGTGCGATCGTCGCTTCTCCGCCGTTTTCCGTGCGGTAATCAAACACATAATCGTGAAGTGAATACCCGTCTTTTAAGTCAGCGTCTTTATAGCCGCGTGCTGATATGGAATAGAAATTGTCAAGCTCAAAAGTGTTCGGTATTCTGCCCGTGAACTCTTCATAGCCGATACCCGTGCCGTTCTGAAATTCCTCTGACACCGACATCCAAACATCATGCGGCAATTTGTCAAAGTAAGAAAACTGAACATCCACATCAGCCTGCACGAGGCTGTCTGCCTTGTTTACCACAAGCAGGTCAGATTTTCCGAGGCTGACTCCGGTGCCAGCCGGTTCTTGGCCTGAGATAGTGCGCACAAGCGTAATTCCGATCAGAACAACAACTGCCAGGCAAGCGGCCAGTGCAGCCCATTTGCCCCGGACAGAACGGGAGCTCTTCTTTGTGGCCATGGCCATACCGGCAGCGGCAACCTTATGTTCGTCTGCTTCGCCGATGATATCAAAAAGCTCTTCTTTTCTCATAACTCATAACCCCTTTCCATAAAATAAGTTTTTAGTTTGCCGCGAATACGATTCAGCGTAACGGACACATTGCCCTCGGTCATGCCAAAGCGTTCGGCGATCTCCGAAACAGGGATCGCGTACCAGTAGCGGCAAAGGAAGATGCTGCACTTGTCCGGCGAGAGGGTATCCAAAAAACTGTTGATCGTCCGAACAAGCTCATTTTTCTCAAACTCCTGCTCTACGCTGTCGGTTCCCGATACACACTCAGCCAATTCGTCAAGGACAAGTTCGATTTCTCCGCCGCCGCGCTTTTCGGCCTGCTTGTGCCTGTATCTGTCAAAGGACAGGTTCCTCGTGATCTTACCCAAATAGGTGGACAGGATATCGGGACGGTGGGGAGGGATGGAGTTCCATGCGTTCAGGTATGTACCGTTTACGCACTCTTCCGCGTCCTCATTGCTGCCCAATATGTTTTTCGCGATCGCCTTGCAGTAGCCGCCGTATTTAGAGTCCGTCTCGCTGATCGCATTCGGGTCTCTATCCCAATACAGAGCTACTATTTCTCTATCTTCCATAGACGAAACTCCTTTCACCTGCATACACGAAATACGGCAGGGAATCTTACAGGTTTTCGGACAAAAATTCTTTTCTCACAGCATGGCGCACTTAACTCATTGCCTGCCGAGTTTATCTTTACAAAAGCGCAAAAACAAAGTATCATATAATGAATGATAATCAAAAGGAGGGAGCGTCACGGAAAGACTTACGGATCTTGAGATCGCACAGCGCTGCGCCATGAGCCCCGTTTCGGAAATCGCCGGCAGAGCGGGTATCGACGAAAAATACCTCGAGCAGTACGGAAAGTATAAGGCCAAGATAGACCTCTCTTATCTTGACGGGTGCGGCAAAAAGCGCGGCAAGCTCATCCTTGTCACCGCCATAACGCCCACGCCCGCCGGAGAGGGTAAGACCACGACGTCAATAGGTCTTGCCGACGCTCTGCGCCGCATAGGCCTTGATTCCGCCGCCGCTCTGCGCGAGCCGTCACTCGGACCTGTGTTCGGACTTAAGGGCGGCGCCTGCGGAGGCGGCTATGCTCAGGTGGTGCCCATGGAGGACATAAACCTGCATTTTACAGGCGATATCCACGCTATCGGCGCTGCGAACAATCTCCTTGCCGCCATGCTGGATAACCACATCCTGCAGGGCAACGAGCTCGGCATAGATATAAACAATATAACATGGAAGCGCTGTCTTGACATGAACGACCGCCAGCTCCGCTTCATAATCGACGGTATGGGCGGCGACATGGACGGTGTTGAGCGTCGGGACGGCTTTGATATCACCGTTGCAAGCGAGATCATGGCAATACTCTGCCTTGCAGAGTCCCTGCCCGATCTGAAGGAGCGCATTTCACGCATCGTCGTGGGCTACGACCGTGACGGTAAGCCGGTGACCTGTCGCCGGCTCAAGGCTCAGGGCGCGATGACGGCGCTGCTGAAGGACGCAATAAAGCCCAATCTCGTGCAGACCCTTGAGGGCACACCCGTGTTTGTCCACGGCGGGCCCTTTGCCAACATCGCCCACGGCTGCAACTCGGTGCTCGCAACGAAAATGGCACTGCGGTCTGCCGATTACGTTGTGACTGAGGCCGGCTTCGGCGCGGATCTCGGCGCTGAAAAGTTTCTCGATATAAAATGCCGCTCGGATGGGCTCGTTCCCTCGGCGGTGGTCGTCGTTGCGACGGTAAGAGCCCTGAAAATGCACGGCGGCAGAGCGAAAGACGAGCTGGACGTCGAGGATATTGACGCACTCGAAAAAGGCATGCCGAACCTCATGCGCCATGTTTCAAACATCAAAAACGTGTACGGACTGCCCTGCGTCGTGGCGATAAACCGCTTTCCGACGGATACGGAGGGCGAGATCGAGACCATCACACGAGCCTGCGCGCAGCTCGGCGTTAAGGCCGTGCTGTCCGAGGCTTGGGCAAAGGGCGGCGCGGGCGCCGTGGAGCTTGCCGAAGAGGCAGTCAGGCTCTGCAGCAGTGAGAAAGCGGATTTCCGCTACTGCTATGAGCTTGACGGCAGCATCGAGGATAAGCTCAGCGCTGTTGTGACGAGAATTTATGGCGGCAGGGGGATAGAGCTGACACCCGAGGCAAGGGCACAGATTACGCACCTTACCGAGCTGGGCTTCGGGAAGCTTCCGGTCTGCATAGCAAAGACGCAGAGCAGCTTCAGTGACGATCCTGATATGCTCGGTGCGCCGGAGGATTTCACCGTCACGATAAGAGACGTCAAGGTCTCCGCCGGCGCGGGCTTTATCGTGGCGCTGGCGGGGGATATAATGACGATGCCGGGGCTTCCTAAGCGGCCTGCCGCCGAGGGCATAGATATAGACGAAAACGGAAGGATAACAGGACTGTTTTAATGAATTTTGACCGCATGCTGGCCTACACGGAGGCCTTGAGCAGGAATAATGACCGCACATGGTTTCACGATAACCACAAGCAATATGAGGAAGCGCGCGAGGATTTTCTCATGCTTCTGGATATCATGAAATTCGTCATTGCGCAGGAGGCGCCGGCGATAGGCGAGAGCCTTATATTTGAAAACCCGAAAAACTTCATGTACCGCATCCCGCGCGATATGCGCTACAGCATGGGAAAGGAGCCGTATAACCCCTCCTTCAGAGCCTATTTTTCTCCGCACAAGAAAAATTTTCTGCCCCTGAGCTATTTCTTATATGTAAGCCATGAACGCTGCTGCATCGAGGGCGGCGCATGGCCGTGGGAGCCCAAGGATCTTACGCGGCTGCGCGAGCATATCATGTATAACTACGAGGAGCTCGACGATATCGTGCGCGAAAACGGCATCGTCATGCAGGGCAAGAGCCTCAAGCGCGTGCCGCGGGGCTATGATCCCGGGCACCCCGCCGCAGAGTGGATGAAGCATAAGTATTATACCGCCGAGCAGGATTTTTCTCCGGAGGATATGTCAAGCTTTGAAAGCTTCACCGAG
>SAMEA3663242__coassemble_29_pt1 | contig 69863 bp, 59 predicted proteins | sample SAMEA3663242__metabat2_high_PE_022 | metagenome-assembled genome bin SAMEA3663242 (sample SAMEA3663242) | pig gut metagenome | biome: pig gut; feature: pig-associated habitat; material: faeces | place: China | collected 2013 | reverse complement strand
TCTCAGTTGCTTTTGCCATGGTTTGCACCTCCTTCTGGTCTTTTGGCCCCCGCTCACGGCGGGAGCAAGGATAGCCTGCCCATACCGACAGGCCATATCATTATACCCTTTTTTTCTCAAAAGTCAAGCGTTTTCTTTTCGTTTTTACGCTTCAAATAAACGCTTTTGCGTCAGCCCGACCTGTAACATTGGAATAATTCTATTTTGCACTCGCGCTCTTTTCCCTGTCGTTTTTATGCTTCAAATTGTTGTTATTGCCGGTGCCCGACCGGTTACATTGGAAATATTCTATTCTGCACTCGCGTTCTAAATAACATTGTAGGGGTATCTTATAACGATGCTTCCGTAGGGGCGAGCATTGCTCGTCCGCCCGGCGACAGGCGGGAACGGGAAAAGAAAAAATTATTAACCAGCGTTCGTAACAACATTGCGGGGTCGGCGTAATGTGCCGGCACTGCAAATGGCGTTTTTGTGTTGTTGTTTTGAAATTGAAGATGTACCGATTATCGCCGCAGGATATATTCGGGCTGTCGCAATAACGATGCCCTCCGTTTTCAACTCGAATTGCTCCTCCGGCGAGGAGCGGACGGCCAATGGCCGCCCCTACGGCAGCATATTTTCAGAACAACTCATCATTGTAGGGGCGAGCATTGCTCGTCCGCCTGTAAAAATTCGCAGCGACTAAAACAGAACGCGAGTGAAAAAGCGCCTTTTTCCAACCTCACCGGTCGGGCTGACGCAATAACGACAATTTAAAACGAAGCAACGGCAGGGAAAAAGCGCGCGGGTGCAAAAACGACCATTGCCAGTCTCACCGGTCGGGATACTGCAATATAGAAACGCACTGTCTCAATGCGGATTGACCCTCCGGCGAGGAGCCGGTCGGGCACCGGCAATAAAGATTATTGAAACGTGGCAGCAAATTGCCCCTCCGGCGAGGAGCCGGTCGGGATACGGCAATAACGACTATTTGAGGCGCAGCAACGAAAGGGAACTAACGGGAGAGGGATATGACGGATTCGGAGTGGATGACGTCGAGGTCCTGACCGCTGTACTGGCCGTTGTACTTCCAGTCGACAGACACGGGGACATCCGCGCTCTGTCCGGCGGGGAGGGTTATCTCCGCAGTGTAGGTGAACAGGAGCGTGTCTACGATGGCGTTGGGCGAATCGACCTCGACGGCACGGGTGGTGCCGGAGGCGGAGGCGCCGTTGACCGTTATCGTGTATGCGCGCTGACCGATGCCCACGGAATAGGAGCGGGCGTAGACCTTGAAGGTCAGCAGCACCGTGCCGCCGTCCTTTTCCGAGGCCGTCCACTGGGTACAGGTGTTGAGGCCGCAGCCGGTGGCGGAATCGAACGCGCCATAGGCGATGACCTTACCAACAGGCTCGGAGCTCGGCTCCGGCGTGGGCTCGGGGGTCTCGGTGGGCCTCGGCGTTTCGGTCGGTGCAGACGTGGGGTATACGGGCTCAAGGCTCTCCACGGGCGGCTCGGTCGCCTCGGGCCTGTCCTCCCCGCTGTCGAAAAAGCCCAGCGCCCACGCGGTGACTCCGGCTATGATGAGCAGCACCAGTACGAATGCCGCGAAAACATATGCTACCTGCTTGTTCATTAGTTATCCTCCTATACCTGAGATATCCTGACCTCGCCGCTGTGAACGGTCCTCACGCTGCCGTCGGGCAGCCTGAGAACGAGGCCGAAATCCTCGCTTATATCCACGGCGTCGGCCGTGAACACCCCGCCCGTGACGGGCGAGACCTCGACGGTGCTGCCGAGCACGAAGCAGCGGCGCCTGTAATCGTCCAGAAGCGCTGAGGGGTCGGACTTCCACGTTTCATACATTGTGCACAGCTCCGATATTATCGCGGATATCAGCTTGCCGCGCTCATACACGATGCCCGTCTGCGAATACAGCGAGCCCGCCGTGCCGCGCAGCTCCTCGGGGAAGTCCTGCGGCCTTGTGATGACGTTGAGCCCGATGCCCAGCACGACATATTCCGCGCCGCCTGACTTCACCGAGCTCTCGCAGAGGATGCCGCAGATCTTTTTGCCCTTCAGGAACAGGTCGTTTATCCACTTTATCCCCGGCGTGATGCCGCAGACGCGCTCTATCGCGCGGCAGACCGCAACGGCGGTTCCGGCGGTGAGGCTCCGGACGCACTCGGCCTCGGCGTCCGGCCTGAGGAGCATGGACATATATATGCCCAGCCCCGGAGCGGAGGCGAAGCTCCTGCCCATCCTGCCGCGTCCCGCGGTCTGGGCGTTCGCGATAACGACCGTGCCCTCAGGCGCGCCCTCGGCCGCCCGCTTTTTCAGGTATGTGTTCGTCGAATCAAGGGCCTCAAAGGCCTCAAGCTTAATCTCCATTGATTCTCTCCTCTGTGCAAAAACTGCGTTTGAGCTTGAAATAATGTACCGCCATCAGGACTATGAATACGCTGCTGCAGTAGCCGAAGATCGGGTAGACGACGCCGATGAGACCGCCGAAGCCGAAGAGGCTGCCGCCGAACATGAGCAGGGCGCAGACGGCGGTGAAGCCGACGCGGTTTTTCCCGACCGCGGGGTGCTTTGCGCCGACCATGCCGACGAATGCCACCAGCGAGGAAAGCCCCGTCCCGAACATCGCCAGCAGGAGCAGCAGTCCGTAAGCATAGCCGAAAACGCTGCCCTTTGCCTGGGCAAGCGCCAGCATGGGCAGCTCCGCCGCCGTCACGGACGGACTCGCGCTGACGGAAACGAGCACGCTTGCGGCGATGAGAAGCAGCAGCGCCGCGCCCATGGCAATGCCGCCGACCGCGGCCCTTTCGCTTTTTACGGACTTGCCCAGCGGTGCGATCATGGCGATGCTGCCGAAAAGGTTATAGCAGGCAAACGAGACCGCCGCCACGGGCCATGAGCCCAGCAGCGCACTTCCGCCGCCCTGCGGCTCGGGAATGTTCACGCCGCTCTGCGCAAGGCTCCATATGCCGAAAACGAGGGTCGCCGCCGCGAGGACGGGCACCGTCGCCGAGAAGGCCGAGATCATGCCCGAAAAGCCCGCGAGCGACACCAGCGCCACAACGGCGATGAAAAGCCCCGAGCCTATCCACTGCGGCAGGCCGATAAGCTGCCCGAGCAGCGCGCCCACGCCGGCGCTCATGATGGTGCCGACGCCGAACAGAAACAGCAGCTCCAAAAGCGTCACCGCGCCCCGAAGCAGAGGCATATCCCAGCACACCACGAGCCTGTCTATTTCCTCCGACCGCGCCATGCGGCCGAGCAGTATCATCATGACGCCCGCCGCCAGCAGCAGCGATATCGCGAGCAGCAGGCCGAACAGCCCGTTTTTCCCGAAGGAGCCGAAGAACTGCCATAGCTCCTGCCCCGAAACGTAGCCCGCCCCGAGAAAGCAGCCGGCAAAGGTCAGCCCCAGATTGAGCGTACCGATCTTTTTCATAGTATCTCCAAAACAGCTTTTTGATAATAAATAATATATTCTTTTGCCGCCGTCAAGTAAAGACCAAAATTGCCGCGGCGCACCGTGAGCGCAAATAAGCAGACAAATAATATGCGCCCTGCCAATTTTTAGCCACACTGTTGATTATTTGCCCGAAATATAGTATAATCAAATGATAAAGCCATGGAAAGAGTGATGTTTCGTGAACTCACCGAAAAAGACAGACAGAAGGGTGAAATACACAAAGCAGGCCATCAGGGACGGCTTTCTGAAGCTGCTCAGCCAAAAGCCTATCGATAAGATAAGCGTGACGGAGATCTGCCGTGAGGCTGACATAAACCGCGGCACCTTTTATTCCCACTACAATGACCCATACGACCTCAGGGACAGCCTCGTGGAGGAGCTTATCGAGGCGGTCAGGGTACGCATGAAGGAGCTCGGGGCGACGAAGCGCCTCACGGTCGGGCAGATGCTTGCTCTGCTCAAGGAAAATCAGGAGCTGTGCAGGATATTCGCCGGACCCTATGGGGACAAGGAGGCGATGCTGAAGATAATCAGAAGCAACGCCGTGGCGTATCTGGTGCAGCAGGAGGCGGCCCTCGGCGATCTGAGCGAGTATGTACAGAAGTGCATCAGGGAAATGCTCATAGCCTCCATAGCCTCCGTGCTCAAGTGCTGGTTCGATTCCGATATGCAGGAGCCTGCCGAGGAGGTAGCCGGACTGCTGGATACCTTCTGCACCAACGGCGTCGCAGGCTTTACCGACCGGCGGCTGCCGGGAAGCGATCCGGATTAAAAACGGCGGTTGCCACCTTTGCGGTATCCCGACCGGCGGCTGCCGGGAAGCGATCCGCATTAAAAATGGAGCGTATCGCTTTTGCGGTATCCCGGTTATGAACTGCGGATGTAGGGGGCAAATTACCATTCTCTAAATGACAGGGCGATTTTAAACCTTCTGCCCGTAGGGGCGAGCATCGCTCGTCCGGTGCTCGGCGCACGGCCAATTCGGATTAAGAATGGCGGTTGTCGTTTTTGCGTCAGCCCGACCGGTGAGATAGGCAATCATCGTTTTATTTACCGCCTGTAGGCGGACGGACGGCCAATGGCCGCCCCTACGGCAGTAGATTTACATAATGTGTTGAAAACTATGTTGAAATTGTGCAAAAAGCACTGATAAGTAAGGATTTGTTTACAGTTTGGTAAAATGATTATGACGAAAGGCGGCGAATTATGAGAAAAATTGCAGCTTTACTGCTCGCCCTTGCCATGGCCGTATCGCTGTGTGCATGCCGGGATATGCTGTATGACGAAGCCAAGAGCCCGGTGCCCAAGTTCGATATGACGGTGAGCTACAGCTTTGATGACGAGACTCTGACCGAGGATCCCGACGGCAGCGAAGTTTATTACAGCCAGAGCCTCGGTACGGCGAGCGTACACTCCGACAACAACGACAAAGCGGCCGAGGCGATCAACGAATCGCTGGGCGCCCTGTACGCCCGGCTTCGGGACGAGGCCGACTATACAAAGCGCGTCGCCGCCGACCAGCCGGATGATAACATCTTCAATCTGTACTATAGGTGCACGCCCAAGGCCGCCCGCTGCGATACCCGGGTACTGAGCCTCGTGTTTGACGTCGCGCAGTACATAGGCGGAGTCCACGGCCAATTAGTGCGTTACAGCCGCAGCTACGACTCCGACTCGGGCGCGGAGCTGAGCCTTGACGACATTGCCAAAAACGCTTCTCAGCTCAGGACGTTTATTGAGAACTACGTCATCGGCCTTGCCGCCGGCGACGAATACATCGAAAACGGCGAGAGCATCCTGTTCCCCGATTTTAAGGATACGATAACGAGGATCGTCGCCGAGGGCGAGCAGTGGTATCTTGACGACAAGGGCCTTGTGCTCTACGCCGCCCCCTATGACATCGCGCCCTACGCCTATGGCGTGCTGTGCTTCACCGTGCCGTACTCCGCGCTGGAGGAGTTCATCGACCCCGACTTCGTGCCCGCGGGCTACGAGGGCGAAAACGGAATGGTGCTGGCAGAGTCGGGGGATCATTTCGACCGCGCCAGCGTCAGCATGGTCGGCACGGTGACCGTCGATGAGGGCGCGCAGAGCATCATCCTCTCGGCGGAGGAGACGGTGTACGACGTTAAGCTTTACAGCAGCGAGCGCACGCTGTGGCAGCGCAATTATATGACCGACGGCGAGGCCGCCGAGCTCAAATGCTACATCCCCGATGTGGTGCCGAGCGTCATCCTTGAGTACCGTCTCGCCGACGGCACCGTCATCACCCGCGGCGTGTTCCAGAGCGGATATGACGGCACGATCCTGCTCGTCGAAATGAGCGATGAGGATATGGATTTCTTTTACGGGCGGGCTGAGTAAGGAGCGCTAAGCTTCCGCCGCCGACATAAAAGTATACCGAAACCAAACCGGCCGGAAACGGGCTATCCCCGTTTCCGGCCATTGTCATAGGGACAATTCGGTCTTGGCAGACGGCCGATTCGGATTAAAAACGGTGCGTATCGGTTTTGCGTCAGCCCGATTATATCCTGCGGAGGTAATCGGTATATTTCCATTGTCAAATGAAAGAGCGGTTTTAAGTCCCGCACCCGTAGGGGCGAGCATTGCTCGTCCGCTCCTCGCCGGAGGGGCAATTCGCATTAAAATAGTGCGTATCGCTATTGCGGTATCCCGACCGGTGAGATAGGCAATCATCGTTTTATTTCCCGCCTGTAGGCGGACGGACGGCCAATGGCCGCCCCTACGGCAGTGTAATTTAAGAACACCCCTACAACCTGAATTTTTTGCGGCTCTGTCATTTAGAAAACGGAAACGCACCGACTACCTCCGCAGGATATAACCGGGCAACCGCAATAGCGACGCACTCCATTCTCAATGCGAATTGGCGGTCTGCCAAGACCGAATTGCTCACCGGCAGCCGCCGGGCGGACGAGCGATGCTCGCCCCTACGGGTGTAGGTTAAAAACCGCCCTGTCGTTTATAGCGCGAGTGCAGAAACGACAACTTCCATTATCACCGGTCGGGATACGGCAAAAAAGATAAATTGAAGCCTTAATTCGAATTGCCCCTCCGGCGAGGAGCCGGTTTGAAATGTGGGGGAGAGTGTGGTAGAATACATGGTATGACAAAATCCGCTCAAGGTGAACTATGCTGTTTTCAAGCCTGACATTTCTATATGCCTTTCTGCCGCTGTGCCTGTCGGCCTGTCTGCTGAGCCGCAGCCTGAGGCAGCAGAACGCGGTGCTGCTTGTGTTTTCGCTCGTGTTCTACACATGGGGCGAGCCGGTCTACGTCCTGCTGCTGATGGGTATGAGCCTTGCCGACTGGTTCTTCGCCATACGCATCGAGATGTGCGACAGCTATCGCGGCCGCCGACGCTGGCTCGCGGCCGCCGTCGCAGTCAACCTTGCGCTCATCGGCTTTTTCAAATACTCGGGGCTTGCCGCGTCGTTCTTCGGAGAGGTTCCCGAATTCATAAAAAACCTCGCGCTGCCGCTGGGCATATCGTTCTACACCTTCCAGCTTTTAAGCTACGTCGTGGACGTGTACCGCGGCGACGCCGTGGCGCAGCGCAGCTATTTTCGCGTGCTGCTGTACGCAGCGCTGTTCCACCAGTGCATCGCGGGACCCATCGTGCGCTACAAGACCATATCCCGTGAGCTTTTCGGGCACCGCGAGGCAAGGCCGTACATCGCCGAGGGCGTGAAGCGCTTTGCGTGGGGGCTGGGCAAGAAGGTGCTGCTGGGCAATGCCTGCGGCGAGCTTGCCGCCGCGCTTACGGCGACGGACGCGGCTCAGCTTGCGGCGGTGCCGGTCGCGGGGCTGTGGCTTGCCGCGGCGGCGTATATGCTGCATATATACCTCGACTTCTCCGGCTATTCGGACATGGCAATCGGCCTCGGTCTCATGCTCGGTCTGCACTATCCCGAGAACTTCGACCACCCCTACGCCTCACGCTCCGTCACGGAGTTCTGGCGGCGCTGGCATATGTCGCTGAGCGCCTTCTTCCGCGACTATGTGTACATACCCCTCGGCGGCAGCCGCAGAGGCGTGCCGAGGACGCTGCTCAACCTGTTCATCGTGTGGTCGCTCACCGGGCTCTGGCACGGCGCGTCGATCACCTTCGTGCTCTGGGGCGTGTACTACTTCGTGTTCCTCGCGCTGGAAAAGCTGTTCCTCGGCAAGTGGCTGAAAAGGCTTCCGTCGGCGCTTTCGTGGCTGTATACCGCGCTGGTCGTGTTTTTCGGCTGGGTGATATTCAGGTTCACGGAGCCGGAGCTGCTCATAACGGCGCTAAGGGGAATGTTCGGCTTAAACGGCAACCCGCTCACGAGCTTCCAGGTCGGGCTGTTTTTTGAAAACCGCGTGTTCATCCTTCTGGCGTCGACTCTGGTCTGCGCGCCGTGGCTCGGCAAGCTGGGCGGCAGGATAGCCGCGCGCTGCGGGGAAAAGGCGGCGCTCAGCCGCGTGTGGAGCATATTTACGCTCTGCGTCGTGCCCGCGGCGATACTGCTGCTGTCCACCGCGATGCTCGTCGGCGGCAGCTACAACCCCTTCATCTATTTCCACTTCTGACGATGAGAACATATAAAACGGGAAGAAAAGCATGAAAGATTCCGGCTCAAAAATCAAATACGCCGTGCCGTTTTTCCTGCTGCTTGCGGCGCTGACGGTGGTCGCGTGGCTGCTGCCGCTGCGTCCGAACAGCTCCGACGACGAAAAGCGGCAGCTCGCCCGGTTTCCGGAGTTTTCGGCCTCGGCGCTGCTGTCGGGCGAATACTTCGCGGATATCGACGCCTGGTTTTCCGACACCTTCACCTTCCGCGAGCAGTGGCTTTCGGCGAGCGAGTTCATCCGCACTCTGTACGGGAGCTCTGACATCGGCATCTACGGCGGTCTGACAAGCTCCGACGAGGTACCCGACCCGACCCCCGAGCCCACGGAGGAGATAAGCCGCTGGGATGTCGTGGACAAGGACACATGGCACGGAAACGTCGTGGACGAGGATGACTTCGTGAACTTCGGCACCGTCCTGCAGATCGAGGATGCCTGCTACGAGTTTTTCTTTTTCTATCAGGCGGGGGCCGACCGTTATGCGCAGGTCACGTCCCGCGCGGCCGAGGTCGCCGGAGACAGGGCGCAGGTGTACAGCGTGCTCGCGCCCACGGCCATCGGCATCATGTTCGATCGGGAGTACCTCGATAAGATAGGCACCGCCTCGGAGAGCGAGGCCATGCAGTATATGTACGGCGCGATGAAGAACGTCCGGGGCGTCGATACCTTCGACGCGCTGCGCTATCACAACGGCGAGTATCTGTACTTCCGCACCGACCACCACTGGACAGCCATGGCGGCCTATTACGCCTACCGCGAGTTCTGCCGCACCGCGGGCTATGAGCCTGCGGATCTGGACGATTTCGAGGAGAAGGTCTTTGATGGCTACATGGGCTCGCTGTGGTCGTACGCAAACCGCAGTCACACCCTGACGCCCGACACGGTGCACGCCTTCGTGCCGCCCGGCGATATCACGACGACCGTCACGACGGTAAACGGCACGACCTGCGGCATCGACCTCATCGGCGATATGTCCAATTCCTCGGCGGGTGCGAAGTACCTCTGCTTCATAGCAGGCGACAATCCCTTTACCCACATACAAAACCGCTCCCTTACCAACGGCAGGTGCGCCATCGTGATAAAGGACAGCTTCGCCAATTGCTTCGTGCCCTATCTCACGCAGAATTACAGCGACATTTATGTCATCGATTACCGCAGCTACCGTGAGATGACCCTTGACGGGCTCATCGACACCTACGGCGCGGACGATATAATATTCGTAAACGCCATAAGCGTGGCGCAGGCGGATGTTTCAACAACAAATATGATGAAGGTGGTAGGCTGATATGAAAACGCCCTTGATGATGATAATAAACCCCGCCGCAGGCAGGGGCGGCTACAAAAAGAACCTGCCGGAGGCGCTCAAAATGCTCTCCGACGCGGGCTATGCGGTCAGCGTGTTCTTCACCGAGCACCGCGGTCATGCGACCGAGCTTGCCGCCGAATACGGCGCGGGCTTTGAGAAGCTCCTCGTCCTCGGCGGTGACGGCACCCTCGCCGAGACCATAGCGGGCCTCATGAGCCTGGAGCGGCGGCCGCAGGTGGGCTATATCCCCATCGGCACGGCTAACGACATCGCCCGCACCGTCGGCCTGACGAAAAACGACATTGCGGAGGGTACGCGCAGGTTCCTCAAGGGCGAGCCGCGCGACTTCGACACGGGGCGGCGCGACGGCGGGTATTTCAACTACGTCGCGGCCTTCGGCGCCTTCACCGAGGTCAGCTACGGCACTCCGCAGGAGTTCAAGCGGCAGCTCGGCGAGGCGGCCTACCTCATCGGCGCGGCCAAGAGCCTCTCAAAGCTCAGAAGCCGCCATGTGCGCGTCGAGTACGACGGCGGCGAGCTGGACGGCGAGTTCCTCTACGGCGGCGTGTCCAACGCCTATTCCGTGGGCGGTATCGTCGACCTGCCGCGCGATGAGATCGACCTCGGCGACGGTCTGCACGAGCTCATTCTGGTCAAAAAGCTGCCCTCCGCGGCGGCTGTCGCGGCACTGGCCGCAAAGGTGCTCAGCCACGACTATTCAAGCGAGTACATAGTCCTTCTCCACACGAAAAAAGCCCGCTTTATCTTCGATGAGCCGGAAACCTGGTCCTTCGACGGCGAGGACGGCGGCGCGCACAGCGACATCACATTTGAAAACTGCCCCCGCGCCATCCAACTCATCTGCTGATTTTCCCTGTCGTTTTTACGCTTCAAGTGATCGTTATTGCCGGTGCCCGACCGGTGATAATGGAGAAATTCTATATTGCACTCGCGCTCTTTTTCCTGTCGTTGCGTCGCTTCAAATATTCGCTTTTGCGACAGCCCGACCGGCGGCTGCCGGAAAGCGATCCGCATTTAGATCGCGCGTATCTTTTTTGCCCCTGCCCGACCGGTGATATTGGAAAAGGATGCTTATGCACTCGCGCGCCGTTTCACATCGTTGCGATTTTTCACAGGAGGACGGCCAATGGCCGCCCCTACGGCAGCGACATTTAAGAACCACCTGTAATTGTAGGGGCGAGCATCGCTCGTCCGCTCCTCGACGGAGGGGCAATTCGGATTAACGCTTCGTGGTATCCTTATTGCCGGTGCCCGACCGGTGACAATGGCGATGGTCCATATTGCACTCGCGCTCTTTTCCTGTCGTTGCGTCGCTTCAAATATTCGCTTTTGCATCAGCCCGATCATATCCTGCGGAGGTATCAGGTGTATAACCGTTGCCTGAATGACGGCGGCATTACGCTATCCGGCAAAACCCAAAAACCATGGCTCAAGCTGTCTTTGAGCCATGGTTTTTTATATGCTCCGACACCGCCGTCGGCTTTTTTGAAAATCCGTATTGACAGCTAAGGGTTATTAGCTTATAATCTGGCTAATGAACGTTAGCCTTGGAGGGGCTTATGAAGAATGAAACGACCAAACAGAAAATTCTGACCGAAGCGGTAAAGCTGTTTTCCAAAGAGGGGTATGAGGCTGTCAGCGTGGATCAGATCGCAAAAGCGGTCGGCATCAAGGCCCCGTCCCTGTACAAGCATTTCAAGAATAAACGCGATATTTTTGACAGCATCCTGCGGATCATGGAGCGGCGGGATGCAGAAAACGCGGCGGCCGATTCTTTGCCTGAAGGGACGGCGGAGGCTATGCCGGAGGCCTATGAACGCGCGTCTGTTGAGGAGCTTATCGCATTCAGCAAGCGGCAATTCCGCTATTGGACGGAGGACGATTTCGCCGCTTCCTTCCGAAAAATGCTGACGGTGGAGCAATACCGCAGCGGGGAAATGAACGGGCTTTACCATCAGTATCTCGGCGCAGGCCCGCTGAAATATGTCGCGGACATATTGGGCTCACAGGCGGAGGCTCTGTCGTTTTACGGGCCGATGCACCTGCTGTACAGCGTCTATGACGACGCCGGGGACAAGGCGGCGGTGTTTGCCATGCTGGACGCACATTTGGAGAGCTGGCGCAGATGAGCTTTTGTATCCCGGGCTGACCATAGGCCGAATAATCCTGCAGGAAAAGGGCAGATACCGCATTCGCACCGCCGTGATTTCCGGCAGGTTTCGGTTTGATGCGCGGTCTGCGAAAATAAATAATCAAAAGAGGTAAAAAGCATGAATTATCCCTTGAATGAAAAATACAGCACACCCGAGCTGCTGGCGAAGATAATGGGACCGAACCCCATGAAGCTTGAGGAGGAGCTGCTCATGGGTCATCATATCCCCGCCGGGAGCGTGGTCTGCGACCTCGGCAGCGGACAGGGGCTTACAAGCGTGTTTCTGGCAAAGGAATACGGCTTTACCGTCTATGCCGCCGACCTGTGGAGCGATCCGGAGGAAAACCGGCGCTTCTTCAGAAAAATGGGTCTGTCCGAAGCGGAGATCATTCCCGTCAAGGCGGATGCGGCCGACCTGCCGTTTGAAAAAGAGTTTTTTGACGGTATTGTCAGTACGGATTCCTATAACTACTTCGGCCGCGACCCCGAATTTCTGGATCAAAAGCTGCTGCCCTTTGTGAAGAAGGGCGGATATATCTACATTGCGATCCCCGGCATGAAGAAGAATTGCCACGATGATCTGCCGCCGGAGCTGCTGCTGTCATGGACGCCGGAGCAGCTCGACTACATGCACGATGTAGAATACTGGCGCGGCATGGTCGGCAGGAGCAGGGATGCCGAGATCATCGAAGTCAGCCAGATGGAGTCCGACGAAGAGGTCTGGGACGACTGGCTGAGGCAGGAAAATGAGTATGCCGTCGGCGACCGCAAGGCCATGGAGGCCGGAGGAGGAAAGTATTTGAATTTTATTAAGATCGTGCTGAGAAAAAAGTGATCATTTTTCAAAGCAGGACAAAATTGCACGGGTGCGTATTTTTCGCACCCGTGTTTTTCAGCGTATCAGCATTTTCTTTCCCACCATTGCCTCAGGCTGCGGCAGGCGCTCTCGCAGTGATAGCGTATGCTGCGGCTCAGCACGCGAATTATGCCCCACATGCCCGATTCCACATCCCCGGCGTTGGCGCGAATGATCAGCGGCTCCGGTCGGATGCAGCCGCTCCCGACCTTGGCCGGATAGTCCTCCGGCGTGCCCTCCTTTTCGATGTCCTCCTTGAGGACGAAGAAGCAGCCCGTTTGGGTCGTGGTCGCCGAAGCGGTTGTAGACGACGGGGAGGGAGATCGCTTCTATATCATATATCCGTAGCTGTCCGGTGCTCGGATAAGCGGATAATTCAAGCATAGGATGATTCTCCTTGTAATTCATTTCACAGTCCCCGACAGACGTCGGAAGCCGTGTAATCCATCCTATGTGTTCCCGAATAAATTGGTGTTTTTCGCCCCGCAGGACAAGCTAACATCGCAGCAAGTAAAAGAACCACCGGCATCGGTGCCGATGTCGGTGGCTTCATGGTTGATCTTAGCGGAACCTGAAAAACATGATCCAGAACAGTACGCCTGCAAGGGAAAGAGCACAGCCGAGGCCCGTATAAAACACGGCGACGAACACATCCGGCACAAGTCCGGATGAGCGGAGCCATATCCCGCCTCCCATCATGAAAGCCATGATGATGTATGATCTCAGATCGAAGAAGTGCCATACAGGGCGAAACGCTTCCTCGTATCCTTTTATCCGCCTGGTGTGTTTTATGCTCATTTTGAAAAACATCAGTCCGAATGCGCAAAAAACGGCGATGGACAGCAGGATATGGAGTATTCCGATCTGCGCTATCTTTCCGTAAGAGAGAATGCCCAGTCTTGCGACGTTGACCCCCGCAAGCAGCCATACGCATCCGGCGATTGTAATCCCGGCGGATTTATAATATAATGTCATAGAATAAAGCCACCGTAAAGAGAAACTGCGGTGCCTTTGCTGCGGACAGCATTCTGCGCTTCGCACCCATCGACCCGGACAAGGCGCAGTACGCCTCCATTCATGGGGCAATGAGCACATCAAAATTCAAAATGTAGGGCAGTGCGTCTGCTTTTATAAGGACATTATCAAGAAATATGAGGGAATGTAATTTATGAGCAAGGTAAAAAATGAGCCTAAGTACAAAAACGGTCTGCTGCAGGCTATCCGTGCGCAGTTGGAGCATCGGGCTTTCTGGCTGTATCTGCTGTGCGACGAGGCTGCCAAGCGGGGCTTGGATCCCAGGGACTTTGGAAGTGCGGCAGTCAAGCGCTGCGGTCTCTCTCAGGGAGCGGATCTGGTAAAAAAGGGCGGGACAAACAGCTTGAAAGGGCTGAAGAAGGTCCTGTTTAACAAGCCGGCTCAGCTTGTTTTTGAGATGGATGTGCTCAAGAGCACCGACGATGCACTGGATATCGATTTCCATTACTGTCCGCTGGTCAAAGCGTGGCAGAAAGCGGGCTGCAGCGATGAAGAAATCGCCATGCTCTGCGATATTGCCATGTGCGGCGACCACGGCATCGGTGAATGCTACGGCAGCGTCCTGGAGCTTCCGAAATGCATTGCCAAGGGAGACGATGTGTGCTCCCTGCGGTATCACAAGAAGTAAGAACACATACGGAAATCACCGGCAACAGCACAAACAGACCGCTTCCCGAATCCCGCAAAAGCTGCGGCGATTCTGAGGAAGCGGTTTTTGTCCTGACAAAGGGCGACCCGGAGCCGACTGAGATCGGACCGGGCATTGATTCGGAACGGTATATTCTGCATAAGATAAACGAAAAAGCCCTGAAACCATTGCGGTTTCAGGACTTTTTTGACAGCGGTTGATAATATTGATACGGTTTCAAATAGTTTCATTTGGTTTCACCCAAAAATGAAACCATAGCGGTGAAAGTGAAACCATGTTTATCTGTCCGTCAAACCGGAATTTATAGATTGAAGGTTTCCTTGATCAATCTTGCGGCTTTATCAGGTTCCATATCAGAATTATCAATCCTGAGGTAGTTATCAAAAGTAATCTCGCCTTCATAACTAACACATCTATGGTTTTTGTCATCATTGATTAAACGCTGATTCGAAGTCTCTATATCTCTTTTGGAAGCTTTGTTTTTTAGTCTGTTCTCAGAAATATTCCTTTTCAGCCTTATCTCTTGTGGAGCAATCAGTTCAACATAATAAAAATCAGCCTCGTACGGTTCAAATATACTTTTGACATGCTCCAGATACTCCCATTCTGACGATAGATCAAAATCCATCATCATTGTAAAAATCATCCCATAGTTATCGGAAGCTGCAAAGTTCTTGAAAATAGTGTCACGCATTTCTGAGATTGTCTTTCCGTCGTATCTACCGAAAATCTCTATTACCGGCTCGATGGTCATGTGATTGTGAAAGAGCCTTAAATCCGTTATTTTCATCAGTTCCTGACCAACTGTCATTTTCCCAACAGCAGCATCGCCAATTATAAATAATAGTTTCATAAAACACCCCCACCAATTCCGACTTATCGAATTAATTTGAATTGTTTTGATAATAATGATACGGTTTCAAACAGTTTCATTTGGTTTCACTCAAAAAAAGAAACTATTAAGCGGGAAGTGAAACTCTCTTTTGGGACTGAAACTATGCTGATCTGTTTGTCAAATTAGAATTTAGAAAACTCCTTTATTGTACTTCCTTTGTACAGCAACAATACAGCCTATGCCAATCACCAAGCCTATGATAAGTACAGCAACGGCAAGTATAAGCAAATTTTCAAATAATCCTATAATGCCACTGAGCAACACTACAGTTGCGATAACAAGCATTGCTTTTCCGAAGGCTTTTCCGTAGGCTGATTTATCTGTGACTTTTGTTTGGTGGTAATCATGAATCAAATCGGTTTTGCCCTTGTAAATTGAAATACCCAATACCGTAAACAGAGCTGCAACCAGAAACATAATAATGGAATACACTAACATATTGATGCCTCCACAAATTCAAGTTTGTCGAATAGATTGTATCAAATTGCTGTGTAAATATCAACCAATACAGAAAAAGCACGATGGTTTCGTATCAAAACCATCGTGCTTATTTGGTCCGAGTGACAGGATTTGAACCTGCGGCATCCTGCTCCCAAAGCAGGCGCGCTACCAACTGCGCTACACCCGGTTATTTGATTGTATTATCCGGCTGGACGTATTCTCCCAAAGCAGGCGCGCTACCAGCTGCGCTACACCCGGTTATTAAGCTGCTTTCGGCCTCCTCGCGCGTTCCAGAAGCACGAGAGCACAGCCGATGCCCGATCATTATAACTCATTGCCGCCGGTGACGCAAGCTTTTGTTGCAAAACGCCGGTGCGGCGGGCATTGCCTCCCCGACACTCGGCATAAACCCATCGTTCATTTCCGGCCCCGAACTTTACGCGAGCCTATCACCATTTACGGAAAGCGGAATAACATGATGATAGGACCTAAGCACAGGTGCTCTACCCGCCTGTGCTTAAAATAATCCGAAAGGTGTCGTCGATATGAATGAGCATTTTTGCCTGAACGACATAGCCCCCGGTCAGCACGCGGTGGTAAGCCGGCTGCAGTCCACGGGCAGCATGCGCCGCAGGCTTTTAGATATCGGTCTGATCGAAAACACGGACGTCGAGTGCCTTGGCAGAAGCCCCGGAGGCGACCCCTCGGCCTTTCTGATACGCGGAGCCGTTATCGCCATCCGCTCCGAGGACTGCGCGGATATCCTTGTTCGCACATCGTAACGGGGGGTGCGCAAATGGGTCTGACAAACAGCTCTGTCGGGATCAGGGCGGTGGATTCGGGGCTTGAGATCCGAAGGCAGTCGCCGGACGATAAAGTCATCGCGCTGGCGGGAAATCCGAACGTGGGAAAAAGCACGGTGTTCAACGCCCTGACCGGCCTGAACCAGCACACGGGCAACTGGCCGGGGAAGACCGTGACGAACGCGCAGGGCTGCTGTACCGTCGGGGGGCGCAGCTACGTCATGGTCGATATCCCCGGCACCTATTCTCTCATGGCGCACTCGGCCGAGGAGGAGGTCGCGCGGAATTTCATCTGCTTCGGAGAGCCGGACGCCGTGGTCGTGGTATGCGACGCGACCTGCCTTGAGCGAAACCTCAATCTCGTGCTGCAGACGCTCGAGATATCGCGGCGCGTCGTCGTATGCGTAAATCTTATGGACGAAGCAAATCGCAAGAACATAAAGCTCGACCTTGGGCTGCTGTCCGAGCGATTGGGGGTGCCGGTGGTCGGGACGACGGCGTGCAGGAAAAAGAGCCTGCGCCATCTCATGGATGCGCTGGAGCGGGTGTGTTCCGCTCCCGCGCCGCCCGAGACGTATTCGGTGCGGTACTCCGACGCCGTCGAGGAGGCCGTCGCCATATTGGAGCCGATCGTAAAGGAAAAATGCGCAGAAAGGCTCAACAGCCGATGGCTCAGCCTGAAGCTGCTCGATCGGGACGACTCCCTGATACGCGAAATTAACGCCTATCTCGGCGAGGACTTCCTGCGCGACGAAAAGCTTTTGTCCGCGCTCGGTGAGGCAAGGGCGCGGCTTCGGGAGTGGGGCATTGAAAACGCCGACCGGCTCAAGGATCTGACGGTCTCGGCGCTGATACATAGTGCGGAAATGCTCTGCAGCGGAGTCGTCACCTGCGAAAGATCGCAGTATGCGGAGTCCGATCGGCGATTAGATAGGCTCCTGACGAGCAAGCTCACGGGCTACCCGGTCATGCTCGCTCTGCTGGCGCTTATATTCTGGCTGACGATAAGCGGCGCGAACTACCCGTCGCAGCTTCTGGCCGACGGCCTGTTTTGGGTACAGGACAGACTGACAGAACTGTTTGAATACCTCCATGCGCCCGACTGGCTGCACGGCGTTCTCGTCCTCGGCGCTTACCGCGTTCTGGCGTGGGTGGTGTCGGTGATGCTGCCGCCGATGGCAATTTTCTTCCCGCTGTTCACCCTGCTGGAGGACGCGGGCTACCTGCCCAGAGTGGCATACAATCTGGATAAACCCTTCAAGCGCTGCCGCGCCTGCGGAAAACAGGCGCTCACCATGTGCATGGGCTTCGGCTGCAACGCGGCGGGTATCGTCGGCTGCCGCATAATAGACTCACCCAGAGAGCGCCTGCTCGCGATACTCACCAATAACTTCGTCCCGTGCAACGGGAGATTTCCGACGCTTATCGCCCTGCTCACCATGTTCTTCATCGGAACGGAGGGCGGGGGGCTGTCCGCTTTTCTGTCGGCAATGCTTCTGACGGCGGCGATCGTGCTGGGCGTGGGTATCACGCTTGGCGTGACGAGGCTCCTGTCCGAGACTCTGCTCAAGGGCGTTGCGTCGTCCTTTACGCTGGAGCTGCCGCCGTACCGCAAGCCGCAGATAGGGAAGGTGATTGTGCGGTCGGTGTTTGACCGAACGCTCTTCGTCCTCGGCAGGGCGGCAGCGGTAGCCGCGCCCACAGGCGTCGTCATCTGGCTCATGGCGAATGTCACCGCCGGCGGCGTCAGCATATTGGAGCACTGCTCCGCGTTTCTGGACCCCTTTGCCCGACTGATGGGGCTTGACGGCGTTATCCTGCTGGCGTTCGTCCTCGGCTTTCCCGCAAACGAGATCGTCATCCCAATCATCATCATGGCCTACACCGCGCAGGGCAGCATCCTTGAGCTTGACAGCCTTGCTCAGATGAAAAGCCTGTTTGTACAAAACGGCTGGACCTGGGTGACCGCGGTGAGCACCATGCTGTTCTCGCTCAATCACTGGCCCTGCTCCACGACGCTTCTGACGATAAAAAAGGAGACCGGGAGCGGAAAATGGACGGCGCTCGCCGCCGCCGTACCGACTGCCGTGGGCATTGCGGTGTGCATGCTGTTCAACGCAATTGCGGGAATATTCGTCTGAAATAAACAAAGCCGGCTCCGTATGCGCGGAGCCGGCTTAATTTCAGAATAACATATCATTGCCGGCTTTGCAAAACTGCGCTGGCGTGGTATGATTAATAAAAAAGCGCGGACGGTCATTGCCATACTCGAGCCCATCACTCCGCTGCCCAAGCGCAGGAGCGGAAAGAAATGAAGCGGCTCCGCTGCGGGGAAATATATCGGACTATCAGATTATTAAAAGAGCTGTCCGACCGATGAATATTAATCGGGAACAGTTAAGGAAAGCACGGTGATCTTATGAAGTACAAGGCGCTTATCGAAAAAATGACCCTTGAGGAAAAGGCCTCGCTCTGCTCGGGCAGGGATTTCTGGAACACGAAGCCCATAGAGCGGCTGGGCATACCCTCGATGATGCTCACCGACGGCCCCCACGGTCTGCGCAAGCAGGGCGGCAGGGTCGATCATCTTGGTCTTAACCGCTCCATCCCCGCCACCTGCTTTCCCACGGCCTCGGCCGCGGCCAACAGCTGGGACGAGGAGCTCATCGAGGAGATGGGAAAGCGGCTCGGCCTTGAGGCAAGAGCCGAGAAGGTGAGCGTGCTGCTCGGGCCGGGCGTGAATATAAAGCGCAGCCCGCTGTGCGGCAGGAACTTTGAATACTACTCCGAGGACCCATACCTCGCCGGCAAGTGCGCCGCCGCGCTCATCCGCGGCATACAGTCAAACGGCATCTCCGCCTGCGTCAAGCACTTTGCCGCAAACTCCCAGGAGCTGCTGCGCATGACGAACGACTCCGTCGTTGACGAGCGCACTCTGCGCGAGATATATCTGCCTGCCTTTGAGACGGCCGTCAAGGAGGGCGGCGTCGGCTGCGTCATGACCTCATATAACAGGGTAAACGGCGTCTACGCCAACGAGAACGCCCACCTTCTGCAGGATATCCTGTTCGGGGACTGGGGCTATAAGGGCATGGTCGTGACCGACTGGGGCGGCGATAACGACAGGGTGCGCGGTCTCATCGCGGGAGACCAGCTCGAGATGCCCGGCACAAGGGGCGATACCGACCGTCAGATAGTTTCTGCCGTGCGCAGCGGTGAGCTAAGCGAGCAGCTTCTTGACGAGCGCGTCGACGTACTGCTGGACAAGGTGTTCTCCGCCGAGGCGGCATTTAAGGAAAATGTGAGCTTCAGCAAGGCCGAGCACCACGCCTTTGCCAAAAGTCTTGCCGCCGAGTGCGCCGTGCTGCTGAAAAACGAGGGCGGCATACTGCCCATAAAGCCCGGCAGCCGCGTCGCGGTCATCGGCGATTTCGCGGAAACCCCGCGGTATCAGGGCGCGGGCAGCTCGCACATCGAGCCGACCATGCTCGACAACGGCCTTGACGCGCTCAAAAAAGCCGGCGTCAACGTCGTCGGCTTCTCGCGGGGCTTCAAACGCATGGGCGGCGAGAGCAAGAGACTGCTCAGGGAGGCCTGCCGCCTCGCCGAAAGCGCCGATATAGTCCTGCTGTGGCTGGGTCTTGACGAGGGCAGCGAGGCCGAGGGCACCGACCGCAGGCATATGCGCCTGCCTGAAAATCAGCTAAGGCTTCTTGAGGAGATAAATAAGGTAAATCCCAACATCGCGGTCGTGCTCTCCTGCGGCAGCGCCGTTGAGACCGACTGGGACGAAAACGTCAAGGCCGTGCTGTACGGCGGTCTTGGCGGTCAGGCGGGAGCGGGCGCGATTGCGGAGCTGCTCACGGGCAGAATAAATCCCTCGGGCAAGCTGGCCGAGACAATGCCGTACCGCCTTGAGGATACGCCCTGCGCAAACTACTACCCCGGCACCGAGGCGACCAGCGAATACCGCGAGGGTCTGTACGTCGGCTACCGCTACTACGACACGGCCGAAGTCCCCGTGAAATACCCCTTCGGCTTCGGTCTGAGCTACACGAGCTTTGAGTACGGCGGCATGAGCCTTGACGATGCGGGCGTGAGCTTCACCGTCAAAAACAGCGGCCCCGTCGCGGGAGCCGAGATCGCGCAGGTGTACATCGCGCCGAAATGCGGCGGCGTTTTCCGCCCTAAAAAGGAGCTGCGCGGCTTTGCGCGGGTGTATCTTGAGCCGGGCGAGAGCCGAAGCGTACATATCGAGCTTCCCGAGCGCGCCTTCGCCTACTGGAACACACTCAGCGGCGGCTGGGCCGTCGAGGGCGGAAGCTATGAGGTGCTCGTCGGAAGCTCCTCGCGCGATATCCGCCTGAGCGCGGAGATCACCAAACCCGGCGACGGCGCTCCCGACCCCTACACGGACGAGGTCTTTGCGCCCTACCGCTCGGCGGATATAAAAAACGTGCCCGACGCAAGCTTTGCCGCCCTGCTCGGAAGGGATATACCGCCGCGGCTCTGGGACCGCTCCGCGCCGCTTGAGTATAACTCCGCCATCGTTCAGGGCGCGTACCTCAAGCGCGGCCTCGGCAGGACTCTTTACAGGCTTGTCGATGGCTTCCGCCGCGTGATGCTGCTTATCGGCGACAAAGACGGCGCGAACAACGCAATGTTCGCCCTGAGCCTGCCCTACCGCGGGCTTGCGCGCTTTACCGGCTCCTTTACCGAGGCACGGGTAAGGGCGCTCGTTCGTGTCGTAAACGGCGAAAAAGGCGCTCTGCGCGACTTTTTGAGATCGTCTGCAAGGCCGCGATGATTTTGCAGCATATGTAATTTTTTCTTTTTGACATCTTGACAGCTTTGTGCTAAAATACCAATACTACACAAAATATGCGCTGTGTTTTGAAAACAATAATATTGTTGTTTACAAATTGTAGCTAAATGTGGTATAGTAACTGCATCGGAATAACTAAGAATTAAATTGGGAGGAATTCAATCATGTGCATTAAGGCAATTGCCAACTTTGACTTTGAGGCAGCCAAGGATCATGTCAAGGAAACTATCAAGTATCTCGACGCAGGCAAGCTCCTCGGCGTTGCAGGTCTCGCTCTCGAAGCCGACCCCAAGGCGCTCGTAAATAAGGTCAAGAATAAGCTCGCCGACGAGGATCTCAAGCTCGCCGTTCAGAAGAAGCTGAGACTCGTATCCGACATCGTTGGCTGGGTACCCACCTACATCGAAGGTCTTGTCGGCGCAGTTCAGGGCTACAAAGCCTGATCAATATCGCCAATATGAAAAAACTCCGAAGCAGAAGCTTCGGAGTTTTTTCGTTATCCGACCCGCAATAAATAAAACGGTCGTTTGGCTGAGCGGAATATGATCGGGCAGCCGCAGCAGCGGTACGCCCGATCTCAACGCGGATCGCCCGTATGGCAAAACGCTCAGCCCTGTATGGTGATGGTCTCGGCGGCTGTTATCCTGCCGATGTCCTTTCCGCCGTAGGTGCCGTAGAAATCCCAGCTTGCCTCGACGGGGATGCTGACTGTCTCGCCGAGCTCGGCGGGCACGGTCACGGTGACGCTCGTCAGGGGCGCGGCGTTCATGTACTTTTCGTTCTTATAGCTGATGCCGGGGCTCGTGAAGCTGTAGTCGGTGCCGTTTACGCGCACAACGCCGTTGTGCGGGCCGACGGAGAGCGTGTAGGAATACAGCACAAGGTCGAGCTGCAGCGTGAGCTCCTTGTCGTTTGCCGATGTGACCGACCAGTTGACCTGCATGTTGAGCTTCGTTCCGGTATTGCTGGAAAAGCTGCCCGATTCGCTTAGCGTGCGGGTACTGCCGACGGGCGTAGGCTCGGGAGTGGGTGTCGGCTGAGCGGAGGGAACTGCGGTGGGCTGCGGCGTCGGTGTGACGGCGGCGACGGCATTGTCGCTGACCTCCGGCTTTTCGCTCACGGAGGGCGCACTGCTCAGGATGCTGCTTCCGGTCGCCCATGCGGATACGGCGGCGATGATGAGCAGCACCAGCACAAGACTTATAAATACGTTGGTTCTGTGCTTATTCATACTTTTCTCCGTTCTGCCGCTGCGCGGCAAGTGGTTTAAGCAATTATACACCATCCCGCAGCAAAAATCCATACCCTAAGAAAAAGGGACAGTTTTCGGGATTTATTGACAAACGGGGGTAAAAATATATATAATGTGCTGTGTATTGTCAAATTACTGCCGGGGGGAGTGGAGCTGCTTGGCAAAGGGCGGAAAACACCTGAATACCCTGACCCGCAAAAAAACCGCGGGCAGCCGCGGCGGCGCACACCTGTCGAAGGCGGATAAGGCGCGGGCAGCCCAGCGCCGCTCCCGCCGTGTCCGGCGGCGCAGCCAGCTGCGTGCGGGAGCGCCCCAGATGATAATAATGCTGCTTTTGTGCGTTTTTATGATATCCCCGCTCAGAGGCTGCCGGCTCGCCGACGGCGACTTCATCGGCTATGCCGCGGCGCAGGAGATCGCCTTCGGCGACGCGGGCATCGCGCAGGACAAGGCAAACGACGTCTCGGCCGAAATGATAAAGCTCGACGGGCAGATGTGCTACAAGGTGCAGTTTTCCGGCTCCGTCACTGATTACAGATACATAATCGACGCCGAGAGCGGCGACATCCTCGCCCAGGGCTTTTACCGGATCGGGGAAACGGAGGACTGAAAACCCGGGCGCGTCTGTCCGGGTTTTGCCTTTTGTGCAGCCCGCTGTAAATTGCTTTCTTGTGCTCCGTATTTGGCTCCGCCGCGGGCTCGGGAGAGTTTATACAAAATCGTGTAAAATGTGTAAATTTTGGTTCATATATCACAAAAAACCTCTTTGCGACAGAACATATTGTGGTTGCATCCCCTGAAAATTTGTGTTATACTGTTAACGCTATATTATGAAGCCGCACGCCCGCCCGAGGCGTGACACTACTTTGTAAACGTTCGATACCGCAGTTTTACCGGGCTGCCGTATCACCGTGATAAATAGTAAATCATATTAAAGGAAGGAAGAACCATATGATGAACGAAAAGTACGCACCCCTATTCACTCCGTTCAAGATCGGCAATGTCGAGATAAAAAACCGCATTGTCCAGTGTTCCATGGGCGGTACCTCTCTGTTTGGCTGGCTTGAGCCCTGCCATTTCGACAAAGAGGCAGCATATTTCCTGCTCCAGAGAGCTCAGAAGGGCGTTGGCCTTGTCCTCCCCGGTATGCAGTGTGTCCGTGACACCATGGGCCGCCGCTGGCTGTACCAGAACAAGAGAATGTTCAAGCAGCTCAAGGAGTACATGGTAGAGTACCACAAGACAGGCGCAAAGCTGTTCATCCAGCTGGCAGCAGGCTTCGGCCGCTCCATGGCAGTTACCCCCTGGATGGTCGTCCTGAACAAGAACCCCATCCTCAACAAGCTCGCTTCCCCCATCGTTGACGTAAGCTACAGCTGCGCATCCGCTTCCGCAACTCCTAACCGCTGGCAGGAGGATATGCTCTCCCGTCCCATGACCGTTAAGGAGATCCACGAGATGGTCGAGGCCTTCGGCAAGACCGCAAAGATGCTGCGCGACGCAGGCGTCGACGGTGTTGAGATCCACGCCGTTCACGAAGGCTACCTGCTTGACCAGTTCACCATGGAGAACTGGAACTGGCGTGAAGACGAGTACGGCGGCTCCTTCGAGAACCGTTTCCGCTTCCCCGTTGAGATCGTTCAGTGCATCAAGAGATATGCCGGCGACGACTTCCCCGTATCCCTCCGTTACTCCGTCGTTTCCAAGACCAAGGGCTGGGGCAAGGGTGCAATGCCTTACGAGACCGACTTTGAAGAGTGGGGCCGCGACATGGCAGAGTCCGAGAAGGCTATCAAGTACCTCGGCGACGCAGGCTACGACTTCTTCAACTGCGACAACGGTACTTACGACGCATGGTACTGGGCACATCCGCCTCAGTACATGCCCGACAACTGCAACCTCGAATATGTTGAGCACATAAAGAAGTTCACCGACAAGCCCGTCGCTTGCGCAGGCCGTATGCTCCCCGAGACCGCAGCAGAAGAGATCGCTGCCGGCCGTCTGGACGCTATCGCCATCGCACGTCAGAACCTCGTCGATCCCGACTGGATCATCAAGATTCAGGAAGGCCGCGAGGATGAGATCAAGCCCTGCATCCGCTGCCACAACGGCTGCTTCAACTTCGCCAAGTACAAGGGCACCGCAAACATCCAGGGTCTGGAAGACTCCCTGCACCTTGGCCGCTGCGCTCTGACTCCTTCCACCATGCAGCACAACCGCTACAAGATCGTTCCCACCAAGCACCCCAAGAAGGTCGCTATCATCGGTGCCGGTATCGGCGGCGTAGAGGCAGCTCTGGTTCTGAAGCAGCGCGGCCACAAGCCCGTTATCTTTGAAAAGACCGACAGGATCGGCGGTCTGTTCCTCACTGCTTCCGCAATGAGCTTCAAGGAGAACGACAAGGCTCTTATCACCTGGTACGAGAACGAAGTCAAGAAGCAGGGTCTCGACATCCGCTTCAACACCGAGATCAACGACCTGGGCACCGTCCGCGGCTTCGACGAGATCATCGTCGCCACCGGCGCCGTTCCCAGAAAGATGGTCATCCCCGGCTTCGAGAAGTGCCTGACCTTCACCCAGCTCCTGCGTGAGAAGTACCCCGTAGGCGATAAGGTGCTGTTCTTCGGCGGCGGCCAGTCCGCCTGCGAGGCTGCATACGAGATGATCAAGCAGGGCAAGCACCCCATGATCGTCGAGTTCGCAAGAGACCTCGTTCCCGCTCAGAACGTCTGCCTGTCCAACGCTTCCTTCCTGCGTGATGCTATGGAATACCACAAGGTTCCCGTATACCTTGAGCACACCATCCGTGAGATCAAGGATAAGACCGCTGTTGTCGCATCCAAGGACGGCAAGAACGTATTTGAGATCGAGTACGACAACATCGTAAACGGCATCGGCTTTGTTCCCGCTCCCGTAGGCGGCAAGGCAAAGAACGTACACCGCGTCGGCGACTGCGTCACCATCGGCAACCTGCGTACCGCTATCTGGCGTGCATGGGACGTCGCAATGAAGATCTGATCTTCGGTGACAGTCACGATACAGTAATAACAAGTCCTTTTTTGAGGCGTCTTCCTTTCGGAAGGCGCCTCATTTTTTATTCAATAAGCAATGATAAGAGTCCCCGTCAGGCGGCGGAGCTTCGGCGCTCCTGTTCGCGTGTTTTGCCTGTGATTTCGTGCCCGATCGCTTGATTTGAACTGTTGAAAAAATATAATAATGTGGTATAATATAAATTCAATACATTAGTCCCCGGCATATCGTTATTGTATATTAAACGGAGGTTTTTAAGATATGGCAAAGAAACAGTTTAAGGCCGAGAGCAAGCGTCTGCTCGACCTGATGATCAACTCGATCTACACAAACAAGGAGATCTTCCTGCGCGAGATCATTTCAAACGCGTCGGACGCTATCGACAAGCTCTGCTACCTGTCCCTGACCGACGACAAGGTCGGTCTTGAGCGCTCGGATTACCGCATCCGCATCACCGTCAACAAGGACGAGCGCACCGTCACCGTTTCCGATAACGGTATCGGCATGACTCAGGACGAGGCGGAGAAAAACCTCGGCGTCATCGCCAAGAGCGGCTCGTACAAGTTCAAGAACGAGATGGATTCCGGCGAGGCCGAGAAGGACGATATCTCCATCATCGGACAGTTCGGTGTGGGCTTTTACTCCGCCTTCATGGTTTCCGACAAGGTAACCGTCATCACCAGAAAGTACGGCGAGGAGAAGGGCGTGCGCTGGGAGAGCACCGGCGCGGACGGCTACACGGTCGCCGAGTGCGATAAGTACACCCCCGGCACCGACGTCATAATGCACATAAAAGAGGACACCGAGGAGGAGATCTACGGCTCGTACCTCGAGATATGGAAGCTCAAGTCCCTCGTCAAGAAGTATTCCGACTATGTGCGCTGGCCCATCGTCATGGACATCACCCGTCAGGAGCAGCAGCCCACCGGCGAGGAGGACAAGGACGGCAACCCCATCATGCAGAACGTCACCGTCACCGCTCCCGAGACGGTAAACTCCATGGTGCCCATCTGGCAGCGGAGCAAGGCCGAGGTCACGGACGAGCAGTGCGTCGAGTGGTACAAGGAGACCACCCGCGATCAGACCGACCCCGCCGTCACACTCAGAGTCAACGCCGAGGGCACCGTGTCCTACAAGGCGATGCTCTTCGTCCCCGGCAAGGATATAGACAACGGCATCTCCGGCGCGACGAAAAAGGGCGTCAAGCTCTACTGCAACGGCGTTCTCATCATGGAGGACTGCGACAAGCTCATCCACGACTACTTTGAGTTCGTCCGCGGCGTTGTGGACTCCCCCGACCTGAGCCTGAACATCTCCCGCGAGATACTTCAGCACAACCGCCAGCTCAAGGTCATCGGCCAGAACCTTGAAAAGAAGATCAAGGGCGAGCTGGAGAAAATGATGAAGGATGATCGTCCCAAGTACGAGACCTTCTGGAAGAACTTCGGCATCCACATCAAGTGCGGCGTCTGCGACGAATACGGCCGCTACACCGATTTCCTCAAGGACCTGCTCATTTTCTACACCTCCGAGGACTCCCAGGTGACCCTCAAGGAGTACAGCGATAATATGCCCGAGAGCCAGAAGGCCATCTACTACGCCTCGGCCGACACCGTAAAGCACGCGATGAGCCTGCCCCAGTGTGAGGAAGTGCGCTCCCGCGGCTATGAGATACTCTATCTCGACCACCCCATCGACGAGACCGTCCTGCAGCAGCTGCGGATGTTCGAGGGCAAGCCCTTCGTCAACATCCTCACCGAGGATCTCGGCTTCCAGACCGACGAGGAGAAGAAGGCCGCCGAGGAAAAGACCGTCGAGAATAAGGAACTGCTCGACTTCATACGCGACAGCGTCGGCGATGAGAAGCTCAAGCAGGTAACGCTCTCGAGCAAGCTCGTGTCCTCCTCCTGCTGCCTGACCTCCACCGGCGGCTTCACGCTGGAGATGGAAAAGTACTTCCGCAACGGCCCGAGCGAGGAGATGCGCAAGCTCCGCGCCGACCGCGTTCTGGAGCTCAACGGTTCTCACCACGCCTTCGAGGCCATCAAGGAGGCCTACGAGTCCGGCGATAAGGACAGAGCCGCGGCCATGTCCAAGATCCTCTATGTCCAGTCCGAGCTCATCGCCGGCGTCGAGGTCGAGGACCCCACCGCTTACGCCGAGCTCGTCTGCACTCTTTTTTAAATCGCGTTAAGATTTTGCGTGTCGTAATTGCGACAGCCCGACCGGTATACTGGAGAAAATCTCTATTGCACTCGCGCTCTTTTTCAGACCGCGTTAAGGTTTTGAGTGTCGTAATTGCGACAGCCCGACCGGTGACAGCGGCAAATGCCGTTATATTCCCTGTCTGTCGGGAAATAAGCGGTGTTGGGGCTGAATAAACACCTCATCCGTCGGCTTCGCCGACACCTTCCCCTCAAGGGGAAGGCTATGAGCGTGCACCAAGGCACGGAGTGTTTATCTGAAAAAACGCCCGCAGTAAAAATCGACCGGCAGGGAAACGGCTTTGCCCCTGCCTTCCCCTTGAGGGAAAGGTGGGTCGCCGCCGACAGCCAACGGCGGCGAGCCGGATGAGGTGGAAAACCGCACCACGGATATGCACAATGTTGTTAAGAACGCGGACGCAAAAACGATATTTTCCATTATCACCGGTCGGGATAAAGCAATATAGAAACGCACTATCTCAACGCAGGTTGCTTCCCGGCGGCAGCCGGAGAGCGATCCGAATTGAAACAGTACGTCTCGTTATTGCGACAGCCCGAATATGCCATGCGGAGGTACTCGGTATATTGCCATTGTCTAAATGACAGCGCATCAAAAACCCCGCACCCGTAGGGACGAGCAATACTCGCCCCTACAAAGCCGATGCGTGTTATTCAGTGCGCGAGTGCAGTGAGGATTACCTGAAATCTAACTGGTCGGGCGGACGCAAAAGAAATTATTTGAATTGCAGCAACGACAGGAAAAAGCAACGATAGGAAAGAATATGAACGATAAACTCGGAGTTTACATCCACATACCCTTCTGCGTATCCAAATGCGGCTACTGCGATTTCTACTCGGTACCCGGCAGCAGCCGGAGGATGCCGGACTATCAGTCTGCGCTGCTGAGCCACATCTCCGAATCGGCGGAGGCCATGCAGAGCTATGAGATCGACAGCATCTATATCGGCGGCGGCACGCCGAGCTGCTACGGCGCAAAGCGCATAACCGAGATACTCGACGAGCTCAAGCGCATGGGCAACGTGCGCCTTGACTCGGAGATAACGCTTGAGGTTAATCCCGACACTGTGAAGCTCGACGAGCTCAAGACCCTGCGCCGCGAGGGCGTCAACCGCCTTTCCATCGGCGTGCAGTCGGCGAACAACGACATCCTCAAGATGATCGGACGGCGGCACAACTTCCGTCAGGCCGAGCAGGCGGTGGACACCGCACGCAGAGCCGGCTTTGAGAACGTCAGCCTCGACCTCATCTACGGTCTGCCCAGCCAGACCAAGGGCGACTGGGCCGACACGCTTTCAAGGGCGCTCGAGCTGCATCCGGAGCATCTTTCCTGCTATGCGCTCAAGCTCGAGGAGGGCACGCCCATGCACCGCCGTTATCTCGGCTCTCCGCTCATCCCCGACGAGGACGAGCAGGCGGATATGTACCTTTACACCGTGGACACCCTGAAGCACTACGGCTTTGAGCAGTACGAGATATCGAACTTCGCCGTCCCGGGCTATGAGTCGAGGCACAACCTGAAGTACTGGCGGCTCGAGGACTACATGGGCTTCGGCCCCGGCGCGCATTCCTGCGTCAACGGCGTGCGCTACAGTTATGTGCGCGATCTGGAAAAATATATCTCCGCCGTGGTGGGCGACAGCATGATAATCGACGAGTACGAGCCCATCGTGCCCGTGCAGAAGGCCGCCGAGTATCTTATGCTCGGCATGCGCACCACCCACGGCATATCCCGCGAGGAATATCATAGAATATATCGCAGCGACTGGACCCCGATAGAGGAGACCTTCGAGCTCTTCGACAAGAAGGGCTGGGCCGTCAAAAACGACGGACGCTGGAGCCTCACGCCCGCGGGCTTTCTGATCTCCAACGTGCTGATAAACGCGGTTCTGGAGGCTCAGACGGGCGCGAAGGTCGAGAACAATCCGTGGATGAAGGGTGCGTTTGAGCCCTCCGCGAAGGAGACCCTGCCCGAGGGCGAGCTTGAACGCTTTGAAGAGGCATATCGCAGCAGAACCGGAAGGGACGGCTGACAGGAGGGAAAGACATGGCAAGAGGTAAGCACGAAGCTCCCAAAAAGCCAAAAGCCAAGACCCAAAAAGCAAATAAGACCGCCGCAAAGCCCAAGGCCGCAAAATCCGGCGCGGGAAAGAAAGCGGCGCTGTATATCGTGTGCGCTCTGGTACTTATAGCCGCCGCTGCCGTGACAGTCGGCCTTGTCGCGGGGAGATCGTCGAAGATACATCCGAACATGACTCTCGGCGGCATCGAAATCGGCGATATGAGCGTTCAGGACGCGGAAAATGCCCTGAGCGAGGGCGGCTGGGAGCAGCTTGACGGCGGCTCGGTCGCCGTGACGCTCCCGGGCAGATTTGAATTTACCGTCACCGCCGCCGAGGCCGGGCTCGACATGGACTGCGCCGAGGCCGCGCAGGCTGCCTACGCCTACGGCCACAGCGGAAACCCGATAAAGGACCTGGTAGCGTATTTTAAATGCATAACCGGCGGAGTCACAGCGGCGGATATACTTTCCTCGGCAAACGAGGAGGGCGTCCGCACGAAGGTCGAAGCCGCCCTTGAGGACTATGACCGGCACATCGGCAAGGGCTATGAGCTCGACCTTGAAAAGGAATGCCTCAGGCTCATAAAGGGCGCGGATAAGATCGAGATCGACGCCGACAGGCTGTGCGGCATGATAATGGAGGTCTTCGCCGAGGGCGGGGACAGCCTTGATTACACCGCCGATATCGGAAGCTTCTCCGAGCCGGACTTTGAAAAGCTCCATGAGGAAATTTTCGCCGAGGCCGTCGACGCAAAGTACGACCCCGAGACCCGCAAGGCCACCGAGAGCACAATTGGCGTTGATTTTGAAGTTGAAAAAGCCCAAAAAATATGGGACGCGGCGCAGGCGGGAGAGCTCATCGAGATCCCCGTGACCGTGACCATGCCAAAATACACCACCGAGCAGCTTGATGCCATGCTCTTTGCCGATAAACTCGGCTCGCAGAAAACGAGCTACGCAAGCTCCGCTGCCGGCAGGGCGACGAACGTTGAGCTCGCGGCATCCAAGATAAACGGCGTCATCCTCAACCCCGGCGAGACCTTCTCGTACAACGACGTCGTCGGCAAGCGCACGACGGCGGCCGGCTTCAAGACCGCGGCGGCCTACGCCGGCGGCAAGGTCGTGCAGGAGGTGGGCGGCGGCATATGCCAGGTGTCCTCCACGCTCTACTGCGCGGCGCTTTACGCAAATCTTGAGATCGTTGCCCGCGACTGCCACCACTTCCCGGTCAGCTACCTGCCATGGGGGCTTGACGCCACGGTGAGCTGGGGCGGCCCGGAGTTTAAATTCAAAAACAACAGGGAATTCCCGATAAAGATCGTGTCCAAATGCGTTGACAGGCAGCTCACGGTCGAGATATGGGGCACGGATGTGGACGGAAGCTACGTCGAGATGACCTATTCCGCCTCCACCGCCTATGACAGCAGGTATCCGGATGTGGCGGTCGGCACGAGAGCGACGACCTACCGCTGCGTTTACGATAAGGACGGCAATCTCATAAGCCGCACCAAAGAGGCAAACAGCTACTACTATTACCACGATGAGGACATCAAGTGGCCCGCCACCCCCGAGCCGACTCTGCCTCCGACGCCCGTTCCCACGCAGGCTCCCGAGCCGACCGGGGAGCCGGTCCCGACAGAACCCGTCCCGGATCCGGATGAATCACCGCTACAGGACCCTTAATGACTATAGATTGGAGAAAGACATAATGGAAAAGGAAAGATTTTATATCACCACCCCGATTTACTATCCCTCGGACAAGCTCCATATCGGACACACCTACTGCACCGTTGCGACCGACGCGATAGCGCGGTACAAGCGTCTGCGCGGCTTTGACGTCATGTTCCTGACCGGCACCGACGAGCACGGCCAGAAGATCGAGGAAAAGGCAAAGGAGGCCGGAGTTACGCCGAAGGAATTCGTCGACAGGATAGTCGAGGGTCCCGGCGGCATCACCGATCTGTGGAAGCTCATGAACATCTCGAACGACCGCTTCATCCGCACCACCGACGATTACCATGTCAAGGCCGTCCAGCGCATTTTCAGGAAGATGTACGACAACGGCGATATATACAAGGGCGCGTACAAGGGTATGTACTGCACCCCCTGCGAGAGCTTCTGGACGGAGAGCCAGCTCGTAAACGGCAAATGCCCCGACTGCGGCCGCGATGTGCATTACGCCGAGGAGGAGGCCTATTTCTTCCGTCTTTCCAAGTATGCCAAGCCCGTTCAGGAGCTGCTTGAGACCGGCGAGTTCCTGCAGCCTGCCTCCCGCGTGAACGAGATGATAAACAACTTCATAAAGCCCGGCCTTGAGGATCTGTGCGTCTCCCGCACGAGCTTCAAGTGGGGCATCCCCGTGGACTTCGATCCGGGCCATGTCGTGTATGTCTGGGTCGACGCGCTGTTTAACTACTGCACCGCGATGGGCTACCTCAACGACCGCTACGACGATTTTGACAAATACTGGCCCGCCGTGCATCACATCGTCGGCAAGGAGATCGTCCGCTTCCACTCCATCATCTGGCCTGCCATGCTCATGAGCATGGAGCTGCCCCTGCCCAACAGGGTCTACGGCCACGGCTGGCTCGTCATCGACGGCGGCAAGATGTCCAAGTCCAAGGGCAACGTCGTCGACCCCTATAAGCTGGCGGATATGTTCGGCGTTGATGCGCTGCGCTTCTTCCTGCTGCGCACCTTCCCCTTCGGCTCGGACGGCAACTTCTCCAACGAGCTGCTCATAAATACCATAAACACCGACCTCGCAAACGACCTCGGCAACCTCGTCTCCCGCACGACCGCCATGGTCGAGAAGTATTTCGGCGGCGTCCTGCCCGCAGAGCGCGAGTACGAGGCTCTGGACGATGAGCTCACCGCCCTCGCAAAGGAGAGCCTGAGCCGCTACGCCGGGCAGATGGACAAGTTCCAGCTCCACCTCGCGCTCGAGGAGACCTTCAGGCTCATCCAGCGCGCGAACAAGTATATCGACGAGACCGCTCCCTGGGTGCTGGCCAAGGACGAGGCGAAGAAGCCCCGCCTTGCCGCAGTGCTCTATAACCTGCTCGAGTGCCTGCGCATATCCCTCATCATGCTCAAGCCCTTCATCCCCGAAAGCTGCGACAAGGCCTTTGTGCAGATCGGCGCGGACGAGGCTCTGCGCAGCTGGGACAGCGCGGAGAAGTTCGGCTCCCTGCCCGCGAATGCCGCTGTGCACAAGGGCGAGACGCTCTTCCCCCGCATCGACATGGCCAAGGCTCTTGAGGAGCTGGAGAAAATGAACTCAAAGCCCGAGGCTCCGAAGTTCCCGCCCGTCGAGCCGGACGTGACGATAGACGAATTTGCCAAGTGCGATATGCGCGTGTGCAAGGTGCTCTCCTGCGAGGCCGTGAAAAAGAGCGAAAAGCTCCTTAAGTTCATCCTCGACGACGGCTCCGGCACACCCCGCCAGATCCTCTCCGGCATACACAAGTTCTATGAGCCCGAGGAGCTCGTCGGCAAGACCGTCGTCGCTATCCTCAATCTGCCCAACCGCAAAATGATGGGACAGGACTCCTGCGGAATGCTCATCTCCGCCGTGCACGAGCACGACGGCAAGGAGGAGCTGCACCTGCTCATGCTCGACGACAGCATCCCCGCCGGCTTCCGTCTTTGCTGATATAAAAAGGAGAGCTTGAATGAACATTAATCTTAATGTTGTAAAATTTCTGAAGCAATATGATTCGGACCCCGAGCTGCGCAGAAAAGTGGCCGACGCCGAGGCCGCCTACCCCGGCAGCCTTGAGATACGCGAGGCGGTGGTCGAGGATGTGCTCATCCCCATCGCCGAGGAGATGGGTCTGGGCTTCACTCTCATGGATCTTTACACCTACGAAAGGAAGCTCAAGAACGAGCGCAGCAAGGACGTCGAGCTTACCGAGGCCGAGCTTGCCGCCGAGGACGAGGAGTATACCTACTGGCTGGTTGACAAGGGCTGGGCCAACGACGAGTCCTGCTTCCGCGGCGACTCCGGCAAGGGCATCGACTGATAGTTTTTGGGCATATAATTCCAAGTGGCTATTGATTATGCTCTTTATCCTGTGCTAAAATAGAAGCACCGAAAGGGCATGAAAAGTAGAAAATAGGAGGGAAATAACATGAAATGTCCCCGCTGCGGACACGAGATGACTCTGGACAATCACCGCAAGTACGCTCTGAATATGTGCTATGAGTGCGGTTATATCGAAGGCCGCCTGAACGACGGCCCCGGACAGGGCGCGACCAATTTCGCACGCCTCAAGAACATGAACTTCAACGAAGCCGTTGCCTTTATTTCCGGCGGCCTCGGCGTCGAGGAGGCCAAAGTCGCCGACTGGCTCGACGATAAGGAGTAAAGCGTAAGACGAAAAGCGCACCCGAAAGGTGCGCTTTTTCAGCGTGTCAAAAAAGCCTTCAAAAAAATGAGCACCCAAGGCTTCCCCTTGAGGGGAAGCTGTCGGCCTCAAGGCCGACTGATGAGGTGTGCGGGAAAATGCCGCATTTTAAGGAAACTTCCGGCGAATTCGTAACATATTCCACCTCATCCGGCGCTTCGCGCCACCTTCCCCTCAAGGGGAAGGCTTTCGGCTGCTCCGGAGTAAAATGAGGTTTATCGACAGTCTGAAGAGCACCTTTCGGGTGCGCTTTTTGAATAATATATCAGTATGCGGCCGCATATCATATGCCCGACCGGGCAGACAGGAAGAGCAAGACATGGAGAACGTATTTGAGTATTTGAGACAACTGAATATCGTATCCATGATGCTGCGCATCGTTCTGGCGGTCGTCATGGGCGGACTTTTAGGGCTTGAGCGCGAGCGCAAGAGCAGCCCGGCGGGCTTCCGCACCTATATGCTGGTCGCGATAGGCTCCACCGTCACGATGATGCTCAGCCAGTATCTGGACATCATGCTCCAAACGCGCTGGCTCGCGCAGGCGCAGGCGCTGGGTGTGCAGCACGATGTGTCCCGCTTCGGCGCGCAGGTCATAAACGGCGTGGGCTTCCTCGGCGCGGGCACCATCATCCTCACGGGCAGAAAGCGCGTCAAGGGCCTGACCACGGCGGCGGGGCTCTGGGCTTCGGCCTGCCTCGGTCTTGCCATAGGCGCGGGCTTTTATGAATGCGCTCTGGCGAGCATGGTGCTCATACTTATCTGCATGTATGCCCTGCCTGCGACGGAGCGGCTCATCATGGCAAGGTCGCGGTACATGAACATACTGGCCGAGCTCGACCGCTTCGAGCACTTCGGCGGCGTTGCAAACCTCCTGCGTGAGGAGGGCGTGCGCGTTCACGATGTGGATATAAGCAAGGAAAAGGACAGTCACACCGCCCAGCTCTCGGTAAGGCTGAGCGTTTATCTGCCGAAGAAGTACAACCATATGGAGCTGCTGGCAAAGCTTTCGACCCTTGCCGGCGTGGTGTCCATAGAAGAAGTGCAGTAGGAGGCCGCATATGCTATCGTGTTTTGATTTTATAAGAGATACAACGCTTGCGGCCATGCTGCTGCGTCTGTTGCTGGCCTTCGTCTGCGGCGGCGTCATCGGAGCCGAGCGCGAGTTCAAGCGCCGTCCCGCGGGCTTCAGAACGCATATACTCATCTGCCTCGGCGCGGCGGTAACGGCGATGACGAGCCAGTATCTTTTCCTCGAGCGCGGACTGTATACGGACGTGGGGCGTCTCGGCGCGCAGGTCATCGCCGGCATCGGCTTTATCGGCGCGGGCACGATCATCGTCACGGGCAGAAAGCAGGTCAAGGGCCTGACAACTGCGGCGGGGCTGTGGGCCTCGGCCATCGTGGGGCTTGCCTGCGGCGTCGGCTTTGCCGAGTGCGCGGTGTTCGCAACGCTTGCCATCCTGTTGGCAGAGATAGTGCTGGTCAAATTCGAGTACCGCTTCGCCAAGAGCGGCAGACTCAGCACCCTGTATGTGGAGTATACCCGCGCCGAGGGCATCGAGTCGGTGCTCGGGCTTTTGAAGGAGCGCGGGCTCAAGGTCTCGAACCTCGAGATAAGCAGGACCTCCGGCGAGGGCGACGAGTACCACTACTGCGCCATCGTTTCCGTGCAGCTAGATGCCGTGCAGTCCGGCCCCGAGCTTGCAAACAGCATAACCGAGCTCAAAGACGTGATAACGGTCGAAGAGCTGTAATACCGATATGCAATAGAAATCAGACGATCTTTTCGGTCAAAATTACGCCATCCTGCGTTGGCGGCTTTGCGCATATATCTCCATTATGTGCCGCAGCCGCCGCCTTGTCCGGCACAATTTTGCCTCGAAAATCTTTGTCTTCATCTTATTGCATATCAGTATAAAAATACCGTCCCCCCAGGGGACGGTATTGCCATACATCCAATCCGCGTTGAGATTGTGCGTATCGTTATTGCTGTTGCCCGATTATATCCTGCGGAAATGTTCGGCATATTACCATTGTCTAAATGACAGAGTGATCAAAAATCCCGCACCCGTAGGGGCGAGCATCGCTCGTCCGCCCGGCGGCTGCCGGAGAGCTATTCGCGTTTAAATCGTGCTTGTCGTTATTGCGTCAGCCCGATTATGTACTGCGGAAATGTTCGGCATATTACCATTGTCTAAATGACAGAGCGGTAAAAAATCCAGAACTCGTAGGGGCGAGCATTGCTCGTCCGCTCCTCGCCGGAGTGGCGATTCGGAATAGAATAGTGCGTATCGTTGTTGCTGTTGCCCGACCGGTGACAATGGAGATTGTCATTTAATATCCTTTCTGTTGTGGCATAAGCGGTGCTGGATTTGAATACACACCTCATCCGTCGGCTCCGCCGACACCTTCCCCTCAAGGGGAAGGCTGATGCGCCGCACAGGGGTGCGCAGCGGGGAACCGAAAACCGCACACAGCAAAAATCGACCGGCGAGGAAAACGCTTTTTCCCTTGCCTTCCCCTTGAGGGGAAGGTGGGTCGCCGGTACACATACGATCAACCGTCGCAGGAAATAATCGGGCTGACGCACGAACGACAACATGAAGCTTCAATTCGGACCGGCCGTGCGCCGAGCACCGGCGAGTCGGATGAGGTGTATGTTCAAACTCGCAGAGCATCACTCGTCCGGTGCTGCAAGGCCGTCTTATTTTACAGCCTCTGTATCAGCTCGCAGAGCTTTTCGTTGAATTTTCCGATGTGATAACCATCGGCGAAGCGGTGGTTTAATTCCATCGAAAGGCCGAGGATCTTACGCCCGTTTTCCTCGCGGTATTTTCCCCAGGCTATGCGCGGTATCGCGTCGTCGGGGTCGAAATCGCGCTCGTTTGTCAGCGCGGTGAGCTCCACCCAAGGCAGGCAGGAGATGTAAATGAGGTTCAGCCCCTCATCGCTCATGACGATGAACTCCCGCTGCGCCTCGCTGCGGCGCTTTGCGTCAAGGCAGAAGCGCTTTATGTCGTCTCCGGCGGGCATGGTGACGATGTGGAAGTGCTCGGCGCCCTTTTTCATGTCGGTGAGGCTCGGCACACGCTCGGGCAGCAGCACGATGTTTCCGTCAAGCCTTGCATAGCGGAAGGCCTCGACGGAGTTGAGCGCCTGCGTGACGAGCCATGTCAGGGCGTAGTAAAAGGAAAGCCCGTTTGCCTTTGCGTATTCGTATACCCTCGTGACGTCAAGATTGAAGGTCACGCTGTAAAACGGGTTCGATGCGTGGGAGAAGAACTCAAACAGCTCGCGGCGGGGCCACTTACCGTAATCAACTATCTTGTAATTATCCGTACTCATTTTGCACTCCTTTTCATATCATACATGAAAATACCATAAATGGCGGAGTTTTTCAAGCGGCGCTGATTGACTGAGGCCCATAGCTATGTTATACTGTATTCTAATTAAGATTTGAATTGAGGAGCGTGTTAAGTCCGAAATGGATGATGCCAGTCGATTGTCACTGACGATCGTAGTTTTACTTTTGCTCTGCGCCGCGTATTTTGCGGTGACGGAGACCGCCTTTTCCTCCGTGTCGAGGGTGAAGATAAGGATCCGCGCCGAGCGCGGTGAGCCCAAAGCCGTCAAGGCCATGCAGGTCCTTGATAATTTCGACCTTGCTATCACCAGCATACTTATCTGTACAAATATCGTGCATATATCGGCGGCGAGCATCGCCACGCTTGCCGTGACAAGGATGTTTCCCGACGTGCCCGGCGCCGTCACCGCAAGCACCTTCGTGATGACCATTCTGGTCTTCTTTGTCGGCGAAATGCTGCCGAAGAGCATAGCCAAGAAATACAGCGAGCGACTGTCCCTGACAGTGGCCGGTTCGCTGTGCTTTTTTATGTCCGTTTTGAAGCCTCTGGCAAAGCTGCTGTCCGCGCTGGGCAATTTCGCGGCGAAATTTGTCAAGGCCGATCCCGAGATCTCCGTCACGGAGGATGAGATATACGATATCATCGAGGATATGACCGAGGAGGGCAGCCTCGACGAGGAGCGGGGCGAGCTTATATCCTCGGCTCTGCAGTTTGCCGAGACCACGGTCGAGAGCATACTCACCTCGAGGGTCGACCTTGCCGCGCTGGATATCGACGACTCCCCCGAGGAGATGCTCGCGTTCATCCGCGCCCAGACCCACAGCCGCCTGCCCGTGTACGAGGGCAGCATCGACAATATCGTGGGCATACTCTCCATACGCAAGTTCATAAAGACCTATCTCAAGCAGGGTGCGCAGCTTGACGTCCGCTCGCTGCTGGATAAGCCCTATTTCATACACCAGAGCGCAAATATCGACGGGCTGCTGCCCGTGATGAGCAAAAACCGCCTCAACATGGCGGTCGTCACGGACAACTACGGCGGCACCCTCGGCATAGTCACGGTCGAGGATATCCTCGAGGAGCTCGTCGGCGAGATCTGGGATGAGGACGACGTTGTCGAGGAGCCCTGCGTCTCCTGCGGCGACGGCGTCTGGGACTGCGATGCGGAAATGGCGGTCACCGACGTGTTCGAGCTTCTGGAGTTCGACGACGACAGCGAGGACGACGAATTCACGAATAAGCTGCTGGGCGAATGGGCCTACGAGCAGTTTGACTTCATACCCTCCGTGGGCGACAGCTTCAGCTACAACGGACTGTCCGTCACGGTCTCCGAGATGCGGCACAACCGCATACTCAGGCTCAAGGTCTGCCTCGCGCAAGAGGGAGGTGAGGGCTGATGTGGATTTATGTATGCGGCATAGTAATATGCATCATTGTTTCAAACATCTTCTCCTCGGCGGAGATGTCCTATTCCTCCTGCAACCGTCTGCGCCTTGAAAACGCGAAGGAGGCGGGCTCGAAGCGGGCGGGAGTCGCCGTCAAGATAATCGACCGCTTTGACGATTCGCTGTCGGCGATACTGATAGGAAATAACCTTGCCAACATCGCAAACTCCTCGCTCGGCTCTCTGCTGGTGCTGGAGCTCTGCAACGGCGATGAAAGCTATGCATGGGTGTCCACGCTGGTCATCACGGTGCTCGTCATAATCTTCGGCGAGACGATACCGAAGATAGTTTCAAAGTCCAGCGCCAACCGCTTTGCCCTGACATACGCATATCTCGTGCGCGGTCTGACGATCGTGCTCAAGCCGATTATCTGGCTGGTGGTGGGTCTTGCCGACCTGCTGACCATGGGTTTCAAGGGCGAAAAGGAGGATACAGACGAGGAGGCTGCGGTCGAGGAGCTTTCCTCCATAATCGAGACGGCCGAGGATGAGGACGTTCTCGATGAAGAGCGCTCCGAGCTGGTCCAGGCGGCCATCGACTTCTCCGACGTCATGGCAAGCGAGGTCATGACCGCGCGCGTCGACGTGGTCGCGCTCGATATCGACGAAAGCTGGGAAGAGCAGCTTCGCGTCATCGACCGGGCGCCCTATTCCCGCATCCCCGTGTATCAGGACAGCGTCGACAATATCATCGGCGTGCTGTATCTCAACCGCTTCCTCAAGGCGCTTGCCGGCGAGGAGCGGCCCGACATACGCGGCCTGCTCATGCCGCCCTGCTATGTGTATAAGACCATGAAGCTGCCTGCGGTGCTGACCGAGCTGAGAAAGGCAAAGCAGCATCTTGCCGTCGTGACGGATGAATACGGCGGCACGCTGGGCATCCTCTCCATGGAGGATGTGCTCGAGCAGCTCGTGGGCGAGATTTGGGACGATACCGACGAGATAAGGGAGGAGATACTCGAGCGCTCCAGCGGCGAGTATGAGCTCGACGGCGATATGAGCATCTCCGATTTTCTCGACCTTGTCGGCATCAGGGAGCGTGACTTCGACGCCGAGAGCGAGACTGTCGGCGGCTGGACGATAGAGATGTTCGGCTCCTTCCCCTCGGTGGGCGACAGCTTCGAGTATGAAGATCTGCGCGTAACGGTGCTCGAGCGCGACGGCCAGCGCGTTGAAAAGGTCCTCGTCCGCCGGCGGCTGCCGGAGAGCGATTCGGATTGAGAATGGAGTTTATCGTTTCTGCGTCAGCCCGACCGGCGGCTGCCGGAGAGCAATTCGCGTTGAAAATGGAATTTGCTGTTTTTGTGCCAGCCCGGTTATATCCTGCGGCAGTATTCGGTATATTCCCATTTTCTAAATGACAGAGCGCTTAAAATCCCGCACCCGTAGGGGCGAGCATCGCTCGTCCGCCGGCGGCGTCATATAAAATAAGATCCTCCGGCACTTTTGTGCCGGAGGATTTTTACATTGCTGCTTAATCCTCGGGGATGTGGATCTCCTTTATCATGAAATCCTGACCCGAGAGTATGGTCTTTTCAAAGCTGCCGCAGTTGGGACAGTAGCCCTCGTGCTCGATGACGTTGAAAAGCTCGTTGCATTCGTCGCATTCGGCCATACCGGGGACAACGTTTATCACAAGCTTCGTGTCCTTGAGCCATGTGTCCTCAACGACGACGGGGTAGATATCCTCCACATACTTGGGGATGACCAGCGAGAGCTCGCCGATATCCAGCACTATCTCGGATACCTCCTTGATGTCGTTTGCCTCGGCAAAATCGGTGACGGTCTTGACCATTGAACGGACAACGCCTATCTCATGCATGGCGCGGTCACCTTACTTTCTTGCGATCTTCTTGGTGACGAACTTGGCAACGGCGCCGGGAGCGTTTCCGACGGCCTTGGCAAGCTGCTGGAAGTAGGGTGCGCCGACATAGTCGGTGACCTTCTCGAGGTGGATCGCGTCGAACTTGCACTTGGTGGTGCAGATGCCGCAGCCCACGCAGAGGCTCTCGTCGACGACTGCCGCGCCGCAGCCGAGGCAGCGTGAGGTCTCCTTCTTCATCTGCTCCTCGGTGAGAACGCCGCGCAGATCCTTGAAGGTCTTCTTCGCTTCCTTGGCGCTGCCGCCGGCGGCCTTCTGCCTCGGGGTGTTGTCAAAGCCCTCGACGGAGATACCCGCGGTGGCGGTGTTCATAGCCTTGTAATCGCGGCGGTCGCGGCCGATGACCTGAGACTGGCCGGGATGGACATAGCGGTGGATGGAAACTGCGCCCTCCTTGCCGGCTGCGATGGCGTCGATAGCGAACTTCGGGCCGGTGACGAGGTCGCCGCCTGCGAACACGTCGGGCTGGCTGGTCTGGTAGCTGGGCATATCAACGATGAGAGTGCCGTTGGCGTTGGCCTTGAAGCCCTCCATGCCGCACATATCGATCTTCTGGCCGATGGCGGAGATGACCGCGGAGACAGCGATGGTCTCGAACTTGCCGGTGCCGACGGGCTTTTTCTGGGCATTGAGCTCCATGATCTCGACCTTAAGGGTCTCTGCCTTGCCCTCGCCGCTGATCTCGGCGGGAGAAGCGAGGAATTTGAACTTCACGCCCTCTTCGATGGCTTCTTCGATCTCGTCGTCGGCAGCGGGCATCTCGTCGCGGCTGCGGCGGTAGATGACTGTGGTCTTCGCGCCGAGGCGGACGGCTGCGCGGGCGACGTCGATGGCGACATTGCCGCCGCCGATGACGGCCACGTTTTTGCCGATTGCGGGCTTGCCGCCGAGGTTTATCTCGCGCAGGAAGTCGATGCCGGTGAACACGCCCTCAAGATCGTCGCCCGGGCAGCCGACCTTGGTGCCCTTGGAGGCGCCGATGGCGAGGTAGAAGGCCTTGAAGCCCTGCTCGCGCAGCTCATCGAGTGTGACGTCCTTGCCGACCTCAACGCCGGTCTTGAACTCGACGCCGAGCTCTCTGAGGACGTCGATCTCGGCGTTTATAACGTCCCTTTCAAGACGGAAGGAGGGAATGCCCATGGTGAGCATGCCGCCGAGTGCCTTTTCCTTCTCATATACGGTCACGGGGTAGCCCTTGACCGCCAGATAGTATGCGCAGCTCAGACCCGCAGGGCCGGCGCCGATAACGGCGATCTTCTCGGGATAGGGCTTGCCGATCTGGTTGACCATCTTGGGAACGAAGCGGTGCTTTGCCTCGAGATCCTTCTCGGCGATGAACTTCTTGATATCGTCGATGGCGATGGGATCGTCGATGTCGCCGCGGGTGCAGGCGTCCTCGCAGGCCTTGTTGCAGATACGTCCGCAGACTGCGGGGAAGGGGTTCTCCTTCTTGATGAGCTCAAGAGCCTCGGTGTAGCGGCCCTGAGAGGCGAGCTTTATATAGCCCTGAACGGGGATGTGCGCGGGGCACTGAGCCTTGCAGGGTGCGGTGCCGCTGTCCATAACGTCGGTGCGGTTGGTGCGGTAGTCGACGTTGTAGCTGTTCTTATCCCAGGGGATCTCCTTGTCGGACTTGTAAGCGTCGGAGATGTGGGCGTCGGAGGTGCAGAGCTTCTGGCCGAGCTTGAGGGCGTTGGGCTGGCAGTTTTCGACGCACTGTCCGCAGGCAACGCACTTATCCTTGTCGACTCTTGCGATGAAGTTCGAGCGCACGCCCTCGGGAGAGCGGAACATCTCGGTGATGCGCAGCGCGTAGCAGGAGCAGCCGCAGCAGTTGCAGATGGCGGTTACGCCGTCGAAGCCGGGGGCCTGGTTGACGTCGTGGACAAGGCCGTTATCCTCGGCGCGCTTGAGAATCTCGTAGGCCTCCTCCTTGGAGATGAGGCGGTGCTCGCCGTTCTTGGAGAAGTTGATGGCGTTATCGTCGAGATAAATGCACATATCCTCCTCGAGGTGGCCGCAGCCTTCGCCCATGAGACGGCGGGAGCGGCGGCAGGAGCAGGGGCCGACGGAGATGGCCTTTGCGTTGTCGATGATGGTGCTCAGCTCGTCGTAGGAGGCGGCGTGGGTGTTGTTCTCGATCGCGCTCATGACGGGCATGACGCGCATGAAGTTGACGCCGTTGCCGAGGACGGGAGCCAGCATGCTGACTCTTCTGCGGGTGTACTCCTCGAAGCATACGCCCAGGTCGGGGTATTTGTCGCACTGCTCGCGGTTGGAGAGGATGCCCTCCATGATGCCGGGTACCCAGATGGGGTAGTAGTAGCAGGTCTTGCCGTCTACCTCGCGGACGCGGATAACGCCGGCCTTGACCAGCTTATCGCACTGCTCCTGAGTAAACTCGACGCTCTTCTTTGCCTTCTTGGCAAGGTCTTCGACGGTGAAGTTCTTCTCAAGACGCATACGCATCATGATCGAACACATATCATCGTCAACGATGGGATCAAGGATCCTGTATTCGGGATCTTTGAAGGTGATGCCTGTGTAGGTCAGGCTTTCAAGGCTGATCTTTGAAGCCAGCGCAAGAATATTCGGTCTGTTAGCCATATGTACTCTCCCTTACTTTATTTTATTTTTTACCGTATGTGATATTTGTATCACGAATCTATACACATTGTCAATGTACAAAATAAAGTAATTGTCAACAATTTGGCACTGTCGAAGATTTGCACACTGCCTCGGAGAAAAAAAGGAAAAAGCCCCCGATTCAGGGGGCTTTTCGGTCAGTTTGCGGCTGCGGGCTGCTGCTCGCGGTTCTTGGGGATCTTGATGGTCAGGATAAGCTCCTCGTCGGTCTCCTCGCGGTGCATTCCGGCCTCGATGCCGCCCTGCTTCATGAGGTCCAGACCGTGGAGGATGGTGTTCACGAACACGCGCACGTCCTTCATTATGAAAGTGCGCTTTGGCTCCGACTTTTCCTCGTCGTCCGATGACTGGAGCAGGGAGTCTATGTAGTTGTCGGTCGCGGCGACGTTTAAGTCGCGGTCGATGATGTAGGCGAGTGCCAGTCGCTGCGCCTCCGCACCGGGCAGCCGCAGCAGGGCTCTGCCGTGGCGCTCGGTGAGACCGTTGTCGCACAGCGAGCGCAGCACATCCTCCGGCAGCTTCAGGAGCCGAAGCTTGTTCGCCACCGCCGACTGGGATTTTCCGATGCGCCGCGCCGCCTCCTCCTGACTCATGCCGAACAGCTTTATGAGCTGGCTCAGGCCGTTTGCCTCCTCCAGAAAGTCCAGATCGCGCCGCTGAAGGTTCTCAACGAGGGCGATGAGACTCGCATCCTCAAGGCTCACGTCAAGCAGGATGCAGGGCACGTCGTACAGCCCCGCGAGCCTTGCCGCCCTCAGCCTCCGCTCACCTGCGACGAGCTCGTATTTGTTGTCCCTGAGCCGCACCGTCAGGGGATTTAAAATGCCGTACTGGGCGATGCTGTCCGACAGCTCCTGCAGATCGCCGTCGGGGAAGTTTTTTCTCGGCTGCACGGGGTTGGGGTCAAGCTCGTCCACCGGCAGCCAGATTATGCCGCCCCGCCTTGTGCCGGGGCGCAGTTTTGTCGCTTGCATGGTGCTCCTCCTTATATTGTGGTTATAAAGAAAAAGTACACTATATATCGCGCAAAATATGGCATATCCTGAAAACTGCGAAAGTATTTCGGAAAAAAGAGGAGCGGCCCCGAATAAGGGCCGCTCCAGCGTGTCGAAAAAGCCTTCAAAAAAATGAGCACCCAAGGCTTCCCCTTGAGGGGAAGCTGTCGGCCTCAAGGCCGACTGATGAGGTGTGCGGGAAAATGCCGCATTTTAAGGAAACTTCCGGCGAATTCGTAACATGTTCCACCTCATCCGGCGCTTCGCGCCACCTTCCCCTCAAGGGGAAGGCTTTCGGCAGCTCCGGACTGTTATGTGGAATTATTTGTGCTTTATTCTCTTGTCGCATTTTGCCGCGGCGCGTGTGCCGAGGCTCTGGAAGACCTGAACGAGAAGGATGAGAATGATGACCGCGAAGAGCATCACGAGATACTTGTAGCGGTAGTAGCCGTAGTTGATGGCGATCTTGCCGAGACCGCCGCCGCCGATGATGCCGCTCATCGCGGTGTAGCCGAGGACGGTGGTGATGGCAATGGTGAAGTTGGATATCAGCGAGGGCACGCTCTCGGGGATCATGACCTTAACGATGATCTGGAAGGGCGATGCGCCCATGCTGAGCGCCATCTCGATGATGTTGGGGTTGAGCTCCCTGAGGCTGCTCTCAACGAGCCTCGCCACGAAGGGGAAGGCGGCGATGACAAGCGGCACTATGGACGCCGTCGTGCCGACCGTCGTTCCGACGATGAGTCGTGCCAGCGGAAAGGCCATTATCATGAGTATGAGGAAGGGTATCGAGCGCAGCAGGTTTATAACGACGTTGAGCGTTCCCATCAGCCACTTCGGCAGGGGCAGTACGCCGCCCTTTTCGCCGACGACCAGCAGAACTCCGAGCGGGAGCCCGATGATGACCGCGAACAGCGTTGACAGCACCGTGACGTATGTAGTCTCCCACAGCGCAAAGGGCATATCATTGCACAGGATATCGACGGCCTCGCGGACCGCCTCCGAGGCTAAAAGCTTATCAAACATTTCGCTCGACCTCCTCTGCGAAAATATCGCCGCTGCGATGCAGGTAATCTATCGCGCGGTCTGCGTCGTCGTTATCGCGGGGCAGGCCGAGAAGCATGCGGCCGAAGACCTTGTCGCCGATAAAGCGGGTGGAGGCGTAAAGGATGTTCGCGGAAATACCCTCGTCAAGGGCCATCTGCGCAATGACGGGTCTTCCTGCGGCGGCAGAGCCGTTGAAAACGAGGCGGATTATGCGCTCGTCAATGTCGGACTCGATCAGCGCCCTCTCCTCGGGGGAGACAATGTTCTTGCCCGCGTCGGAAGCGGGGTTTGAGAACACCTTCGATACATCGCCCTCCTCCACGACGCTGCCGTTTTCGAGGATGGCCACGCGGGTGCATATATCCTCGATGACGTTCATCTGGTGGGTTATGATGATGACCGTGATGCCGAGCTGCTCGTTTATCTGCTTAATGAGCTCGAGTATGGAGCGCGTCGTCTTCGGATCGAGGGCGCTGGTGGCCTCGTCGCAGAGCAGTACCTCGGGATCGGTCGCGAGCGCTCTTGCTATGGCGATGCGCTGCTGCTGACCGCCGGAGAGCTGCGCGGGATAGGCGTTTGCCTTGTCGGAAAGTCCGACGAGCTCAAGAAGCTCCTCGGCGCGCTTTTTCGCCTCGGCCTTTTTCATGCCCGCAAGCTCGAGCGGGAAGCAGATGTTCGCAAGGCAGCTGCGCTGCATGAGCAGGTTGAAACTCTGGAAGATCATCGTCGTCCTTCTGCGCACCTGACGCAGCTCCTCGGCCGAAAGCTTGCCGATATCCCTGCCGTTTATGAGCACCGTTCCCGAGGTCGGGCGCTCGAGCATGTTGATGCAGCGCACCAGCGTGCTTTTGCCCGCGCCGCTCATGCCGATGATGCCGAAGATATCGCCGTCGTTTATCCTGAGGTTTATATCCTTGAGCGCCTCAACGCTGCCGTCAGCTGCGGCGAAGGTTTTTGATAGGTTTTTTATCTCAATCATATGTGTCTCCGAACCGTGTTCCGTAAGGGTGTTGTTTCGTCTTACTTCTTGAGTGCGTCAAGGCTGGTCTGCTGTCCGCCGTACAGACCCATGGGCTCGACGTGGACGGTGCTGACGGAAACGATGTGGGTGCCGTTCTCGGCGTTGAAGTCGTCAAGGTAGGGGACGTGCTGGAAGTAGTTTGCGTCGACCTCGCCGCTCTCAACGACGTTGTTGGGCTGGACGTAGTCGGTGTACTCGATGATGTCGAGGGTGATGTTCTTCTGAGCGAGGATGTCCTTTGCTATCTTGAGGATCTCTGCGTGGGGTGAGGGGGAGGCTGCAACGGTGATGGTCTGGCCGCTGAGTGCTGCGTAGTCAACGCCGGAGTCGAAGCCGTCGCCCGGATTTTCAACGACGCTCACGACGGAGCCGCCGTAGGTGTCGGTGATGTAGTCTGCGACCTGCTTGCTCTCGAGAGCCGCCTTGAGGGCCTTGACCTTGTCGCTGTTTTCGTTGCCCGCCTTAACTGCGAGGATGTTGCCGTATGCCGAGGAGGAGCCTTCGATGGCGAGGGAATCCTTAACGGGGTTTATGTCGGCTGCGATGGCGTAGTTGGAGTTGATGATGGCGTAATCGACGTCCTGGAGAACGTTGGGGAGCTGTGCCGCTTCCACTTCGCTGAACTCGATGTTGAGGGGGTTGTCGATGATGTCCTTGATGGTGGCGGTGATGCCGGCCTTCTCATCGAGGGTGATGTAGCCGAGGTCCTGGAGCAGGAGCAGGGCGCGGGCTTCGTTGGTGGTGTCGTTGGGAACTGCGATCTTGATGGTGTCGCTGCCGCTGCCGCCGCAGGCAGTCAGGGCGATGAGAGAGAGGGAAAGAACGGCGGCGAGAATAACGGAAATTATCTTTTTCATGACATTTGTCTCCTTAAAATTTAGAATTTGATTTGTTGGTTTTCAGTGTCGTATGATAATCCCGGCCGTCACATTCGGTTAAGGCTTAACAGCACTGAGTATGAAGTTGTGCGGCAGCGTCGGCTGTTGTGTATCTCCATGCTGGAGCCTCCTCTCTAACAAAAAAACCGGAAAGCTGTGAAGCTCTCCGGTACGGTAAGTGCGTATTGCGTTTTGAAGGACTTAGTTTTACTTATCCCTCAAGCGAGCATCGGAGAACTTGTCGGAAAAAGGCATGACAAAGCACATGCACATGCGGCACATGTACATCTCCATAGCTGCGATAACGGTACGCTTGTCAGTCATGGTAGTTCTCCTTTCCTCACATTTTCCCGTGTATTTTGCGGGATAAGGGCATAATAGCACCGCCCGGCGGCTTTGTCAACCGCTTTTTTGAAAAATTTTTCTGCGGCCTTTGGAAATGCACCTCGCGGCACCGCGGCGAATGAGCGGAGGAACAATAAAGCGGTGTTCTAAAATTGTGCTGCCGTAGGGGCGGCCATTGGCCGTCCGACCGCCGTAAGGTGGGAAATAAAACGATTATCTCCATTATTGCCTATTGGCAAACCGCAGTAACGGTTCTTTTAAGCGCTGAATCGAATTTGTTGTGCGCCGCGCAGCGGACGAGCGATGCTCGGTCTTGGCAGACCGCCAATTCGCATTAAGATCGTGCGTTTCTATATTGCGACAGCCCGATTATTTTATGCGGAGGTTTTCGGTATTTTACTATTCTATGAATGACAGAACGGTTTTATAATCGCACCCGTAGGGGCAATTCGGAGTAACGCTTAAAAGAAACGCTTTTGCCGGTGCCTGACCGGTGACAATGGAATTTGTCTTTATATTTTCCATTCCCAAAATGACAGAGCGGTTAAAAATCAGAGCTTGTAGGGGCGGCCATTGGCCGTCCGCTTGTGAAAATTTGCAGCGATGTGAAACAGCGCGCAAGTGCGGTAAAGATTTCTAAAATATCACCGGTCGGGCTGACGCAAAAACGATACATTCCGTTCTAAATGCGAATCGGCCGTGCGCCGAGCACCGGATCGCCCCTCCGGCGAGGAGCGAGAGAAAAAAAGAGCAGGCTGCGGATGCAGCCTGCAAAAACAGGGTTGTGGGATAAAGATATGAGCCGTGATCTCGCTTGCGCGAAACCAATTGGATAAGCTGTGATTAAAGGATAGCGCATCCGCAGAGACTTGTAAAGAGCGAAACAGGACAAGTTTTGTCGAATGGCAAAATTTTCGTAAATAATTTTTCCGAGTGCGGGCAAACTATGCGGGAAAGGAGATTTTGCAGCATGATTATTGACCGCATTGCGCTTATCCTAACCATTATCGGAGGCATAAACTGGGGCAGCATCGGGCTGTTCAGATTTGATATCGTGGCGTGGATCTGCGGCGGACAGACCGCGACCGTCAGCCGCGTGATCTACACCCTCGTCGGCCTTGCCGCCCTGTGGTGCATATCCCTGCTGTTCCGCCACGAGGCTCTGCCCGAGGAGTAATTATCCCACCGTACCGACGATAGAGTGTCGGTGCGGTTTTTATATGCTTTTGCTCAGATAAACCGTAAGCAAGGCTATCTGCAATATCGCAAGAGCGGGGAAGCCGATGGCGAAATACCAGTGCTTTGTTTTGTGGCGAAACGACAGCATGCCCACCGTTCCGCCCAGTCCGCCGCCGAGGACGGCCAGCAGGAACAGTACTTTTTCGGGTATGCGGCGTTTATGCAGCTTTGCGCAGAGCTTGTCTATGCCCATCATGGCGCAAAGTGCGATGTTTACGGCGGCAAGCAGGTAAAACAGGTATTGCATGGCTCATTTCCCCTTTCTCTTTGCGGGCTTTGAGTTCTTTTTCGCCTTGGGCTTTGCCCAGCCCTTTTTGTAGCCCTCGGGCTTTTTGGGTTTTTCAGGCTCCGCGGGCTTTTTGGCCTTCGGCCTTGCGGGTCTGTCCGGCCGCACGAGACACTCCGGACCGTAGCCGATGAGATCCTCCCTGCCGGCGGCCTTGAGCGCCTCTATGACGAGCTTGCGCTTATCCGGCCTTTTCCACTGCAAAAGCGCCCTCTGCATGGCCTTTTCATGCGGGCTTTTTGCGACGTACACCGACTTCATCGTCAGCGGGTCGATGCCCGTGTAGTACATACAGGTCGATATCGTGCCCGGGGTGGGATAAAAGTCCTGCACCTGCTCGGGCTGGCGTCCGGTTTTGTTCAGGTACTCTGCCAGCGCGACGGCGTCCTCAAGCCTGCTGCCGGGGTGGGAGGACATGAGATAGGGCACAATGTACTGCTCCTTTGAGTACTTCGTGTTGAGCTTTTTGTACTTTTCCATGAAGCGCTCGTACACGCCGATATGCGGCTTTCCCATGTAGTCGAGCACCGAGTCGATGCAGTGCTCGGGCGCGACCTTGAGCTGTCCGGAGATGTGATACTTCACCAGCTCGGCGAAAAATTCGTCGTTTTTGTCCTCGAGCATATAGTCGTAGCGGATGCCGCTGCGGACAAAGACCTTTTTGACGCCCGGGATGGCGCGCAGCTTGCGCAGCAGGGCGAGGTAGTCGGAATGGTCGGCGTCGAGGTTGGGGCAGGGCGTCGGCGCAAGGCAGCGGCGGTCGGCGCACATGCCGCACTTGGCCTGCTTTTTGCAGGAATGGTGGCGGAAGTTGGCCGAGGGGCCGCCTACGTCGTTGATGTAGCCCTTGAAATCGGGGAATTTTGTCAGCGCCGTGACCTCGCGAATAACGCTCTCGTGGCTGCGGCTCGTGACCATTCTGCCCTGATGGAAGGCCAGGGCGCAGAAGCTGCAGCCGCCGAAGCAGCCGCGGTTGTGGATTACGGAGAACTTGACCTCCTCGATGGCGGGAACGCCGCCCATGGGCTCGTACATGGGGTGGTACTGCTTGGTGTAGGGAAGCTCGGCTATGCGGTCGAGCTCCTTCGTCTCGAGTGGCATGGCGGGGGGATTTACGATGAGATACCTGCCGTCGTGCTCCTGAATGAGCGCCTTACCGCGCACGGGGTCGTGCTCGGCGTATTCGATGCGCGTTGCGTCGGCGTAAAAGCGCGGGCTTTCGCAGACCTCGGCAAATGAGGGCAGCGTAACGCTCTCGTAGGCGCACTTTTTCGGGTCGGAGCAGAGGAAGGCGGTGCCCCTTATGTCGGTCATTTCCGACACGGGGAGCTTCTTTTTGAGCCTGCGCGCGATCTCGATCTCGGCGTATTCGCCCATGCCGTAGACGAGCATATCCGCGCCCGAATCGACGAGGATCGAGCGGCGCACCTTGTCGTCCCAGTAATCGTAGTGCGCGAAGCGGCGCAGGGACGCTTCAAGCCCGCCGATGATGATCGGCACATCCGAGCCGAAGGCCTCCCTCGCGCGGTTTGAATAGACGATTGTGGCTCTGTCCGGACGCAGACCGGCCTTCTTCCCGGGCGAGTAAAAATCCTCGCTGCGGCGCTTTTTGGCGGCGGTGTAGTGCGCGACCATGCTGTCAAGATTTCCCGCGCCTATGAGAACGCCGAGCCTCGGCCGTCCGAAGGCGGCGAAGGCTTGCGCCGAGTGCCAGTCAGGCTGAGCGAGCACCGCGACGCGGTAGCCCTCGGCCTCGAGCGTGCGTCCGATGACCGCCGGGCCGAAGCTCGGGTGATCGACGTAGGCGTCGCCCGTGACCAGCAGGAAGTCGTACCACCACCAGCCGCGCTCGTGCATCTCGTCCCGTGAAACGGGCAGAAATTCAGGATAATTCGTCATATAAGCTCTCCCCAATACCAGCCCGAGGTCCCCTTGTGCTTGACAAGCCAGCCCCGGGAGGTCTCCTCAACGACGCTGACCTCGTCGCCTGCCTCAAGCTCGAGGACAAGGTCGGTGCAGTCGTTGCATTTACAGAATTCATCGTCGGAATACAAATACTTTGTCAGTATCTCCATCTCATAGCCGGTGCGGACGTGGCGGCAGAGCGAGAACTCCTCGCCCCGGCGCAGCACCTGCACCTCATTGTCGCCCCAGCGGATGTAGTAGCTTTTCTCACCGCCGCGCTGAGCCGTTTTGACCCGCCTCACGGGGAAGGGGTCGTAGGCTTCGAAGGAGAAATCCTCGCTGCCCTCGTAAGGGATGATGAGCCCGTTGAGCTGCCCGTCGTCCTTGAGGGTGCAGCCGCCGTCTATGGATATGACCCGATGCTCTCGGTCGATGATGGGATTTGCGCAGACGCGGTCGGGCAGATACAGCATCACCGGCCAGTGTCCCACGATGACCCATTTATCGAAGCCGTAGCCGCGGCTCATGAAATCGTCAAACTTCATGCAGTCCCCGCCGGTGTGCTCGGACAGGGGTATATCCGGCTTCACGCCGCCGTGGACGAAGATATAGTGCTCCGTCTCAATGATGTGCGGCAGGGAGCGCAGGAAGTCCCACTCCGGCTGAAAGCGCTCGCACAGCAGCTTTGTTTTCGATGCGAAATCCATATCCTCCGTGACGGGTATGCCGAGCTCATTCAGCATATCCCAGATGAGCCCGCCGCGCCAGAAGAGCATATAGTGCACGATCTTGTGCTCCCAGTAGTCCAGATCCGGTCCGACCGCGTCCGACCATGTGTCGCAGTTGCCGCAGAGTACGTGGCAGTTGCCCCTGCGGCACAGCTCCATGATGTAGTGAAGGGTCTCAAGGCTGTACCTGCCCTTTTCGAGAAAGTCCCCGACTATGATGAGCTCGTCCGAGTCGGAAAAATCCACTTTATCCAGCAGCCCCTTGAGGTAGGGCAGATTTGCGTGTATGTCCGATACGGCGATCAGCCGCCGTCCGGCGGTGTCAAGACGTTCGATCTTTGCTTTTCCTCTCCACATTTTTGCTTACTCAAAAACCTTTTCCATCAGGTAAAGCGGCGCTCCCGCGCCGGGCTCTTTGCCTATTGTTCTGAAGCCGTAATGCTCGTAAAAGCCCACGGCGTGCCTGTTTTCCGAGGAGACGTGCAGACGCACGGCTCTGCGGCCGAGCCTCTGGTAATCGGCTATGGCTCTGCCGAGCGGCTGTATGCCCAGCCCCGCGCCGCGATAGGGCTCCTTCAGGTACACGAGGCTTATCCAGCCTATGCCGGCGCCCGCGCCGCGGCGTCTGTCCGTCTCAACGATGCCGATAAACTCATCCTCGCCGCGGCAGACCTTGAGAATGGAACGGGGGTCATCGGCATAATGCTCTCTCGCTGCGGCAAGGTAGGTCTCGGCATTGAAATTTTTGAGGTCGCCATGGGCGGCAAGCCATGAATCGGCGTAGCAGCTTTTGTAAAGCTCGCCCTCGGTGTTGGGGTCGAGCGGCTCATAGCTCAGATTGCCGGGGTCCGCGCCGCCGGACTCCCTGCGCCACCAGCTCTGCTTTGCAAAGGTGGACAGCTCCGTCGGCAGGTGGGAGTTGTCGTTATAGTAATCGACGGAGAATTTTCCGTCCTCGTAGGTCAGACAGCTGACGGCGGTGTTGTCCCCGTGCGGCAGGGAGGGTATATCCTCGCTCCTGACGTCCAGAATATACGCCAGCAGGGAGCGTATGGCCATGCCGTGGCTCACAACGGCGACGGTCTTGCCCGCGTTTTCCACGGCTATCTCGGTAACGACGCTCACCATGCGCACGGTGCATTCGGCAAAGGTCTCCGCGCCCTCGGCTCGCCACTTTCCCGGGTCGTTGTTGAAGTAGTTCATCTGCACGGGGTCGTATTTTGTCATGTCTCCGAAGCTCATGCCCTCGCATATGCCGAGGTTTATCTCCCGAAGCCGCGGCTCGAGCTGCATAGGCAGATCGTGATACTTCGTGATGGCTCCCGCGGTGGCGACGGTGCGGCGCAGATCGCTGGAGTAAAGCGCGTCGAGCTGCACGTCCTTAAAGCGCTCGGCAAGCGCGGCTATCTGCCTGTGCCCCTTTCCGGTTATATAGCTGTTGAAGTGCCCCTGCACGATGCGGTAGAGGTTGCCCTCGGCCTCCGCGTGCCGGATCAAATAAATTTTAGTCATTATTTGTTACCTTCGTTGACCTGTAAATTTTAATAATATATAATCATAATCAAATTGATATTATACAATGAAAATGTAGAATTAACAAGCGGAGGCTGTATTGAAAGTTTTGCATCTTATATCCGGCGGCGACTCGGGCGGAGCAAAGACCCACGTTCTGTCGCTGCTGAAGGATCTCAACGCGAATATAAAGGCCGATCTCGTCTGCTATACCGAGGGGGACTTCTCCCGCGAGGCGAGGGATATGGGCATCCCGGTGACGGTGATTGACGGCGGCTTCAGGGCCGGTCTTGCGGGCACCCGCAGGATGATAGAGACCGGAGACTACGACATCGTCCATTGCCACGGCAGCCGCGCAAACCTCACGGGCGCGATACTCAAAAAAGGCTTTGACATACCCTTTATCAGCACCGTCCACAGCGACTATAAGCTGGACTATCTCGGCAGACCCCTTGCAAACCTCACCTACGGCAAGCTGAACAGGATAGCGCTGCACGCGATGGACTACCGCGTCTGCGTTTCCGACAATATGCGCGAAACGCTCATATCCCGCGGCTTTGACCCGAACGATCTTTTCGCCATATATAACGGCGTGGATTTTTCCCGCCCCGAGCCGAAGATAAGCCGCGCCGAGTGGTTTGAGCAGATAGGCTGCGGCTTTGAAAGCGACGCCGTCGTTGTGGGCATCGCCGCCCGACTTGACCCCGTAAAGGATGTTGCGACCACTGTCCGCGGCTTCGCCGAGGCGGCAGTAAACTTCGATAAGCTGAGGCTTCTCATCGCCGGAGACGGACAGGAGATGGATATGCTAAAGGCGCTCGCGCAGGAGCTCGGCGTTTCGGATAAGGTGTTCTTCGCCGGCTGGCTTACCGACATGGACGGCTATTACGCCTCGGTGGATATAAACGTCATAAGCTCCATTTCCGAGACCTTCCCCTATGCGGTGACGGAAGCCGCCCGCGCCGGCATACCCACAGTCGCCTCCCGGGTCGGCGGTCTGCCGCGGCTCATCATCCCCAACGAAACGGGTATGCTCTTTGAACCGGGGGATCACAAAACACTTGGAAAATGCCTGCTGAAAACGGCAAAGGACGATGCTCTGCGCCGGAAAATGGGCAAGGCAGTCTACGATAAGGCGTACAGGGAGTTTTCAACCGAGAGCACCTGCCGCCGCCAGCTCGAGATATATAAGGCCGTGCTGCGCAGGCGAGCGCAAAAGCGCAGCGGCGTCGTCATCTGCGGCGCCTACGGCCACGGCAATGCCGGCGATGAGGCCATACTCAAGGTGATGATCGACGAGCTGACGGATACGGAAAAGGATATGCGTATAACCGTAGTATCCAAAAGGAAAAGGCACACAAAGGCCCTGCACGCCGTGAACGCCGTGCCGCGATGGAATTTACTCGCGCTTCGGCGGGAGCTGCGCCGGGCGAAGCTGTTCATCAGCGGCGGAGGCAGCCTTATCCAGGATGTGACCAGCCGAAGAAGCCTGTTTTTCTATCTCTATACCATAGCCATGGCCAAAAAATGCGGCTGCCGTGTGCAGATGTACGGCTGCGGCATAGGCCCCATAAACAACAGGTGGGACCGTCGGTGGACGGCGTCGGTCATGGATAAATATGTCGACGTCATCACACTGCGCGACCCGGACAGCATGAAGCTTCTGGAGGAGCTGAAGGTGACAAAGCCCGAGGTCATCATATCCGCCGATCCGGTGCTGAATATTTCGGCCAAGCCCGAGGCGGAGGCGGAAGAGTTTTTGGAGCAATGCGGCCTCGACCCCGAGGGGAGCTACATCTGCGTCAGTCTGCGCCCGTGGCCGGGCTTCTCCGAAAAGCTTGGGGATATTGCGGAAGCATTGCGCCATTGCCATGAAAAGTACGGGCTTACGCCCCTGTTCATGCCGATGAACTATGAAAAGGACCTGACGGCGTCGCAGATGGCGGCAGAGGCGGCAAATATCCCCTTTGTTATCCTGCCGGATATAGAGGATGCGGAGCTTGCGATAGCGGTCATGAAAAATATGAAGCTTGTGATGGCGATGCGGCTGCACAGCCTGCTGTATGCAGCCTGCGCCGGAGTTCCGGCCGTGGGCATCAGCTACGACCCCAAGGTGTCGGGCTTTTCCGACTACATCGGCGGCAGCAGTATCGACCTTTACAGCGTCACTGCCGATGCGTTGACGGAACGCATTGACGCCGTGCTCGCGGGTTCGGGCGCGGAAGAAAAGCTCAAAAGACTTGAGAACATGAAAGAAAAGGAAAAACTCAACATCGCCGCGGCAAAGCGCCTTCTGGAGGAATAAGCCCGGCAAAGACCGAATAGATCCTGACGCGAAAACAGATAAGCATAGGGGGATTAAACATGATTAGAGCGGCTGTCCTGGTTTCGGGTGACGGCGGAAAGCTCCAGACCATACTCGACTCCATGTACTTCGGCGAGATACCCAATTTCGAGCTCACGGCGGTCATATGCACGGAGCCGGACGCCTATGCCCTGCGCAGGGCGAGCAATTCCGGCATACAGGCCATCGTGGTGGAGCCCTCGCTGTTCCCCACGAAGCTCAGCTACAGTATGGCCATATCCAACAAGCTCAAGGACATGGACATCGACCTTGTCATCCTCGCCGGCTACAATATGCCGCTGGGCGTCATATCAACGCAGTTCCGCAAGCGCATAATCGGCGTGTACCCATCGCTCATCCCCGCCTTCGTCAACTGCGACGAAAGCCCCGCCAGAGCCGCCCTTGAGCGCGGCTGCCGTGTGACGGGCGCCACGGCCTACTTCGCGGATATCGACGGCAACATCGGCCCCATCATCGCCCAGCAGGCGGTGGAGATAAAGCCAAACGACACGCCGGAAACGCTGGAGCGACGCATCATGGAGGAGGCGGAATGGAAGCTGCTGCCGAAGGCAATAATACTGTATTGCCAGAACCGGCTTGAGGTCCACGGCGATCGGGTCATCATAAAGCCCGAAATACCGAGGATCTGAATAACAGGCGGAGGCCTGTGACAAAGGAGAAAATACAATGGAAATAACTATGAAAATTGAAGGCATGATGTGCTCTCACTGCTCGGGCAGGGTAAAGAGCGCGCTCGAAAAGCTTGAGGGCGTCAGCGAGGCCGTCGTCAGCCACGAGAACGGCACCGCGCTCGTGAAAGGCGAAAAGCTCGACCCGGCAGTGCTGAAAGCCGCCGTCGAGGACCAGGGCTACGACGTTGTCGGATAAGATAATAACGAAAAACGGAGCGGATACTTCCGCTCCGTTTTTTGATACCCCGGCAGCCCGATAAGATATAGAGGAACACAAAGGACCCCCGGCTCAGTGCTGAGCCGGGGGCATTCGGACTATCAGGTCATATTTGCAATGCCGCGGCAGATGAATGTCACGACATGGGTGCGGGTCAGGGGTTTACTCCGCAGTACAAAGGTGCAGCGGTAAGGGGGTAGTTGTGCATCTCAATATTTATGAGTCCCCACTCACTCCGCGTTCCCGCATAGTACACGGCCTTGAGGCTGTCGCTGCCGTAAAATGCCGAGGTGCCGATTTTCGTGAGACTGTCCGGAAGGGAAACGTCCGTAAGAGCTTCGCAGCCGCGGAAAGCGTCCGATCCGATGGCGAACTGAAACTCGTCGTTTACGACAATAAGAAAAAAGGCTTTTGCGTTTCTGTTTGTTTTGAGTTGTCTGACCTTTTTCATGGGGTTTTTCTTCAGAATGTAATCTGAGTCAAGCCAATTGAAAAACACTTTCAGATTGCGAATGTAGTTGTTTATAGTGGCAGCAGAAACAGGTTTTCTGAAATCCCGACGGCGCTCAGGAAAGTTCTGCTCCTTTGACTTCTCATTGGCATAAAATGTGTATTTGCCTCGCTCTTGCAAATTGGTGATGGTAGGAATCTCAAAATGCCACTCCACAGCGTTCCGTTATCCTGTAATAAAACAGTGGTTTTTAGATACATACGAAGAAGTAAAGAAATACGGCGTTAGCAGCGTAGAAATCACAAGCAAAGAGGCGATGAAAGTTGCTGCATAATAGAAAACGAAACCGTTCTATGAACTGATCATAGAACGGTTTTTGTGCGTTTATGGCGCGCGAGCCATAATTTTTAATTATTCAGCAGTCACGCAGTCGGAACTTTCGGGCTGACTTTTTTCCTCTGCTGGTGTATCAATAGCTTGAGGCTTTGTTTCCAACAGTTTAAATAAAGAGGTTCCTCCTATGCTTACCAAAACGAAACCTGCAATGATAAGGCAATACTCAAATCCTTGCTGCAGTATATTAGCAACATAAATAGCATTATTTGCTGCACCAGCGCAGGCATTCTGAATGCCTGTATATGCGTCTCCACCATATGAAAAAGACATTTCAAAATTACCAGTGGATAATCCTCCAATGTTAATGGCAAATATAATTGAAAGGACACCGATAACTACGAACAAAATGTTTCTAATTATTTCTGCTTTTTTGGCGTTATTAGTCTTCATACTTTCATTTTCTCTATCCTTATATATTTTTCGGTTGTTCCTTATATAACAGGAACTAAACTGCCTATAATTATACCCATATGCTTCCTATTTGTCAACGAATGTATTCGATGCTTAAATCGTACAAAAAAACACTTCCAATCGTTGAATTTCGTATCCAACTGATTGGAAGTGTTAGTCGCTTCAAGCAAAAATATAGGTAGCCTCAAACAATCGGCAGCCATTATAAAACCGAAGTATAGGTAGGTTTTGCGAGAACAAACAAAAAGCCGCTAAAGCCTTGATAATCCTACGCTTTTCTTACCTCACGCCCTGCTTCTGACGCAGACTCAGGCAGTCGGCGATCATGGCGATGAACTCGGAATTTGTGGGCTTGCCTTTTATATTTGAAACGGTGTAGCCGAAGAATTTCTGCAGTGTTTCGATGGGATTTATTGCTTTGTTCATAGGCATCACTCCGATGCATTCATCGGGTTTGTGCTGATGATATCAACTATTAAAAAATGTGTCAAGCGTCAAGCCTATAAACTCTGAAAAAATGCACATCACATATTAAATAGCGTGATATATTTCTCATTTCAATTCATGTAGCTCGGTTACACACTGGCCGAAATTCATCCGATTGAATTCTGCGAAAAAGAAGCGCTGTATACATGCTGAACTCATTCAAAAGCGATAGCTTATTCTCTCTGGCGTGCGGAAGCGAAGCGATCAAAATTATTTTTATTTAACGAGCGCAGCGAAGTTAAAGAAAAATATCCGTCTGGTAGGAGCGAAGCGACGCATAAGACGGAGTTACAGGCTCCGCCGCGCAGCGGTGGATACAGGGGCAAGGAGTGTATAGTGGTGTAGGGTCTTATACTGACCTTTATTCCCTATCTAAATTAGTGCCGTATAAAAATACCTACACCCTCATACACCGATTAGATTATATTAACCTGCTCTCTCGAACTCGTCCTTGATTCGCATCCCTGGATAATAATTGCCCTTTTTTGACCGTTTCTTTGTGATGCCGGCCTTAGCTGCAACCATCGGAATCACCGACGACATAGGCAGTGCTCGTTCCCCATGTTCATGGCAAAACGACATATATGCCTCATATATTTCGTTGCCATATGTATCCTCGTTCTTATCCAGTACAATGTACTCGTCGAAGAAATCAGTTAGCCAGTCATTATCCTGTCTGTACTGCTCTGTTGCTTTACTGATACAGTCAGGAATATTGAGCTTATAATCGTTTTGGATATATTCTCGGGCACCCTCAATGATCCACTGCAAAATGGCCCCGCCGCAGTTTTTCGCAAGGAAATTGCCGTAGTTCTTTATCTCATTAGTCTGGTTTCTAAACCTGCCGTTAAACGGTATAACGATCAGCCGATCCCATGTGCCGCTGTCTATTACTTTAACGGACGGCATGTGATTCGTGCACAGCACGATTGAATGCGAGGGCTTAAAGGTGAACACGTCTTTCCCCTTGAACTGAGCATTTATCTCTCCTGTGCTGCACAGCTGCTTTACCTCCGCGCTGTCCAGCTGTCTGTTCTCGCCCAGCTCTTCTGCAATGGCAAAACGCCTTCCGCGAAGCCTTGCGTACTCGAATTTTTTGCCGCTGTCATTACTCGCTACCAGCAGTTCAGAGCGGATGGTGCAGGCATAATCGCCAAGAACGTCCTGAATGGCATTGAAGAATGTGCTCTTGCCATTGCCGCCGCTTCCGAGCGCAATAATAAGCCGTTCTTCATAGACCTTTCCGATCGCAGCCATACCTACAACCTGCTTAAGGAACATCACAAGTTCCTCGTCATCGCACGCTATCTGGTGCAGGAACTTGTCCCATATGTCAGCTCCCTCAACTGAGGGAGAGCAGTTAGTCATGTGCGTCATGAAATGCTCGGGATCATGCGGTGATATTTCACCGGTGTCCAAGCGTATTTCTCCGTCAGGGGTGTTCAGTATAAGTGGATCGCCGTCGAGCATTGAAGCTTTTATGCTCAGCTTCGGCTTAGCTTCTTTCAAAGCGGCAGCTATTCTTGCTGAAGAACGTCTCAGCATTACATATTCAATGTACGTCTCTGAAGATGACGCAATTTTCTTTGCGGCACTTATATCCGCCATTTGCATTGCTTCCGCCTCCTGCATTTGCAGATAAGTCAAACGCTGAGAATATCCCTGTGCAGCCGTTTCGGACTGCGTCCATATACCGTCGCTGTACACTATCCACCCCATACCCTCGCAGTACCGCAACCTGTGACGGTAAGCATCGTAGAGTAATGCCCCTTGTCCCACGTCTGTAAAATCTGTGGGGACAAAAGTATTAAGCAGTGAGTCGTTCTCAACAATTCTACTGTCATTAACATCGGTCATAGGCATAATCCTCCATCTTCTTAATTATTGTCGCGCTTTGGTTCTTCATTTTAAAATTCTCCTTAATGATTTAATGTCACTTGATTCCGGAATCAGAGTGTGATATTGTTATGCCACAGAAAGTAAATAAAGTCAACACTAAGCGGCAATGTAGTTATTCTTATTTGAAATTGAGGTGCAAAATGAGTAAAAAGTCAGTTGTATTGGACAAAAAATGCTTATTTCCCACGAGATTCATGGAACTATGCTCAACAGAGGATAAGCCCCTCGACAGCTGGGGATATGTTTTTGATGTTTCTCGCCAAACTGTTTCAAACTGGCAGACAGGCAAAAGCGTCCCGGATATTGTTAAACTTACAGTGATAGCACGGTACTTTGAGGTGTCCACGGATTATTTGCTTGGACTAACCGACACTAAGAAGCCGGATGTCAACGCTCGTGCTGCGGCTGCATATACAGGACTGTCGGAAGAAGCGGTAGAGTGGCTTCATATTGGCCTGGACGACTTTGAGTGTGGCGGTGTAGGGCTCACCGAAAGCGAGAAGGCGCGCAACCAACGCGTCGCATCTGCAATCATTGGCAGTCGTGAATTCGGAGCAATGATCCACCGACTGTCTTGTGCCGAAGAAAACGCTTATGATAAAAAAATGCTTGAAACTCTATATGAAGACCACTCCAAAGATGCCAATGAGGAAAATGATTATGGGGAGTTTGCATTTGCAAATGCCGAAGACCGCATATTAACCGAAAAGGTTGTCGTACATCTTACTAAGCTACGCAGGACGGAACGAGATCCAGACAGCATTGCCAAGGAATTGCATGAAATGAGTGATGACGAACTAATTAACACTGCGTTCAGCGGTATGCTTATAAAAGAAGATGACTGCGAATTGCAGCAGTTTTACGCAGCCAAGGAGTTTAACAGATTTATCGACCGGTTTATCGGGGAGACAAAGAGAAACGCAGCACAGGCTTTCCGTAACATTGTCCTCAAGGATTAAATTACCCCACAAAATATTAAAAGCAGCCCCGCTATGAGCCTGCGTTTAACCTTACATTTTGAAAATACGCTTTCAAAAAATGCCATGGCATGATATAATCATCATAATTATCCCCAAAAAATGTGATAAGAGTTCATTTGAGCGGGATGAAAGAATTGCAAGCTGGGCGACAACCGTATAAAACATGGTTATTTCACTGCTCCAGTAACGGAGGATTAACCGAAATGGATAAATTGCGCATGGAGTCGCCGGATATGACGGCTCAGAATATAGACCGCATTGCAGCTCTGTTTCCGAACTGCGTGACAGAGGCATCGGATGGACACGGAGGGATCAAGCGGGCGATCAATTTTGAGCTGCTGAAACAGATGCTTTCCCCGGATGTAGTGGAGGGCGACGAGCGGTATGAGTTTACGTGGGTGGGCAAGAAGGCGGCAATTGTGGAAGCCAACAAGCCCATCCGCAAGACGCTGCGCCCCTGTGTGGAGGAAAGTAAGGACTGGGATACCACCGAAAATCTCTATATTGAGGGCGACAATCTGGAAGTCCTCAAGCTGCTGCAGGAAAGCTATCTGGGCAAGGTCAAGATGATCTATATCGACCCGCCGTACAACACCGGCAACGACTTCATCTATGCCGACGATTTCATGCGCTCGCAAGAAGAAGAAAATCAGCAGATGGGGATGTACGACGAGGACGGCGACCGCCTGTTTAAGAACACTGACACCAACGGACGCTTTCATTCCGACTGGTGTAGCATGATTTATTCAAGGCTGATGCTGGCAAGAAATCTGCTGACAGATGATGGGGTTATTTGCCTCTCCATTGATGATAACGAGGTAGATGATCTGCTGAAAATAGGGAACGAAGTATTTGGCAAAGATAATTTCCTTGCCACTTTTCCGCGAGTCACCAAGAAAGCAGGAAAAACAACCGATGCCATAGCTAAAAACCACGATTATATTCTTATATTCAGCAAAAGTTCTTCACCGACTCTTTATTTACCGGCTCATACTGATGATGGATTTCGATTCTCTGACGAATATGAATCCCTACGGGGCAAATACAAATTAAATCAGACTCTGGATTATAATAGTTTACAGTATAGCCCTAGCCTTGATTATCCAATTACGGTGGAAGGAGAAACATTTTATCCAGGGCAATCCTACGACAAATACCTTGCACGTCAAAAGGGCAATCATTCACGAGCTGATTGGGCGTGGCGGTGGAGTAAGGATCTGTTTGAGTTTGGGTATAAGAATGGGTTCGTTGTTATCAAGAAGTATGATGGATATTCTCGAATTTACACAAAGACATATCAAAACTGCAAGATAGTCAAAACGGGCACTGGTTTCTCAATAGAGTATATGCAGCGGACAAAGGCAATTTCAACATTAGAATTTGTTGAAAATGAATACTCTAACGACAACTCAAAAAAGAATTTGGTATCGCTCTTTAATAGTAGCGTTTTTGATTACTCTAAACCAACCGCACTCTTGAAAGCGCTTGCTCAATATACTTCTACAGGTGAAGACATAGTTATGGATTTCTTCTCCGGTTCTGCCACCACTGCCCACGCGGTCATGCAGCTTAACTTCGAGGACGGAGGACACCGTAAGTTCATCATGGTGCAGCTTCCTGAAGCCTGCGATGAAACCAGCGAGGCTTATAAAGCCGGTTACAAGAACATCTGTGAAATCGGCAAGGAACGTATCCGTCGCGCTGGAGCGGAGATTCAGCAAGATCGTGCGATAGAGATTGGAACACATAAGCATGAGTGGAATCAAACTGTGTATTATGTGGAACATCAAGCAGAATGTGATAAGCTTGGTCATTTACCTGATGAGTACTTTGAAAAAGAATTTCCGCCTATCGATACAGGCTTCCGCGTTCTCAAGCTGGATGATACCAACATGAAGGACGTTTACTACGCGCCCGACGAATACGATCAGGGAATGCTTGCCGGCCTGGAATCCAACATCAAGGACGACCGCACCGACCTTGACCTGCTGTTCGGCTGCCTGATCGATTGGGGCCTGCCGCTGTCCCTGCCCTACAAGTCCGAGCAAATCGACGGCTGCACGGTTCATACCTACAACGATGGCGACCTGATTGCCTGCTTCGACGCCAATATTCCCGAAAGCGTGGTCAAGGAAATTGCAAAGCGCAAGCCCCTCCGCGCTGTCTTCCGGGATTCCGGTTTTGCATCCAGCCCGGAGAAAATCAACGTCTTCGAGATCTTCAAGCTCTATATGCCGGAAGATGCAAACTATATTACAAAGCGCGTGAAGGTAATCTAAATGGAAAAAGCGTTTCAAGGGTTCTGGAACATATGGGATAAGGAAACACTCCGTGATAACCTCACCTTCATGGCACTTTTTATTGGCATGTATGAAAGTTTTACAGACACAGTTGAAAACCATGTAGAATCATTCCTCTGCATTAATGCCTCCTTAGATAAAGAAGGAAAGCTACGCTACAAGCCGAGCGAGGAATACATCGATGAGATTAAAAGGCGTTCTGTTGATGATAAGGGAAATCATAATGTACTAAAAGCGACAATGCTGTGGCTCATGGAAAACGGCGCCATAACACAGAATGACTACGACTCTTTCCTTGCCCTGAAAAGCCTTAGAAATTCCTTTGCTCATGAAATGACAGAGTATCTATGGAAAGGACTCTATGAAGAACACGCAAAAGCAATAGGAGAACTGCTGAATCTCTACCGTAAAATCGAAAAATGGTGGATCAATGAGATCGAGATTCCTATTGCTGGAGAAGAAGTACCAGATGGATATGATGCAGATGATGTAACCAGCGGAATGCTTCTTACTTTTGACACAATGATTGATGTGCTGTACGGTGACAAGTCAGAGGAATACTTACAAGTGCTCCGTGATTATCAATCAGCAGATAAAGGTAATTGAAAGAATATGAGATTCCAATTCAAACACCAAAAATTTCAGGAGGACGCTGCAAAGGCTGTTGTTGATGTCTTTGCCGGACAACCATATCTTACACCTACCTACATAATGAAACGCGGCGATGGGCAATATCAGATTGGTGTGGAGGAAGACATTGACTTTACCGGCTGGCGCAACGAACGCATTGTGCCGGAACTGAGCGACGCCGTAATTTTGGAGCATCTGCAAAAGGTACAGCGTAGCAATCAGATCAAGCCGTCCGAAAAGCTGGAAGGTCGCTATAATCTCACGATTGAAATGGAGACCGGCGTCGGCAAGACCTACACCTACATCAAGACCATGTATGAACTGAACAAGCACTACGGCTGGAGCAAATTCATTGTGGTTGTGCCCAGCATTGCTATTCGTGAGGGCGTTTATAAGTCCTTTCAGGTGACGCAGGAGCATTTTGCGGAGGAATACGGAAAGAAGATTCGTTTCTTCATCTATAACTCTGCCCAGCTCACCGAGATTGACCGCTTTGCGTCTGACAACTCCATCAATGTCATGATCATCAACTCGCAGGCGTTCAATGCCAAAGGTAAAGACGCACGGCGTATTTACATGAAGCTGGATGAGTTCCGCTCGCGCCGCCCGATTGATATTATTGCAAGAACGAACCCGATTTTGATTATCGACGAGCCGCAGTCCGTGGAAGGTAAGCAGACAAAGGAACGGCTGAAAGAGTTTAATCCTCTGCTGACGCTACGCTACTCTGCAACCCATAAGTCGGACAACATCTATAATATGGTCTATCGCCTTGACGCAATGGAGGCATACAACAAGAGGCTGGTCAAGAAAATCGCTGTCAAGGGCATTACGGAATCCGGCAGCACGGCAACAGAAGGCTTTGTCTATCTGGAGAGCATCAATCTCTCCAAGGCTGATCCGACTGCGACAATTCAGTTTGACTTCAAAGGCGCAAAGGGGCTGCGAAAAAAGACTGCAACCGTTGGAATCGGCTATAACCTCTACGATAACTCCGGCAATCTGGACGAATACAAAGTCGGCTTTGTGGTAAAGTCTATCGACGGGCGTGATAACTCCGTGGAGTTTCTCAACGGCATCAAAATCTTTGCCGGTGATGTGATCGGCAAGGTCAGCGAAGATCAGCTCCGCCGAATTCAGATTCGTGAGACCATTCTCTCGCACATCGAGCGGGAAAGGCAGCTTTTCCACAAGGGAATCAAAGTGCTGTCCCTGTTTTTCGTTGACGAGGTTGCAAAGTATAAGCAGTACGATGAGTCAGGACATCCCCTCAATGGCATCTATGCCGATATGTTTGAGGAAGAATATTCAGATATTGTAGGCTCCATGCAGCGGGAAATCGGTGACGATGACTACATAAAGTATCTGAACGCAATTTCTGCGCATGAAACCCATGCAGGTTATTTCTCCGTTGACAAGAAGGGCCACTATGTCGATAGGCTCGCAGGCGATGACAAAAGGGAAAACAAGTCAAATGATATTGATGCCTACGACCTTATTATGAAAAACAAGGAGCTGCTTTTGGATCGTGATCCAAAGAAGTCTCCGGTGCGGTTCATCTTCTCCCACTCTGCACTGCGTGAAGGCTGGGATAACCCGAATGTTTTCCAGATCTGCACCTTGAAGCAGAGCAGCAGCGAGGTTCGGAAACGCCAAGAAGTCGGCCGTGGTCTGCGCCTGTGCGTCAATCAGGATGGCGAGCGTATGGATGCAAATGTGCTGGGAAATGATGTGCATTCTATTAACATTCTGACGGTCATTGCCAGCGAAAGCTACGACAGCTTTGCAAAGGGCTTGCAGACCGAACTTGCCGACGCTGTGGCTGGCCGCCCTGTAGCGGTTACCGCCGACCTGTTCAAGGGCGAGGTTGTTGTGGATGCAAGGGGCAATGAGCAAGTCATTGATGGCGAGACAGCTCAGGCAATCCTCTTTGACATGATTATCAATGGGTATGTTGACAAGAAGGGTGCACTGACCGACAAGTATTATGCAGACAAGGCGAATGGCGAAATCATAGTTGCTGATGAAGTGGCTGACAGCAAGGACTCCGTTATTAAAATCCTCGATTCCGTTTATGACAGCCGCGCCATGCAGCCTGAGAATGCCCGTGACAAAAATGTCGAGTTGCAAGTTGATCCCGATAAGCTCGCAATGCCGGAATTCAAGGCACTGTGGAAACGTATCAGACCGAAATCTGTTTATGTTGTCGATTTTGATACTGATGAGCTGGTTCAAAACGCAATCAGATCACTGAACCATAATCTTCGCGTAGCAAAGATTTACTTCAAGGTCGAAACCGGTGCAATGGATGAGATCAAGTCGAAAGAAGCCCTGCTTGGCGGAAGTTCGTTCTCAAAGGCAGAGTCCTCAACCTATGACAGCAGCAGGCGAATTCATACCAACAGCAGCGTAAAATATGACCTGATAGGGAAGCTTGTCGGCGAAACCGGTTTGACACGAAAAGCGGTCGTCGAGATTCTCACAGGTATTGAAAAGGTTGTTTTTGAGCAGTTTAGGTTCAATCCGGAAGAGTTTATCATCAAAGCTGCCGCACTGATTAACGACGAAAAGGCGACCGCCATTATTCAGCACATCACCTACAATGTACTGGATGAGCATTACGATACAGACATCTTCACCGAGCCGACAATTAAAGGGAAACTGGGCTCTAATGCTATGAAGGCAACTAAGCATCTGTACGACCACATTGTTTGCGACTCAAAAAATGAGCAGGAATTTGCAACTGAGCTTGATACAAACAAGGATGTCGCGGTATATGTTAAGCTCCCAAGCGGGTTCTATATTTCTACTCCTGTGGGTAAATATAATCCCGACTGGGCAATTGCATTCTATGAAGGTACGGTCAAGCATATCTATTTCGTTGCTGAGACGAAAGGTTCCATGCGCTCAATGGATTTTAGGGAGATTGAAAAATCTAAAATATACTGCGCAAAAAAACATTTTGAGGCAATTAGCTCAGATAAGATAAAGTATCATGTTGTAGATGATTACAAGCATCTTTTGGAGCTTGTAATGAAATAAGCCTAAATGCCACTGTGCACAACCAACGAAAAAGATTGAAATTTAATCCCCCAAAAAAGGGCTACAGCACTCAGCTATAGCCCTTTAACCATGTTCAGTTATAAATCCGGTAAAACGCTCAAAATAAACCCGGAAAATTCAACAGATTTTTGCATGCTGTTTTGTGCGTTTTGCTCGAACGAGTGTACTTTTGCTTATACCTGTCATAGCTTCGACCTGACGGTAAGAATTACCGCTGTTAAGTAGCTCCAGAGCGTGATTTATCTGAGCGGGAGTGTATTTCTTCGGTCTGCCCTCATGGTATCCCTCCTGTGTGCGTGCAACCGCTTTTCCGGCTTGTGTGCGCTCTATTATCATTCCTCGCTCAAACTCGGCAAAAGCAAGAAACACCGTGAGAATCAGATTACCTGTGAGCGTGTTCTCAATAAGCCCGATGTTAAGAATGTGAACCTTAACTCCCCGCTCAAATAGAGTTCTGACCGTCAAAACTCCTTCTATAACCGTTCTTGCGAACCTGTCAAGCTTCGTAACGACTAAAGTATCACCCGGAAGCAGAAGCTGCAAAAGCTCATTAAATTGTGGGCGTTCTGTGGTCTTTCCCGTAAACGTCTCGGTGATTATTTTGTCGCATCCGTATGCCGTTAATGCCTCGGTCTGCTCTTCAAGGCTGTTGCCGTTTTTGCACTGTGATATTGTGCTGACTCGTGCGTATCCGTATATCATTTTTATCTCCTATTATGACACCTATGTTATGACACGGGACAAAGCATTGAAACTCCGTCCCGATGTCAACCGTCCCAAAAGTGTTAAGTTATGAATATAGGGGTGATAAAAATATGCTTCTAAAAGAGCACATATAATTTTTCGCCCCCATTTGAAAACTACACTTCAATCATCTGTTCGCTGCAGTCCATGCAAGCGATCCTGACAGTGCGTGTTGCTCTGACTGACATACCGCAGCAAGGGCAGATATATTTTCGGGTGCTTGACGGTTTACGGGGAGGGACAGTAAATGTTCCGCTGCGAGTACCTGTGCCGGTTATCTGGAAGCCCGAAAACTCATTGCGGTTGATCAGAATATCAGTGAGCCCATTTATAAGAACAAAGTCAAGAAGCTCGTCTGACGGGCTCGTGTGAGACCAGCCGTATTTTTCACTGTGCGCAACGATCAATCCTCGGGCTTCTGCTTCAGTCTTAAAGCGCTTATTGTGGTATGTACCACCCCGGCTTGTGTCCTGAATGCCGTTTTCATAGTTGAAATAGTGCACCATCTCATGCAGCAGCGTTGCACACACATTCTCAATGGGTCGTGAAAGTGTACCCGCTCCGATATTAATTTCATGCGTCTCTCCGAGCTTTGACACCCATGTGTCCTTGCTCAAAGTAAAATGTCCGTAGGCTTTGGGCGTACTTTGAATTGTGATGGTCGGCCTTGAAAGTGCACCTTCAAAAAACTCATTATTGAGTAAATCAAATACCTTGTTGAGATACCCTGCGACTCGATTATAACTTGTAAGCTCCTTCATTTTTATCTCCTGTCTTGTTTTTTGTAAGAGGGCAAGTTATAATAAACCTGCCCTTTGATTCACTGTGGTGGTGGTTTCCTCGGGGTAGCCCTTGCCAGAGTTGCCGCTTTGACAAGGGCTTTTTTCATGCGATGGAAAAACGCTTGCTTGCGACCTGCTTGGTGTACTGCTGATACAGTTCGTTGTACTGCTTCTTGAAAGCGGTGGTATCAAAGCGATTGCTGAGAACGGATGTCCATCTGACAATGTACTTTCCTGCTTCAAGCTCCTCTGTGTCACGCTCAAGCATCTCGGCCTTGATTTCATCCCTGAGTGCCTCGGCTTCGGCCTTTGCTTCCTCCACAAGAGCTTCCCACTCCTGCATCTTCGAGATTTTTCTTTCGAGTTCATTGACTGACATTGTGTTTTCTCCTTTTTGTATTTATTCGGGATTATCTGTCCCAGTGTCTATATTATACTATATCGTACCCGATATATCAATGCGCATGATCTACAAATATCGTACCCGATATATGTGCAAATTGTATATTGTCCCCGATATGCCGCTTGATATATAATACAATTGAACATTACATTGGAGGGACTAAAATGCCTGCATCAAAAGCTCAGCAAAAAGCTGTAAGCAAATACATGAAAGAGAATTATGACGAGATAAAAATAAGAATACCAAAAGGCCAAAAGGAGAAAATACAGGCCTTCGCCAGAGCACAAAATCAGAGCGTTAATGCTTTCATATGGGAAGCAATACAGAAAATAATAGAGCCGGGTACTTAAAACCTGATACACGAATTAATTTGTACAGTTATGTTTGAGGTGCCATACTTCAGCACTTACAGCAAAAATAAAGAGCCAGAGAATCTCATCTCTGACTCTTTTTGCTTTGCTCACGCTTTGCGCTGCGAGAAATTTGAATTCTGCACTTCATAAACCGCTGTTTAGAATGAGTTTTCGCAGATTACTATCCGAGCGGGTATAATCACACCCCGAAATGAACCGTCGAAAAATATGCATATTTATAATGGGTTTTTCATCTCATATTCAAAACGGGGCTGAAGTGCTGATAACGCTTACCTATGTCTTCGTCAGTGAGATCAAGGTATGCTTGTTCGGTGACTGTTACACTGGAATGTCCGAGTATCTTACTCAAAGAAAAAA